>Ga0126373_10002883_pt1 | contig 12743 bp, 8 predicted proteins | sample PanSoiMetPlot_11_FD_92545 | JGI IMG/M metagenome (GOLD analysis project Ga0126373, IMG submission 92545) | Tropical forest soil microbial communities from Panama - MetaG Plot_11 | ecosystem: Environmental > Terrestrial > Soil > Tropical forest > Bulk soil | place: Panama | collected 2016-02-17
CGCAAGGGCATGAGCCCCGCACAGCTGCGCCACGTCACGCGGTTCCTCGATCCCCTGCGGCCGAACGTCCTGACGATCGGCTTCGCGCGGCGCTTCGCGACCTACAAGCGCGCGACGCTGCTGCTGCGGGACCGCGCGCGCCTCGCGCGGCTCGTCAACGATCCGGAGCGTCCCGTGCTCCTGCTCTTCGCCGGCAAGGCGCATCCGGCGGACGAGCCCGGCAAGCAGGTGCTGCGCGAGATCCGCCAGCTCATGACCTCACCGGAGTTCGTCGGCCGCATCATCTTCCTCGAGGACTATGACCTGCAGCTCGGGCGCTCGCTGGTCTCCGGCGTCGACGTCTGGCTCAACAATCCCATTGCGCCGCTGGAAGCGAGCGGCACCTCCGGGATCAAGGCCGCCATCAACGGCCGCCTGAACTTGAGCATCCTCGACGGCTGGTGGGCCGAAGGCTGGATGCAGGACAACGGCTGGGGCATCCCGCCGGCCAATGTGCACGACCCCGAGCGCCGCGATGCGCTCGAGGCGGAGCTCATCCTGGATGCCCTCGAGGAGGAGATCATTCCACTTTATTACGCGGGCGGGGAGAGTGGCTGCCCGGCTGAGTGGGTCGCGCGCGCGAAGCGCGCAATGATGACCGTCATCCCGCGCTTCAACATGAGCCGGGTCCTCCAGGACTATACCCGCGGGCTCTATCGGCCGGCGGCGAAGCAGTATCGGCGGCTCGCCGACGGCGGCTTCGCGGGCGCCAGGGGCATCGCCGAATGGCAGCAGCGGATTCGGCAGGCCTGGAACCGGGTGAGTCTGCGGGTCGTCGCGGATGCGCCCGGAGAGCTGCCGCGGGGCGAGCGGCTGCGGCTGCGGGTCGCAGTCAGCCTGAATGGCCTGCAGCCGGCCGACGTCCGTGTCGAGCTCGTGACGCGGCGCCTGCTGCCGGAGAGCGAGCGGGGACCCCCGCCGCTCTGCTCGTTCGTGCCGCCGGAGCGCGACGGCCTGTGGAGCGCACCGCTCGCGCCCACCGGTGAGCACGAGGCCGACGGCGCGGCCGTGTTCGCGCTCGACGCGGAGCCGCCGGAATGCGGCCAGTTCGCCACCGAGGTGCGCGTCTATCCGCGGCACGACCTGCTGTCGCACGAATATGCCCTCGGACTGATGAAGTGGCTTTAACCTGCGCGCAGGATAAGATTGGCCCATAACAAACCCGCTGCCCCGTCTATCATGTCTCGACAGCCTGCGCGCGCCTCTTCCGGACGCTACGTGAGCCGCCTGACGGGCGGCACCCTGGCAGTGATCATGGCGGGCGGGCGCGGAGAGCGCCTGAAGGACCTGACCGAGCATCGCTGCAAGCCGGCGACGCCGTTCGGCGGCAAGTTCCGCATCGTCGATTTCGTGCTGTCGAACTGCGTCAATTCCGGCATCCGCCAGATCTCGATCCTCACCCAGTACAAAGCGCAGTCACTGATCGCGCATGTGCAGCGCGGCTGGAGCTACCTGCGCGGCGAGTTCGGCGAGTTCGTCGAGACCATCCCCGCGCAGCAGCAGAAGGGTCCGGTGTGGTACCAGGGCACGGCCGATGCGGTCCACCAGAACATCGATCTCATCCTCTCGCACAGACCCAAGCACGTGCTCGTGCTTGCAGGAGATCACATCTACAAGATGGACTATGGCCCGATGATCGCCTACCACGTGGAGAAGGGCGCCGACATCACGGTCGGCGTGGTCGAGGTGCCCGCGACCGAATCGCGGCACTTCGGCGTCCTCACTGCGACGGAATGGAACCGGGTCACCCGCTTCTCGGAGAAGCCTGCCGTCCCGGATACGCTCCCGGGGAGGCCCGATACGATTCTCGCCTCGATGGGCATTTACGTGTTCAACACGCGTCTCCTGCAGCGCCTCCTGGAAGAGGACGCCGGCGACGATTCTTCCGCTCACGACTTCGGCAAGAACATCATCCCGAAGACACTGAGCAGCACGCTGCAGGTGTTTGCCTATCCCTTCCAGGACGTCAAGACACGCGCGCAGAGCTACTGGCGCGACGTGGGTACCATCGACGCCTACTACGAGGCGAATCTCGAGCTGGTGCACGTCAGGCCGGAGCTGAATATCTACGACGAAGACTGGCCTATCTGGACCTATCAGATGCATCAGCCTCCGGCCAAGTTCATCCTCGACGAGGACGGACGCCGCGGCACGGCCATCAACTCGATGGTCTCCGGCGGTTGCATCATCTCCGGGGCGATGGTGCGCGAGTCGCTCCTCTTCTCCGACGTGCGCGTGGAAGAGCGCACGACGATCGAGCGTTCCGTCGTCCTGCCGCACGCCCTCATCGGCAGCGGCTGTCAGATCCAAGGGGCCATCATCGATGAGGGTTGCGAGATTCCCGACGGAATGCGCATCGGTCTCGACAAGGCGGACGATGCCCGGCGGTTCGTCGTCACCGAGAACGGCGTCGTGCTCGTGACCACTGACATGCTCCGCCGGCTGTCCCCTTGACCCTCATGGGATCCAACGCGCGCCTGCCCGTCGTGCTCCTGTGGCACATGCACCAGCCACAGTATCGTGATGCGCTCACGGGACGCTATGTGTTGCCTTGGACGTACCTCCACGCGATCAAGGACTACACCGACATGGCCGCGCACATGGAGGCCAACCCGGCGGCGCGCGCAGTAGTCAACTTCTCGCCCGTGCTGCTCGAGCAGCTCGAGGAGATCTCGCGCCGCGTGGCCGATCACCTGCGCGCCGGCAGCCCGCTGCCGGACCCGGTGCTGGCGCTGCTGGGTCCGGACCCCGTGCCGGCCGAGCCCGCGGAGCGCCTGGAGCTGCTGCGCGCGTGCCTCAAGGCGCAGCGCAAGCAGATGATCGAGCGCTTCGGCCCGTACCTCGAGCTCGCCACCCTCGCCGAGACGCTCGCCACCGTGGAGCGCGTGAGCTACGCCTCCGATCAGCTCATCCACGACCTCGCCGTTTGGTACCACCTCGCCTGGCTCGGCGAGACGGTGCGCCGCTCGGACACGTTCGTGAGCAGCCTGACGCAACAGGGCCGCGGGTTCTCGATCGGGCAGCGGCGGGAGCTCCTGTCCCTGGTTGGGGGCCTCGTCGCTGACATCGTGCCGCGCTATCGGAAGCTCTCCGAGCGGGGGCAGTGCGAGCTGTCGGTGACGCCGTACGGGCATCCGATCATCCCGTTGCTGCTCGACTTCCAAGCGGCACGCGATGCCGTGCCCAACATGGCGCTGCCGCAGCACTCTTCCTATCCGGGAGGAGCGGAGCGTGCGCAGTGGCACGTGCGGGAATCGTTGCGCGTCTTCAAACGGGCGTTCGGCACGGAGCCGGGCGGCTGCTGGCCCTCGGAGGGCGCGATCAGCCGCGGCACGCTGGAGCTGCTCGACCGGGCCGGCTTCAAGTGGGCCGCGACCAGCGCCAACGTGTTGCAGGGCGCTCTTGCCCGCGGCGATGCCAAGACCGCGCGCGACTCGCGTTCCTACAACCGGCCCTACCACCTCTCTGACGGCAAGATGGTCGAGTTCTTTCGCGACGACACGCTTTCCGACCTCATAGGCTTCACCTACGCGACCTGGCACGGTGATGATGCTGCGCACAACCTCGTCAACGAGCTCGCGCATCTCGCCAGGCAGTACGCCGAGTCCGCCGCGCCGGCGGAGTCGGCCGTGACCCGCCTGCATGATGCGCAGAGCGAGCCGGGAAGCGGGGGCCGCGCCCGGCACGTCGTACTGATCGCCCTCGATGGCGAGAATGCGTGGGAGCACTACCCGTTCAACGGCTACTATTTCCTGCGCGCGCTGTATGCGCTTCTGGCCGCGCACCCGCTGCTCGAGCTGACCACGCTGTCGGATTGCGTCGTGCGCGGCCTCGAGCCGCTTCCCCTGCCGGGCGTGGTGGCCGGCAGCTGGGTGCACGGCACGCTTGCCACCTGGATGGGCGATCCGGCGAAGAACCGCGCCTGGGATCTTCTCTGCGAGGCCAAGCTTGCCTTCGACGGCGTCATGGCATCGGGCGCCCTCGATGGCGCCCAGCGCGCCACGGCGGAGCGCCAGCTCGCCCTCTGCGAGAGCTCCGACTGGTTCTGGTGGTTCGGCGACTACAACCCTGCCGATGCCGTCAGCCAGTTCGACAGTCTGTATCGCCGCCAGCTCGTCGTTCTCTACCGCCTCCTCGGCCTGCCGGCGCCCGAAAGCCTGGCACAGCCGATTTCCGTCGGCCGCGGCAGCCCGGAGCAGGGCGGCGTCATGCGGCGGGCCTACGCAAGCTAACAGGGAGGGAGTCCCCGCGATATGCGCTTGCCCGTGCTCGACCGGCGTCGCGCCGGAGTCCTGTTGCATCTTGGCTCGCTCGAGGCTGCGCTCGGCTGCGGCGGGCGCGCGTTCATCGACTGGCTGGCAGAGGCCGGCTTCACCGTCTGGCAGGTGTTGCCCGTCGGCCCGACGGGGTCTGACGGCTCGCCCTACTGGGTGCGCTCCGACTTTGCCGGCAACCCGGCCTTCCTCGACCAGGCGGAGCTGCCCGACGCCGGACCTGCGGAATACGCTGCGTTTGTCGATGAAACCGAGCAATGGCTGGACGACTACGCTTCCTTTGAGGTCCTGAGCGCCGCGCATTCCGGCGCGGCGTGGTGGACGTGGCCCGCGGACGTGCGCGACCGGGTCCCCGCTGCACTGGACCGGGTGGCGCACGACCTTGCATCGGACCTGCAGCGCGTCAAGCGTGAACAGTTCGCCTTCTTCATGCAGTGGCGGCGGCTGCGCGCGCATGCACGATCGCGTGGGGTGCGCATCGTCGGCGATCTGCCGTTCTATGTCGCGCCGCACTCCGCCGAGACCTGGGCACACCCCGAGCAGTTCCAGCTCGACGCCGACGGCCGACCCGCGGCCGTCGCCGGCGTCCCGCCCGACTACTTCTCCCGGACAGGACAGCTCTGGGGCAACCCCCTGTACGACTGGCAGATGATGCGCCGCGACAACTTCGCCCACTGGCGCGCACGCGTGCTCGAGCAGCTCGAGCGTGTCGACCTGCTGCGCATCGATCATTTTCGGGCTCTCGCGGCGCACTGGGCCGTGCCGGCCGGCGCTCCCGATGCCCGCGGGGGAGAGTGGCACCTGACGCCCGGTGCAGATCTCCTGCGACTCCTCATGGACGAGCTCGGCGACCTGCCGATCCTCGCCGAGGACCTCGGCGTCATCACTGCCGACGTCGTTGCGTTGCGCAAGGGCTTCGGCCTGCCGGGCATGCGCGTGCTGCAGTTCGCCTTCAGCGGCGAGGGCGATAACCCGCACCTGCCGCACATGCACGAGCACGACAGCGTGGTCTACACCGGCACGCACGACAACGACACCACGCTCGGCTGGTATCGCAGCCTCGACGAGGAAACACGCCGCCGCGTCGACTCCATGCTGCGCGTGGCGCCCGGCTCCATGCCGGAGGCCCTGATCCGCGCGGCCCTGGGCTCAGTGGGGCAGCTCGCCATCATCCCCGCCCAGGACCTTCTCGGCCTGGGCTCCGAGGCGCGGCTCAACACACCCGGCACGGTCCACGGCAACTGGCTCTGGCACCTCCCCACCAGCGCGCTGACCCCGCAGCTCGCCCGCCATTTCGCACAACTCAACGGCATGTACGGACGCGCCTGATGTTCGCTCACACCTCCGCCATGCGTTCCGTGCCGCTGCTGCTCGTCGCGGTCGCGCTCTCCGGTTGCGCGCTTTTCCTGCCGAAGCTGCAGACTCCCAACCTCGCGATCGTCGATGTCCAGGTGCTCAGGGCCAACTTCCTCGAGCAGCAGCTGCGCGTCCGCATGCGCGTCGCGAATCCCAACGACCGCAGCCTCCCCGTCAAGGGCCTTTCCTACACGGTCTACCTCGGCGGCCAGGAATTTGCCACGGGCGCCTCGGACGCCAGCTTCGTCGTTCCCGCGCTCGGCACGGCGGAATTCAACATGGATGTCAACGCGAACGCCGCCGGCGCGCTCTTCACCATTTTCAACAGGCCCCGCGGACAGGGCATCGACTACCGCATGAAGGGCAGGGTGGAGCTCACCCGCGGCTGGCTGCGCTCGATTCCGTTCGAGCAGAGCGGCACGTTCGCCCTGCGCTGATCACTACTGGACGGCTGCTGTCAGCATCGCGGAGCGCGGGCTCTCCACTCCCAGGCTGTTGACCGCCGTGAGCGCGAAGTACCACGTTCCCGCCGCCAGATTGCTCACCACATAGCTCGCCAGGCCGGCGTTGGTGATGTTGACCTTCTGGTTGAGGCTGGACTGACTCTTGCCGTAGTAGAGGTGGTAGCCCGCGAGGTTGGTCAGCGTGGTGCCGTTGGTGTTCTCCGTGGGCGGCGTCCAGGAGATCGTCACGTTGCCGGGGGGCAGCTGAACACCTCCCGAGTCTACGGTGATCGAGAAGGCAGTCAGAGCCGCCTGGTGATAGCCGTCGGAAACGGTGATGTAGATGTGGGAGTACTTGCCCACGTCCGCCGCGGTCGGCGTGCCGGACAGCTGGCCGGTCGTGTGACTGAAGTTGAGCCAGCTGGGCTTGTCGAAGACTTCGAAAGTGAGCCGCATACCGTTCGGGTCACGGGCTGTGGGCTTGAAGGAGTATGCGTTGCCGGCCGTCACGGCGGCGGCCGGCGTGCCGGAAATGACGGGAGGCGCGCTGGGCGCAACAACCTTCAGCGTGAATGCCGGCAGGCACCTGCGGTACCTGCCGTCGCTCACGCAAATGGCGATGCCGGCGAAGCTGGCAGTGTGTTGGGCCGCGCCGGACAGCCGCCCCGTGGAGGAGCTGAAGGTCGCCCACCACGGCTTGTTGCTGATCGAGAATGTCAGCTTATCGTGATCGGAATCGCTGGCGGACGGCTGAAAGACGTAGGCGTGCGTCACCATGACGCTGGTGGCCGGCGCACCGCTGATCGTCGGTGCCGTGTTGGCGCTCGCGAGCGGTGAGGAGAGCAGAGAAACGGAAGCCAGCGCGCAAAGCGCTGCATGCTGCAGGCACACTGCAGCCTTTTTTGCAGGGAACATGGTGACCACCCCGTACGGAAACCCGAATTGGTTTCGCCCAGGGCAGCAAACACGCCGGATGCGCCTCGAGTGCGAGTCGAGCCGCTCAGATCGCGCGACGGTCATTCCGCTCGATGACGGTTTCTGACCGGGAGCCCCGCTGTCTGACGTGTCAGATCGGAAGCTTTGCGTCCCCGCCTTACGGAGGGTTTGCCCTTGGCTTGGGCGACAGTAAACGCCACCTCGGGCGCGGGCGCAATGTCTCTGGAGGCAGACAAACTCTGATCCGGCCGGCGATCCGCCGTTCGTCGGACAAAAAGGCCCGCTGGTCGAACGTCACAACACGGTCACGTGGCTGTCATCACGCAGCGCTACGCGGCGCGCGCGGCGTGAGCGCGATTGCTCGGAAGGGAGCTATGCCGTCAGCCGCCGATAGATCTCGACGTACTTCTCGCCCTGCCGCTCCCAGGAGAAGTCCTTCGCCATGCCGTTGCGCACGATCTGCCGCCAGTGCTCCGGCTGGGCGTGCAGATCGAGCGCCGTATTGAGCGCCCATTCGAGCGCCTCGGAGTCGAAATCGTCGAACACGATGCCGGTCCCGGCGCGCGTATCAGGGTCGTACTGCTCCACGGAGTCCGCGAGGCCGCCGGTGCGCCGCACGATCGGCACCGTGCCGTATCGCAGGCTGTACATCTGGTTGAGCCCGCTCGGCTCATAGCGCGAGGGCATCAGGAACATGTCGCAGGCGGCCTCGATCCAGTGCGACAGCCCGTCATCGTAGCCCTGCCGGAACACGACCCGTCCCGGGAAGCGCTGCTCGAGCTCGGTGAGAAAGCGCTCGTACTGCGGGTCGCCGCTCCCCAGCGCGACGAAGCCCAGGTCCCGCCATTCCAACACCTGCGGCAGCGACTCGAACATCAGCTCGATGCCCTTCTGCGCGGCCAGCCGGCTGACCATGCCTGCGAGAGGTGTCGTCACGGACAGGGTCAGGCCCAGCCGCTCGATGAAGGCGCTCTTCAGGCGTGCCTTGACCGCGAGAGTGTCGGGGCCGTAATGCTCCGGCAGGTACCTGTCATTGCGCGGATCCCAGACCTCGTAGTCCACGCCGTTCAGGATTCCCGTGAGCGCGCTCCCGCGCATGCGCAGTGAGTCCTGCAGGCCCATGCCGTATAGATCCGTGCAGATCTCGCGGGCATGTGTGGGACTCACGGTGGTGATCGCGTCCGCGTACAGAATTCCGTGGCGCAGCGGGTTGATCTTGCCCGCGCGCAGATCGTCCTGGTGCAGCAGATAGTTCTTGGGACCCAGATCCAGGTCCGTTATCGTCGATGACGCGAATACGCCCTGGTAGCCGATGTTGTGAATCGTCAGCACCGAGCGCGTGCGCGCGAAGAGCGGGTCGCCCGCGAGCAGCGCCTTGACGAACAGCGGTCCGAAAGCCGTATGCCAGTCGTTGCAATGCAGGATCTGCGGCGACCAGTTCAGCCGCTGACACGCCGCCAGTACCGCGCGGGTGAAGGCGAGGAATCGCAGGTGCTCGTCCGGGTCGGTCGTGTAGATCACCGGCCGCGCATAGAGCACCGGGCAATCGACCAGGTACACCAGAGCCTCGGACCCGGGTAGCCGGGTTGTGCAGACCGAGAAGACATAGTGATGCGGGCCGATCTGCAGCGGCACGTCCTGCAGCCCATCGACAGGCTGAACCGGGAACCTCGCGCGGTCTATGGACGCATAGAAGGGCGTGAAGAGCCGGACGGCGTGACCGGCTGAAGTCAGGTATTTCGCCAGCGCGCCGGCTACGTCGGCCAGCCCGCCTGTCTTGGACAGTGGCGCCACCTCTGCGGAGAGCAGACAGACGTCCAAATTCATGCGGCTCTCCAGCGGGCTATCATGGCGCCCGCACTCGGGAGCCTCACCTGTCCGGCAATGCAACGCTTTCTCATAGGACTCACACTCACTCTGCTGCTCATCGTCTCGATCGGTATCGGTGTCGCCGTGGCCCGATGGCCGGAGTGGTGGCACTTCGTTTTCTAGACCGGACCCCCCGCGCGGACTGTCAATCGGTTGGGGCACATCCTAAGTCGTTGATTCTTAATGGACATGTATCCCCGCAGCCCGGCCGCGGCGCCGCTCCCTGGTAGACTATGCCCATTCTCCCGCTTCCGGCCACCCCTATACGGGCGTCGTTGCGCTCCTTCCGGGGCACCTTCAGGGCCGCTTTGGCCTGGCACGGAGCGGACGGACGGGAAGAGATCATGTCAGCCTCGCCATACAAACAGCTAGAGCAGGAGTTCAAACGACTCCACGCTTTTCGGGGAGCTCTGTCGCTTCTTCGCTGGGACGCCGCCGTGATGATGCCGCGTGGCAGCGCGGACGTGCGCGGCGAGCAGCTTGCCGCCTTGGAGACGGAGTACCACGCGCTGCTCACCGCGCCGCGCATCACGCGTCTGCTCGACCGAGCGCAGGCCAATACCCAGGGTCTGCAGGACTGGCAGGTGGCGAACCTGCGCGAGATGCGCCGGCAGCGCGATCACGCCATTGCCACGCCGGTATCCCTGATTTCCCGCCTCACGCGCGCCACCTCGCGGGCCGAGGTTCGCTGGCTCGAGGCCCGCCAGCAGGGCAAGTTCGAGCTCTTCGCCCCGCACCTGGAGGAGGTCGTGCACCTCGTCCGCGACAAGGCGGCGCTTCTCGGCCAGGCCCTGAATCTCGCGCCCTACGATGCCCTCGTGGATGAGTTCAGCCCGGGCATCACCACGGCCGATATCGATGCAATGTTCAAGGGGCTTTCACGGCGGCTGCCCTCGCTCATTCGCGAGGCGATCGCTGCCCAGGAGAGCCGCCCGCCCGCGCCGCTCAGCGGCAAGTTCCCGGCCGGCAAGCAGCGGGCGCTCATCGTGGAAGTGATGAAGCAGATCGGCTTTCCCTTCGACCGCGGGCGCCTCGATGAGAGCGAGCACCCCTTTACCGAAGGCGTCCCCGGCGATATTCGCGTCACCACGCGCGTCGATCCCAACGACCTCTTCTCGGGCCTGCTCGGTGCGCTCCACGAGACCGGCCACGCGATGTACGACCTTGGCCTGCCGCAGGACTGGCGCGACCAGCCCGTCGGCCGCGATCGCGGTATGGCGCTGGAGGAAAGTCAGTCCCTGCTCATGGAGATGATCATCTGCCGCAGCCGCCCGTTTGTGCGTTACGTGCAGCCGTTGATCGTGAAGCATTTCGGCGTCAGCGGCCCGGAATGGGACGTCGAGAACATCTATGCGCATCTCACGCGCGTGCGGCGGGGCCTGATTCGCGTGGATGCCGACGAGCTCACGTATCCCCTGCACATCATGCTGCGCTACGAGCTCGAGAAGCAGCTGCTGAGCGGCTCGCTCGCGGTGCGGGACCTGCCGGACGCCTGGAACACTGGAATGGAGGAGCGTCTGGGCATCCGTCCCGGGAACGACAGCGAAGGCTGCCTGCAGGACGTGCACTGGGCGGTCGGCTCTTTCGGCTACTTCCCCTCGTACGCCTTGGGCGCGGTCATCGCCGGTCAGCTCTACGAGAGTCTGCGGAACGACGTGCCGGCGCTCGATGAGCAGCTCGCGCGCGGCGAGTTCTCAGGCCTCCTCGGCTGGCTGCGGACTCACGTGCACGGGCTCGGCGCCAAGGTGCCGGTGCAGGACCTGCTGCGCGGCGCCACCGGCAAGCCCCTCTCCGCCGCCGTCTTCATCCGCTACGTCGAGGCGAAGTACCTGGAAGCGGCGCCCAGCGAAGCCGCCGCCTAGATGCCCGGCAGCCTTCCGCGAGCCGCATCCGGGACGACGGAAATGCCAACGCAGGACGGAACGCCGTCGCGCACGCTCACGCGGTTGCAGGCTCGCCTGCGCGGCTCGGTCGGCAAGGCAATCGCCGACTTCGGCATGATCGCCGCGGGCGATCGGGTGATGGTGTGTCTGTCGGGCGGCAAGGACTCCTATACGTTGCTCGACATCCTCCTGTCGCTGCAGCGCAGCGCGCCCGTCGATTTCGACCTCCTCGCCGTCAATCTCGATCAGAAGCAGCCCGGGTTTCCCGAGCACGTTCTGCCGCAGTACCTGACCTCCCTCGGCGTGCCATTCCACATCATCGAGCAGGACACTTACAGCGTCGTCAAACGCGTAATCCCGGAGGGCCGCACCCTCTGCGGCCTGTGCTCCCGCCTGCGCCGCGGAGCGCTTTACCGATTTGCAGCGGAGAACGGCATCACCAAGATCGCCCTGGGGCATCACCGCGACGACATTGTTGCGACACTCTTCCTGAACCTCTTCTTCGGCGGCCGGCTCAAAGCCATGGCGCCCAAGCTTCTCTCCGAAGATGGCCGTCACATCGTCATCCGCCCGCTCGCCTACATTGCGGAGCGCGACATCGAGCGCTACGCCCGCGGCCGTCGTTTTCCCATCATTCCCTGTAAACTATGCGGCTCGCAGGACAACATGCAGCGCGTTGCCATCAAGAACATGCTGGCCGCCTGGGAGCGTGCCCATCCCGGCCGCACCGAGAGCATTTTCTCCGCCCTGCGCCATGTCGAGCTCGAGCATCTGGCCGACCCTCGTCGCTTCGACTTCGCCGCTCTCGATGAGCGGCGCCTCAGGGCACAACCCGCACAGGCCGCGCCCGCGCGCATTGCCGCGATGACCATGGAAGAAGAGGATGCTTTGGTAGAGGCTGCGGGCGCGAACTCATAATCGGCAATGGAAGTCGCTCCGCCGCTCCCCAACACCTACTGGGTTCTGCCCGGCCTGCTGCTCGCCGGTGAGCACCCCTCCGGCCTCACCGCCGAAGCCACCCGGCAACGCCTGGGCACCATCCTCGCCTACGGCATCGAATGCTTCCTCGATCTCACCCATCCGAGCGAGATCGATCCGTACGATCAGGCGCTGCCCTTCCACATCGACTACCTGCGCAAGCCCATCCGCGACCACGGCCTTCCCGAAAGGCGCGAGCACATGATGGAGATCCTCGACTGCCTGCACGATGCGCTGGGCTCCGGCAGACCCGTGTATGTGCATTGCCGTGCCGGTATCGGCCGCACGGGCATGGTGGTTGGATGCCTGCTCGTCGAGCGCGGCCTGACCGGCGAGCAGGCGCTCGATGAGCTCGCGCGGCTCTGGCAGCAGAGCGAGCGCTCGAAGCTCTGGCCGAGCGTGCCGGAAACCGAGGCGCAGGCCGACTACGTGCGCCTCTGGAAGGCACGCGAGCTGAATTTCGCGCTCGCCGTCCCCGCCGCGCCACCGCTCAAAGGTCCGGCTCCCAGGAAGGAACCTGACGCGCCCGCTCCCGACCCGCTGTTGGATCCGGCCACTCTTGCCGCGGCGCGGAGCCTGCGCGAGCGGTACCTGGGAGCCCTGTTTGGCCTCGCCACCGGGGACGCCGTTGCCGCTGCGACCCAGTACCGCCGACGCGGCACCTTCACCGCGGTTGGCGATCTGATCGGCGGCGGCCCGTTCGCACTGCCACGCGGCGGCTGGAGCGACGATACGGCGATGGCGCTCTGTCTCGCGGACAGCCTGCTCGCCACCGACGGCTTCGATGCCCGCGACCAGGTGGAGCGCTACAGGCGCTGGCAGCGCGAAGGCTATCTTTCCGCGACCGGTCAGTGTGTCGGTATCACCGCAAGCACGGCACGCGCCCTCGCCGTGGCGCAATGGCGTCGCCAGCTCTTCTCCGGCTCGCATGCTCCCAACCAGCTCGACCCGGAGCCGCTCTCGCG
>Ga0126373_10002887_pt1 | contig 12737 bp, 9 predicted proteins | sample PanSoiMetPlot_11_FD_92545 | JGI IMG/M metagenome (GOLD analysis project Ga0126373, IMG submission 92545) | Tropical forest soil microbial communities from Panama - MetaG Plot_11 | ecosystem: Environmental > Terrestrial > Soil > Tropical forest > Bulk soil | place: Panama | collected 2016-02-17
AGCAAGGAACGCCCGGATTGTGGCTCAGTTGTTCAACTGGGCCGAACGTGATCAGCGTGGAACGGCGTTCGATTCGTCCACAGGGTTCGTGTTTCCGAATGGCGCTCGGCGTTCTCCGGATGCGTCATGGGTATTGAACCAAAGAATCGGCCCGGAAGAGAGAAGCCGCGGAGGTTACTTGCATCTGTGTCCGGATTTTGCGATTGAGCTTCGCTCGGAGAGCGATCGTCTTCGCGCGTTGCGCGAAAAAATGAAAGAATACATCGACAACGGCGCTCAGCTTGGTTGGCTGATCGATCCCCTGAGGGAAGCGGTCGAGATTTTTCGGCCGGGGCGCGCGCCTGAGATACGTGAAGGGGTCATGATGATTGAGGGGGAGAACCCGGTCCGGGGATTTGCGCTGGAACTTCAACGAGTCTGGAAACCTTGGCAGTGATGTTCCGCGTTCTGCTCCTTACCCTCGTCGCTACCGCGGCTGTCGCCGAGATCAACTTCGACCGAGAAGTCCGGCCCATTCTCTCCGAAAATTGCTTCACGTGTCACGGACCCGATGCGAAGAACCGGATGGCTAACCTCCGCCTCGATGTTCCCGAGGGCGGCATGGTTCCGGCGAAGGTGCTCGCGCGCATCACGAACCCTGATGCGTCGAAGCGAATGCCGCCTTCGTACTCAGGTCACACGCTGACCGCGCATCAGATCGAAACCGTGAAGCAGTGGATCACCGAAGGTGCGAAATGGCAGCCGCATTGGGCCTTTGTCGCGCCCAAGCGTCCAGACCCGCCCGCCGTAAAAGATGCCTCGTGGGTGAAGAATCCCATCGACAATTTCATTCTGGAGAGGCTCGAAAAAGAAGGTCTGAAGCCTTCGCCGCAGGCGGACAAAGCGACCCTGCTCCGGCGTGTCACGTACGACCTTACTGGCCTGCCCCCCACCATCGCCGAACTCAATTCCTTTCTCGCCGACAAGTCTCCCGACGCCTATGAGAAACGGGTCGATGCCCTGCTGAAGTCTCCTCGCTACGGTGAGCGCATGGCAATGCAATGGCTCGATCTGGCGCGATACGCGGACACGCATGGCTATCACATCGATAGTTCCCGCGAAATGTGGCACTGGCGCGATTGGGTGATCGATGCCTACAACCACAACATGCCCTATGACCAGTTCACGATTGAACAGCTTGCGGGCGACCTGATACCCAACGCGACAACAGAACAGAAGATCGCGAGCGGGTTCAATCGGAACCACATGATCAACTTCGAAGGTGGCGCGATTCCGGAGGAGTATCAAGTCGAATACGTGGTGGACCGCCTCGAAGCCACTTCAACGGCCTTCATGGGGCTGACGATGGGGTGCGCGCGCTGCCATGATCACAAGTACGACCCAATCGCGCAGCGCGACTTCTACCGCTTCTTCGCATTCTTCAACAACGTGAGCGAGAAAGGTCTCGACGGCCGCACGGGCAATGCAGAGCCGTATCTTCCGTTGCCCTCGCCCGAGCAGAAGGCGCTCCAGGAACAACTTCAGACCTCGATCAAGGCGCACGAAGCCGCTCTGCCCGAAGAAGCCGTAGCCAAAGCTCAGGGCGAATGGGAGAAGACTCAAATCGGCACATTGCATCCTGAGGCGCGCGAGGGCCTGCTGGAACACTTCGAATTCGATGGCAACCTGGCTGACTCTTCGGGCCACTATCAATACGGTCGTGTGACTCACGGCGACCTCACCTATTCGAATGCCGCGGTGGATAAAGGCGCTGATTTCGACGGCGAGACCAATGTGGAATTTGGTCATGCCTCGGCGCTCGATCACAAGGCGCCATTTGCGATCGCGTTCTGGATGAAGGTGAACCAGAAATTACGCGATGTGGTTCTCGACCAGGGTCACCTTCAGATCGCGCTCGATGACTTTGAGCTTTCGGGGATCCAGCAGCGCGTGCCGCGCCTGTATCTCACACTTCCGGACGGCATGTCGGTACGAACGGTGAATCTGCTGCCTTGGGCGGAAGCCATGAACCACATAGCCGTTGATTACGACGGTTCAACGGCGCGCGTTTTCGTAAATGGCTCACCGGTTCCGGTCGAAATCGCGCATCAGAGATCGGGGTCTTGGGATGCGCAGGGTCCCCTTCGGATCGAGGGATTTAAAGGCAAGCTCGATGACCTCAGAATCTACAACCGCGCGCTCACTAACGACGAAATTGCCTATCTGCAGAAGCAGGAATCGCTGCGCGCCATTCTCGCGATTCCGGCCGACAAGCGGTCCAAAGAACAGAAAGCCTGGATCCGCGATTACTACCTGACCAAAGCTGCGCCGGAAGCGGATCGCAGCGCTTGGCGCGAATTGAAATCGCTGCGCGAAGCGGAAAAGAAACTCACCGCCGAAATCCCGACGACGATGGTAATGTCGGAGATCGTTGCTACCGACGGTGCGTCCAATAAGGACGCGCCCAATAAAGAGAAGCCGCGGGAAACGTTCATCCTCGCTCGGGGGGATTATCGCAACCAGACCGAGAAAGTCACCCCGGGCGTTCCGGCCATACTACCGCCCCTCCCCAAAGACGCTCCGGCCAATCGTCTTACGCTCGCCAAATGGCTTGTGGATGGCTCAAATCCCCTCACTGCCCGTGTGGCCGTGAACCGTTATTGGCAGATGTATTTCGGGACCGGGATCGTGAAGACCGCAGAGAACTTTGGTTCTCAGGGTGAACCGCCGAGTAATCCGGAACTGCTCGACTGGCTGGCCACGGAATTCGTTCGAACCGGCTGGGACGTGAAGGCGATGCAGCGCCTGATCGTAACCTCTGCTGCTTATCGCCAGGCATCCAAGGCAACGCCGGAATTAATCGAAAAGGATCCGGAAAACCGGCTTCTCGCCCGAGGGCCACGCTTTCGGTTGCCTGCCGAAATGATCCGCGACGGCGAACTTTATGAAGCCGGGCTGCTGAAAGAACACATCGGTGGTCGTGGCGTCGACCCCTATCAGCCAAAAGGCATCTGGGAAGCGATCGCGTTCGGCGACGGCTTCACCTCGCAGACTTACACGCAGGGCCACGGCGACGATCTCTACCGTCGCAGCATGTATACCTTCTGGAAGCGCACCGCGCCTCCGCCCGAAATGATCACGTTTGACGCGCCGGACCGTGAAAAGTGCGCCGCTCGGCGGACGATCACGAACACGCCTCTCCAGGCGCTTGCTCTGCTGAACGATGTCACGTACGTCGAGGCTGCGCGCTTCCTCGCCCAGCGAATGCTGAACGAAGGCGGAAAGACTGCCGAGAAGCGCCTCGACTACGGTTTTCGACTTGCCACAGGCCGCGAACCCGCAACGCGGGAAGTCGCCGTTTTGCGTGACACGCTCAATACGGAATTAACGGACTACAAGCGCCATGAGGATCGCGCGGCGGAGCTAGTCGCGAACGGGGAATCGCCCGCTGATCCGAAGCTGAACAAATCGGAGCTTGCCGCATGGACCACCGTGGCAAGCATGATCCTGAACCTCGACGAAACCATCACGAAGCAATAACATGGACCCGCTCTCTTTAACACGTCGGCATTTCTTCCAGCGGACCGCCGCCGGTATCGGGATCCCTGCGCTGGCGTCGTTGCTCAATGCTGAGACGCACTTTCCGGCGACCGCAAAACGCGTCATCTATCTGCATCAGTCCGGCGCGCCCTCGCAGCTTGATCTGTTCGATTACAAACCCAACCTGGCGAAGCTTCAGGGCACGGAATTGCCCGCTTCCGTGCGCATGGGGCAGCGAATTACCGGAATGACGTCGGGGCAGAGCACGCTGCCCGTAGCCAAGTCGATTTTCAAGTTCCAGCAGCATGGGCAATCGGGCGCGTGGCTGAGCGAACTGCTGCCGCACACCGGCAGCGTCGTGGACGATATCGCGATCATCAAGACCACGAATACCGAAGCCATCAATCACGACCCCGCCATCACCTTCATCCAAACGGGCAGTCAGCAGCCAGGCCGGCCGAGCATGGGCTCTTGGGTGACGTACGGTTTGGGCAGCGAGAACCAGAATCTGCCAGGCTTTGTGGTTCTGATCGCGCAGTCGAGCGCAATTAACACGGATCAGCCGCTCTTCTCGCGTCTTTGGGGCAACGGGTTTCTTCCGTCGAAGTATCAGGGCGTGAACTTCCGCAGTTCCGGCGATCCGGTCCTGTATCTTTCCAATCCGGCCGGTATCGACGCGGACACTCGGCGCCGCATGCTCGACGGTATCGGGAAGCTGAATCAGATGAATGCCGCCGCGTACGGCGATCCGGAAATCGAAACTCGCATCGCTCAGTACGAGATGGCGTACCGAATGCAGACATCTGTGCCCGAACTGATGGATCTCTCAAAAGAGCCCGCCAGCACCTTTGAAATGTATGGTCCGGACTCACGCATTCCCGGAACATATGCGGCCAACTGTCTGCTGGCGCGTCGGCTTGCCGAGAGGGGCGTGCGCTTTATTCAGCTCTACAAGCGAGGTTGGGACCAGCACAACGATCTGCCGCGCGATCTTGCCCTCCAGTGCAAAAGCGTCGATCAGCCTTCAGCCGCGCTGATCAAAGACCTGAAACAGCGAGGTCTTCTCAACGACACGCTCGTCCTCTGGGGCGGCGAATTCGGACGCACTGTTTACTGTCAGGGCAAGCTCATGGAGACGAACTACGGTCGCGACCATCATCCGAGGTGCTTCAGCGTATGGATGGCGGGAGGTGGCATCAAACCCGGTATCACTTATGGCGAGACGGACGACTTTTCCTATAACGTCGTCTCGAATCCCGTACCGGTGCATGACATTCAGGCAACTGTACTCCGTTGCCTCGGCATCGATCACAAGCGCCTGACTTATAAATTCCAGGGACGTGACTTCCGCCTCACGGACGTTGCCGGGCAGGTGGTCGACGGGCTTATGGCCTGATCCCGTTATTTCACATCAAGCCAGGCGCGCTTCTCTGAACTGTCGAGCACAGTCTCCAGAATGCGCAGCTGACGGAGACCATCCTCGAAGGTCGGGTATTCCACCGGCGCATTGCGATCTGCAACAGTGCGATAAAAGCGCCGAAATACCTGTTTAAAGGTGTCGTCGTAACCTTCGCTGTGGCCCCCAGGCAGGTCTGCGTAGCTCCGCGACTTCTCACTCAGTAACGAAGGATCTTTCACGACGACCATATTCGGCGTATTTCGCTGCCCGATCCAGAGTTCATCTGGCGACTCCTGATTCCACGCCACCGAACCCTTCGTTCCGTAAATCTCAACGAACAGTCGGTTCTTGCGGCCCGCGGCGACCTGACTGACGGTCATCGCCCCACGGGTCTTCTCCCCGAGCCGCAGCAGCACAGCCCCGAAGTCTTCCGTATCAATGGGGATCTCGCTATACTCATCCGGCTGCAGCGTTTTGCCAGAGAAAGTTTCGATGGAGCCCTTCGGTTTCTTGCGCGTCGTGTGAAACGTCTGAAGATCGGCGCAAAGCGAGGAGATGCGCAACCCTGTGATGTGCTCGATCATGTCGCACCAATGCGTTCCGATATCCGCGAAAGCCCGCGACCGCCCATTGGATTCCTTGTCAATGCGCCAGTTGTAATCGGTGTCGTACAGGAGCCAATCCTGCGAATAAGTGCCCTGCACGGCATAGATCTCGCCGAGTTCTCCGGCTTCCCGCATCCTCCGCATGTTCTGCACCTGCGGGTAGTACCGCAGGTTGTGGAATGTGCAGTTCGCGAGATTCTTTTCTTTAGCGAGGCGCACCATTTCCTGCGCCTCCTGACTCGACATCGCCAGCGGCTTCTCGCAAAGAATGTGCTTGCCCGCCTCCATCGCGGCTTTCGCCATTGGGAAGTGCAGGGCGTTCGGCGTGCATATGTGCACGGCGTCAACGGATGGGTCCGCCAGAAGCTCACGGTAGTCTCCAGACGAGCCGCCGACGCCCAATTCATCGGCAAAGGTGCGTGCCTTCTCGCCGGATGAGGCCGCAATACCCACGACCTCAACGTTCCCAAGGCGTCTCACGCCCTCCGTATGCACGCGGCCCATAAAGCCAGTGCCGAAGATTACCGTCCTCAGCTTTTTCATGTCTCGATTCCGTCCGCTTTCGCGCTAGCAATGTAGAGCCTCGGCGGCGGCCGGGCGCGAACATCCAACTTACCTCATCGAGTATGTTGAACCAAACCGAAGGATGCGTGACGCTATCATGGAAACCAAGTCCGCTTTATGGTTGTCAGGATTCGCTTCGGGCAAGGACCAGTGGTAACCCGGCGCAAAGGCAAGAACAGCCGCATTGCAATGCTTGCCGGAAGTCTCCTGACGCTGGTTTCTATTTGTCTTCTCTCGCTGGGAATCTGGCGTCTTTGCCAGGATCTGGATCTCGCAAACGACTTTATCTTTTCCGACGGGCTTCTGTCTCACTGGCAAGTCTGGATGGCTGCGGCGGCTCTCACTCAATATGTTTGCTGGCGGCTGACGAGGTATGCCAAAGCGGCGCGCCTGCGCGCCGAAACCGCAACCGACGAGAAGGAAGCGGACAGCGAAGAGTCGGCTCCTTCGGGCATGGCGGCCAACGTCTGAGTCGCCATTTTCGCGTTTGCTATCCTGAACCTGGATTAGCGGGTTGATCCATGCGCTACGACATTCGGTACCGAAGCCGCAGTTCCTTCTTCAGTAACTCCTTCCCCAGCGGCGTCAAGTGGTTGATCGCGATCAATGTAGCGATCTACCTCGTCTATTTCTTCGCCTACCGAATGGGCGGGGACGGCTTCTTCATGCCTTTCAAGCTGATTCCCGCGATGACGGTGCGGGGGGCCATCTGGCAGCCGGTCACGTATCTGTTCCTGCACGACCCGCAGGGGATCATGCATATTCTACTGAACATGCTGGTCCTTTGGATGTTCGGAGCGCCCGTGGAAGAGACATGGGGAACGCGCCGCTTCATGCAGTATTACTTCCTGTGCGGCGTCGGAGCCGGGATCTGTGTGGTGCTGGTAAACCTGCTGATGGGCAACGCGTATCAGCCGACCATCGGCGCTTCCGGAGCGATCTACGGTCTGCTCCTGGCCTACGGGATGTTGTTCCCAAACCAGGAAGTGCTGTTCATGTTCCTGTTTCCGATGAAAGCCAAGTACATGGTGGCGATCTTCGGAGCCATTGCCTTCCTGGGATCGTTCCAGGCGGGTGGAACGGTAAGCAATCTCGCCCACCTGGGAGGCATGATCTTCGGCTTCGTTTACATCCGTTCGCAGTTCACACGCAGGGTGAGCGCCCGATCCGGTGAGAGCTTCAACCTGGCCCGCTGGTGGAAGGACTACAAATGGCGGCGGGCACGCAAGAAGTTCCAGGTCTACATGAAAAACCATGGATCCGACCGGGGTCCGTGGACCAACTGAACCTCTCCTGATTCGAAGCGCGATTGACGCGGACGCTCCTGCGATCTGGTCGATTATGGAGCCGATCATTCGCGAGGAGCAAACCTACGCGTTGCCTCGGGATCTGACGGCGGAACGGGCGCTGGAATGGTGGCGCGCTCCGGGTCATCTGGTCTTCGTGGCGGAGCTTTCCGGAGTGATCGTTGGAACGTATTTCCTGCGCGCCAATCCGGAAGAGCCAGAGGGCGTGGCCAACTGCGGCTATATGACGGCGCCGTCGGCGAATGGGCGTGGAGTGGGTCGGGCGATGTGCGCCCATTCGCTGGAACGAGCCGTGGAACGTGGATTTACGGCGATGCAGTTCAATTTCGTGGTCAGTTCCAATACGAGGGCTGTGAAGTTGTGGGGGAGCATGGGGTTCGAGACGGTCCGCACGCTCGCCGGAGCCTTCAATCATCCGATGCTGGGCAGAGTGGACGCATTGGTAATGCGCCGCCGTCTTGACGGGAAACCGTCACCCCCTCCCGAACGTCTTTTCGTATGATCTAGACATATGAAAACGTGGCTTTTCGCCTCAGTGGCGGCACTGGGATTGATTGTGGGCGCCCTTGCTCAGGACCCTCTCGGGCAGGGAAGCGAGACGGTCGCGAAGCCACGGAAGAAAACGCCGGACTCCGGGAGCACCACGCCGGACGCGTCAGATCCGGCGAACCTGCCCAAGATTCCCTCCAAACTGGGACCGAAGGCGAGGGAGGAAGCGACGCCGGATGCCAGCTTTAAGGCCGACATAAACGTTGTGACCGTCGATGTCGCTGTCCTTGATAATCACGGCAACCCGATCCCCAAGATCCCTCGTGGAAACTTCCGCATCCTCGAGGACAATGTCCCCCAGACGATTACTCAGTATTCGCTCGGTCAGGCGCCGATTACGATCGCGCTGGTAGTGGAGTTTAGCAACCGGTTCCAGTCGTACTGGAGTCAGGGTTGGTTCGAGACGCTTCAAGCGGCATACGGATTCACATCGACTCTCCGGCCAGATGACTATCTGGCCGTCATCGCATACGATATGCGGACCGAGATTCTCTGCGACTTCACCAACGACAGAGCGAAGATCGGAGAAGCGATGCAGCGACTTCGCATCCCTGGCTTCTCTGAAAGCAACATGTTCGACGCGATCGCCGACACCGCCGACCGCATGTCGAAAGTGGAAGGGCGCAAGGCAATCCTCTTGATCACATCGGGCATCGATACGTTCAGCAAACTGACATACGACAAGGCGAGAAAGAGCCTTCAGGAAGCCGGAGTGCCCGTGTATTCCATCGGCATCCTGCAACTGGCCCGCACCATCGCTGAGGCGCGCGGCGCGAACACGATCGATTTCCTGCAAGGCGATAACGAACTCAGAACATTCGCTAAGGAAACAGGCGGACAGGCCTATTTTCCGCGTTTCCTCGGAGAAATGCCAACGGATTTTGCGGCGATCAATCAGGCTTTGCGCAATCAGTATTCGCTTGGCTACTCGCCGACCAATCAGGCCAAGGATGGTAAGTTTCGCAAGATCTCAGTGCAGCTTGTGAATCCCACGACGAACGAGCCCCTGCGCGTGACGGATGAAAAGGGCAAGCCGATCAAATATCAGATCGTCGCCAAGGCCGGCTATACTGCTCCGCGCGCTGTTGAATAACGCCCGTAGACAATAGCCCCGCGCGAGTCCGAAGTCAAGCGCTCGATTCGCCGTTGTTTCAAACGGATGCGAAACCGTTGACAGCCGTATTTCGGAACTGTTAACTTCATTCGGTCCCCGCATGAAAGCCGATGCCTCTCCAGCCGCCAGTATTCTCGTTGTCGACGATAATCAGTTTGGAGTGAGCGCGCGTAAGATGATTCTGGAAGGCGCGGGCTACCGCGTCGAGACAGCGTTCAGCGGCGAGGAAGCTTGGGAACTCTTTCAGAAGAACCAATTCGATGTGGTGGTCACGGACTACCGCATGGGCGTGATGGACGGAGTGCAGCTGATCGGACTGATACGGAAATCCGGGTCGCTTGCGCGCATCGTCCTGCTGTCTGGTTTCGTGGGATGTCTCGGCATCACGCCGGAGAACTCGGGCGCAGACGAGGTCGTGTGCAAGAGCAGCACGGAAGTGCCGGAGTTGCTGCGCGCGATCAAGCGCCTCGCGTATCAACCGGCGCGCCGTCGCCCGGCTTCCGAGCGCAAGACGCAGGGATCAAAGATCGCCGGCAAAGGCTGCTGATCGCCTGCGCTGTCGCGTTCGCCACGGCGCTGCCACTCCTTGCCGCGGCCAACAAAGCCGCTAAGCCGCCAGCAAAGAAGGCAGCCGCGCCAGCCGGGCAGGGTATCGCGGCGCGGTGGATGAGCAGCCTGACTCTTCGCGAGAAGGTCGCGCAACTCGTCGTGATCTCGTTCAACGGTCATCCGATGAACACGCGTTCGCGCGACTACCGCAAGTTCATGCGGCTGGTAGGCCAGGAACATGTCGGCGGCCTGATCCTGGTGAACGTTGCGAACAACCGCGTCACCACCAAGGCCGATCCGCTCGAAGTGGCGAGCTTCGTGAACCGCATGCAGAAGCAGGCGAAGGTTCCGCTGATCGTGTGCGGGGACTTCGAGCGCGGCGCGTCGATGCGGGTGGATGCGACGACGGCATTCCCGCATGCTATGGCGTTTACGGCGTCCCGCGATCCGGGTGAAGCGAGGCTTGAAGGCGAGATCACCGCCAAGGAGGCGCGCGCGATCGGGGTGCAGTGGGTCTTCTTCCCGGATGCGGACGTCAACAACAACCCGGACAATCCGATCATCAACATCCGTTCGTATGGCGAAGACCCGGGCGAGGTGTCGAAGTTCGTATCGGCGTACATCGAGGGTGCGCACTCAGTTGCGGGATCCCGTGTGCTCGTGACGGCCAAGCACTTCCCGGGCCATGGCGACACGGCGACGGACACGCACATGAACCTCGCGACCATCAGCGGTGACCGGCCGAGGCTCGAGCAGACCGAGTGGGCGCCGTTCCGAGCGGCTATCGCGAGCGGCGTGGATGCGATCATGACGGCGCACATCGCGGTACCGGCGCTCGATGCCCCGAACCTGCCGGCGACGCTCTCGCCGAAGATCCTGACCGGCGTTCTGCGGGATGAGTTCGGGTTCAAGGGCATTGTGGTGACGGATGCCCTGGACATGGGCGGCATCGCGGGGGGCTTCCCGGTGGGCGACGCGGCGGTGCGGGCGCTCGAAGCGGGCGCGGACGTACTGCTGATGCCAACCGACCCCGAAGCGGCGATCAATGCCGTTGTCGCAGCGGTGAGGAGCGGGCGCATCAAACAGAAGCGGCTCGATGAGAGCGTCATGAAGATCCTGCAGGCGAAGGTTCGGGTCGGCCTGGGGACTAAGAAGCTGGTCGATGTCGATGACATACACGACGTGGTGAACTCGCCTGAGAGCGCGGCGGCGGCGCAGGAGATCAGCGACAAGTCAGTCACGCTGGTCAAGAATGAAGGCGGCTTCGTTCCGCTGAAGAATACCGATTCGACAGCGTTCTACCTGCTGGCCGAGAGCCGGACCGGGACCGAGGGGCAGGCGCTGGCGGCGGAGTTGAAAAAGAGGGCTCCCAACGCTCTTGTGATTCCAGTGGATCCGACGATGTCGGATGCGGATCTCGATGCGGCGGCGCAGCGCGGGGCGCAGGCGAGCCGTTATGTGGTTGCGGCGTTCGCCTCGGTCGCGGCTTACAAGGGGAATGTGCTGGCAGGCGGATACCCGCAGTTGATGCAGAATCTTCTTACGACGAAGAAGCCGGTAGCTCTCATCGCGCTGGGCAATCCCTATCTGCTGCGCGCGTTTCCCGACTCAGCCGCCTATCTGACGACTTACAGCAGCGTGCCCGTCAGCGAGATCTCGATCGCGAAAGCTCTCTTCGGAGAGATTGCGATCAGCGGCAGGCTGCCGGTCACGATTCCGGGGCTGGCGAAGTACGGCGACGGGATCGCAGTAGCGGCCTCGAAGTAGGCGCGAACCAACGCGACTGAAGTCGCGTGTCCAAGTCAGCGCCGCCGGCCGAAGCTTTTGCCCGATGGGCGTGATGACGAGCCGAAACCCTTGCCCGCGGGGCGAGAGCCCGGCGCGCTTCCGAAGCGTTTACCCTGGCGGTTGTCCGAGGGGGAATCACCGAAGTGAGGCGATGACGACGGAGCAGACTGAGACGGCCGCGACGCGTAGGATGAACTGCCGAAGCCGCCGGACTGCACGTACCGGCTGCTCGCGTAACGCTGCTGCGTGAACGTGCCGTGCGTGCCGTAGCGCGGCGGCGCGGCGGGCGTGGTCTGTCCGTAGTAAGTACGGCCGAGGCTGCGCGCCGCGTAATAACCGTTGTACTCGTTGATGACTATTGGACGATAGCTGTTGCCCCAGAACAGTTCGCGCATGATCAGGTACTGCGGCAGGAAGGTCCAGAAGCTGCCACCACTGGTGTGGGTCCAATATCCGTACTGATTCGAGCCGACCGATGGCGGCGCGATATACGCGAAGCCCGCGGGCTGGGCGACGTTTTCGGCTTCGGAATCGTAAAGGCCCGCGTCCTTGTGGGCGATGGCCATGCCGAGGTCGTTTTCGAGCGAGCGGTAGGTGGAGGGCGAGATGTCATCCCACCGGGTATCCGTGGAGACTTCGGTCTTGTTCGCCGGCACGTCGACGAAATGCGTTTTGACGACCTTCAGCTTTTCGCGGTATTCGCCGTGCGTGACGTCGAGGTCTTCGAGGATTTTGTCCCATCCGTTGTAAAGCTGACCGGTGAGGCCGGTCAGCGCGGTGGCATCCGAATCGAGGCGCGCAGCAGTGTCGAGGGAGTCGCTCGCATCCATGAGGGACGCGATCTGAGGACCCGATGCGGCGCCATTGGCGGCAGCGGCGCGAGCATCGGCGGTGGCCTGCCATTGCGCTTCGGCGCGCGACGGGGCCGATTTCAGATCGGAAAGGCGTCGGTCGAGATCGTCCTTCTTGCGGGGCCAGTCTGTTTCCGCTTTTTGGACGGCTGCTGTGACGGCGGTCAGATCGGCGGTATGAGGGGCGTCATGTTCCTCGCGCATGCGGGCGAGGTAGTGAGGAAGGTTGCGCTGAAAATCGAGCCAGCGGTTGGCCTGAGCGCGAACGCTGTCGGCGGTGTCGATCGCTTCACGGCGGAGGCGCTCCTGATCGGCAAGAAGACGCTGCGCGCGTTCGATGGCTTCTCGTCCCGAGGAGTGCGCCAGTTCTTTCAGTTGCTCGCGATCGCGACCGGCAGCGTCGAGCTTGCTTTTGGCCGCACGCAGTGAGGTGGGCCATTCATCGGCGACACGCGTCCCGCGGAACAGAGCGGGAACGCCCTTCAGGTCGTC
>Ga0126373_10002888_pt1 | contig 12735 bp, 12 predicted proteins | sample PanSoiMetPlot_11_FD_92545 | JGI IMG/M metagenome (GOLD analysis project Ga0126373, IMG submission 92545) | Tropical forest soil microbial communities from Panama - MetaG Plot_11 | ecosystem: Environmental > Terrestrial > Soil > Tropical forest > Bulk soil | place: Panama | collected 2016-02-17
CATTCTTGAACTGATCGTAAACGCCATCCGGCACCAGAAACTTCGCGTCTTCCGGCCAGCCGTAGTTTTTCTTCACCAGCTTGACTTCCGCATCTCCCAGCGGCTCGCCATGCGCTTCGTACGAATCCTGCTTGTGCGGCGAGCCGTAGCCGATGTGGCTGTTCACAATAATCAGCGTCGGCCGATCGTTGGTCTTGAGGAAATTCTCATACGCGCACCCAAGCATTTCCAGGTCGTTCGCATCCGTCACGTGCGCGACGTTCCATCCATATCCAGCAGAACGCATCGCCACGTCTTCGCTGAACGACCAGTCCGCCGGCCCGTCCAGCGTCACTCGATTGTTGTCGTAAATCCAGCAAAGATTCGAAAGCTTCAAGTGACCTGCCAGCGAAGCCGCTTCGCAGCACACGCCTTCCATCATGTCGCCGTCGCCGCAAACCGCGTACACGTTGAAATCGAAAATCTCGAATCCCGGCTTGTTGTAATTCGCGCCAAGCCATTTGCTGGCAACCGCCATTCCTACGCTATTGCCCGCTCCTTGCCCCAGCGGGCCGGTCGTGGTCTCAACACCTGTGGTGATGTGCGATTCCGGATGACCCGGCGTTCGGCTGTCCAATTGGCGGAACCGCTTGATCTCTTCCATTGGAACCGAGAGCTCGTTCGTAACTTCCCCTTTCGTATTCACCAAGCACACGCCCGCCAAATGCAGCGTCGCATACAGCAACATCGAAGCATGTCCCGCCGAAAGCACGAAGCGGTCGCGGTTCGGCCAGGTCGGATCGGCGGGATCGTAGCGCAGATATTTCTGCCAAAGTTCGTAGACCACCGGCGCCAGCCCCATCGGCGCGCCCGGATGCCCCGAATTGGCTTGCTGCACCGCGTCAATCGCCAGAGTGCGAATGGTATTTATACTGAGGAGGTCAACATCCACTTGGCTCTTTACCTGACTCACGGTCGCTCCTGTTTGCAGGCAGGCCGCCCACAGTCACAAAACAGTCTTTAGATGCCCCAGCATGCGGGGCCGATGATGGGATTTTACGACAAAATCGCCAGCGCCGCTAAGTTGGCGTCCAGCGTTCCCTACTCTCCGACCAGCAAGATTACAGATGTATTCCAAGCATGTTTCAGCAGCTTGAAAATGCCTCCAGGTGTCGGTCAGGGACCCTCGAAGTCTAAGACCAAGTGCATTCGACTTGACGTGGTTATTCGGCCAATGGCATACCCCTAGAGCGTCACAGTCCGGGGAAGGATACCGCGATGTCTTATCAACCCATCGAGAACTACGGGATCATCGGCAACATGCGTACCGCGGCGCTCGTCGGCAGGAACGGGTCGATCGATTGGTATTGCTATCCGCATTTCGACTCACCAAGCATCTTTGGCGCAATTTTGGACGACAACAAAGGAGGTCGCTTTCAAATCTGCCCTGTCGGCGATCAGGTGCGGAGCAAACAGTTCTATTGGCCTTCGACAAACATCCTGGTGACGCGATTCTTGCTCCCCGATGGCATCGCTGAACTGGAAGATTTCATGCCGGTAGGGCTGCCCGCCGACTCACCCTGGCATCGCCATCTTTGCCGGCGCATCCACTGCGTCAAGGGTACGGTGCGGGTCTCGGTCCGTTGCCGCCCCGCCTTTGATTATGGACGTGAGAGCCATGAGACGCGCCTAGACGCCAACGGTGCGAGTTTCAATGCCAGCAGCTTGAGCTTCACTCTTTCCACCGCTGTTCCCCTGAAGCATGACGCTCAAGGCGGGGTGACCAGCGAGTTTGTCCTTGAGGAAGGGAAATCACAGGTCTTCATTCTGAGGGCCGATACCTGCGTTCTTTGTCCCCCGCCTGCAATAGAAGCCGAGGAGCTCATCCAGACAACTTTGAAGTTCTGGCGCAACTGGCTTTCGTCCTGCACCTATCAGGGGAGATGGCGGGAGCAGGTTGAGAGATCCGCACTGGTCTTGAAACTTCTGACCTTCGAACCTACGGGAGCGATTATCGCCGCCCCCACCACCAGCCTGCCCGAGGTTACTGGCGGCACTCGGAACTGGGATTACCGCTACACCTGGGTAAGAGACGCGGCTTTCACCGTCTACGCGTTCCTCCGTATTGGCTTCCGAGAAGAGGCTGGGGCCTTCATGAATTGGGTTGAGAATTATGCATCGAAGCATCTTCATCCGAATGAGCCTGTTCCGGTGCTTTTTACAATCCACGGCGAATGCCAGATTTCCGAAAAGACTCTGGATGGCTGGGAAGGATACCGTGGGTCTCGCCCTGTGCGCATCGGCAATGCCGCCGTCTCACAGTTCCAGTTTGACGTTTATGGCGAATTCATGGACGCGTTTTACTTGTACAACAAATACGTCAGTCCCATTCCCTACGATCCTTGGGTAAGAATTCGCCACCGGCTGGACTGGATCTGCGAAAACTGGCAACGTCCCGATGCGGGTCTCTGGGAGATGCGCAATCGCGAAGAGCACTTTGTTTTCTCAAAGGTCATGAACTGGGTTGCTCTGGATCGTGGTGTGCGTTTGGCGGACAAGCGCGCCTTGCCGGCGAATCGAGCGAAGTGGATTCAGGAGCGGGATCGCATCTATGAGGAGGTAATGACTCGCGGCTGGAATGAGAAGCGCCGCGCGTTTACTCAATTCTATGGCAGCGACGACCTGGATGCTTCGCTTCTGATTATGCCCCTGGTTTTCTTTATGGCTCCGAACGATCCGCGGATGCTCAGCACAATAGACGCGATTCTCAAAAGCCCAAGCCAGGGTGGTCTCGTCAGCGACAGTCTCGTTTTCCGCTACCCTCCGGACCCTCGAATTGACGGACTTCCCGGCGAGGAAGGGACATTCAACATGTGTTCCTTTTGGCTTGTGGAAGCACTAACACGCGCAAGCCAGGCGAACCCGAAGAAACTTGATCAAGCCATGCTCCTCTTTGAGCGGATGCTTGGTTACGCCAACCATCTCGGGCTTTACGCAGAACAAACAGGGGCCCAAGGCGAGGCGCTAGGAAATTTTCCCCAAGCCTTCACCCATCTAGCATTAATCAGCGCCGCTTTCAATCTGGACCGGAGACTCGGCAAACGCCCGCAAATTTAGGACCCCCTTTCTATTTTCGGTAACTGGGCCAGTTCCGGTTAGGCGACGATCATTCCGCGATGAGCGCAGGTCTGCGATATGCTCTGACGACAACGGAATGCAGCTCAAGAAGCCAAACCAAAAAGGAGCCAATTGATGAATCTCACTCCCTTCCTGATATTTGAGGGGCATTGCGCCCAAGCGATGGCATTTTATCAGTCCTGTTTGGGCGGTGAATTGACGATTACGAAAGTCGCCGATACGCCCATGAAGGGCCAAATGCCGCCTGAACAGCATCAGAAAACTGCCCATGCGCGCCTGAAAAGCGGCGCCATAGAGTTTTCGGCAACAGACTGGCTCCATCCCGGGCGAACGCCGAAACAGGGAAATACGGTCGCAATGTATATCAACGGCGGGAAATATAATGAGCTGAGAGCAATCTTTGACAAGCTCGCCGCGGGGGCGGACAAAGAACTGCTTGATGATTTACGGGATCTGCCGTTTGGAACCTACGGACATCTTGCCGATAAATACGGTGTTCATTGGTTCTTCCAAGGGGAGAGAAAGGACGCCTAAAAGGACGGAAAGGACGCGGCCCCCCTTCCATTTTCCTTTTCTATTTTCGGTACTGGATTGGTCTCGGGTTAGCGGCTTACGGGACTTGTCGCGAAACTCAAACAGAGTCTTACGGCTTCTAACTGCGTCTAAGATAGCCAAGAATTCGAGACTTGGGAAGAAGTTCTCTTCATTCGAGGTTAGAGCCTATGACAGACTGGTTCGCGCGCCCCATCCTAAACGTAACCGACGTTGAGGCCTCGCTCCGTTTTTACGTCAACCAGCTCGGCTTCACGAGCCCCTGGCGCTACGACGAGGACGGCAAAGCGCACGTGGCACAGGTCGATCGCCAGGGCTGCGCGCTTATCCTGGCCGACACATGGCCGGAGAAAATCGGCAAAGGGCTGATGTTCATTTCCCTGAACGTTGAGCCGGCGACGCGCGAGGCCCCGGCCGCCGCGGTGGATGCGCTGCGCGCGGAACTCGAGGCCAAGGGCGTTCCGGTCAAGGAAGGTTCGTGGGGCTATCGGCTCCTGGTGGTCGATGATCCCGACGGGAATCAGCTCTTCTTCAACTATCCAGGCGAAACTGCTGCCAGCTAGATTTGCCGGAGATGAGGCGTAATCGCCCAGCCGCCAGCTCTGCGTCAGCAACCTAAAGTCCCGCTGAACAGGCCAACACGAAACTGTGGCTGTGCAAGGTTTCGCGCATAGCTTCGTCCAGTTCAGACAGAGTCCGGTTGCTGGCCTGGAACCTGGTCATGATGAAAACGTTTCGACCGTAGTCCTCGCATTCCCGACTGGAATCCTCGAAGAACTGGCGCACGGTGTCAGAAGGTTTCCGCATTCGCGTGGCAAACCGGGCGGAATTGCGGTCGGATGGTCGGTGCATCCGGTTTTGCCTGGCGGGGCAATTTGAGCTTCCTTTGACTACGAACCAAGTATACATCATAATTGCCAAACGCACCGAATATCGTGCATGTAGCAACTATGATTGAATTTATAGGTACAAAACACCACCTTTTTGGTGCTTATGGCAACTATGAACCTACGGGCCAGGGTTGACAAGTATAGGGAGCGCGATTTCCAACACGCTGATGCCGAAATCCTCGTCCTCATTGAAGAAACTGCCGTGGCGCTCTTCACATCGTTTCCGGACCATTTTGTGTTGCTTGGAGGAGCCACCCTCGTGCTTTTTTATGAGAGCCCTCGACTATCCCGCGACATAGACCTTCTACCATCCGGGCCACTACCCAAGTCGGAGGATGCTTTCCCGCGGAGCACAACTAGACAAAGCCCTGTGCGCGCACCTCGAAGATTTCATCATAATGAATGAACTCCACGAAGAATCCATCAAAGCACGCATCGAGACCGTTAGCCCAAAGCTCTGCACGGTGGAACTGCGTCCGGCACTGCCGCCACCGTTGTTCGAACAGCTTGAGAAGGAACGATTTGAACCAATTCGCCAATCACTTCGAGCAGTTTTTTCAGACTGGCTCGCTGGAGGACGCCGATGAACTGGACAGCCATTCTCACAGAAGAGGCGCGCCGAAATTCGATCCTACGATCCGATGACTTGGCTCGCAGACACAAGATTTCCGAAGCGGCAGTGCGTAATTCCCTTCGACGATACGAGGGGCAGGGACTCGTTGAGCGCATTTCCACCAAAATCTACATCAATCGCGTGAACCAGCACTTCTCTCCGCGAGACTTGGTCAATGTACTCCGTCCACGGTCCTACGTTTCTCTTGAGTCGGTCATGGTCGAAAAGGGGATCACAAGCCAGAGCCCGTCTTTTCTCACTTGTGTGACGCCTGGATACCCGCAATCATTTCGGACAAAGTCAGTAGCCATCGTGTATCGAAAGATATCTCCTGACCTCTATTGGGGCTATGAACAAAAGGCCACGCGCTACAGCAAATATCTCGTCGCCGAACCTGAAAAGGCCTTGCTCGATTGGATTTATTTGACACGTCAGGAGGGGCTCCACACACCCTTAGATGAACTACAGCTCCAGTTTCTCACCGCCGCAAAACTTCGAAAGTACGGAGAGCGGTTTCCACGCACGGTTCAGGCAGTGATAAAGGATCTGTTGCTTGAGAGAGCTTTCCCGCTCGAAAACGCCGATCACCGCAGGGAGACTAAAGGTCGCGCGTCGAATAGCATTAGGACCTGAGACTCTCCGAGTTCAAAGTGTAGCCCACACTCGCTAGTTGTCCCTGAACCGGCGACTTAGTTCTTCAGGCTTCGCGATTCTCTCAAATGATTCGCAGGTTCCTCCCGTGCCCCGCACAATCACATTTCCGTACCCAAGCATTCTGCCTAGGGCAGATTCCTCAACGCCGAGATTTTCAACCTTGGAGAGAGTCACTTCGATTGTTTTTCGAGAAATGAATCCGCTTTTGACCAGCACGCGTCTGTTCGACACCGCGACTTCTGTAGCACTCTTCCGTATTAATCCAGTGCCGAAGCAAATCACAGCGGCAACCTCAAGGGTCGGGTCAAAACCGGCCATGCGGGGTCGGGTCAAAACCGGCCATGCGGGGTCGCCTCAAAACCGGCCATGTGGGATGGCCCAGGACGTGGTCCTTATTTATCCCGTTTTCTCCTGATCGGGCAAGTCTGTTTTGGTCCTCCAGCTCCGTGGTCCGCACTTCAGGATGTGACCATGATGGAGAAGGCGGTCGAGCATGGCGGTGACCGCGGCGCTGTCGCCGAGTAGTTTGCCCCAGTCTTCCACAGGGCGGTTGGAAGTGAGCAGCGTGCTGGCGCGTTCATAGCGGCGCATGACGATCTCCAGGAGCTCTTCTCCCGCTGTGGGCCCTAACTTTCGCATTCCCAGGTCATCGATGATCAGCAAGGGCACGGTGGAGAGCAGCTCCATGTGCTCTTTGCGAGTTCCGTCGAGTGCTGCTTCGGCGATTTCTTCGAGCAGGAGGTGTGCTTCGCGGTAGATCACCCGATAACCCTGGCCGATGACCGCTTGTCCGATCGCTTGAGCTAGATGACTTTTGCCGGTGCCGGGTGGACCCAAGAAGAGCGCGTCTTCACGGCGGCCCACGAAAGCGGCCGTGGCTAGATCGAAGACCAGACTTCGATTCATCTTTTTGTTGAAATGGAAATCGAAGTTGTCGAGGGTCCTCTGCGGATCACGAAACTGGGCCTGCTTCCGGCGCCGTTCCAGCAGCCGGTCGCCGCGCCGCCTCAGTTCGTCGGACACCAAACAGGACAGGAAGTCGATGGGAGCCATTGGTTCTGTCTGGGCTTGTTGCAGTCGAGTCTCCAGCACCGCAGCGATGCCTCCCAGGCGCAGTTGACGCAAAGCACGATTCAACTCGATCAGGTTCATTCTGGTTGCTCCTTGATTTTGAGATTGATGAAATCGCGATACACGGTCAGTTCACGAATCAGGGGATCGATCTGGCGCAAAAACATTTGTGGATGTGGCCGGCGCTCCAGATAACGACGCACCAAGCGATATTCGTGCACGCCGATGTCGAGACCGGTGGCACAGGCATCTTCGACCGCTGCCGTTCCGTATTTCTTGATCAGGGAAAGCACACCCAGGATGCGGCGGATGCTGGTCTCTCCTTGCCGCTCGTACAGCAGCTGGCAGAACTTGCCGATGTGGGTGCCTGCGTGTGCCGCCCGTCGCAAGAGTTGCGCTGTGCTCAACGGCATTTTCTTTGGGTGGTCTTCATGCTCGATGCGATATCCGCCACGCTTCTGCCGCAGGTGTTCGCGAAGAAGTTGGTTGGTGCTGGGATGCAGGATGCGCACGTGCAGCTCATCCCATTGCACCTTCACGGAACGTCCGATCCAGCCTGGCGGCAAGCTGTAGTAGGCCGCCTCAACCTCCACGCAACCGTCCAGATGCACTACTCGTTCTCCGTATTGGTAGTAGCGGAAGGGTTCCAGGGGCAGCGGCAGCAGGTACGGTTTTTCTTCGACGAACATGGCTGCGACCTGGCGTTTGGTCGTGCCATGAATGCGTGTGTCGGCCCAGGTCTGTTCCCAGCGATCGAGATACGTTTGCGCTTCTTCCAGACTCTCGAAGCGCATCCCTTTGAGCGGCGTTCTCTTGGTGTGGCCAATGCCCGATTCCACTTTCCCTTTGCGATCGGGATCCTGAATTCGGCACGGCAAGGCCACTACACCGTAATGTGCGAGGACATCTCGAAACAGTGGGTTGATGGTGGGATCGTAGATATCAGGAACCGCCACGCCTTCTTTCAGGTTGTCCAGAACGATGACTCTTGGACAACCACCTAAGCGGCGAAATGCTTTCTCATGCAGTTCGGCCCAGGTGCGTACACTCGATCGCCAAGTCAGCAAGCGAACCGATTTGCGACTGTAGCCGAGCGTCAGAACGAACAGTCGCGTCCGACGATACTTGCCGCTCTGGCGATCACGGACCATCGGCCCACTGCCGTAGTCGACTTGCGCTTCTTCTCCCGGAGCCGTGAGGATGATGCCCGCTGCTTCCGGCCGTTGTGGCCCGCGCAGTTTTTGCACAAAGCGCTTCACCGCCTGATAGCCACCGGTAAAGCCGTGCGCCGACACCAAGTCCTGCCAGATGGCCTTGCCGTTGCGACCGCGGGCTAGACCTTCTTCGATCCGCTCGCGGTAGACTTCGCAGGTGCTGGGGACAGGTGGTTTTCGTGAAAAAGCCGCATTAAAGTCGGGGGTCACCTGTATGGCCGGTTTTGAATCGGGGTCGGGGGTCGCCTGTATGGCCGGTTTTGCAGGCGCTCGGCGTCCCCACCCAGGCAGGCACACCACCACTCCGGCCGTTCTTAGATAGGCACTCGCTGTTTCCCTGCGCACACCTGTGGCTTCCTCGATGCGCCGCAAGGACCATCCGAGCTTTCCCAGGGCAATAACTTGTTGTTTCTTTTCTTCGCTCAAGACGTTGCTCATGCCGAGGGAGCCTATAAGGGCTCCTCTCTGAGTCAATGTCCTGGGCTTTCCTATGGCCGGTTTTCAGCCGACCCTATATGGCCGGTTTTGGGTGACCCCTGAGGGCGGCAAGGAGAGTCTTCGCTTCAGCGGAGCTGTAGGATCTCAGCCCTGGCTCGTCTCGGGTATGCTTTTGGACAAGGTCCTCGTCTAAGAAGCTCATGAATGGCATCCCGAGGGAGGCAAAGAGATCTCGAAAAAAGGCTGCTGGCTACCGGGCTTTAGTACATCTGGGTTTAGTGAGCTTATGTGAGAAAGGAGCGTTCTTTCAACTGACACCAGAACTAGCACTGGGGAATCGAAGGCCACCGGGGGCGCGCGGGCGAACGTGAACTAAGCTCAGTTTGTGCTATGTTTTAGGTCTGCCGATGCCCGGGTGGCGGAATGGCAGACGCTGAGGACTTAAAATCCTCCGGGGATTTTTCCTCATGTGGGTTCGACTCCCACCCCGGGCACCAGTTCTTTCGTTTCAGTCGTTTGCTTTGTGTCCCGTGTGATCTGTCGGTTGCCTCAATTTCGATGTTTCCCACCGACTGTGCCCAGTTTTATGCCCACTTGAGGGAGAAAACACGCGATTGATGGCCTCGGCCTGCGGATGTACATGGCGTTAGGTGGCCGCTGGCCTCTCAGTTCTTGAAATACGCGTAGTTCTTGTTTGCATCGTAGAGGTGCTATATGGATGTTGATGGGGAAAAATTGGAACAGGTAGTTCTCGCTTTGTTCCAGATGAATCTGTCCGACGACTCTGGAAGACGCGCTTGGAAGAGTTTTCCCTGGAGCGTGTTGGATTTGCTTCACGAAAAGGGCTACATTTCCAACCGCAACGAAAGCGAAATCAGTCGTGTTGTCCGAGGAGGGAGCTCGGCTGTCGGAAGAGTTGTTCGCGAAACTGTTTGCCGCGAAAAAGTAGCGACCCGACCTCCCGGGTGGGCCGGGGTTGCAGTCTAGTACGAACCTTACCGCTGAGGAGTTACCAGGCAATTCCTGGTGTCGATGGACCCTGCGAAATAAACTGCAAGTCTGTTGGTTGTGTCGGAAGCCATTGGCGAAACAAAACTGCATCCTAATTTACGCGCCTGCGCCCGTAGACATCGTTTTAAGCCTTAAGGGTGCGCGAGCATGAATAGACGTTCCTCCCTGCGGCTTCAATTCAATAAAAAGGTGCCCATCGATCAGCTTCATCCGTTCTTTCATGCTGGCGAAACCAAGGCCGTGCCCGCTCATTGCCTTTTGCAGATCAAAGCCAACTCCTGAATCTTGCACACTCAAATGGATCTCATTCGGCGCACTGGCGATGGACACTTCAAACCGCCGAACACCACTGTGCTTGACGGCATTCTGGAGGGCTTCCTGCAAGACGCGGAATAGACTAAGTGCAACTTCTTGAGGCAGCTCTTTCGGAATATCCTGGGTGTGAAATTCAATCTCGACATTCTGCCGAGTCGAAAGCTCTCGACAAAAGCCAGCCGCGGCGGCCGCGAGCCCCAGGTATTCCAGTTTCGAAGAATGCAGTCGGTGCGATAAAGCCTGAATATCGCTCCCGAGCTCCGCGACATGTTGACTGGCCTCTTCGATGCTGCTTCTCGCTGCATGCTTTGAATTCGGAAGCTCTTGCTTCACTTTTTCCAGAATCATTGCCAATAAGGCAACTCGCTGATTAAAGTCATCATGAAGTTCCCTGGCGACCCAGGTGCGTTCCTCCTCGTGGGCTTCAATCAGTCTGCCGCTCAAACCCGAAAGGGCTTCTTCTGCGAGTTTGCGCTGAGTGATGTCCAGAACCTCGCCAACGACATACCAAGGTTCACCGCTAGGACCTCGAATCAAAGATGCGCTGCTTTCGGTCATGACGATGCGGCCACTCTTGTGGAGACAACGCTTCTCAACTTTCTGGAAACTTACTCCTTGCTCGAGGGCCTCCCTCAGCCTCTGGGAAAAAGAGGGCCAGTCTTCTGGAAGAGTAACCGACTCGATGGTTTTCTGGAGCAGCTCCTCTTCTGTGTAGCCAAGACACTCACAAAATGATTCATTCGCCGCAAGAAGACGGCCTTCAGGCGAAACGATCACCATTCCCACACCTGCATCACGAAAGACCCTGCGGAACTTCTCTTCGCTCGCACGCAGTTCGCCCTCGGCGTTCTTGCGTTCTGTAATGTCTTGAGCTATGCCATGCAACCCAATGATCCTGCCCGTTTCATCACGCCATGCCTCACCTCGATCCGTAATCCAGCGCGTGCTGCCATCAGCGTGAACCATTTCTAGATCGAGTGTGTAGGGGGTTCCGGTACGCAACGCCTCCGCGACGGCACGCTTTAAACGTTCCCAGCTTTCAGCGGTATACAACTGTGTTTGTTCCTCAAAAGTGGGAGGCTTCAGACTAGGATCACGGCCCGCGATTCGGCAGAGCTCCCGGGACCAAGTGACTTCATCAGTTATCGAATTCCATTGCCAACTGCCAACTTGGGCAACTCGCTGTGCTTCTAAGAGTTCTTTCTCGCTTTGATGAAGTGCTTCTTCAGCCTTTTGGCCTTCTTCTGAGAGGACTGCGAGGACCATAAAGGGTGCGGCGGTGAACAATAAGAAAGCCTGTACGGAAAAGACTCTGTTGATTGAATCTGATTCCGTAAATGGGCCCCTCCCGTGGACGGCGCCCCAAATGGAAAGGAGGGCAACTATACTTGCTGACGTACTGGCCCCTGTGAGACCGAAACGCAAAGCGGCCCATAGCAGAAATGGGACGAGCGAGTAGAGTAGTGTCGGGGATCTGCTCGACCCACGAGCAACGAACACGACGTAAGACAAGCAAATAAGCCCTGTGGCCAATACCGCGGCTTCCAGGTGATAGGCGCGGCGTGCACGCCCCCGCATTTGGCTTTGCCCACACCAACCTAGAATTGCTGGCGTCACAGTGAGGAATGCAAGTCCTTCCGACAGAAAAGCTATTCTCCAGCTAATCCAACGATCTCCTTCCAGGCTAAAACAGCCAATTGACGCCGCCACGAGGGACGCGAGGATTACCGTGAAAGAAGCATACCTTGCTAAAGCATTCAGACTGTCTAAACGAGGCTGGCCTCTTAGGGCGTAGGTCACGCCCAAAGCAGCAACGAGTATTTCAAGAGTATCGGACAAAACGAGTCGAGCGATAGACCGAATCGGCACACCTGCTTGTAAGTCGTATACGATAAATCCTAAAAGGCCGGCCGCAAGAAGAATCGGCCACAGCCTCCTTGGGCACAGCAACAGAATGGCGACTAAAGCCGCACACCCTGGCCAAAGAGCCCAAAGGGTTTGGGGCACAGTTATGATTAAAACCCCTCCCAGTTTTGCAGCCAGATAGCACAGCGTTGTCACAAGCCACACTAGAAATACAGTTTGAAGGGGTGAAAGCGGATTCGATGTGTCCCCGCCTGGACGGCTGCGACCGGTTTCCACGTTAGTTCCCGATCCTGCGGATCAGTGGCTGTCCCGCCGCAAAAAGGTAATTAACACTATGCATAGAACCGTTCTATCTAATAGCCGCAATTATACGTAGATTCCCGGATTTGGGAAGAAGCTGCGTTCCCGTGGCAAATCCCAGAAATTTCAGGCATCGGTTTATGCCATCATGTTCGCACCTGAACCGCTTCTCGATGATGCCTTCGGCCATTCACTTCCTTCGTGTGATTTCCCGTAAACGAACTTTGAAGGGTCTCGAACAACTATCCTTAGCTGTGTTGGATTTGTATCAAAGCCGGAGAGCGCGACTTCCGCTCTGTTAGTGGTCTAAAAAGACTCATCAAGGTAGACATCCCGAATGAAGAATTTGCCTTTAGGACGTGCGTTTTGCTTCGCACCGGCGTTGGAAGTGGAAGAATTTCCCTGTCCTGCCTCAGTTGGAAATGGAGAAAGCGTTCGTGCCACCGGGTATATCACGCCGCAGGACGTGTTGGCGGGGCGTCAGCAGGAGATCCACGCAGAACGCGACTGCAAGCTCGAAGCCGTTAGACTGCAGCGCCAGAGTCGCCGCCAGCGGGCGGCGTGATGGATAAAACGGATTGCTCCCGGTTGGCCGACAACGCAGAATTAACACAGCGGCAAGGCCAAGCATATAGTCAACGAACCGAATCGCCGCGTTTCCCTGAGGAGTCCCTGCATCTCGGTACACGCGCGG
>Ga0126373_10002889_pt1 | contig 12732 bp, 10 predicted proteins | sample PanSoiMetPlot_11_FD_92545 | JGI IMG/M metagenome (GOLD analysis project Ga0126373, IMG submission 92545) | Tropical forest soil microbial communities from Panama - MetaG Plot_11 | ecosystem: Environmental > Terrestrial > Soil > Tropical forest > Bulk soil | place: Panama | collected 2016-02-17
AATTCCTGCGCATCAAGCGCGGCGCGCGCCACCGCCAGCGCGCCCTCGATATGGCCCGGAACGCGCCGCGCTCCAGCCTCGATGCGCTTGAGCTTGTCGCGCGCGGATTCGCCGGACCGCAGCTCGGCATAGGCTTGGGCCAATTCGGGGTGCGGGTTGGTGCGCCAGGCGCTGTCGATGATGCGGTTCGCTTTGCGCAAATGGCCCTCGGCCAACAGCCGGCCGGCGAGCGCGGCCGCCGGAACAAGATCCGGCGCGAGCTTATTGGCTTCGAGCGCAAATTCCTTGGCGGCGTCGCGGTGGCTGTCTTCCAGTGCCAGCCCCCGCGCCGTGAGCAGCACGGCGCGCTGGCGCCGATAAGTCGCTTTGTCGAGCATGCGCCGTTGTTGCTCGAGCAGATCAAGCGCCCCGGCCCAGTCGCCGTCGCGGCAGCGCGCTTCGAGCACGGCCGTGCCGGCCCAGCCGAGCAACGGGGCGATGCGGGCGGCCTCCTCGGCATAGGCGCGCGCGTTGCCGGCGTCGTTGCGGCGCTGCGCCTCGATGAAGAGGCCATGTAGACCGAGCGCCTTGGTGTCGGGTCGCGCGGCCATGGTCTGGAACGCGCGCTCGGCGGCGTCGCGATCGCCGGCGAGTTGCGCGGCTTGCGCGCTTAATAGCAGCGCCAGCGGTTCGCCGGGCGCAAGCCGCTGAACTTCGGCGGTGAACCGCTGTGCCGCCGCGATATCGCCGGCCCCGACCGCGATCAGGCCACGCGAAATCGCTTCATAGGCGCGCACGCCGCGGCGATTGCGAAGGAGCCGCGACAATACGATCGGTGACCGCACGATCCAGAGAATAAAGCCGAATAGGAAGCTGAGAACGACGGCCGCCGCCAGCGTCGCGGCGCCGAGCACCAACGGCGAGGTCTTCATTCGCAATCCCTGCCAGGTGACGATGACATCGCCCGGCTGGTCGGCAAGCAGCGCGACGCCATAGGCGATCGCGCCGACGAGGATGAGATAAAACGCGACCCGGATCATCGGGCGCTCGATTGGGCGAGTGCCGCGAGCGCATCGGCGGCGATCTGCCGGCTCGCGGCAAGGGCCGCCTCGCGTGCAGCGGTTTTTTTGGTGAAAGCCGCGGCGAGGGACTTGGCCGCATCCGGCAGCGCGTTGATATCGGCGAGCGCGGCGGCGGTATCGGCATGCGCCGCATCGAACTGGATCCGATCGACCACCGCCTGCGGATCGTTTCCTGGCGGCGCATTGAGCGGCGTGATCTGCACCAGCTTTTTCGCATTGGCTTTCAGCCGATCCAGAAAGGACGTGTCGCCGGACCGCGGCTCAGCGGCCTCCTGCAGCGCCGGCACGAGCGCCTCCAATTCGCGCGCCAGTGTGGCGGCGCTCGGGATGCCGCTGGCGGCGAAGGGTTCAAGCGGTGCGATCGATTTCTGGTCGACGCCGAGCGTTTGCACCGCATTCAATTCGCCTTGGTACGGCGCGCCGCGTTCAACCGCCGCGCTCAGTGCCTCTGCGGCGATGGTCAGCCGTGCCGAGCGGTCATTCGCGCCAGACGACGCCAGCGGCGCGGTCGCGGCGGCAAGTCCCTTGACCGCGCTTTCGAGCGCCATGATCCGGTTTGCGAGTGCGTCGACATCTTCATGGCGCACTTGGTCTTTGCTTGCCGCTTCGCTCGCGCTCTTCGCCGTCTCGGCGGCATTGAGTGCGTTATCGGCCGCTTTGGCGGCGCTTTGACTCCTCGCCGCAATGTCATCGACACGGCGCGTCAGCGCGGCGAGGTTGTCCGTGAGTGCTTTAGTTTGCCCTGCGATCTCGGCAATACGGCTATTGAGCGCCGGATCGTTGCGTGGGGTTTCGATCGCGCGCTCGATCTTATCGAGCCGCGCGGTCAATTCCGGCGCGACGGGGCCGCTCTGCGCGGCGGCCGGCGGAGGCGGCGGATTGGGTGCCGGATTCGACGGCGCGGCCGGCGTGTCCGGCGCGGCTGCACCGACCGGCGTGGTCTCGCGCGACGGAATGACGCCGGCAAACCAAAGCGCGGCCGCGGCACCTGCCATCACGGCCGCGCCGATTAGCGCACTCGCGACATGCGACATGAAGCGCCGGGCGGACGGGGGCGAGGCAGGCGCATTCGCACCGGCCGTCGCGTGTTCCGCCGCGTCGGTGCTGGCATCGTCCGCTGCAGCCTTGTCGGCTGCCCCATCGACCTCGGTCGCGGCCAATTCGATAGTCGGGGGCCGCCGGCCAGCTTTATCGTCCGTCTCGCTCGTCATGCCGTCCTTATTAAAGCAGTTGCCGCGTAAATACTCTGTCAGCCGCAAAGTTCGAGCAAGGCATCCTGGGTCGGCCGCTCCGCGACCTGAATACGCGCCGCGCCGGCCTCGCGCAGCGGCGCGGCGACTTGCTCCGACAGGCAAAAATGCCACGGCTTTGTCAGCACTGCCTCGAGCAGGTTCGACCTGCGCGCCGCACTGAGAAAATCTTCGGCACTCGCACGGGAGAAATGCAAGACGGCATCGAGTTCGCCGGCCAGCGCCGCGGCTGCCGGCTCGGGAAGACATTGCGCGGTCAGGACGCGATAGACCACGACCAGATCGACTTCGAAATTTTTACTACGCAGCGCTCCGGCAAGGTCGCCGGCGCGTTCCTCGCCGGCGAGATAAAGCAGCCGCGCCGGCGGCTGCAAACGAGCGGCGACGAGATTGGCGAGATCGTTCACATTGCCGCCCGCCGAGGCGACCTCGGCGAAACCCATGTCCCGCGCCGCTTTTGCAGTTACATCGCCGACGGCAAAAACCGGTATGCCGTGCCACTTTTTGTCCCTGGCAAACGCGGCGACGCCCCAAAGTCCGTTGGCGCTGGTGAGCAAGATCGCGGTCCAAGGTCCGGTTTTAGGATCGACATCGGCGAGACGTTCGATTTCGAAGAGCGGCGCGACGATCGCCTCGTGGCCACGTGCGCGTAAGTCAGCGGCGGTTTGAGCGGCGTGTGGCTGCGGTCTTGTTACCAGAATGCGCACGATTCAATCCTCGACGAAGAAGTCGTCGCCGGCGCGTGCTCTGATTTCATGGCCGGCATCGGCGCCAAGCGCTGCTGCATCGGTGCGGCGGCCCTGACGGGATACTTCAATGGCGTCGCTGCCGTCGGTTTTGGCTATGAGGCCACGAAATCTCACTGCATCGCCATCGAGGCGCGCATGACCGGCAATCGGTGTGCGGCACGAGCCGCCGAGCGCGGCGAGAAATGCCCGCTCGGCCGCGAGCGCGGTGTGGGTGTCGGCATCGTCGACCGCTGCGGCATGCGCACAGGCGCTCTCATCACTGGCGCGCGTCTCGATTGCGATGGCGCCCTGGCCCGCGGCCGGCAAAAACTCCTCGACCTCGAGTGCCGTAGCCATCGCCGAAAAAAGTCCGAGCCGCTTTAATCCGGCGACCGCAAGCACGGCGGCGTCCATTTCGCTCGCCTCGATCTTGCGCAGCCGGGTTTCGACGTTGCCGCGCAGGGGCGCGATGCGCAGATCGGGCCGTGCGCGCATGAGCAAGGCCTGCCGCCTGGGCGATGACGTGCCGACCAGCGCGTTGCGAGGAAGCCCGCCAAGTGTTTTCGCCTTGCCGCTGACCAGCGCATCGCGCGGGTCCTCGCGCGGCAGGAACGCGGCAAGCGTAAGTCCCGCCGGCAGGACGGCTGGAATATCTTTGGAAGAATGCACGGCGAAATCAATCGCGCCGGACAGCAACGCCTCTTCGATCTCCTTCGTGAACATTCCTTTGCCGCCGGCATCGGCTAGTGGGCGATCCTGGATGTTGTCGCCCGTGGTGCGGATGACCTTGATTTCAATCCGCTCCGCCACGATGCCGCCGGCCTTGGCCAGCGCGGACTGTACCTGCCGCGCTTGAACGAGCGCCAGCGGCGAACCGCGCGAGCCGATGCGCAAAAGGTGTGCTGGAGTCGAGGATTGGCGCATTGGGGCGTGGTCCGATTATGCTGGGAGTCTCTAACATTTTTGTTTGCGCATGATCTTGTCCGAAAACCGGTCCCCACTTTTCGGGATCATGCGCAACGAGGCTATAATACACGCATGAACATTTTCGGCATCGAGACGACCTGCGATGAGACGGCCGCTGCGGTGGTGAGCCGCAGCGACGACGGCCGCGGCCGCATTTTGTCGAATATCGTGTTGTCGCAGATCAACGAACACGCGGCATTCGGCGGCGTGGTGCCGGAGATCGCCGCGCGCGCCCATGTCGAGGCGCTTGATCGGATCATCGCCAAGGCGATGGCCGAGGCGCAAATGTCATTCGGCGCACTCGACGGCATCGCCGCGGCGGCCGGTCCCGGCCTGATCGGCGGCGTCATCGTCGGGCTCACCACCGCGAAGGCCATTGCGCTCGCGCATGACAAGCCGTTGCTCGCCGTCAATCACCTCGAAGCGCATGCGCTCACCGCGCGGCTGACCGACGGCACCGCCTTTCCTTATTGCCTGTTCCTGGCCTCTGGCGGACACACCCAGATACTCGGCGTGCGCGGCGTCGGCGATTACCTGCGGCTGGGTGGCACCGTCGATGACGCCGTCGGCGAGGCTTTCGACAAGACGGCGAAGCTCCTCGGCCTTGGTTATCCGGGCGGGCCGCTGGTCGAGAAAGAAGCCGCCCGCGGCGACGGCGAACGCTTTGCCTTACCGCGGCCGATGACGGGGCGCGCCGATGCCGACTTTTCGTTTTCGGGGCTCAAGACGGCGCTCCGCCTCGAAGCGGAAAAAATCGCGCCGCTGAGCGACGAGGACGTTGCCGATCTCTGCGCTTCGTTCCAGCAGGCGGTGGTCGATGTGGTGAAGGATCGATTGCGCAGCGGCTTGCGATTGTTTCGCGCGCAGATCGGAAGCCCGAATGCGCTGGTTTGCGCCGGCGGCGTTGCCGCCAATCAGGCGATACGCAAAGTGCTACATCGGGTCGCGTTTGAAGTCGGCACCGAACTGGTGGCGCCGCCGCCCGCTTTGTGCACCGACAATGCCGCGATGATTGCCTGGGCCGGCGCCGAACGACTGGCGCTCGGTTTGACCGATCCGCTCGAAGTCGCTGCGCGCGCCCGCTGGCCACTCGATCAGGTGGCGAAGGCCAAAGACAAAGTCGAGGCGCAGTAGCCGCGACCGGGTCATTCCGGGGCCGAGCGAAGTGGCCGTCATCCTGTGGTGTGCGCGAAGCGATGAATTAGTTAGTGCGGAACAGCATCCACAAATGTTGGCTTGGCGGGCGGGTTAATAGTCGTCATCGCCTTGTGGAGATTAGGCTCGACCGTTGCGACGCTGGCACCGAAGCGCGCCGCATAGACCTGCAGATTTTCCATGACGCGTTGAACGTAATTGCGCGTCTCAGCCAATGAGATGCGTTCCACCCAATCGACCGCATCAATCTTGGGATTGCGCGGATCGCCGTGCTGGGCCACCCATTGCCGAACGCGACCGCGGCCGGCATTGTAGCCGGCGAACGTCATAATGTAGGAACCGGTGTATTCCTTGAATAGAACGCTGACCTCAGCAACGCCCATTTGCGTATTGTAGACCGGATCGGAAACCAGCCGCTTCCAATCATAAGTAACACCAAACCGGTGCGCGGTGTCGCGGCCGGCCTCCGGGGTAACCTGCATCAGTCCCACCGCGTTGGCGGGGGACGTGTCGCGTTGGTCAAAGGCGCTTTCGGTGCGCACAATCGAATACACCATGCACTGATCGATGGGCGGAGCGATCGGGCTATAGCTGGGGACACCGATCTCCGGAAAGGCGTATCGCTCCATAGCCAGCCCTCGTGCAAGCGCCGTCTTGCCCAGGACGAGCATCGCCTGAGCATCTTTGTGGCGAGACGTCAGCTCGCCAATTTCCCGAAGCGCGACGATGTCGCTGCTGGAGTCGGCAAGATCGCTGACAAAGGTCAAAGCCAGGTCGAGTTCGCCAATCGCGTATAGCATGTCCAACGCGCGCCGCAGATCGGTCGTGGGCCCTTCAAGGCTGGCCTGCGGCGGTAGCGGACGCACAGAAATCTCGTTAACGCCAAGTCGGGCCCGCGCCAGTTGCCCATAATAGGCGGTCGGATAGCGCGCGGCCGTTTCGTACTGGGCCCTCATGTCATTGAATTCGCCGATCGCCTCGAATGCGCGGCCGCGCCAATAGGCGGCACGCGCCAACACGATCGGATCGCTCGAGCCTTCGTCGATCTTCCTGAAATGCTGAAGCGCCGTGATCGGATCCGACAGAAAACGCAAGGCGATCCAGCCTGGCATGAAGTGGAATTCCGCACGATAATAAGGATTGGCTGGGCTTGCTGCTTCGCGGACAACGCTGTAGGCGGTCTTTGGGTCATTAAGGTCGAGGAGCCGACGTGCGAGCGTGCGAAGCTCGCGCCACCATTCATCGGTGTCTTGACGCTGCAAATCATCGCCTGAAACTTCGGCCAGTAGCTTGACCGCGGCCGCGACGTCGTCGTGGGCGAGGAGCCAGTGCAGCCGACATAAGACATAGCCCAAATCCCCTTGGGCTTCCTTGGGCACCGCTTCGAGCAGCGCGCCGCCCTTGGTGATATTTGCCTCGGCCGCTTCGCAAGCCTTTACGATCGCAACTTGAGTCGAGCCGAGACGCTTTGCCATCCGCATCGCGGCGGCAAAATCCTTAGCGCCGATGCGCTGGTCCATACGCGTAATATCGTCGGCAAGGGTCAATTCATCGCGGAATGAATCGTTGACCGCGGCTTCCAACTCAGAAGACAATTCCGCTGATTGCCAAACAGCGCGAACCTCGCGTGTTGCCCCTACACGATCACCATCACTTAGCATTGCGCGCGCGAGCGCAAGCCGGCCACGCGCACTGGTGGGCTGCGTGCCAACAAAACGGCGCACTGTGTTCGGATCGGAACGCTCTTGCCACAACCTCGCTTCCGCGCGCCGCCGGAAGAGTGGGATGCTCGGCCAATTGGGATTGGCCCGGATGAAGCTGTTGTACTGATCAAACCCGGCGGTGTTATTAGGGTCGCGGAGCAACGCCCATTGGATGAGTTTCTGCGCCGCCGGATCATCGATCGATGCCGCTAGCTTAGTTGCGTCACTAAGCTTTGCCTGCTGCAGCAGCTGCAGCGTCTGTTTCAGTACAACAAGATCCGGTTGCGCCTGCGTATCTGGTGCCAAGTTCTCGCTTGCGTCGCTGGATAGGATAGTTCGCTGCCCGGGCGCGCGCTCCACCTGCTTGGACTCGCTCGCCGGCCGGTGTTTGTGACGCTCAGCTTTGCTGAGCTTACCGTGGTGCAGCGTGTTTTGCTTATGGCCTGCGGCTAACGCATCCCCGCTGGCGAGTGCGAAAATTGTCGAGGCAAGCAGGCAAATCAGAGTCTGACGCCGAGGGAGGTTTGCGCCAAATGCCTTCTTGCGCTGAAAAATAGCGCCACGGTTTTTGTCTAGACTCGCCCGCGAGGAGTAAATGTCCCGACCCCTTCCCGCTTACGGGAAGTATCCCCTGAATTAAGGCGCCTTGCGGGCAGATTTACCCGTTTTTTTCGCCGACGGGTGTCGCCTTTGCGTCATTCTCCGAAGTAGCGAGCAAGACTAAGCTCGCCTGGCTTGCGTCACGCGATCTGCCCCTGCAAATGGCCCTGTTCGATGCGCGCGAGTAATGTTTCCAGCCGATCGAGGCGATCCGCCTGACCCGGCGGCTTATCCCAGCGCAGCCGGTTGATGCGCGGGAAGCGCATCGCCAGTCCCGATTTGTGGCGCGACGATCGCTGCAAGCCTTCGAACGCCACTTCCAAAAGCAGGCCGCGATCGGCCTCGTGCACGACCTCGCGCACCGGACCGAACCGCTCGATCGTGTTTCGCCGCACGAAACGATCGATTTGCAAAAGTTCCTCGTCGGTAAAACCGAAATAGGCCTTGCCCACCGGCACCAGCTCGTCGCCGTCTTCGCCTTTGGTCCAGACCCCGAACGTATAATCGGAATAATAGGACGAGCGCTTGCCGTGGCCGCGCTGCGCATACATCAGCACTGCATCGATGATGAAGGGATCGCGCTTCCATTTCCACCACAAGCCCTTGGGCCTGCCGGGCAGGTAAAGGGCCTCGCGCGCTTTGAGCATGACGCCTTCGACCGCCGCGGCGTCGGCGCCCGCGGCCCCCGGATTTCTTCGCGCCGCGATCAGCTCGTCCCAGCTGCAAAACGCAATGAGCGGCGACAGATCGACCCGGTCATCGTTGAGCCGCGCGATGAAGCCTTCGAGCCGGGCGCGGCGCTCGGCAAACGGCCGCTCGCGCAAATCCTCCTCGCCATCGGCCAGCAGATCGTAGGCGCGCAGATGCGCAGGAAATTCCGCCATCAGCTTGGGCGTGACGGATTTGCGGTTAAGCCGCTGCTGCAGCACGTTGAACACTTGCACCCGGCGGTCGCGCATGATCAAGAGTTCGCCGTCGATCGCGCCCGGCAAGCGCAGCGCCTCAAGGAGATCGGGAAAACTTTTCGATATTTCCTCGCCGGTGCGCGAATAAAGCCGGGCAACAAGCCTGCCGTCGGTTTTGCTGTCTCTGCCGGCCACCGCCTGAACGCGAATACCGTCCCATTTCCACTCGGCCGAAAAGTCGGCCGGATTGAGCGCCACGAGGTCGGCATCGTCGAGCGCATGCGCCAGCATCGGCGGCCGGAACGGCGCCGGATCGCCGCTGACCGGCTTGTCGGCGCGGCCCTCCAGCCAGGCGAATAAGTCGCGATAGGGCGGGGCCAGCGCCGGCCAGATCACCTCGACGTCGTGAACGTCCTTGTCGCCGAGCGCAGCGACGGCGGCCTTGGCGAGCCGCGCCGACACACCGACCCGCAGGCCGCCGGTGACAAGTTTGATCAGCGCCCAGCGGCCGGTCTCGTCGAGGGCGTCAAGCCAGCGCGCTAGCTGCTGCGGCAGTTGCGCCTTGCCGAGCCTCGCCAGCGTCTCGACCACGTCTGTGAGGGTGAGATTGTCTTTTTCCTCTTCCGCACCCGGGCCCGCGCCACTGCCGCCCGGGTGAGGGGAGCGTGTTCGATCTGCCGGCCACATCAGTGCGACGGTCTCGGAGAGATCGCCGACGTAATCGTAAGAGAGCTCGAACAGAACCGGGTCGGTTCGTTCCGCGATCAGGCTGCGGATCAGACCGGCTTTGGCGTGCGCAAAGCTGAGCCCGCCGGTGAGCGCGGCCAGCGCCCAGCCGCGTTCCGGATCGTCGGCGGAGCGAAAATAATCGATCATCAGCCGCAGCTTGTTGTTGCGGCTCGGTTCGTAGGCGAGGCGATCGAGCAGCTCGGCGAAGCGGTTCATGACGCGTCGTCGCCGCTGTCGTCGCCTTCCTCGTCGCCATAGCCGACGATGTCGAGCGGTCGCGCCTTCAAACCGCGCGTGGCGCACCAGTGAACCAGCGCGTCCTCCTGGCCATGGGTGACCCAAATTTCGCCCGCGCTAGTTGCCGCGATCGTGCCGGTCAGTCCATGCCAATCGGCATGATCGGAGATCACCAGCGGCAGCGCGACGCCTTGCTGGCGCGCGCGGGCGCGCACCCGCATCCAACCCGACGCGAAAGCGGCGACGGGATCGGGAAAGCGCCGTGTCCACAGATCGTTCAAGGCCGAAGGCGGGCAGATCGTAATCGTGCCGGCGAGATTGGCCTTGGTCGCGCCGCGCGCGAGCGGGAGCTCGCCAAGCGCAATGCCGCGCGCGACGTAGTAGTTGGTGATTTTCTCCATCGCGCCGTGCAGATAAATCGGCGCCTCGTAGCCCGCTTTTCGCAGGAGCGCGATCAGGCGCTGCGCCTTACCGATCGAATAGGCGCCGACGAGGTGCGCGCGCTCGGGAAACAGTGCGAGCGAATGCAGAAGCTTGCCGATCTCGGCACCCGGCTCGCCATGGCGAAACACCGGAAGTGCGAATGTCGCCTCGGTGATGAAAAGGTCGCAGCGCACGAGCTCGAACGGCGCACAAGTCGGATCGATGGTTGGATCGACGGCCGAATCGGCGGCATTTTTGTAATCGCCGGAGGCGACCACGCGCAGCCCCTCGGCTTCGACCGCAACCTGTGCCGAACCGAGGATATGCCCGGCTGGATGCAGCGTAATCGTCGCGCCGGCAAGGCTGACGCTTTCGCCATAAGCCAGGGCCTGCACCGTGCCGGCGAAATTCTCGCCATAGCGCAAACGCATCAGGTCGAGCGTCTCCTGCGTCGCCAACACGGCACTGTGACCGGCGCGGGCGTGATCGGAATGGGCATGGGTGATGACGGCGCGCTCGACCGGTCGGGTCGGATCGATATGGAATCCGCCGCGTTTGCAGCAAACGCCGGACGGCGAGGGGACGAGAATGTCTTCAGGTCGGATCACGAGTCATAAATAAGCGCCGATGATCGGCTGTTAAGTGCTTGATTGCATAGAAACTCGCCTCGGCTCGCTTTATTGCTCCGGACATTCATCGCGTTGGGTCAAAGTCAAAAATCCGAATGCGCCAGCGGTGAAGCGCGAGGCGGAAGAGGATTGGGGTCCGCGATCGGCCATGAAGTTGAATGACGCCGTGCTTTCTTTGCGGGCGGTAGAGGAACGAAAGGCTTCATCCGTTGCTCCGCATCCCATGTTTATGATGGGTATATTGATCTACTAATGAGCCCACTTGCTGACAACGTGCCGCTTTACGCCGTCATGGTTTGCCGAAGAACGGCGCACCCAAAATTCCGGTTCAACTCGATATGAGGGTACCAATGATTCTGCTCAGATCGATGTTTGCCTTCGTGATCGTGGCTGTAGTTTTGTCCATGAACGCGCGTGCGAGCCACGCTTATCAAACCGGGGACTCTCAGTGGTGCGTCGTGACGAACAAGGGCGCGGACAGCATGCAATGGGAATGTGAATATGACACCAGTGACGACTGCGCGACGGCTGTTGCAGGCACCGGCGGCTACTGTGCAATAAATCCTTTTTGGCAGTCGGATAAATCATCGCATGGGCGCTGAAATGTGCGCGACCACAACACGCAGCAGCGTCCTTGCATTTAGCCGCGCCGGTGCGCGGCAACCAAATTGTTAGCGCGAGACGAGGCTGGATGAATCGCGCTGAGCTTCATCATCGATCCGGGCGCGAACCTTCCAAGAGCGTTGCATGACCGACACTGGCCCATTGTTTGTATCTTCCGGCGACCTCGTCAGCGACCGCCGGTACAAGGCCGCCGTCGAGCTCGCCGCGCGCGGCGATTTTGCCGGCGCAGCGGATGTTCTGACGCAGACCGTCGAAGCTGCGCCGGGCTTCGCCACCGCCTGGTTTGCGCTCGGCGCCATCCGCGACCGGCTCGGCGATCGCGATGCCGCCGTAACCGCCTTTCGTGCGGCGAGCGGCGCCGACCCGGATGATTATCACGGCGCGCGGCTGCAGCTGGCGCGCCTCGGCGCCGGCCCAGAGATACCGGCGATGACCGAGCCCTATCTGCGGCGGTTGTTCGACCAATATGCCGGCCGCTATGACGCCGCGCTGATCGAGCACCTGCACTATCGCGGTCCGGCGCTGCTTCGCGATGCGGTGACATCCGCGCTGCAGCGCATGGGCCGGTCGATGCATTTTGGATCGCTGCTTGATCTGGGCTGCGGCACCGGGCGCGCCGGGGAGGTGTTTCGTCCCTTTGCCGGGCGGCTCGTCGGCGTCGATCTCGCTGCGGCAATGATTGCGCGCGCCGAGAGGAAAGGCGATTACGATCGGCTCGTGGTCGGCAATTTGGCCGCGTTTCTGTCTGATGAGATTGCCAAAGCCGCGAAATACGATCTGGTGCTGGCGGCCGATGTGTTCGTCTACGTCAACGACCTTGCTGCGGTGCTCGCCGCTATCGCTCGCGTGCTGGCGCCGCGCGGCGTGCTCGCCTTCACGGTCGAGACACATTCCGGCACGGGCGTTGCGCTGTTGCCGACGCTGCGCTTCGCCCACGGCGAGCGCTATCTGCGCGATGCGATCGCCGGCGCGGGCTTGACGCTGCTCGCGCTCGAACACGCGGCGATCCGTACCGAGAAGGGCGAGCCGGTAAACGGATTGGTATTAGTTGCAGGTTTGGCAGATGGCGGTTGAGACATGCCCAGGCAAGAAGCCATCCGTCACGCCCGCGCTAGCCGTGCGCAGAAACGGCGTCGCTTCGCTCGCCCGTGTCGCGGGCATCCACGTCTTTCTGCTGTACAAACAACAAAACATCGATGGCCGGAACAAGTCCGGCCATGACGATCTAGAGGTACAATCGAATACCCTCTCGCACTAGGCCGCCGAGGTGAATTTGCTCGACCGCAATCCGCCGCTCCTTCCGGAAATCTTCACGCGCTGGTTCGCCAGCCGCGGCTGGACCCCACGACCGCATCAGCTCGAGCTGTTGGCAAAGGCGCAGGCCGGCCGCTCGGCCTTGCTGATCGCGCCGACCGGCGGCGGCAAGACGCTAGCCGGTTTTTTGCCGAGTCTGGTGGAAATGACAGGTCCCGCGCCGCGCGCGGGCGCGAACTGGCGAGAGTGGCGCGGTCTGCACACGCTCTACATTTCTCCGTTGAAGGCGCTCGCGGTCGACGTCGCGCGCAATCTTGAAATTCCGGTTGCGGAAATGGCGCTGCCGATCCGCATCGAGACGCGGACTGGCGATACGCCCGCGTCGAAACGCCAGCGCCAGCGCCGCCACCCGCCGGACATGCTCTTGACCACGCCGGAGCAACTGGCGCTGCTCCTTGCTTCCGCGGA
>Ga0126373_10002891_pt1 | contig 12727 bp, 9 predicted proteins | sample PanSoiMetPlot_11_FD_92545 | JGI IMG/M metagenome (GOLD analysis project Ga0126373, IMG submission 92545) | Tropical forest soil microbial communities from Panama - MetaG Plot_11 | ecosystem: Environmental > Terrestrial > Soil > Tropical forest > Bulk soil | place: Panama | collected 2016-02-17
TCGCATCAGCCGGACTTGAACTTCGACAATCCGCGGGTGATTGAAGAAGTTCTGAAAGTCATGCGCTTCTGGCTGGACATGGGAGTTGACGCGCTGCGCGTCGATGCCATTCCCTATCTCGTCGAGCGTGATGGGACGAGCTCTGAAAACCTGCCCGAAACACACCTCGTCATTAAAGCTCTGCGCAAAGAAGTGGATACGAACTATGCGAGCCGCGCTCTCCTGGCCGAAGCGAATCAATGGCCGAGTGACGTTCGACCGTACTTCGGCGATGGCGACGAATGCCATATGGCATTTCATTTTCCCCTCATGCCGCGCATCTACATGGCCTTGCGGCAAGAGGACCGGCTGCCGATCATGGACATCATCGCGCAAACTCCTGCGATTCCCGACTCCTGCCAGTGGGCGCTGTTTTTGAGGAACCACGATGAACTGACGCTCGAGATGGTTACGGACGACGAACGGGACTACATGTATTTCGCCTACAGCGCCGACCCGCGGATGCGCATTAATCTCGGAATTCGCCGGCGCCTTGCGCCGCTGGTGGACAACAACCGCCGGCGAATCGAGCTTCTGATCAGCCTTCTGCTTTCATTTCCCGGCACTCCGATTCTCTACTACGGCGATGAAATCGGTATGGGCGACAACATCTATCTTGGCGATCGCAACGGTGTCCGCACGCCGATGCAGTGGAATGGCGACCGCAACGCCGGATTTTCGACCGCTACACCAGCCAGGTTGTACAGCCCGATCATCATGGATCCCGTGTGGGGCTATGAAGCGATCAATGTGGAATCGCAGCAGGGCGATCCGTCTTCGCTCCTGAACTGGGTGCGCAACATGATCGCACTGCGAAAATTGTTTTCGGTTTTCGGGCGCGGGAGTATTTCGTTTGTCGAGCCGGCGAACCGCAAAGTACTGGCCTATCTCCGTGAATACGAGGGCGAGCAGGTGCTGTGCGTTGCGAACCTTTCGCGTTTTGCGCAGCCCGTGGACCTCGATCTTTCGAAGCTCGAAGGGATGGTGCCGGTCGAAATGCTCGGGTACGTCGATTTTCCACCGATCGACCAGAAGCAATACCGGCTAACGTTGGCTCCGTATACTTTTCTCTGGTTCGAACTCCAAAACAGGACCCAGCCGGCCGAGACCACGATCGATCTGGCCGAAGAAGTTCTGCTGAACGTCGCAGACGGATGGAAGAGCGTGCTCGAGGAAGACGAGGGCCGTGAGTATTTGGAAACGGCGAACCTTCCCGATTATTTGCCGAAACAGCGGTGGTTCGGAGGAAAAACGCGTCACATCAAGTCGATAAAAATTGCCGACTGGGCCGCGCTGGAGCCGTCGAATTCGGCGTTGGTTCTGGTCGACGTGCACTCCGATCCCGAGGCGCGCGACGTTTATCTGGCATCGTTTGCAATGACTTTCGGAAACGCGGCGGAGGAGTTGCGCCACGCTGCTCCGAACGCGATCGTGGGTCCGGTGATATCGTCGAAGGTCGCTGGCCTGTTGCACGACGGGGTCTTCGACGACAAGACATGCCTCGATCTGCTTTCGCTGATCGAGCGTGGGCGCGAGATTCACACCCGGCACGGCTTGATTCGAGGTGTGCTGGGGAAAGAGTTCCGCAACATCCGAGGATCGACCGAAACACCGCTTACCGTTCGCCGCAGTTCCGCCGAACAAAGCAACACTTCGACCATTTACGGCGACAGGTTCATCCTCAAACTGTTCCGTCATCCCGAGCCCGGATTGAATCCGGATGCGGAGATCGGGCGGTACCTCACCGAAAAAACCAACTTCGGCCATATCCCTCCATTTGCTGGCTCCATCGAATATCTGCCCAGCGAAGGCGGCGAAACCTCGACTCTCGCCCTGTTGCAGGGTCTGGTTGCGAACGAGGGCGACGGTTGGAAATGGACACTTGAAGAGCTAGACCGCTACTACGAGACCGCTGCCACGGTGGCGTTTCCTGAAAAAGAGGCCAACGGTCCAGGGGCGGCACTGGATCTCTCCGATCAACCGACTTCACAATTGGCGCGTGATCAGCTCGGCATCTACCTCGACTCCGCGCTCACTCTCGGGCGCCGCACCGCAGAGTTGCACTTGGCTCTCGCATCGCGCGTGGACGACCCGGCATTCACACCCGAGCCGATGAAGGAGTCGGATTTCGAGAGTCTGGTTGCCGATCTGGGGCAGCATGCGTCTCGCGTGTTTGACGTTTTGAGAGATCGCTTGCAGTTTCTCCCCGATGACGTAATCGAAATCGCGGCAAGGGTGCTCAGCAGGCGCCGGCGGATTCTGGATCACTTCGAAAGCCTCAACTGGCAGGCTGCCGATTTACAGCGCATCCGAATTCACGGCGATTACCATCTCGGACAGGTGCTGCGAGTAAAGACCGACTTCTTCATCCTCGATTTCGAGGGCGAACCGGCGCGCCCCCTCGAATACCGCCGCGCCAAGCAAACCGCGCTCAAGGATGTGGCCGGGATGTTGCGTTCGTTCAGCTATGCGGCGTACGCGGGCTTGATCACGTTTACGACGCGCCATCCCGAGAGCCTTGATCGGCTCGAGCCCTGGGCGCGGCTGTGGGAGCGGTCCGCGTCCGCGGAATTTCTGCGCGCATACCGTGAAACAGCGCACGGCGCAAAGTTTCTGCCTGCCGATCGCGCCGGACTTCGGAAATTGCTCGATCTGTTTCTGTTGGACAAGGCGCTCTACGAAGTCCTGTACGAGCTGAATGCTCGTCCCGAATGGGTGCGAATCCCACTTTCGGGAATCCTGTCGCTATCCATTTGATTCGCCGGGCGCAGTTCGAGGGCCGATGAAACGCAGGTGAGAATTCTGAGGGCAGAAGAGTGACAACCGACGCCATTCCTGAGCAAGCTCAGGGAAAAACCGAGCCGCAAGTAGACGCCGTCGACATGGTTGTTGGGATTCTGGCGGAACTCGATGCGAAGGACCTCGCCGGAATCTGCGATTCTCTTCGAACGCTGCCCGATTCTCTGCGCATTGCAGTCCTGCACGAAGATCCCGCCGCCAAATCGGGGGAGACACTTCAGAAGACGGAGCCCACCAAGGGCGCGTCAGTGTTTTTCATGCCTTCTCTGCTGGCGAAATCGGATCCTGGAAGCGAACCCGTTTCGAATTTCTCGGCGCGCTATCAATCCGTCCTTGCGGCGGGAGAAAAGCTCCAGGCTCAGGCATGCTATGTGATTGCTTCGAAACTGATGCCGGCCTCGCCCGGATGGCTCGGGCAATTCACGCAACCCTTGCTCGAACACAACTTCGACCTGGTCGTTCCCCATTATGCACGACACAAATTCGACGGATTGCTGAACAGCAGCATTCTTTCTCCGCTGACGCGATGTCTCTATGGAAAGCGAATTAACAATCCGATCGGCCCTGATATCGGTGTTTCTCAGCGGTTGTTTCAGAAAGTTCGTAGCCGAGCGAAGAACGCGGGCAGCGGGCCGGGAGCGCATCCCGCCATGTTAGTCGCACCTACGGCCCTGACCGAAAATATGCAGGTCTGCGAGGTGAATGTGGGGGCCCGCGTTTATCCCCCTCCGGACTGGGCAAACATCAGTTCGGTGCTGTCACAGATCCTGAGCCCGATTTTTATCGACATGGAGCGAAACGCGGCGTTTTGGCAAAGGGTGCGAGGTTCGGTTTCGATACCTTGCAGCGGCGATAGCGTGGACATCGGTGACGACACGAACGCGACTGTCGACATTCAGCAGATGGTGGAAAAGTTCCAGCTAGCCAATCGCGATCTGCGGGAAATCTGGGGCATCGTCTTGCCGCCCGCCACGATGTTTGAGCTCGGAAAACTTGCGCGCCTGCCGCCCGATCGATTCGCCATGCCGGATGAGCTCTGGGTCCGCATCGTCTTCGATTTTGCGCTGGCTCACCGGCTTCGTACGATCAGCCTCGATCATTTGCTTGGATCCATGACGCCACTCTATCTCGCCTGGCTCGCTTCGTATGCCCGCGAGGTGCAGGCGGCTAGCGCGTGGGCGGCCGACCGAAGACTCGAAAAACTGGCACTCGCTTACGAAGCTGGCAAACCGTACCTGGTCTCGCGGTGGCGGTGGCCGGATCGGTTCAACCCGTAGTGAGTCGCACAGGAGGTGCCTATGTGGGGTCAAGTGAAGGAAGCGCTGGCGCAAGCCACGGCTCATTTTCTTATGCGATTTGCGAGCCTGCTCCCCGGCCTGGTGGCTCTCATCCTCGCAATCTTGGTGTCATTTGTCGTCGCGTGGATTCTTGTAGCGCTCGTCCAGCGAGTACTTACCGGGATGCATTTTGACGAACATCTGGTCCGCTGGGGTTTTCCTGCTCCTGCTGAATCGGCGCACCCGAATCCTGTTGCGCTGCTTGTCGCGCGCGCCATCGGGCTCCTGGTGATCCTGGCGGGATTCCTGATCGGCCTTGCGGCTTTCGACTCTGAGTGGATGTCGCTATTTGCGCGCCGAACTCTCGAATACATTCCCAATCTTCTGGGCGCTCTTGTAATCCTGTTAGTTGGCAGCGTCAGTGCGCGCTTTCTTGCACGCAGCGTTCTAATCGGCGCCGTCAATATGAATCTTCAGTACGCCCGCCTGCTGAGCGTAGGCGTTAAGTGCCTGGTGATTGTGCTCGCCGTGGCCATGGCTCTTGAAGATCTCCGCATCGCTCGGAGCATCGTTGAGCTTGCCTTCGGCATCCTTTTCGGCGGCATTGTTTTGACCCTCGCGCTTGCCGTGGGCCTGGGCTCGAAGGATCTGGTTTCAAAGTCGCTCGACCGCGACGCGAAAAAAGTCTCCAGAGAAACAATCGAGGATCCGCTGCGTCACCTTTGATTTTTTCTTAAAGGCGGGGCTTTTATTCTCCCGCCATTGGGTCAAGCGCCTTCGGTCCTACTCTGCGCGGAGGGCCACAACGGGATCGATCGCGGAGGCACGAAGCGCGGGAAGATAACCAGCGATCAGCGCTACGATAAGCAGCAGAATGGAGACAGCGGAAATCGTCGGTACATCGCTGGAAGTTAGGCCGAAGAGCATGCTGCCTATTAAGCGGCATGCGGCGATGGCGCACGGAATGCCGACGGCGAGCCCGCTGAGGGCTAACGCAAGCGCCTCACGCAGCACAATCCATAGAACATCCTCACGCTGAGCACCGAGAGCCACGCGAATTCCCATTTCGCGTGTGCGGCGCGTAACGGCACAGGACATCAATCCGTACAAGCCAATCGAAGCAAGCAAAAGAGCAAGTGCCGCAAAAAAGCCGGAGAGAAGCCCAGTGACACGCTCTTCCGAAAGCTCGCCGCTTAATACCTCTGCGACGGTTCTCGTGCTGAGAGCATATTCGCGGCCCAGCGAATCGATCTGCTGGGCGATGACCTTCGAGAGCGTGTCGGGAAGCTGATTGGTCCGGACGAGCAAATAGCCCCAGGGGCGCGGGTGTTGCAGCGAAGGGAAATATGACATCGGCGTGGAGGGCTCCCGGATATTGACGAGACGGGTGTCTGCGGCAATCCCCACGATTTGGAGATTCTGGTAGTCGGGCATGACCCCAAAGTGAAAGCTCTTTCCGACGGCGTCGCCCTTAGGAAACAACTGCCTCGCCAGACTGGCGCTCATGATCGCAATTCGAGAATGGTGCTCGTCATCGGTCTCCTGGAATGAGCGGCCCTGAAGGATTCGAATTCCCAGCGTCTGGAAAAAATCCGGCGAAACGGCGGCGGCGTTGGAGAAGATGTGCTGTGTGGTGGAGGGATCGGCCGCAGCCCGAGACACGGCGTCGTGCCAGGATTCCGGCTCAGGGATCGAAAGATCCGAGAGACTGGCAACGGTGACTCCAGGCACCGCGGAAATGCGGTCTAAAAGCTGCCGGTGATAAGAGTTGATGTCCAGGTTCTGATAGCCCCCTGGGCGAGGAGAAAGCTCGATTTGAAGAATTCCTTCCTTCTGAAAACCGAGATCGACTTTACGCAGTTTTAGAAAGCTGTTCACCAAAAGTCCCCCGCCGAGAAGCAGGACCATTGACAGAGCAACCTGCGTGATAACCAGTATGCGACTCAATTTGCCGGCACCTCCGGCGAGACTGCGGGCGCTTCGCTGAATCACGATTGCGGGGTCTGTCTGAGAAGCCCGCCAAGCGGGCGCCATTCCGAAGAGAATTCCGGTGACGAGCGCGAGGGCGATCGTGGCAGACAGTACCGACAGATCGGGAGTCAAATCGAGCGACAGGGGCACCGCAGTGTTGCCGGTCATGAGCAGCACGAGAAAGTGGGTGCCCCAGTACGCAAAAACAAGTCCGAGCGCCGCGCCCGACAATGCAAGCACCAAAGATTCTGTCAGAACTTGTCGCGCCAGCGACCAACGGCTCGCGCCCATCGCGACGCGGACGCCCATTTCATGGCTGCGCGCCGCAGCCCGGGCCAGCATAAGGTTCGCGAGATTGACGCATGCCACAAGCAAGATTAAGGCGACGATCCCGGAAAGAACGTAAAGCGGACGCGCGAAGCCGAGACGGACGCCAGTCGAGAAGCCTTTTGCAGCCGGCGTGAGTTCCAGGCCCATGGCGAGGAACCTGTCGCGACGCGAGCCGGGATCTTCGGTCGAGACCGTGGCGCGCAGCACGGCAGGCCAGACAGTCGCAAGCTGGGCGCGGGCTTGCTCGATGGTGACGCCGTCCTTGAGGCGGCCAGTGACAAATAGCCAAAGAAGAGACCGATTTTCGAGCGTGAATTCATTGCCTTCGACAAGGCTAGGGTAGGCTGTCACGGGAATCGTGATGTCAGGCTGCTGGCCCGGTGTCATTCCCGAGAACCACTTTCGCGAAACACCCACAATCGTGAAGGGCCGGCCCTCAACACGGATTTGTCTGCCGACAACATCCGGTGCGCCGCCGAAGCGGCGTTGCCAGAAGGAGTAACCGAGTACCGCTACTTGCGAAGATGCGCCGGTGCTCGGATCAGAATCCGCGGGAGCGAGCAACCGCCCAAACAGGGGCGTTGCGCCCAACTCGGAATAAGCGTTGCCGGTTACACTGATGATCTGCTCACGTGAAAGTGAGCCGCTAGCCTCCACGTTGACCATGATTCCCCGGCCCCAACCCACCAATCCCGTGAACACGCGCTGCTGGCGTTCAAGTTCGCGGAACATGGGATACGAGACGGGTACTTTGGCGTCCGGGCGAACGGCAGAGAGCTGGACCAAGCGTTCCGGCTCGCGAACCGGTAGGTCGCGAAGGAGGAGAGCGTTCATGAGCGTAAAAATGGCGGTATTGGCGCCGATGCCGAGGCCGAGAGAAAGCATGACGACAATGGCGAATCCCGGCGACCTTACCAGCAGTCGCAAGCCGTAGCGCAAATGCTGCCAGAGCATTCCGAGCGGACTCCCCCTGCCCGTGACAACAATACTACTGTTGCTGCCTTCCCGTGCCGCGTGCGAAGCGAAACCGGTTCGCACAGCTATCGAGGGAGTTAGTCGTCGAGGCGGACGACGAAGGTGGTGAATTGGTCCTTGTCGTGGAGCTGGCTGGCGAGCTGGTGGGCGGCAACCTCGGTTGGCAGGCGTCCCACGCGGACGCGGTAGAAGAGGCCATTTGGCGAATCGAAGTTGACGACGGTGACGTCCGAGTAGCGCGCCGCGAGATTGGCGCGAAGGCGCTCGGCGTTGTCGGGCGAAAGAAAAGCGCCCACCTGGACGCCGAAGAAGCCGACGGTGGGATTGGGTCCGGAGATGATTTCGAGGCGGACCTGTGCGGTACCGGGGCCGACCATTTCGAGAGCCTGGGCGGCCGAAAGTGAGAGGTCGATGATGCGATTGGCGACGAAGGGACCGCGATCGTTGATGCGAACCTGTGTTTGCTTGCCGTTGGCGAGATTGGTGACCCGCACGATGGCGTTGAAAGGAAGTGTGCGGTGGGCGGCGGTCAAGTCGTGCATTTCGTAAACTTCGCCGTTCGAAGTGCGGCGGCCCTGGAATGGGTAGCCGTACCAAGACGCGACGCCTTCCTCGACGTAGGCGCCGGGGACAGCGGGAGCGCGCTCAGCGGCCGGAGGAGGGCCGGAGGGAGGTGAAGGCAGAGGGTGCGACGGCGGATTTGTGGCCCTGCCGCTCGGTTGCGACGAGGACGGCGTGGAATTGGGCGACGGCGCTTGTGCGGGAGGCCGGCGCGTCGTGCGAGGATGATGCGAGCAGCCGGCGAGAACGAGCGGGACGGTGACGGATGCAAAGAAGAAAGCCCGAAGGAAAGAACGGTTGGGCGAGCGCGTCACGCGGATGCGGGTTCCGGTTTCACTGAGATACCGCCAAAGTTCGGTATTATAGAAATGCACGCAAACACTCGCAATGGCTCTTTCACCACGACTGCGTTGGAAGCTCGATCGATTACGCGAAAAACTCTCCGGAATTTTCGGCGGATCGAAAGAAGCCGCTCGGCCGAGGCTGTGTCCGGCTTGCGGAACGCTGGTGGGGTCGAACGCGACGCGATGCCATCAGTGCGGCGCGAGCATGACGTTTTCGATTGCGGCGGCGAGTAAGACGCTGGGCAGCCTGCTGCCGGCGACCTCGCCGGCGACGTACGGGATTCTGACCCTGAGCTGCCTGCTATACGCCGCCAGCTTGCTGTGGATGATCCGGTTGAACGGATTTCAGCCGCCGGCGGGTGGCGGGATGTTCGCGATTTTCAATCTCGGCGGGATCGACGGCAACGTGCTGCAACGACTGGGCGCGTCGCTGCCGTTGCCTTACGACCTCGCGCAGCCTTGGCGACTTGTGATGGCGGTGTTCTTGCACGGCAGCCTGCTGCATATCGGGTTCAACATGTGGGTGCTGATGGATGTGGGGCCGCAGATCGAGGAGGTCTATGGCTCCGCGCGATACCTTTTCATATACGTCGTGACTGGAGTCGGCGGTTACGTGCTGAGTTCGCTCTTTGGGCACTTCAGCGTGGGCGGATCGGGTGCGCTGCTGGGGTTGATTGGAGTGCTGCTGGCTCTGACCACAGGGCGACAGAGCGCATCGATGCGGATGATGCGGAGCCAAATTATCCGCTGGCTGATTTACTTGTTGGTTTTCGGTTTGATGGTTTCCGGGATTGACAACATGGCGCACCTTGGCGGGCTGGCGACAGGATATCTGCTCGGTCGGCTGATGGCGGCGCGGCCTCCGATGAACAGTCGTGAACGGACACGGGCATATGCTCTCGGGTGGGCCAGTGCGCTGGTGGTGATGGCAAGTTTTGCAGTGGTGGCGTTTCAGATTCTCAGAATGCAGCAGTAGCCGCAAACTGGCAGGCTCGAGGGTTCACCGCTCGGCGTTCTGATCACCTCTACTTTTGAAATGTCCGCGACGGAAAAGCCGTGTCGAGCCTGTCTGCCGACAGGCAGGCCACCGCACTCGACACTAGCCGCCGGCGTTGAGGCGGCGGGCGACGACGATGCTGTAGTGGAAGCCAGAGAATATGACAAAGGCGGCGACGATGTAGGAGAGGACGCGGCGGATGATCCAGTAGTTTGGGATGGGATACACGGCCGCGACGAGGACGACGAAGATGAGGAGGAGTTCGAAGAAGGTGGCCGCTTTGCCGAAAAGGCTGGGAGGAAACGGGCGGTATCCGACGGTAATGAGAATGACAGCGGCAGCGACGAGAATGAGGACGTCGCGGCCGAGCACGATGATGGTGAGCCACCAGCGGATCTTGGCATGGAGGGCGAGTTCGAAATAGGAGGACGAGAGAAGAAGCTTATCGGCGATGGGATCGAGATAGGCGCCGAGAGGCGTGCGCTGATTGAGGCCGCGGGCCAGGAGGCCATCGAGCGCGTCGCTGAAACCGGCGGTGATGAGGATGGCAAGGGCCCATCCGTAGTGCTCGTAGTGAATCGCGACGAGGAAAAAGGGAATGAACGCGAGGCGGAGGAAGGTGAGCTGGTTCGGGACTGTGAGTATGCGGCTGTTCATGTCGGCTTTTGGTCTGGCTGCGAACTCTTCGCGCGGGCTCTCCTCTCAGGCAAATTGGCCCAAATAGTCGGCGAGCGAGCGGCCGACTTTTTTCTCGAAGGTTTCGGCGAGAGAAGGGATGGAGCCCCGCGCCTCGTCGAGAGCGATACGCTCGATGCGGAGCATGGGGAAAAACAGCGTGGGCAGACCCATGCGATCGCCATCGGGATGCAGAATCTGCGCGATGAAATCGTCGAAGGAGGTGAGATCGATCCCGCGCAGCGTCGCGCCAGCGATGGTGACGTCGAGCAGTTCGCCCCAGACTTTCTCTTTCGGGCTGTGAAGGCTCACCACCACGATGGAATGAGGATGCATACGTGTGCCGGATGACCCCGTGTGAATGGCCTATGTTAGCGCAGTTCGGGGCGGGATGGGTGACGGCGCGCCGACGGGTTGCGCCATCTAGGAACGCATCGTTTTCAGATCGGGCGCGCGGCGCAGTGGCGCCTCGGTGACTTTCTGGACGTCGTCGGGAGTAACGCCAGGGGCAACTTCGCGGAGGACGAGGCCTTCGGGAGTGACGTCAATGACAGCGAGTTCGGTGACGATGGTATCGACGACACCAACGCCAGTGAGGGGCAAGCTGCAATTCTTGAGGACCTTGGCTTCGCCGTCCTTGGTGGTGTGCTCCATCGCGATGATGACGCGTTTGGCTCCAGCGACAAGGTCCATGGCGCCGCCCATGCCTTTCAGCATTTTGCCGGGGATCGCCCAGTTGGCGAGATTGCCCTTCTCGTCAACTTGCAGCGCGCCGAGGACGGTGACGTTGATGTGGCCGCCGCGGATCATAGCGAAAGAGTCGGCGCTCGAGAAATAAACGGTGCCGGGAATCTCGGTGACCGTTTCCTTTCCGGCGTTGATGAGGTCGGGATCTTCGTCGCCTTCATAGGGGTAAGGACCGACGCCGAGCATGCCATTTTCGGATTGGAGAATGACTTCGACGCCGGCCGGAAGGTAGTTGGGGATCATGGTGGGGAGGCCAATCCCGAGATTGACGTAGTAGCCGTCGTGGAGTTCGAGGGCGATGCGGCGGGCGATGATTTCGCGCTTGTCGATCTCAGGTGGCATTGTGATTCTCCCAAACCGCAGCAACAAAAGTTAAAGGATCACGAACAAGATTGTCTGGGCCACTACGAGCGCTTGCGCACGGTCCGGCGCTCGATGCGCTTGACGTAGCTTTCGCCTTGGAAGATGGCGTCCACGAAAATGCCAGGCGTGTGGACGCCGTCGGGATCGAGCTTGCCGAGGTCGACGATGTGTTCAACTTCGGCGACGGTGTAATCGGCGGCGGTGGCCATCATCGCGTTGTAATTGCGCGCCGTTTTGCGATAGACGAGATTGCCCCAGCGGTCGCCTTTCCAGGCTTTGACAAAAGCGAAATCGGCGCGCAGGGCGTGGATCAGGACGTGTGGACGGCCGTTAAAATCGCGCGTTTCCTTCCCCTCGCCGGCCATGGTGCCGTAGCCGGTGGGTGTGTAGAAGGCAGGAATGCCGGCGCCGCCGGCGCGGATGCGTTCGGCGAGCGTGCCCTGCGGATTGAGCTCGACTTCAATTTCCTTGTTGAGGGCTAGACGTTCGAAGGTTTTGTTTTCGCCGACGTAGCTGGCGATCATTTTTTTGACTTGCTTCGAGTGCAACAAGATGCCGATGCCTAAATCATCCACGCCGGCGTTGTTGGAGACGAGCGTAAGGTCCTTTGCGCCTTTGCGGCGAAGGGCAGCGATGAGATTTTCCGGGATGCCGCAAAGGCCGAAGCCGCCGAGAAGTATCGTGGCGCCGTCCTGAACACGCGCGACGGCGGCGTCGGCGTTTGCGATGCGTTTATCCATTCGGAGTCACCTCAATCGTGATGCGACGGGACGCGAACAGCGTAGTTTACTTCATCTGATTCAGGGATTTGTAGAGGTCGTTGGCAACCCGAAATTCGGATTCGAGATCGCGGTCCGCGAGGTGCGTGCGGAGGTGGTCGATCGCCTGGGCAAGGCGATCGAGGGCGCGCGAAAGGTTGGCGGTGTTGGTGAGGCAAATGTCGCGCCAAACGTGGTAGGGGCTGCCGGCGAGCCGAAGAGTGTCGCGCAAGCCGCGGCCCGCGAGGTTGAGGGGCAGCCCGGTCTCGTCGGTTTCGTCGTGGACAACTCGGGCCAGCGCGACAGACGCGAGCTGGGGGAGATGCGAGACGATGCCCGCCGCCCAGTCGTGCGTGTCGGCGTCCGTCCAAACGGGATCGGCGCCGATCGCGCGAAGCAGATCGACGAACGATTCCATGCGTGGATCGTTTTCGGTGCTGGAGCCGATCAGCGCGTAGCGCGAGCCGCAAAATAGGTCGGGTGCGGCGTGGCCGATGCCGGAGGCTTCGTTGCCCGCGATCGGATGGCCACCGACGAAGCGCGCGACGCGGGAATTGGCGAAATGGCGCTGCGCTTCGCGGCAGATGACCACTTTGGTGCTGCAAGCGTCTGTGACGAGCGAACTGGGCAAGGCGTGAGCGACGATGGTAGCAAGACAATCGATAGCGGCACGGATGGGAAGAGCAATGTAGATGAGGTCAGCGCCGCGCACGGCGTCGGCCAATGTAGCAGCGGCTTCGTGAACGGCGCCGCGCGAAACCGCGCGAGCGACCGCATCCGGGCGATCGAATCCGACGATGTGAACTCCGGGCGTGAATTTTCGCAGGGCAAGTGCGAACGAGCCACCAACGAGTCCGGTGCCGATCATGGCGACGCGGCGAAATGGCGCGA
>Ga0126373_10002893_pt1 | contig 12723 bp, 7 predicted proteins | sample PanSoiMetPlot_11_FD_92545 | JGI IMG/M metagenome (GOLD analysis project Ga0126373, IMG submission 92545) | Tropical forest soil microbial communities from Panama - MetaG Plot_11 | ecosystem: Environmental > Terrestrial > Soil > Tropical forest > Bulk soil | place: Panama | collected 2016-02-17
GCGTTGGCGATAACGGTGCGCGTCTCGTCGAAGCTGGCGTCCTCGGCGACGCCGAATAAATGACGATGACGGCTCATGATCTGGCGAGCCAATGTCAAATGCGAAAAACTCTGCCGCGACCCGGGGAGCGGCGAGGGAAAGACATTGGAGAAAGTTTCGGCGACCATGCCGATCACGGCGGGAACTTGGCTGACATTCGATAGCCACCGAGCACGTAGGCCGCCGCGGATGAAGAGGAACAGGACGGTCAATCCATAGAGCACATCAGAGAGGCCCCGTCCGCGATAGTCGGGATCGATCATAACAAGGCCAAGATGCATGATCTGTTGCGGCTCGCCATTCAATCGCGCCTCCATCAGCGCGAGGGCGTTAAAGGCGATCGCCCGGCCCGTCGCCGTTTCGCTGACCAAAGTCACGATCGTTTGGGACAGTCGCTCGCGCTCACCGGAAAAGACGCCATAGGTCAGCGCACCGTTCGACAGAGTGCGGCCGACGACCTGTCGCAATTGCTCGACAAGCTTTTCGAGCGCGGCGTCGTCGAGCGTCGCGCCCGGCCTCTCGATGATCCTCGTCGACAGGCCCGGATGCGTCCTCAACGTGACGTCGAGCGCCGAGCCCTTGAAGACGCGCAGCCAGGGAGCAAAGCGCATTGGAACTACGCGGCCGAAGTGACGGCCAGGCGCTCCTCGGCTAGGCGCTTGACCCCGGCGAAGTCGAGCTTGCCGGAGCCGAGCAGCGGAATGTCCCCGACGACGATGACTTCCGATGGGACCATCAACTCGGCAACGCCCTTTGCTTTGGCGAAGGCCTGGAAAGTGGCGCGCGATGCGTCGGCCGTCCGGGTGACGAGAACCAGCCGCTCGCCTTTGCGGGGATCGGGCATGGCGACGACGGCCGACAGGGCGTCGGGCCAGCATTCCGCGGCCAGCGATTCGATCGCTGCGAGCGAAACCATCTCGCCCGCGATCTTGGCGAAGCGTTTGACGCGCCCCTTGATCGTCATAAATCCATCCCGATCGATGCCGACGATGTCGCCGGTATCGTGCCAGCCAGCCGCCGGTGGCTCGATATGGCCGGGATTTTCCGCGCGCAGGTAGCCGAGCATGACGTTCGGTCCGCGCACATAAAGCCGGCCCCCCTCTTCGATCCCCGGAATCGGCTCGAGACGGGCCTCGATCCCCGGCATGAGGCGACCAACCGTGCCAAAGCGATTGAACATCGGCGTATTGAGGGCGAGAACTGGCGCCGTCTCCGTCACGCCGTAGCCTTCAAGAATGCGAAGGCCGAACTTCTCGAGATAGACGTTTCGCGTCGACGCCTTGACGGGCTCCGCGCCTGCAAGCACGTAGCGCAGCGAGCGGAAATCGTAGGGATTGGCCGCCCGCGCGTAGCCAGCGAGGAAAGTATCTGTGCCGAACAAGATGGTGGCGTTCGAGCCATAGATCAGCTCAGGCACGATCCGATAATGCAGAGGCGAGGGATAGAGGAAGACTGGAACGCCGGAGACGAGAGGCAGGACAAGTCCGGCGGTCAGGCCAAATGAGTGGAAGACCGGCAAGACATTGAACACCTTGTCCTGACGGCCGAAGTCGATCCGCGCCGCGGCTTGCGCGGCGTTGGCGAGGACATTGGCGTGTGAGAGGACGACGCCCTTTGGTACGCCCTCCGAACCGGAGGTGAACAGGATGATGGCGGCCGATTCCGACTTGGCCGGCGCGAGCGGCCGGGAATAGCCCACGGTCGCATGGATCTTATCCGAGAAGGTCACGCCGGCCCGGACGTCTTCCAGATAAATGGGGCTGACGTGCGCGGCGAGCGCCTCGACGAGCTTCTCCAAGCGCCCTTTTTTGACAAAGGCGCGCGAGGTGACGATCGTTTTCACCTCGGCGGCTTTGCATGCCGCCAAGATATTGATCGCGCCCGCCGTGAAGTTGATCATCGCCGGAACGCGACCAGCCGAAATGAGGCCGAGGATAGTCGCAGCGGCGGCATTCGCGTTCGGCAACAATACGCCGACAGCCTCGCCATGCGCTGCATAAACGCTTAGCTTTTGACCGAGCACATGAGCGCCGATCAGCAGCCGCTTATAGGTGAGCGCGCCGGTTACCGGATCTTCGACGGCGATGCGCTTCAGGCCGTGGTTGTGAGCGGCGGCGATCACGGCTTCGAAAACGCTGCGATCGGTCGACGTCGTCCGGAACATCAGATCGGACATGATCTGATAGAGCGCGGCGCCGGCGGCCTGGCGGCGCGCCTTTCCTCTCAGCGCGTCCGAGACAGCGACCCTGGTCGGCTCGAGGATCGTCACACGGACCTGCGGGAACCAACGGCGGCGCGCTTGGGCGCGGGTCAACCTTGAGAAAACCGTCGCCTCCATACCTTCGATGCGCACGGGCACAACCATTGCGCCGGATTTTTCGGCGATCAGGCCGGCGCCGTCGTAAATCTTCATTAGACTGCCAGTGACGGTCAGCCGCCCTTCGGGGAAGATCACCAGCGTCTCGCCGGACTTTACCAGGTTGATCAGCGAGCGAGTTGCGAGGGGCCGCATCGGGTCGAGCGGAAAGGCGCGCACAAATTTCAAGAGCGGCTTGACCCACCATTGCTGCGCCATCGTGTGGTCGATGGCGAAGACTGGCTCATCCTCGAAAATCGAGAGAATGAGGGCGGCATCGAGGAAACTTACATGGTTGATCGCGATAATCGCGTTCGCTCCGGCCTTTGCGACGTTCTCGCGGCCGCTCACATCGAGCCGATAGACCGCGCGGAAGAGGATCGAGAGAAAGTCGCGCATGGGACTCGTCGGCAGGACTTTGAATATCCACGCCCCCGCCGCAAGGCAGAAAGCCCCGAGCACGAAGCAAAGTTGACCAACGGACAGTCCAAACTTCTCGAGGACGCTGACAGCAATGGCGCCGCCGACCATGAAGGCGGCGGAGAGAACATTGACCGCCGCGACGATCCGAGCGCGAATGCGCGGGTCGGACCATGACTGTGTCGCCGCGAAGGAGGGGACGATAAAGACCCCGCCCGCGACTGCTAGGCCGAACAGCGAAAAGCCCACTCGCCACGCAACGCCCTGATGGAAGAATTGAGCGAGATCTAAGCTCTCTGCGGGTTGAGCGGCGCTGACGAGCGACCAGCCGAGGCCGATGGCGGACAGGCCCATGGCCACGGCGGCGATCGGGACGGGAAGCAAAACGATGCGACCACTCGACAGCCAAGAGCCGATGCCTGAGCCAACCGCTATCGAGACTGCAAAAACGGCAAGGTAAACGCTGACCACAAATTCCGAGCCGCCAAGCGTTTCTTTAACCATCGGCGGCAGGAGCGACATCACTACCGCGCCGATGACCCAGAATAGACTGACCATGACGCCGGTACGCCACAGCCGTTCATCGGCGCGCAGGTCACCCAAAAGCCGAAAGGTCGAGCGCAGAACATTCGCGTCGACCTTGAGGCTGGGCGCGGCTTCGCCGGTCTTGGGAATGGCTGCGCTAGCCGCCCAGCAGAGCGCGGCGAATAGCATGACGAGACCGCCAAAGACCATTGGATCGCCGCCGCCCCGCGCCGCGACACCGCCCGCGATCGTTCCGGCGAGGATCGCAATGAAGGTCGCGCCTTCGATCAGGGCGTTGCCGGCTGGCAATTCCTCGGTGCTAAGATGATCTGGCAGAATGCCGTATTTGATCGGCCCGAATAGCGCCGAGAGTATTCCGAATAGAAGGAGCGCGCCAAAGAGGATCGGCAGCGATTGCCAAAGAAAGCCAAGAACCGCAACGCCCGCTGCACCGATCTCGACAAGTTTGATGCGTCGCGCGATCAGCGCTTTATCAAAACGATCAGCAAGCTCACCGCCCAATCCCGAGAGAACAAAGAACGGCGCGATGAATAGGGCGCCGGCCAAAGTAATCAGAGCTTCCGCGTTGGGCCCGGCGAGCTTGTAGAGAATGAGGAAGACCAGCGCGTTCTTTAAGAAATTGTCATTGAAGGCGGAAAAGAGCTGCGTGAGGAACAATGGTCCAAAGCGGCGTTGCGTCAATAAGGAATGAGACATGGAGCGCCCCTGTAGCGATCGCGAGGACTGTCGCGAGAGAGGCTGAACAAGCCCTTGCCGGCTTGCGTCGCACCTCGCGACAGCCTTAACGGCGGGTGAGGAAATTCGCGGCGGACTTACCCATTTCGAAATCCGCTGCAATGACGGCTCAGCCGGCGTTCTTGCCGACTTCCATCAGCAGGCGCTCGGTGCGCGCATCTTCGATACGGTTCACGAGCTTTGTCGATTCGTGCATGTCGCGCATCGTTTTGGTTAGCGTGATGCAGGACTGGATCAGGGCGACGACACCCATGATCAGGTACCCCTTCGCCGAGAGTTCAAGCGGCAGGAATATGATTCCAATGCCGAGCATGGCGATGGAGCCGGCGAAAGCCGCGTACGTGAAAGCCGCCCAAGCGACGCTATGGGGTTGAGCATGCTTATCCATGACATTCTCTCCTTCAGGTTCAGCGACAGGGAGCTTCTAAGATTGCGGCGCGGCGCCGGCGGCCGGCCCGCTTCGGACGCGAGCGCGAAGACGGGCGACTACGTCGTCAGCGGTCGCCTTGACGCGCGGCCCGAAGCCCTTGGCCGCGAGCTTTTCGGCGATGGTCTCGGGGCGGCTCGCCGCTTCGAGATCACCAAGGGCTTCGTCCGCCGCGCGGATTTCCGCTTGACGATCGCGGAGCCGGCCCAGCGTTGCTTCGGCTTCCGACAGGGTGGCGCGGTGTGGCCCCTCTTCCTCGACGCCGCCGCGGCCCATGGTGCGGATCGACTCGGCGGCTCTGGCGATGCGGCGCCCACGTTCGACGGCGAGGAGCCGCTGTTGCGCCTGCGCGACGTATTCGCGCAGCCTTTGGATTTCCGGCTCAAAGAGAGCCTTGGCGGCGCGGTAGGAATCGCGATCGGCTTCAAGCGAAGCGATCGTCTCCGCGCCCTCATGGGCGAGCGCCTCGTCGCCGGCCTGCAGCGCCGCCGTAACGCGCGCCTCCAAATCGGCGATCCGCGTTTCTGCGGTGGCGATGCGCGCCGCCTCTTCGCGGTCCTGCCCAATCGTCAGAGCGAGCGCCTTTTTGGCGCGCTCCAGCGAGTTCGTCGCGTCGCGGATTTGCTGGTCGAGAAGCAGCAGCGCGTTTCGATCCGCGAACTCCTGTTCCGCCGAAGCGGTTGCGCCTCGAATGATGGTTACAAGGGTCTTGAACACCGACAGGCTCCCTTCTATGAACAATGTTCATTTTCACTGTATATCCCGGACTTGAACAACGTTCAAGAAAAAGGTGAACGCTGTTCAAAGATGCTCCAGCGAGGGTTAATGGGCTCCAAGACCGCTATCCGGCGCGAGCGTCAGCGCCAGGCTCTAATCGAGGCCGCGGAAGCGGCTATCGCCTTGGGCGGATTATCGAATCTCAAGGCGCGCGAGATCGCCAGCGAGGCCGGCTGCGCCCTCGGCGCAATCTACAACCTGGTCGAGGACATGGACGAGATCGTTCTCCGGGTTGGCTCGCGCACCCTCGCTCGCCTTGACGCCGCCTTACGCGAGGCCGCCGCAGGACGCCCTCTGAACTCGATCGCCGACGCCGTCGAGCGTCTCGTTTCGATCGCCATCGCTTATTGCCGTTTCGCTGCCGCCAACAGGAACCTCTGGCGGACTCTCTTCGAGCATCAGATGACCGACGCCAAACCGCCCCCGGCCTGGTCTATCGAAGAGCAAATGCGTCTATTTGAGCACGCGTCCGCGCCCCTTCGGCTGTTAATGAAGGAAGCGTCGAATTCCGAGGTCTTAATGATGAGCCGCACCGTGTTCGCGGCCGTACATGGAATTGTCCTCTTAGGTGTCGAGCAGAAGATGATTTCGGTTCCCCCGGCCTCGCTCGAGCGAAGCATCGAGAAATTCGTACGTCTGAGCTGTGCGGGCCTCGTGCATGCGGGTTCCTCTCGCAAGGCGTAGGTTGTTCAAGGGGACCTTCCAAGAGCGCCGCCGGCATAGTACTGACGAAAGAATGGCGCTGGCGTACTACAGCCTGGCCGCCTCGCCCTCCTCGCTGGAGTCAAAAGAGCCCCCACAGGAACGTGCGGATGTTGTGTTGTGAGCAACCTCAAGATTCACCATCATCGCCTTGACGACAACAGCTTGCGGTGGCTTGAGACCAGCACCTGATTGCCGAAGGGCCTTCCTTCATCTCCTGTATAGTTGCGCACCGTCGTACCGATGGCACTCGTGATGCAAGACCCAAGTCAGACATCGCGTTCATCCGCACTGGTGAAAGCCTACGGCCGGGGCAGAGCTTGCCTCCGTTGGTCGTCTTCCAGCGGACGCGTCATTGGGGATGGATTGCGAAGGCAGACCCTCGATGAGGTACGGCCGGTGATCGAGCATTCCCAGTCGGGCTCAAAGTCCGCATTTCCAAGGAAATTTGCCGTAGGATGCTGAGTGCCCAGCCAGGCGAGGCCCGACGTTGCGGTTGCCAAGGCAAGGGTCGCGGCCAAGTAGCAGCAAGCGCGTATGGCGTCGCGTCCCCGTAAGGCACCAATGGTTCGGAAGATCGCGAACGCCGTCAAAACTGCAAGACAGCCAGCGAGTAGCAATGTGCCGCCGGGAACATCTAATATCACCATGCTAGTCCGCCGCCGTGACCAGAGTGGAGGAGCAGAGGATCATCAGTACCGTTATGTTTTCGTGGATTCGATTGAATCTTTTACAAAGAGTCGCGCCGCGCGACAATCACCACCAAATAACGCAAACATCTATTCAACTCAGGAATACGGTCAGCCGGAAGATACCACCTACGCCCGTCTCGAATATCCTTAAGGTGCGTAAATGTCTCGACCGAACGCATTGAAGCGTACGATAGCTGCACTTTCAGGATCTTCGAGCATGAAGGCGAGTAGATCGGCTTCGGCCTCCGGATCATAGCTGGTGACAGCCAGGACCGGCTGATCAATCGGCGGCAGCGCACGAAACCCGGCCGCTTCAATCCACGCTAGTCCACTCGCTGTTACTCGGCAGCAAAACTGTGCGCCACCGAACCGGCCCCGTTCCAAGCCGACAGTGATCCACCAGTCGTTCTGCCAATCCTCATAGCCATACAGCATCCCCTCGAGTCTCTCAAAATGTTCGTTCCAGCCGCCGGATTTTGCTGACGCATCCCAAATCAATTTGCTGGCTGGGATCCGCCATTCTTCACCCTTTGGGGCATAATACACCGTTCGCTGGCCGAGCCACGTTCTGGCGCCCTGCTTTCTTAAAGATGAATCGAACGGTTGCAAGACCTCCTCTCGATGCAAGAGCCCCTTCGTCACCCAATAATCGAACCGATCTTCGCCGTCGAACTTTGATGGAGGATATGGATGGTACATGCGCGCCAGTTTTTTGCGACCGTCCAGGAGTAGAGGCGGTTCATATCCAGTATGGATCAAATATGGTGCTTCGGACAGCCAGGGTTGTCGGAAGAGCCGTATAACAAAATCGTCGGATTCCAAATGATCATCGTCTAAGAAAGCGTCGAACTGTCCTTTAATTGCTGCCAGCCGTTTCTTTCCGAGATGATAGCAGTCGTCAAGTTCTGGATCGTTGTCGGCTGCCTTACCAAGAGCGGATCGAAGGGAATCAAGATCGGGGACGTAAAAGCGTGATTGCAAAACGGCGCACCAAAAGTTGCGGTCAAATGCTTCCAAGATAAAGTGATTCGTTCGGGGACAAGAACGCAACATGACGTATCAACCGCGTTTTGATCAAAACGTAGCGAAATTCCATCAACGCAGTATAGATCGCCGTCCGTTGCTTTTAGGTTAGTCCTTCACGTGGGACGAATGCAGAACAACATTGGGGGTGGTGCCAAGTGCCGCCGCGAAGCGACTGAGCCCCAGCTCGTTCCATTGCTCGGCCCTCGGACTAGGGCTTCGGGCCGCCGCGCTTTTGACCGGCGCCATGAGGCTGTTGCGTACACTCTCTTTGTGTACAATCCGCCGCCACCACCCCGGCGCTGCATCTGGGCTTATTCTTCGCTCATTCACCCAGACGTATCAGCCTTCTCCGAACGAGTTGTCGGGTCGCGCTACGCATCGACCTCTTCGAGGCTTTGCTTAGTAGCGTTCACTCACGTTGTAGCCTGCACACTCGCGCGGTCAGCAATTCGCGACCCGCTAGCCGACGGCTTCAGCCGTTTCGTTGCCTCCATGACTGCTCCAGTTGCTTCCAGGTGGAGCGATTCGCCGGGTGGGGCTCGAACCCACTGGAGTGCCGCGTTCTCACGGCGCACACCCAAGACGGACATTCCCTGGCAAACGTTGCGTCATAGCGTCGATCTTTCTAAGATGAGGCATTGTTGGAGAGGTCGCGAACTGCGGATGACCGAGGACGAACTCAAGATCGTGCGGCGCGCTTATGCCATGCAAATTATGGCAGCGGTGCAGATCGCGGGCGAGAATATCGAGAGCAGCTTTGCGCAGATCCCCAGAGAAGATTTTCTTGGACCGGGGCCATGGCCGATCTTCCGTCGGCGGCGGAACTACGTCCTCACGCCTGCGGACGACCCTGTCTATCTCTATACCGACGAGGTCGTGGGTATAGTCCCGGAACGCCATATCAACAACGGCCAACCCTCACTGCATGCTTACCTGCTAGGTCGTGCTGCCCCGCGCGAGGGCGACCATATCGTGCATGTTGGCGCCGGAGTCGGCTACTACACGGCGATTATGGCACACGTCGTTGGTCCGTCGGGCCGTGTGACGGCCATCGAGTTCGAGCCAGACCTTGCCGCCCGCGCGAAAGCCAATCTTGCCAACTACACTAACGTCTGCGTCATTCATGGAGACGGGAGTACCGCCCTGTTCGAGCCTGCGGATGTTATCTACGTCAATGCCGGCGCGACGCGGCCTGCGGATGCTTGGCTTGCTCAGCTCAAGAACTCTGGCCGGCTGATCCTTCCGCTGACTACCGATAAAGGCTTCACCGCCAGCGACTGGAGCAACATGCACCTTCGGGGTGCGGTGTTTCTGGTCGTGCGCCAGGGCACGGAATTTCACACGCAATGGATATCGCCAGTGGCAATCTATCCTTGCCATGGCATGCGTGATATGGCGTCCGAGAACGCACTAGCTGCGGCATTCGAAAGAGGAGGCTGGAAGCGGGTCAAGCGCCTGTATCGAACGGATGATGTTCGAGATGAGCGTTGTTGGCTGCGAGCACCCGGCTGGTGCTTGGCCTATGAATGAGACGTGGACCACCCGAAATTTCCGGATCTTGCGATCTGCCGCAGTCACTCCCAGCAACGCTCCGCTGTTCCAGCTGCCGTCAACCATGGTTCGGCCTCGACCGCACCAGCAAATGGCGCTTCGCCACTGATGTTTAAATTCTGCCTCGCCAAACCAGTATCCTACGCCATGGCGTAGGATGCCGTGAGTTGCGGTGATCGCTTCAAGAGGAGCGAATCTCACAAAACCTCGATATTATAGGGGGTTCTTAGCCCACCCGGGTCAGGGCTCGCGAGTGAGGGTCACGGGTCAATATATATATATATACACATGACGCGGGGCAGTTTTTGCCCCCCGGCTTGGTCGGACGCCCCGGTTTGGTTGGGCGGCGCGCCATCGTGGGTAGTTGCCGTCTGGGCTGGCTGGACTCTGTTGCCCGCGGTCTTTCGATCAGCAACAACTGTCGCCCACTGCGCCGACGCGTCGCACGCCGAGGACGCATCGGCCGATTGAATGGCGGTATAAGGATTTTGGGGCGTACCGATCGTCAAATCAGCCACAGCTCGAGACTCGTTGCGTGGGAGAATTCGCAAACGTCACACTGTCGAGCATTCCAACTATTGCTTGCGCTGCCCGTATTAGCGGCACACCGAACGCACCTTCTCTAGCACGGATCAGATGCAGCGCGAAATCCAATTCGATGAATGATACATAATCTTAAGCTTGCCAACCACAATCCAACCGTCGGGCGGCGAACATATAATTGAATGCTCGTCAGCAAGGGAACTCGTCAGCATGCGAAGATGTCAGCGAAAGAACAAAAGGCGCTCACAGCGTCTTGCGATACTACACCGTAACAATAAGATATTAGGCGCGGGAGTTTGACGCCGCAGGCCCCCGGTTCGCGACATCGACTTCGCAAATCCAACCTACTCCCCTCGCACAGGGCATCCCGAACCGCTGCACCAACACCGATTCTTTGTGAATAATCCCCAAGTCTGACCGCGGTCCGGACTCAAGCGAGACAGCCCCGAGCCGACGCCGTGGGAGGCAAGATGTTAGGTGTAATAATCAGAGATCATTTCGGAATCATACGACAAACGCGTCACATGAACGAACTTTGTTTCTCGAGAAAACCTCAATACCAAGCAACTCCCTGGGCAGCGACATGGCACCCGAACATTGAAGAATAGTGTGGCGGAGCATCCATCAACACGATCGAGTCGCGCAGCAATTTCGGCTCTGCGAGCTAATCTGGTGGCCCGTTCATCGAAGTGTCGCCGTCCGTCATTTGGGTTTGCGGTCGAGACAGCTGCTTGGCGGGAAAATCGAGTAGCGCGAGGATGGTCCGCACGGCCGCGTCGTGGCCCTAGGCTCCGGGTTCGCCCGGACCTACTCTGACCGCGACGTGCATATACTTCCCAAGCAGATCACGGACCGAATATTGGCGAGCCCCAAGTGGGCGTCGATGACCGGAAGCGAGAAGATGACGTTCTCGCCGGTGTTGGTTGCGCGATGCTCCTCCAGAATGACCTTGGCCGGCACCCCGCCTGCGATCATGCCCTCGCTGATGAGCTCGCATTCAGAACGGTCCAATCCCGGCGTCATACCTCCGGTCACAATCGCCCAATGGAAAAAGCCTTCGCGCCACAGCCGGCAGGCAGCGTCCACGCGAGGTCCGACGCCAACGCGTGTCCCGAACACGAACAGCAGATCGGCAGGCTTGAGCGGAGTCGTAATCAGGTGCCGAGCATTTATCTCCGAAATCTCGTCGGCGCTTGGGAGTCGGGTCGACATCGCCTTCATGCGATCTGAAGGGTTTCTGACTGCAGGGGTGGACACACTTCTCGCAGCTTCGGCTTCCAGGACTTACGGGTCGACGTGTGCGGGATGGCCCCCCTGCACCTCGCAGCGATCGGGCACCACCATTTACCGACCGATCGCCTCAGTGTTCAAGGCCTTCCCGCGATCGCCGGGCCCCCACCGACGCCAACCGCTCGTGCGCCAGCTCCGAGGCAAGTCTCCCCCACCTTTCCTCCGCCGACTGGTCTCGAATGGATTGCGGACCTCGACCGCCTGACATCCCGTTGCACACCAACGGATCGGAAAGCGACGTTCGGGCTCAAGTGACGAGGCGAAAGGTTAGCGGTGGCACTCCCAGTGACACGGGTCGCGACCGCCGAGACGGATTCCTCGCGCTGAAAAAAACCTGCTTTAAGTTGGGGATTTCATTCTGGCGGCGCTCGAATGGCCGTCACAGGCTGCCAACAAATCCCACCCCTGCCCGAACTGGTCAGGGCGTGCGCGCCCTGACCGCCTTGGCTTTTGCCCCTCTTACCCGTGCCACCCCGACATGGCTGAATTTACCTCAACAATGCCCCGATCCCACTGCACACTGCAGGTTGGGACCGGCTGGACGACGGGTTGACAGTGAGATCTCTATGCATCTTCCGTATCGTGCGGCGGCCGTGATGCTTAGCCGTGCCGTTGTTGTTGTGGCGGCACTAGGCCTTCAGGGAACCGGAGCGCTGGCTGACGAATGGGAAGATTGCATCGGTACTGCGCTTGACAAGGTCGTTGCGGGCTGCAGCGCTCTCATCGAGGCGAACGCGCGCAACGCGCCTGATCTCGCCCGGGCGCATGTTCGGCGTGGATGGCAGTATCGTGATCAAAGGCGTCTCGACGATGCCTTGGCGGATTTCGAAGTTGCCACGCAAATTGCCCCGCGCTCTAGCGAGGCATTCGAAGCGCTAGGCGCGTTGTCCCGGCAGAAAGGCGATCTGGTGCGCGCGGCAGCGAGTTTCGAGCACGCACTTCAGATCGATCCCAACAATGCTCGCGCTTATGTCGGACGCGGCAACGTGGATGCAATGCGTCATGAATTGGACCCCGCACTCGCCGACTTCGACCGCGCTATCGCACTGCGTCCTGAATACGCCTTCGCGTATCTGAGCCGGGGCATAGCATTGCGGCAGACCGGCAATCTTGATCGCGCGCTGGCGGATTTCGATCACGCCATTGCGCTCGATCCGAGTATGGCGGACGCATTTGCGGCCCGCGGCGACACCTTCAGGGCAAGAGGCGACGTCGACCGCGCTATCGTCGACTACGATCAGGTGCTAGCGCTCACCCCCGACAACCGCCATGCCCGGGACATGAGGGCGTCCGCGCTCGCCTACAAAGCGGAGCTCGCCCGTGCCGCCACAGGCCCGGCGCCTGCGACCGCACCAGCAAGTTCGGCCCAGAGGCCGCCAGCCAACTCCGCCTCGCCGATGCAAAGCGTGGCGGCGTCGGCCGTGCATGGTGAGCAACGAAGTCTTTCTCAAACTGAGTTGGCCGCAATTCGCGCGAAAATAGCAGCTCATTGGGCGCCCGCCATCGTCTCGCAACCCGATCAATATGTCGTGGTCGTTCGCTTCCGTCTCGAGCGTGATGGTCGGCTCTCCGCAGCGCCGGAAGTTGTCAGCACGGGATCCGCTCCGCATTATCAAGCC
>Ga0126373_10002899_pt1 | contig 12705 bp, 12 predicted proteins | sample PanSoiMetPlot_11_FD_92545 | JGI IMG/M metagenome (GOLD analysis project Ga0126373, IMG submission 92545) | Tropical forest soil microbial communities from Panama - MetaG Plot_11 | ecosystem: Environmental > Terrestrial > Soil > Tropical forest > Bulk soil | place: Panama | collected 2016-02-17
CAGTCGGCGCTGAGACCTTGTATCTCCGGATGGCGGTCCCGGACCTCGCGAAAACGCTCGAACGCTCGGCGGCAGGCCCTCAACCCACTCCAGGAGCCGCCACTCGCCGCCGGCGCTCATTACCGCATTCTCTCGTGCCATGGGTAAACGGTTATCGGCGTGGAGTCACTCATGCTTTCCACCGACTTGGCGCGCCGGCGCGGTTGATATGTGATGGTTTGGGCGCGCGTAATAGGTGGAAAGTCAGAGGTGGTTGCCGCTGCTTCCGCAGTTTCGCCGCCTTCACGAAGGAGGCGGCGGCGAGAGGCAGCCAGACGATGCCAAACACCAGGTTCCGGTATCGCTCGCTACCAGCCATCGCACCCAGCACTAGCCAAGCAACGCCAAAACCAAAGTTGGCGCAGCCGAAGAGCGCGTAATCTCCCGGTGATGGCGGGGTGCCGCGCGGCCATTTGGGCAGAGCCACGGCAGTGATGGTACGCGCGGCTCGTCAACTTGGACCGCGCTTGTTCAGCCCTGGCGGGCTTGCCACTGCCGCTCACACGTCGTCCACGTCGGCAAGGACGTAGGGTGTCGCACGCCCAGGTCGTCAACGCGGGACACATGCACGGGGTGCGTGTAGCTGTCGCCCTCTACGACCAGAACTTGCGAGACTCACCTACTGCTGCTGGCTCGCCGCCGTTTCTTGCGGACAGCCACTAGGAAGTTGCCGAGGGCGAGAACCAGCAGGGCGACACCATACTGGTAGCTGCGGATGGCACCTAGCAGGAGCCAAGTCAGGCCGAGAGCAAGGCAGGTACACCCGAGGACCACGTGATTTCTCGGTGATCGCGGCGTGCCGCGCGGCCATCTGGGTACAGCCACGCACAGATCGTATCCGCAACCTCGGCTCCGACCAGCTGTGATTGTGCACAGCCTGCCGGCCGGCCGTCAGGGCACAACTGTGACCGGCCACCGGCCGGCCCGGACCAGCCGGACGGCTAGCGAGCCGACGAAACGGTGTCCGGCGTGCGCCGACGCGCCGACCACGATCGCGTCGGCACGTACCTCGCCCGCGATGCGGACGATCTCCGCGAACGGCTCTCCCCTAGCCGCCAGGAACGTGATGGAGATGCCGAGCTCGGTGCCGATCGCCAGCGCACGTCGTTCCAGGTCGGCGGCCGTGGCACGGAACGCCTCGTCGCGCGCGACGGTCACCGCGGCACCCGTCGGTCCAGTCGCGCCGAGCGAGGCCAGCGGGGATACGAACACCGCCACGATCCGAGCCCCCTGCCGGCGGGCCAGGCCCGCGGCGTACCAGCCTGCCCGGATAGAGGTGGTCGAGTCGTCGACCCCGACCAGGATCACCGACGGACCGTCTGTACCCAGCTCGAAGCCGCTTTCCTCGCTGGGCATCACGACGCCTCACCGCCCATAATCTCGAAGTCTAGGGGCCAGGACCGTGACGGCTCCTGTCGCCGAACCCGGTGCCACCAGCCCGCTCTCGTGCGCCAGAGCGTCGGCCAGGGCGACCGCGCAGCCCTGGTGACGCGTGAGACCTCCAGCCGGCCCGTACGATGAGCCACGCCCGCGTCGACGTCAGGATTGTCGTGACAGATTTCGCTCCGAACCACACCCAGCAGCCGTCTGCGCCGCTGCCGGCCTGGCGCGTCCTGGACATGTCGCAGGCCATCTCTGGCCCGTATGCTGCGCGCATCCTCTCGGATCTCGGCGCGGACGTGCTGCGGATCGAGAGCCCGCGCACCGATGTCACTGAGTATTTCGGCGTCGTCACCGACGGGCGCAGCGGCATGTACGCGCAGATGAACGCGGGCAAGCGAAGCGTCGGTGTCGACCTTGCAGCGCCCGGCGCGGTCGCCCTGGTAAGCCGTCTCGCCGCCGCCGCAGACGTCCTGATCGAGAACTTCCGCCCCGGCGTGATGGACCGGCTCGGCCTGGGTTATGCAAGCCTGTCGGCCGCCCAGCCACGGTTGATCATGGTTTCGGTCTCCGGATTCGGACCCGACTCGCAGCGGCGCGCGCTCGCGCCCGTCATCCACGCCGAGTCGGGCCTCCTCGCGCGGCAGGCCGACCTGGACGAGCGCGCGCCCGCTGACCTGCCCCTCGCGCTGGCCGACACGGTGACCGGACTGCACGCGGCCATCGCCGTGCTCGCCGCGCTGCATCAGCGGGCAGCCACCGGGCACGGCCAGCACATCGGCCTCAGCATGCTTGCTGCGGTGGCAGCCAGCGATGACCACGCGCACGCCGCCATTGACGCGAGCACCGAGCCGTACTCGTCCCGGGGCACGATCTGGGCCGCGCCCGGCGGGCCGTTGCTGATCGCGGCGCCCCCCAAGCATGCCTGGGCGATGCTGTCCCGGCGCGGCATGGTGATGGATCCGGCGCCCTCCGGCAGCGACCTGGCCACCAAGGCCGCCCTGCGGCAGCAGGCGATCGGCGAGTGGATGGCCGGCTTTGGGGACCGCGCGAGCCTCGTCGCCGAGCTGGAGAAGGCAGGCATCGCCTGGGCAGAGGTTGCCGACAGCGCGGACGTCTTCGCTGGTGGCGCGCACTCCGAACGGCTGCCTGGTACCGACCGCCGGGTCGTCGCGATGCCGTATGAGTTCTCCGCTGCGGCTGCGGGAGTGCGCCGCGGCGTCGCCAGGCGCGGCGCGCACAACGCGGAGGCGCTCGCCGACTGGCTCGGGCTTGCCGCAGCCAACGTCGCGGCCCTCACCACGGACGGCGTGCTCATCGCCGACTGACGCGGGCAGCCGGTTAGCCGACTGGGTGCCAGCGGACAATGCGGAACCCGTATCGCACCGCCCGCTCTACGCCCTTACGGTCGAAGCTGCCATCCGGGCCGCGCTGAATCCCGACGAACCGCGCCGCAGCGGGGTTGCCTGCGGCCATCGTCTGCAGCAGCCTGCCGACCTCACCGACATCGCTCACCAGCTCAGCGGTCGCCGATATGTCCCGGCCGCGAAGTCTCAGCCGGACGGGCGAGTCAGTGACGAGGTTCAGCTTCCACTTGCCGCCGCCGGGTGTCAGCAGCGCCCCGCCGTCCCGCACATAGCTCAGCGGCTGCCGGTACAGCCGGCCCGTCTTGCGGCCGACGATGAAGGCGAGCATCAGCCTGCGGCCAAGCGGCGTAGCGACCGGCAATCCGAGCACCAGTCGCATAGGGACGTTGACGACGCGGAAGAACCGCGCCTGCAGCCGGCGGCTCATCGGTGGCCTGGCGGATTCTGGCATGGCAGCTCACTCACTCTCGGTACGCCGGATCACGGGGACCCGGCTGGTCATGATCAGTTCTCGGCAAGTCCGGCCCATGGCGGCCCGCCGTCCGGCCCCTGCGCGTTGGCCGACAGCCGGCTCAGCAGCCCTTCGAGCACGTCCAGCTCGGCGTCGGTGAACCCGCTCCGCAGCTGCTGATCGAAGGCAATCGCCGCATCACGGATCCGCAGGAAAGCGTCCTCGCCTGCCGCGGTGAGAGCGACGACGTGGATCCGGCGGTTTGCCTGATGCCGCTGCCTGGTGATCAGGCCGTCGCCTTCCATGGCGTTGAGGTGATGGGTGAGCGTGGCTTCTCTGATCCCCACCGCCGCCGCCAGCTCCCGCTGGTTGGCCAGCTGCCGGGTCTTGATGTTGAGCAGCACCAGCCAGACGGGCAGCGAACCGCCCGCCGAAGCGAGCGCCTCGTCGAAGGCGCGGCTGACCGTCCTCGCGGCCTGGGCGAGAGCCAGGCCGATGGGCATACGGGCTGGTCGCATGCCTGACAGCCTAGCACAACCGATCGATGTCTAACCATTTGACTTAGAACTCTTAGACATCTATGCTTCTGCGTATGACGGAACAGCAGATCGGACTCAATGCCCAGCTGGCGGGCGGGCGAGGCGGCGAGTCCTCGAAGTGGCTCGGGCTAGCCTGCATCTCAGTTGCCCAGCTGATGGTGGCGCTGGACGCGACCGTCATCAACATCGCGCTCCCGTCGGCCCAGCACGCTCTCGGCATCACCGATCCGCAGCGCCAGTGGGTGATCACCGCCTACACGCTGGCATTTGGCGGGCTGCTGATCCTCGGCGGGCGGGTCGCCGACACGATCGGCAGGCGTCGCGCTTTCCTGGCCGGACTGGCGGGCTTCGCACTCGCCTCGGCGGCCGGCGGCGCGGCGCCCGACTTCGCCGCGCTGGTCGCCGCCCGCGCGGCGCAGGGCGCGTGCGCCGCGCTGCTGGCACCGACAGCCTTGTCGCTGCTGGCCGTGACGTTCACGGCAGCGAAGGAACGCGCGAAGGCATTCGCGGTGTTCGGAGCGATCGCCGGCATGGGCGGTGCGCTCGGCCTGCTGCTCGGCGGAGTGCTGACCGAGTACCTGGACTGGCGGTGGTGCCTGTTCGTCAACGTGCCTGTGGCGGCTGCCACGCTCGTGGCAGGCCTGCGGGTGCTGCCGACGATGCCGCCGCAGCGGGGCGCGCGACTGGACGTGCCGGGCGTCGTCCTGGTCGTGACCGGACTGGTGGCCGTCGTGTACGGGCTGTCGAGCGCGGCGACCCGCGGCTGGTCAGCACCGGTCACCCTGGCGACCGTCGCGGCGGGCGTGGCCCTGATCGCCGGTTTCCTGTTGGTGGAGTCGGCCGTCGCGGCGCCACTGCTGCCGCTGCGGATCCTCGGCAACCGCAATCGCGGGGGCGCTTATGCCGCCATCGGACTGGCCGTCGTCGCCCTCTACGGGCTGTTCCTGCTACTGACCTACGACCTTCAGGTCGTGCTGCACTACTCCCCGGTGCGGGCGGGCCTCGCGTTCCTCCCGTTGTCGGCCGCGGTGCTGGCCAGCTCCACGACCGTCTCCCAGGCACTACTTCCGCGGGTGCCGCCTCGTGCGCTCATGGCGCCTGGCCTGCTGGTGGGCGCCGCGGGCATGGCAACCCTGACGCTGCTGCACGCAGGTGACAGCTACACCCTGCACGTGCTGCCAGCGGAGCTGCTGCTCGGCCTCGGCATGGGCGCCGTCTTCGTGCCCGCCTTCTCGACCGCCACGCTCGGCGTCAGCCAGCGCGAGGCTGGCGTCGCATCTGCAGTGGCCGGCACTTCGCAGCAGATCGGCGCCTCGATCGGCACAGCGCTGCTCAACACGCTCGCCGCCGCCGCGACCACCGCCTACGTCGCGGCGCACGGTGGGACGCTCAGCGCCCCCGCTCTCGTGCACGGCTACGCCGTCGCCGCGGGCTGGGCAGCGGCGATCCTGGCCGCAGCCGCCGTCGTCGTCGCTGCGCTCGTCACCGCAGGCCCGCTCCAGCACAACCACGACTGATCGCGACCCGGCCGGCTGCGATACGGTCCCGAGTCCGGATGGTCGGGCCACGTTGGGCAGAATGCTGCCCACCTACGGGCAGCAGGGGTCCCACCACGCCCCACGACGAACCGGGCAATCACGCTCCGATGACGTCGCGCAGCGCGGCGCACAGCCGCGCGACGGCTGCGCTGAAGCCGTGCGCTGGCGGCGTCGCGTATCCGACGACGAGGGCCGGGCCCACGTCCTGCTCGCCAGCACGAGAGCCCGCCAGTCCCTGGACGGCGAGGTTGCGCCCGGCAGCCCTCGCGACGACGTCCTCCTCGGCCACGCCAGCCGGCAGGGCGACCACCGCGTGCAAGCCGGCCACGATGCCCGTGACGCGAGTCTTCGGGACCTGCCTGGCGAGCGCGCTGAGCAGCAGGTCCCGGCGGCGTCCGTAAGTGAGCCTCGCTCGCCGGACCTGCCGGTCGTAGCCGCCCGACCGGATCAGCTCGGCCAGTGCGAGCTGATCCAGGCTGCTGCTCAGCCGCCCGGCCGCGCTCTTGGCGGCAATAACCGCGTCCAGCAGCCCGGCGGGCAGCACAAGCCAGCCGAGCCGCAGGCCGGGTGCGAGGCTCTTGCTCGCTGTCCCGGCATAGACGACGTGCTCGGGCGCGAGCGGCTGCAGCGCACCCACTGCCTGCCGGTCGAAGCGGAACTCCCCGTCATAGTCATCCTCGATCACCACCCCACCGGTGTGCACGGCCCAGTCCGCAACCTGGCGGCGCCGCTCCGGCGCGAGCGCCGCGCCGAGCGGGTACTGGTGCGCCGGCGTCAGCAGCACGGCGCTTGCTCGTGTTGTCAGCCCCGCAACGACGGCGCCGCGGTCGTCCACGGGCAGCGGCGCGAGCCGCAGACCCGCCCTGACCGCGATCTGCCGGTGACCTGCCTGGCCATAGGCCTCGATGGCGAGCGACCGCCGCCCGCTGGCATGCAGCACCTCGGACGCCAGTTCCAGGCCCTGCGTGAACCCGGAGCACACCACGATGCGATCAGGCGTGACGCGCACGCCGCGGGCCCGGCCCAGGTACTCGGCGAGCGCGACGCGCAGCGCGTCCAGGCCGCGCGGATCGGCGTAACCGAGGTCTGCCGCGGGCGCAGCCGCCAGCGCCTTCCGGGCAGCGGCCAGCCAGGCAGCGCGCGGGAAGGCCGTCAGGTCGGGCACTCCCGGCCGCAGGTCGTAGCGGGGCCCGCGCGCGGCCGCGTCGTGCGCCGCCAGGTTGCGCGCTGCGGGCAGCTGGCCAGCCCGCTGCGCGACCCACGTGCCCGACCCGTGCCGGGCCGACAGCCAGCCTTCAGCGACAAGCTGAGCGTAGGCCTGCGCAACCGTGTTCCGCGCGACGCCGAGGTCGCGTGCCAGGCTCCGCGACGAGGGCAGGGCCGTACCCGCCGCGAGCTGACCGCTGCGGACCGCGTCGCGCAGCGCCGACTCGAGCCTTGCCCTGGGCCGGGTCCCAGCCAGGTCCAGGTGGACGTCGAGACCGGCAGAAGTGGACCACGTTCCCTGCATGGAATTGGATCTTAAACCTGAGCCTGTTACGGCCTAGCGTTGTGGTGTACCGAGAAATCAGCCAGTGAAGGAGATCCCGATGACAACGGTGGACGAGACGGTCCGGGTCCGGCTCGAATTCGACGACCACGCGCCGGACTTCAGCCGCGCGATGAGCCACCTCGACCGGGCCGCGACGAAGGAGCTCGACAAGGTCGACTTCGACGTCCGGCTGCGCGAGCTCGTGCGGATCCGCGCATCGCAGCTCAACGGCTGCGCGTATTGCATCGACATGCACACCAAGGACGCCAGAGCGGCGGGCGAGACCGAGCAGCGGATCTACGCGCTGCCGGCCTGGCGCGAGACGCCTTTCTTCACCGCCAGGGAGCGGGCCGCGCTGGCGCTGACCGAGTCGGTCACGCAGATGCCGCAGACGCACGTCCCTGAGGCCGATTTCGCCGCGGCGGCCGCGCAGTTCTCGCCGGCCGAGCTGGCCGCGCTGGTCAGCCTTATCGTGACGATCAACGCGTGGAACGCCATCGGCGTGACGACCCGCGCCTGGCTGCCTGGCTCGTACCAGCCATGAGCGCTGACGCGGAGCGGCTGCGGGCGCTGCATGCCGGCCCGCAGCCGCTGATCCTGCCGAATGTCTGGGATCCGGTCAGCGCCCGTGCGTTCGCCGAGGCAGGATTCACTGCGCTGGCCACGTCGAGCGGCGCGGTAGCGGCCACCCTCGGGTACCGAGACGGCCAGACGCCAGTGGCGGAGATGCTCGCGGCGGTCATGCGGATAACGCGCAGCGTGAGCGTTCCCGTCACGGCCGACATCGAGAACGGCTACGGGCTGCCGCCTGAGCGACTGGTCGCCGCGCTCGCGGACTGCGGCGTGGCAGGCTGCAACCTGGAGGACTCGGACCCGGTGAGCGGAGCGCTCACTGAGCCTTCCCGGCAGGCGGACTTCCTCGCCGCGGTGCGCAGTGCTGCCGGACAGGATCTGGTCATTAACGCCAGAGTCGACGTGTATGTGCGGCCAGCCACCCAGCCTGACGAGATGACCGACACGGCGGTCGCGCGGTCCGCCGCCTACTTGGCCGCCGGGGCGGACTGCGTCTATCCGATCCTCGCGCCTGCCGCTGCGATACCGGAGCTTGTGCGCCGGATCGACGGCCCGGTCAACGCCATGAGCAGGCCGGGCGGACCGACGATCGCCGAGCTCGCGGCCATGGGCGTCGCCCGGATTACGTTCGGGACCGGCCTGCACGCGCAGGCCGCGGACTGGGTCAGGGAGCTCGCCGCGACGCTGGCAGCACAGACGGCGTCCATGAGGCCCCCGCCGCGGTAGTGGCCCGCAGGCTCACTGTCGCTGGCGGGCGGGCTTAGTTCCAGCGCAGCGGCAGCGACTCCACGCCGTAGATCCCCTCGATGTTGCCGAGCACCGCGGGCCCGCTGGGCGCCAGGCCCGGCATCCGGGGCGCGAGAAACGTCAGTGCTTCCTCGAGCTCTGCCCGGGCCAGGTTGCTGCCCAGGCAGAAGTGCGGTCCGGCGCCGAACGTCAGCAACCGCCCGTCGCGCGGCGCGCTGATGTCGAAGTCCTCGCCACCGGGCTGCTGCCGGTTGCCCCGCTCAGCACAGACCGCCACGATGGTGCCGGCCGGGAAGTGCACCCCGCGATATTCGACGGGTTCGACGCAAATCCGCGCTGTCACCGGTGTGATCGGCTCGAACCGCAGCACTTCCTCGACGGCCCTCGGCACCAGGCTCAGGTCGTCGCGGAGCGCCTCCCACTGCTCGGGGCGGTTCGCGAACAGCCGGAGCGCGTGGCCGAGCTGGGCCTGCGTGGTGTCGACGCCGCCCGCGATGACGTCCAGCACCAGGTTGACGCACTCGGCGTGGGACAGCCTGTCGCCTGCCTCCTCGGCCGCCAGCAGCTGCGTCAGCAGGTCGTTGCCGGGCTGGCCGGCCCGCTGAGTCAGCAGGTCCTCGATGTAGTCGTATGCCTCCGCCGCGGCCTGCTGCAGCTCCGGCAGCTGGGTGCCGAGCGCCTGAATGTCGAACTGGCGCTGGATCAGGGTCGACCACAGCTGCAGGCGGGGCGCGTCCTCCTCAGGCGCGCCAAGCACAGCGGCAATGGTCAGCGACGGGTACGGCCGGGCCATGGCGTCGGCGAAGTCGCAGCTGCGTTCTGCCTCGAAAGCGGCCCACAGCCGGCCCAGGAAGCCGCGCATCACCGGCCGCCACCGGTCAGCCGCGCGCGGCGTGAACGCGCCGCCCACCAGGGAGCGCAGCCTCCGATGCTGGTCTCCCTGCTGATTCAGGATGTTGGCGTCGATCACCTCGCGCAGCCGGCCCGACGTCACCCCGAACAGATCCGCGATCTCCCGGCCCGGGAATGCCGTCCCCCTGGCCCGGAGGAAGAACTCCGCGGCATCGCGGTCCAGCACGACGTAGGCCAGCGGGGAGGACGCCAGCCAGCCCGCGTCACCCTGGGCGGCCACCTCAGCGAGCCGCTGGTGGTAGCTGTCTCCGGCGAGCTCTCCGCTGGTCAGATCGATCTCGGCGAGCTTGAGATCAGTCACAACGGTCATGCGGACAACCTCTCAAACCCCGGGTGCAGCGTGCAACCGGCCCGGGGCTCAGCACGGCCGCTAGAGTCAGGCTGTGCCGCAAGCCGATGCAGACGTCCTCGTCATCGGCGCCGGCGTGATCGGCCTGACCACGGCGATCTGCCTCGCCGAGGCCGGCCTCACGGTACTCGTCGTCTCGGCCGAGCAGCCCCGGCAGACTACGTCCGCCGCGGCCGGCGCGCTGTGGGGACCTCACCTCGTTGGCATGGACGAACGGATCGGCCGGTGGGCTGCTATCACGCTGGAGCGTCTGGAGGAGCTGCGCGCCCCGAGGCTCGGAGCCGGCGCGCTGGCCGGGATCGTGCGCACCGTGCCCGGCATCGCGGCCACCGCTACGCCCAGTAGCGAGCCACCGGAGTACGCGGCGGCCGGCAGCCTGACGCCCTGCCTGCCCGGCGAGGTCCCGGCCGGCTACGCGACCGCCTGGCGGCTGGCGGCACCGCTCATAGCCATGCCGGATTACCTGGACTACCTCGCCGAACGACTGAGCCGGGCCGGCGGCACGATCACGGTCGGGGCGCCCTTGACGACTCTCGCGGATGCGCGCGACGCAGCGCCTGAGGCCCGCGTCATCGTCAACTGCACCGGCTACGGCGCCCGGCACCTGGTGCCGGATCATGACGTGGAAGCCGTGCGCGGGCAGGCGGTGGTCGTGCGCAATCCTGGCATCGCTGAGTTCTTCGTCGGATCCGGCGCCGCGCACTGGCCGCTGACTTACCTGTTCCCGCACGACGACGTGGTACTGCTCGGCGGCACCGAGGAGCACGGCAGCAGCAGCCGTGAGCCCGACGCCAGCACAGCCGAGCGGATCGTCGCGGCGTGCGCGGCGATCCGGCCCGAGCTGCGCGACGCCCCCGTGCTGGAGCACCGGGTCGGCCTGCGACCTGTGCGTTCGTCGGTCCGGCTCGAGGCCGAGATCAGCGATGGCGTCACCGTCGTGCACAGCTACGGCCACGGCGGGGCAGGGGTGACGCTGTCGTGGGGTTGCGCCGAGGACGCCGCGCACCTGGTGCTCGACGTCCTCGGCTAGCGACTCAGAAGCCAGGGAACATCGCGCGCAGTTTGTCCAGCACCTCAGGGTCACCCGACACCGAAGCCGGTGTGTGGTCTGGATCCATCCGGCCGTAGGACAACCGCAGCAGGGCCTCCGCCGGCATGGTCACGTGCGGCGCAGCTCCGTCTCCCGCCGGCTCTTCGGCGGGCCAGTTCACCACGCTGATCGACTCGCCCGAGCTGAGCAGGTAGTCGCGATGCGGCCCGGTCGTCGTGATGCGCACCCGCAACGGCTCTGGCAGTGGCTTGCCCAGCCGCGGCGCGAGAAACTGCGGCACGTTGTCGATGAGCAGCTCGACTGCGTCGGCCTGCACCGTCGCAGCCGGGTCCTGCATCACTGCCAGGTCCCACGTGTGGAGCACGTGCTCGCCCAGCCGCAGCCGGATGATGCCGGTGGCATCTAGCTGCATGCCGAGGAAGTCCATCCGAGCCGCGGCCAGCTCCTCGTCCGTGAGCTGCTCCAGCCGCTGCACGTGCTTCTCGTCGGACGCGATCGCATCGGCGGCCTGGTCGTCCGGGCTCTTGGCATTCCATACGTCCCACACCGGAGGGAACGCGTCCCGGCTCGCCGGCGGTCCCTCTCCGAGCGCGCCGGGCAGCATCAGCAGCGCGATCTCTGCGCCGCTGCCGAGATGCGACAGCACCTGAGCACTAGTCCAGTCCCGGCAGTACGACCGACCTCGGACCTGCTCGGGCGTCATCGGCTCGACCAGGCTCGCCAGGTTGTCGTGCGACCGCCGGAGCGTCTCGATCCACATGCGCGGGCCGTCTGTCACGATTGCCTCCACCTTACTAACGGAACGGGCTCGTCTCGTATCTCAGCCGTCCGCCCCGCCACGGCTAGGGTGGGCGAATGGACATCGGATTCGGCGCCCCTGTGTCGGGCGCGTGGGCTACACCGCAGAATCTAGCGGCCTTCGCCGCCGCTGCAGAAGATGCCGGGTACCAGTCGCTGTGGAGCTTCCAGCGCCTGCTCGTACCGGCAGGCTCAGCGATGGACCCCGTCTACCAGAGCGTGCTGGACCCGATGGCAGTGCTGTCGTTCGCCGCCGCCGTCACCAGCCGGATCCGGCTCGGCGTCGCGATCGTCAACCTGCCGTTCGTCTCGCCCGGCTACCTGGCCAAGCAGGCCGCGTCGCTGGATGTGCTGTCCGGCGGACGGCACGACCTTGGCCTTGGCATCGGCTGGATGCCGGAGGAGTTCGCGCTGACCGGCGCGGACATGTCACGCCGCGGCGACCGCGCGGCCGAGTACGTGCGAACGCTGCGCACGCTCTGGGCGGGGACCGTGCCGGCCGCGATCGGCGGGGCGTACTACGAGGTGCCCGCTGGCACGCAGCTGCCGAGGCCGGTGCAACCCGGCGGTCCGCCCGTCCTGCTCGGCGGCATGGCCCGGCCAGCGCTGCAGCGGGTCGGCAGGATCGCCGACGGCTGGATCACCTCAAGCCGGACCGACCTGTCGAAGATTGAGACGCTCATCGGGGTGGTGCGCGAGTCCGCCGAGGCCGCCGGGCGCGACCCGGGTGCGCTGCGCTACATCTGCCGCGGCGTGGTGCGCGCCGGTGATCCGGTGACCGGGCCGGACGGGCAGCGGCTCTTGCTGTCCGGGAACTACGAGCAGATCCGCGCAGACACCAGCTGGCTCGGCGAGCACGGCGTGACCGAGGTGTTCTACGACCTCAACTGGGACCCGCTCGTCGGATCGCCGGACGTCGCAGTCGCCGCGGCCACCGAGCGAGCGCAGGAGATCCTGCACGCGCTGGCCCCGTAGCGGCGAGGCGCTGCTGGAGCAGCCTTCAGAGCTGAGGGCCGCCTTCGTGACCTTCAGCGCCGGCGGCGCAGCGCGGGATCGGTCAGCTCGGGCGGCACGTAGCTCGCGTCGGCCTGGTTGAGGTTGACGCCCGGCGCCACGATCTCGTCAATCCGATCGAGCAGATCGGCCGGCAGTACTTCGGGCACGCCGAGCTGGCTGTCGAGGTGCTCCATGGTGCGCGGGCCGAGGATGGCCGATGTCACCGCCGGGTGACTGACGACGAAGCCGAGCGCCAGGTGGATCAGGGACATGCCCGCCTCTGCGGCCAGCTTCGCGAGCTTGTCAGCCGCGGCCAGCTTCGCCTGGTTCCCTGGCAGGCTCATGTCGAACCGCTGCGGCAGCCGCTGCGAACGGCGACTGGCCGGCAGGTTGGCATCGAGCCGGTACTGGCCGGTCAGCCAGCCGCTGGCGAG
>Ga0126373_10002901_pt1 | contig 12704 bp, 11 predicted proteins | sample PanSoiMetPlot_11_FD_92545 | JGI IMG/M metagenome (GOLD analysis project Ga0126373, IMG submission 92545) | Tropical forest soil microbial communities from Panama - MetaG Plot_11 | ecosystem: Environmental > Terrestrial > Soil > Tropical forest > Bulk soil | place: Panama | collected 2016-02-17
ACCCGAGCCGCCTTACAAGGGATGGATTGATGGGACCTTTGCGCAGTCGGTGCTTGGCCTTCTGAACCAGGCTCGCTCGCCGGACTTGATTATCTCCTTTGCGGAATCGGCAGACGCCGACAACAAGGGTCTCACCGGCCCCAACAACCTCGCCTTCGCATTGGCGCTCAAGGGCCAGCAACCGACGCCCAACCGGTCGCAGGAATTGGTGCATCCGGTGAAGGGCCTGGTCTATTCCGACACCGGGAAGATCGATGGCTTCACGACCGGGATGGGCATGCACGGCGCGGCCGGGCTGCGCGAGATTCACAACTATGCCGCGGCCATCGGTCCCGACTTCAAGCGAGAGTTTTCGGATGAGAATCCCACCGGAAATGTCGACGTCGCCCCAACCATAGCTCAGGTACTCGGTTTGCTGCCCAACTCGGGACCCGGCTCGATCTCCCCCAGCGGGCGGGTCCTGCGCGAAGCGCTCAGGGGCGAACGCTCATACGCCGGTCCTGCGCACGGGTTCACAATGAAGACCCAGCTGGAACTGCAAGGAGTGAGGACGACCACTACGCTGCGTTTGACACGCCTGGGCGATCATCTCTACTTCGACGACTCCTCGGTAGAACGCGAACCCCTCGGCGCCTCGCCGTAGCGCTGAGGCCAGATAAACAGTGATCAGACCGCTGCGGGCGCGCTGCCCCTGGCCCAGAACCCACGCTAACCGCGACCGCCGTTGAGGTAGACGTCAGCGGTCGGGGTGAACGAGGCTCGGCGCGACCGCCCGGTCCAGTGCGGTAATCCGCCGTCCGCGCGTCTCGGGCAGCGTCCATACCATCGAAGCGCCTGCGGCCGAGAACACCGCGCCCAGCGCAAGGGTCGGGGCAAATCCCACCCGCGCCCCCATCGCCGCGATGAAAATCGGGGTGAAGAACTGAAAACCGCGGGTGATATTGAGGAGTAGCCCCAGAGCAGTATTGCGCACCCGGGTCGGCAGCATCTCGGAGATCATGGGTGCCACGCCGCTCCACAATCCGGTGCCGAAGCCAACCATGAACATCGCCACTGCGATCAACCCGCGCACTGCCGACGCCGCTTCCCACAAAATCGTTGGCGGCAGCAAGCCCACTGCCATCACCGCGCCGAACAGAGAGTACATCGGCCGGCGCCCGAAGCGGTCGGCCAGCAACCCGAAGATCGCATAACCGATAACCCCACCAACCTGCATGCAGATAACCAACGCGCTCACACCCGCGGCGCTGAGCCCGCGCTTCAGCTCCAGGTAGCCGGGCATCCAGGTGTAGGTGAACCAGTAGGCCTCCGAACTGAGTAACAGGGTGAAGAACAGCAAGGTGAATACCCGCTGGTGTTCCTGGAGGGCGCGGAGGTCCACGCCCTCGGATTTCGCCGCGGCGCGGGTCTGAAGCCACACATCGCTTTCGGGCAGATAGCGAATAACCGCGATCGCGACGATCAGGGCAGGCGCAGCAGAGAGCATAAACGTCGCGCGCCATCCGATGATGGGCGCAACCTGGCCGCTGACGACCGCCGCGAGGAGAATTCCCAGCGGCGCTCCAGTCTGCACATATGCGGCGTAGCGCGCGCGATACTGCGCCGGAACGCTCTCCGCGATCAGACTCTGCCCGGGCGCCCATCCACCACCCATCCCAAGGCCGGTGATCGATCGAAACACGATAAGTTCCACGAGCGAGTTGCTCGCGGCACATAGCAGAGTACCAATTCCATAAATCGCGACTGTCACAACGATGGTTGGCTTGCGGCCAAAGCGATCGCCGGCGAAACCGAAGATTATTCCGCCCGCCGCCGTCATCAGCAGCGAGCTTCCGAGCGCCAGGGATGAATCGCCCGCGCTCAGGCGCAGCTCGCGGGCGATTGGAACCAGCAGGAACGAGTACAGAATCAGATCGTAGAAGTCGAAAATCCAGGCGAAGAAGCACAATAGGATGATCCTGAAGTGCGCCCTCCCCATCGGGAGTTCGTTCAGCAGAATGTGCGGCTCGAAGGCGGTCGCCATGGTTGTGAATCGTTCCCGCTGTCGCGGGTCAAAACTCAGTCTGGCCCCGTTCCGGCAGGTGTGGTTGGCTATCTTGCAGGGCGCTGGTTACCAAGGGAATAGGGAGCGCACCCGCCTGGGCGGCCCCACATGCCGCGGGGCGCAACGGAGAGCCGAATGCTGAAAAGAATCTTCCGCTGGTTCGTGCGGACCATAATTGTGATCGCGGTGCTGTTCGTAATCATACTTACCTCAGATTACGTCGCGCATCGGGTCCCCGCCGACTCGGTCCTGGTCGTGACGCTGTCGGGAACGGTGGCCGAGCGCGGCTCGAACGGGGTCTTGGGCCTGCTGAACTCGAATGAAACTCCGCTGAACTTTGTGCGGCGCGCGATCGATCGGGGCGTCAAAGATCGCAGAATCATCGGTCTGGCGATCAAAGTCATCGATCCTGAGATGGAACTCGCGCAGGCGCAGGAGATTGCCGCGGAGGTCAGGAAGTTTCGCAGGAGCGGCAAGTGGACCGCAGCCTACATCGAAACCGCGGGTGACGGCGACCCCGGGAATTTGCCCTACCTGGTCGCGGCGGCTGCGGATAATGTCTCGCTGATGCCACGCGGCGAGTTGAATTTGATCGGGGTCGGATTAAGAGAGTTCTTCGGACGCGGAACGCTGGACTGGCTTGGCGTCAAACCGAACATCGGTGCGATCGGCGAGTACAAGACCGCCTTTAACGTCTTCACGAACAAGGAATTTACCGAACCGCAGCAGCGGGACGACGACGCGCTCGTCGCTGACCTGTTTGATCAGATCGTCGGGCAAATTGCGGATGAACGCCATCTGGCTGCGGCCACGGTCAAGACTCTGGTTGACCAGGCGCCGATCAACGCCGTCAACAGCCTTAAGGCCAGGCTGGTTGACAAGCTTGCCTACGAAGATGAGTTCACGGAAAGACTCAAGAACTGGGCCGGCGGACATCACAAGCTAGTGAACTACGACGACTATACCCGCCCGCGGCTGCTTGGGGGCTTCGGCGGTGGCGACAAGATAGCCGTCATCTATGGGTCGGGAGCAATTGAGCATGGGGAGGGCGGGTTCGATCCTCTGCTCTCGCCGGACAGCAATTCCATGGGTTCCGACGAAATCGTCGATGCATTAAAGGATGCACGCGAAGACGATGACGTCCGTGCGGTGGTTTTCCGCGTCGATTCGCCGGGGGGATCGACCCTGGCGTCTGAGTTGATTCGCCGCCAGGTCGAGTTGACCGCGAAAAAGAAGCCGGTGGTGGTGAGTATGTCGGGCTACGCGGCTTCGGGCGGATACTGGATTTCGGTGCCGGCCAAAGCAATCGTGGCCGCTGCAGGAACCATCACCGGTTCTATCGGTGTGTTGGGCGGGAAGTTCAATATCGCGCCGGCAACCCAGAAGGTCTATCTCAATTCGGGGTCCATCACACGCGGTGCCAACTACGAGATGTTCGACTCCTTCACGGACTTCACACCCGCGCAACAGAAGCTTTTCGAGGAACAGATCCTCGGCGACGACTATGCCTATTTCCTGAAGGTGGTTGCCGCCAACCGGCACATGACGATTGTGCAGGTTAATGACGTAGCGCAAGGACGGGTGTGGACGGGCCTTAAGGCGAAGGAGCTCAAGCTCATCGATACGGTCGGCACATTCGACGACGCGCTGGCGAAGGCAAAGGAATTTGCCGGAATGCCGGCCGGCGCGGAAGCAAAAATCGAGGAGCTGCCGGAACAGCCCGGGTTCCTCGAGTCATTGCTCGCGGGCAGGGTCACGGCGGCGTTCAGCCCAAGTCCGGCGCACGCCTTAGCACCTGTCGTCCGGATGTTCCGTTCCATGCTCTCGGGCTACAGCCGCTTCCACGCTGCGTACTGCCCAGTGGTTCCGGTTTTGTAGATGAGCTTCCGTGCACACCTCAAGCACACCAGGACGCTGCCGCCGGCGCGGCGAGCTCCCTTTTGGGGCGCCGTGGCGATAAGGGTAGCCACAGTGATGGTCAAAGACGCTTGAACTTCCGCCTTACCAGGTAACCGTGGCGTTCCGCCGGCGAGGGGAACGTCCATTTGGGAGAACTGCCGATGGAAAATCGGGTTGAAGAATTTCTCAATGCGCTGGGAGACGCTGAACGCGCAGGCGGGCGCGTACTTCATGAACTTACCGGGCAAGCCAGATCCTTGGAACTCAAGGAACTGCTCAAAAAGGTCGCGCATGACGAAGGTTACTATGCTGGCGAGCTGTCGCATCACGTGCGGCGGCTGGGCGGAAACGCTTCGAATAAAACCGGCGACTTCGTGGATAAGGTCAGAGCGGTTGGTGACTTTCGCGGCAAGCTCGAGCTGCTAAATCGCGGCCAAAGGTGGGTGATTCGCAAGATCAACGAGAATGTGGCCAACGTTTCGGACCCCGAACTGAAGGCATTCCTGGTGGTGATGGCGCAGGGTCATGAACTGAATATCGGTGCACTGGAGCAGGCGCTTAGGGACGGCGCCTCCTGACCTTCGCGGGGGGAACGTGCGACAAACCTTTATCGGACTGCTGATGGTGGTAATGACCGCGCTCGGCTTCTATTGGGTCGCGCGCCGCCGTTACAAATGCCCGTTCTGCGGCCGGAGGGTGCAATGGAAAGATATCAACTGTCCGCATTGCGGAAATGATATGAAGCTGCGCCATCGCGCCGGGCCGGAAGCACTCCCCCGCGCGGCCGCCGACCTTCGTCGCAAACGCACTCCGCACAGGTAGTTCTCTGCGGCGATAACCCCAATTCTAAAGGCGGTCGATTTTTTGAAATGTGCCTGATTCGGTCCCGAGTACGGTCCGGATAGGGACCTCATTTCGAGCCGCGCGAAGCAACGAATCTCAGCGGTCGTACCAGTCAGGGAAAGTTTGAGAAGATCGCTTGTCCCCGGCCAATCATCCCTTGAGCGCCCGCGCCGCACGGGCAACTAACTTTTCCACCTCAGCGTCGCTATTCACCGGAAACCGGACGAAGTCGTCAGCCACTTTCAGATCAGCGAAAAATCCCGCCGGGTCTTCATGAAAATGCAGGAATGCCGACGAGCCGCGATAGAACGCACCGCGCTTGCGCTCGCGCAACCCGTCGAGTTTGCGCAACTTCGCGAGCACGGGTTCCAGTTGGTCCAGCGCCTCGGGTCCCGCGTGCTTCATCCGTTTCCCAATTCGATGACATAGCCGTCCGGGTCGGAAAAATATGCGTAAGGAAACCGGCCGCCGTGCTTGCCTTGGCTTAGCAGCTTGCCACCGGCTCGTCGGATCTGGTCCACGGCTTGGTCCAGATTCCCGGCCCCAATTGAAAATCCGAAATGCGACACTCCGCTGCCACCGATCGGTTCGCCTGCACCTGCCTGGCAGAGAGTGATGGTATCACGCGCACCAGGCGAATGGAGGAAAACCATGGTCTTGCCTTCCCAGAATCCAATCTCCAGTCCCAGCGCTTCTTGGTAAAAGCGTAACGAGCGATGGATGTCGCTGACGTTCAAGTTGATGTGATTCAGCATGCGTGCCGTGACCATGGAGTTAGCTCCTTGCCGGGTCGCCACACCGCCTCCTTTTAGGAGGCGGCCGCCTGCGAAACCGGCGGCGCGGCGAGCAACACCTGCTCGCGATAGAGTTCCTCTATTTCCGCAGCCGTCATTCCCAGCACTTCGGACAGAATCGCCGCGTTGTCCGCGCCCACCCGCGACGCTTTCAGATCGGTGCGATCCGGCCATCGCGAAAATTTCACCGGCATTCCCGGCAGGTCGAATTCTCCAAGTGCCTCGTTCTTGATCCGGCGAACGGTCTTGCGCTCGCGCAGATGCGGTTGCGCCATCGATTCCTCGAGCTTGAGCACCGGGGCACACGGTACGCGCTGCGCATCCAGCTCGCGCAGAGCCGAATCCCGATCCGGAAGGGACTGCATCCACTGCTCGATAATCTCGCGTAGTGCTTCCTGGTTCTTCACTCGATCGCGATTGGTTCTGAAGCGGGGATCTTCTGCGAGCTCGGGACGCTTGATGGCCCGCCAGAGCCGGCCGATCTCGTGTTGCTGCACCACCAGGAAGACGTAGCCCTGCTTGCTCCGATAGACTCCGGTCGGCGCGCCGGTCGGATGGAGCGCCCCGTTGCGCTTCGGAGACCATCGACCGGGTCGCAGCGATATTACCGGCACGGACAATTCGTGCATGTGGAAGTAGGTATCCAGCAGCGACGCGTCCAGGTACTGGCCTTCGCCCGTGCGCTCGCGGTTGAGTAGCGCGAAGCCCACCGCCATCGCGGCTGCGACCCCGGTTGAGATGTCGCCAATCGCCAGCGGCGGAGTGATCGGCGTGTGATCCGGTTCGCCAAGCTGATCGATTACTCCGGCGTATGACGCGCCCAGATAGTCGTAGCCGGGTTTATAGCTGAGTGGGCCCGTTTGGCCCGCGACCGAGACCGAACACATGACGATGCGCGGGTTGATCTTGCTGAGGGCTTCGTAACCGAAGCCCATTTTCGCAATCACGCCCGGTGCGAAATTTTCCACCACCACGTCAATTTTTGGAATCATCGAGAGCAGCAGATCGCGTCCCTTTGCCTTGCGCAGGTCGACCGCGAGGCTGCGCTTGGAATGGTTGTGCTGAACATAGTAGCTACTCATCCCATCTCGCACGATTCCCAGCACCCGGACCCGGTCGCCTTCGGGCGAGCGCTCGACCTTGATCACGTCGGCGCCCATCTCGCCAAGAATCCGAGTGCAGGTCGGCCCTGCCACAAAGTGGGTGAAGTCAAGCACCCGATAACCCTCAAGCATCCGCGGCTTTTCCATGCACCACATCCTAGAGCCGGTCGCCCACGATGTCCAAAGGCTCCGCGTTTGGGAAGGTCTGCGGGTTCTGCAGCGGCGCCACCCTCGCGGCGGGTCTGCAACCGGAGCTGACGTTCGTTTCGGCGGTTGGAAGCCGTGCTACTTGACGTACAGAAAAATCCCTTCGTAGATCAGGGCCGGCCTATCATTGCCAACCACGTGTACGGCCGTCTCCTGCGTTACCTGGGTACCCTGAGGACGCGCATCGACCGCCACCATGCGCGAATGCGCATGGACCTGCGCTCCTGCCGGTACCGGCGAGATGAAGCGCAGCTTGTTGGCGCCGTAGTTCACCACGTTGCGGAACCCAACCACCTGCCAGTCATTCGAGTATTCGAACGCAGGGAGTAGGCTCAGGGTCAGAAATCCGTGCGCCACCGGACCCCCGAACGGACTCTCCTTCTTGCAGCGCTCGATATCGATATGAATCCACTGATGATCGCCGGTCACGTCGGCGAACTGGTTGATCTTCTGCTGGCTTACCTCGATCGGTTTGCACCAGCCGCCATACTCTTGACTGACCTTCGAACGCAGCTTTTCCACATCATCAAAGCGTATGGTTTCCATTGACTTCTCTCCTGGTTGATTTGTCACACGTGCGAAAGAACTTGCTCGTAAAGCCTGCCTACCTGCGCTTCGTCGATCCCCATCGCCGTCGCGAATATGAATTGAGACACACCCCAACTTTTGGCACGGCGCTTTAACTCCGCGATACACTCGTCGGGGGTACCGATTAGCGACATTGGTGACTGCAGCATCGCTTCCCCGCTGGGCATCCCAAAACCGGCCGCCATCATCTCAGCGGTCTGGCGGGTGGCTTCCTTCGAATCGGTTATCATGTGGGCGAAGATGAAGTTGCTGAATTTAATCGCCGCGAGATCGCGCCCGCGGCGCTTTGCTTCCTCGCGCACGAAATCGATCTTCTTGCGAAAGGATTCGTCGGTCATCTTCTTGACGTTGTCGAGCGAGACTTTTCCGGGCTTTCCTGCGTCCGGAATGATGTTGACGTTGTCCGCATACTTGGCCGCGATTCGCAGCAGCCCCTTGCCGCCGCCCCCGACGATGATCGGTGGATGCGGTTTCTGGATGGGTTTGGGCCACAGGATCGCATCGCGGAGCCGGTAGAACTCGCCGCTGAAGGTGGTCCGCTCGTTTGCCCACAACGAGCGAATGCACTCCAGCGACTCATCCAGCATCCTCAGTCGCTCCGTGATCGGCGGAAACGGAATCCCCGTCATCTGAAATTCGGTTTCCGTCCATCCGGTACCCAGACCCGCAAGCAATCGGCCGTTGCTGACGTGGTCGAGCGCCACCAGACTCTGTGCGGTGACGGCGGGATGGCGGAACAGATTGCACAGCACCAGGTGGCCGATCCTGACCTTGTCGGTGGCGTCGGCCACGGTCGCCGCCATGACCATAGTATCGTAGACCAGCGCATGCGGGTCGTACTGCCGCTCGGGACCCTCGGACACGAAGTGATCGGGGAAGACGATCAAGTCGTAGCCGAGCCCCTCGGCGGTTTGCGCAATGGAACGCAGGCGCGCCGGTTCCAGGTTGGCCAGTTGCAGTCCAAACTCCATCGTTTTTACTTTCTCCTCCTTTACTGGACCGCCTCGACTTCGATCGCGATCGACACGTCATCACCGACCAACACCCCTCCCGTCTCCATCGCCTTGTTCCAGGTTACGCCGAAGTCCTTACGATCGATCTTGGTGGTTGCCGATGCCCCCGCGCGGGTTTTGCCAGAGGGGTCCTTGATCGGTGCGGTGGTCTCGACCTCGAGTACCACCGACTTGGTTACGCCATGCAGCGTCAGGTCGCCGGTGACCTTCCATTTGTTGGATCCGTCGGGCTCGACCTTGGTCGATTTGAAGGTGATGGTGGGATACTTGTCCACGTCCAGGAAGGCCGCGCTCTTCAGGTGGGCGTCGCGCTTTTCGACCCGGGTATTGATCGAAGCCGCATCAATCGCGGTACTGATCTGCACCGAGTTGGGGTCGTTGCCGTTGGCGGCGATGGTACCGGACAGCTTTTCGAACTGACCCTTCACATTGGAGATCATCATGTGCCGCACCGAGAATTCGACCGTCGTGTGGGCCGGGTCGATATTCCAGGTCTCGGCGCGCGCGGCCGCCCCCGCGGCCAGCAGGCCAACAAAGGCCAGCGCAAGAGATCGCGGCCAGGTGTTAAGTCGCATACCGATCTCCTTGTGCATTTGCAGCCCGTGACTGTAGTCCAGCGCGCCGCGCTTGACGAGAACCAAAGTTGCTTTTCGAGACTGGCGTTTGCCCCGGGCAATGCCGGCGGTTGGCTCCGGGAATTCTTTGCAACCAACGCCGGTTCTTCCCGATTTCGGGAAGGCGACGCCGCGCATTCATCGCGGGCCCGGAAAGAGCGCTCCCCTCACCGCGGCAACCGCACCCGGCCGACCGGACAGTCCCTCGGCGCGGGGATGCGTCGTTGCGCCGAGGTCCAGGACGCGTGCTGGACCTACGCCGTACTTGGTTCAGTATGATACCAGCGGTGGGCGCTGCTTTTAGGCTGGGTGTCTTCCCGGCCGCAGCGGCCGCCGCTACTTGTTTTGCACGATCGCGCCCTGCGCGCGAAGCTTCTCCAGGTCCACGGCGCTGAAGCCCCAATCACGCAGCGCTTCTTCGGTATGCTCACCGGGGCTTGCCGGTGGCCGCTGGACTTTGCCCGGCGTCCGGCTGAAGCGCGGGGCAGGACCCGGCTGAACCACCCCTTCCACTTCCACGAAGGTATCGCGATGCCGGTTGTGGGGGTGCTTCGGCGCTTCCTCCATGCTCAGCACGGGCGCAAAGCACACGTCGCTGCCTTCCATGATCTTGCACCACTCGTCGCGCGTCTTGCTTTTGAAGATTTTCGTCAGCTGCTGCTTCAGGGCCGGCCAGGCGGTGCGATCCATCTGATTAGGCAGTTCCTGGCCCTTGAGCCCGGAAAGCTCGAGCAGCTCCTCGTAGAACTTGGCTTCGATCGATCCGATCGATACAAACTTTCCGTCACTGGTCTCGTAAACTTCGTAGAAATGCGCGCCGGTGTCGAGCAGGTTCTCGCCGCGATTGTTGGTCCACATTCCCGCCGCCTTGATCCCGTAGATTGCGGTCATGAGCGACGATGCGCCATCGACCATCGCCGCATCGACTACCTGTCCTTTGCCCGACTTCTGGGCTTCGAGCAGTCCCGCGACTACACCGAGCGCCAAGTAGAGAGCGCCGCCCCCGAAGTCACCGACCAGGTTGAGCGGCGGCAATGGCCGATCACCCGTACGCCCGATCGAATGCAGCGCTCCGGTGAGCGCGATGTAATTGATATCGTGTCCCGCCGCTTCGGCCAGCGGTCCCACCTGGCCCCAGCCGGTCATGCGCCCGAAAACCAGCCGCGGATTGCGCGCCAGGCATTGGTCGGGACTCAGTCCCAGCCGCTCCATGACGCCGGGCCGAAACCCCTCGATCAATGCGTCGGCTTTTTCGATCAGTCGCATGACCGCTTCTATCGACTCGGGCTTTTTGAGATCGAATGCGACCGAACGCCGACCGCGGTTGAGGAGGTCGAACTTGGTCCGCATCGAAATTCCGAGCCCCGCCGCGGCGGTCCGGTCGATACGCAGGACCTCGGCGCCCATGTCCGAAAGCAGCATCGCGCACATCGGTCCCGGCCCGATGCCCGCGAATTCGATAACTCGATATCCGGTTAGTGGTCCCATGATTCACCTCTATCGTGGCCCAAGCGGCGCCACAAATCGTCGCCGTGTGCGGTAATTAGCGTGCCGGCCGCAGGATGAAAAGACCTTCAGGGCCCGAGCCCTTCACCTCCCTCAATCAGCGACTTCAACGTCGGGCGCCGCGCGCACCGTTCTGGAAATGGCGACCGAGCCGCGGCGCCCGCTCACCTCTGCGCCGGCGTTGGGATCGAGCCACAGGTAGATGAGTGACGATCCAATCGCGAGGATCCCGGTGATCACAAACGGCAGGGTGAAGTCCTGCCACGAGAGCGTCGCGACACTGCGCCCGTGCAGGCTCACGTGGAGCAGCAGGGCCGCGGTCGCCACGCCCAGGCTGAGGAACAGTTGTTGCGCCATGCTCGACGCGCTGCTCGCATTGCTCATCAGTATCGGCGGAACGTCTGCGTACGCGAGCGTGCCGAGCGCGGTGAATTGAAGGGAGCGGAAAAATCCGCCCACCAGCAGCGTAGCGATGATCAGCGAATGCGGGGTAGAAGGACGGAACAGCGCGTAGCTCATCATTATAAAGGCGCTCAGCACACCGTTGCTGACCAGCACGTTGCGAAACCCAAACCGGCGGATTATTGGCGGTGCCGTCGGCTTCATGAACAGGGCACCGGCTGCCCCGGTGAACGTGATCATCCCGGATGCGAACGGTGTGAGGCCAAACACGAGTTGCAGCAACATCGGCAGCAGAAACGGCAGCGCGCCAATTCCCATTCGGAACAGCCCGCCGCCAAGCGTCGCAGAGCTGAAGGTCGGAATCTTGAGCAATGCGAGATCGATAATCGGGAAGCGCGTGCGCCGCGCATGGATCACGTACGCGCCGGAGCACAGTCCACCCCCGGCGAGCAGGCACATCACCAGGCTGACCGGCAGGACTCCGCGGCCCAGCATCTCGAAGCCGAAGACCAGTCCCGCAAGCCCCAGGCCGGTCAGGATAAACCCGCTCAGGTCCAGCGGCGGAACATCCTCCTCGTGGATATTCTCGATGAACATCGTCACCAGCGTGATTCCGATGAAACTGATGGGGACGTTGATGAAAAAAATCCAGCGCCATGAGTAGTAGGTGACTATGAACCCACCCACAGGTGGCCCCACCACCGGCCCGAGCACCGCGGGTACCGTCAAATACGACATTGCCGCCACCAGTTCGGACTTGGGAATCGTCTTCAGCACGATCAAACGTCCGACCGGCACCATCATTGCCCCGCCGAATCCTTGCACAATGCGCGCGGCGACCAGTTGTGAGAGCGATTGCGAGATGCCGCAGAGGATCGAGCCGACGGTGAAAAGCGCGATCGCGGTACGGAAGACGGTGCGCGAACCATACCGGTCCGCCATCCAGCCGCTGATCGGAATGAACACCGCCAGGCTCAACAAGTACGAGGTGATCGCGAGGTTTAGCCGGATCGGATCTTCATGCATGGAATGCGCGATCGCGGGCAAGGCGGTCGAGATGACGGTCGAGTCGAGCATCTCCATGAAGAGCGCGCAGCCGACGATAAGCGGCGCCAGAAACTCAACCCGGTCCGGACCCGGCTCTTCCGGACTTGCGGGTCCAAAATCGTCGCGCAAGGCGACAGGTGCAGAATTAGCGTCATCCAATGCCACTAAGGTAAGGATCTCCCGGACGCGGAGGCCATCGCGCAGGGGCGCCACCGGCTAACGATTTCGAACCATATCAGATCACGCAGATACGAGTCGCGCCGCCCGCCCACCCTCTGCAAACCGGGACGCGGTGCCCTCGCACTCTGATCACCGCGGATTTATTGGAGTTCCCCATCGCGACTACCGAGCGCGCCGAATCTGATCAAGCACCTTGGTGCCGGCAGGCGGATCAAGGTCAGTGCGCGTCGTCTCGGTGATGCGCGCCGCCGTCATGTAGAAGCCGATGGTCATGACCAATTCGACAATCTCGCGTGGCGATAAAAACCTCAGTGCCTCCCTAACCACCGGCTCATCAGCCTTGACCTTTTCCACCACCTGCTCGGTGAACCGAAGCAGAGTCCGCTCCAGATCGCTGAAGCACGACGCCGCTAACTTGCGATCCGCAATCGCATCCACCTGCGCCTGCGTCGCTCCAACCGCGA
>Ga0126373_10002902_pt1 | contig 12701 bp, 7 predicted proteins | sample PanSoiMetPlot_11_FD_92545 | JGI IMG/M metagenome (GOLD analysis project Ga0126373, IMG submission 92545) | Tropical forest soil microbial communities from Panama - MetaG Plot_11 | ecosystem: Environmental > Terrestrial > Soil > Tropical forest > Bulk soil | place: Panama | collected 2016-02-17
GCCGGGATCCATTTTTTGCGCGTCGCGCATGCTGCGCACGAAGAGTCCGGCGCCAACTAGAGCGACGAGTGAAAGCGCGATTTCGGAAACCACCAGCAAACTGCGCAGCTTGTTGCGTCCCCAGCCGATGGAGCCGCCGCGGCCTCCGAGCTTGAGCGTTTCTGCTAAATCTGGAATGGAAGCTTTGAAGGCTGGCGCGACGCCAAACAACAATCCAGTCAGCAGGGAAATTCCCAACGTGAAGATGAGGACGTTTGAATCCAGCGATAGGTCAATGCTGTCTGCCTGAATAAAGGGCGGGCGGAAGGACCACAGCACGGTGCGCCCGGCGTAAGCAATGGCCAAGCCTGCCGCGCCGCCAATGAGCGAAAGCAAAATGCACTCGGTCAGCATCTGGCGAATCAAGCGCGGCCTGCTGGCGCCCAGCGCCGCGCGCAAGCCCATCTCTCTTTCGCGGCGAGCGGCGCGCGCCAAAAGCAGATTTGCCAGATTCGCACAGGCAATCAGCAGCACCAAACCCACCACTGTCATCAACATCGTGCCCGCCAGCGCGATCTGATCGTGCTGATTCACTCCCACGGCCGCTTCCGTTAAAGGCGTGAGCGCGATGCTGCGGCCTCCGTTGTCCTTGGGAAAGTCCTTTTCAAGCTGAGAGGCGATCGTCTTCAGCGATGCTTCTGCCTGATTTATGCTGATTCCTGGCTTGAGCCGCCCAACAGCGAGCGCATTGAGGAATCGCCGGTCATTGAAAAACTCCAATCCAAAGCCGGTCAGGATCTGCGGGTACATGCTCCTGGGAACCCAGATCTGCTCGGCGCTGCCGAAAGTGAACGTGCCTTTGAAGCCTTTTGGCCCGACGCCGATGACGGTGTAAGGCATGGCATTCAGCGTCAGAGTCTTGCCAAGTTCGTTAGGATCCGCCCCCAGCTTGTTTGTCCAAAAGCTGTAGCTGATGACCGCGACGTTGTTTCCGCTCAGCTTGGTGTCTTCGTCAGGAAGAAAAAAGCGGCCAGCGGCGGGCTGCAATCCGAGCACGTCAAAGTAGTTCGCGCTAACCATTTGGCCGTTGACCTGGCGGGCTTCCGCGCCTCCGCTCCACGTCAATGGAAGCCCTGTGAAGCAAGTCACGCCGGTGAGCACTTCGTTCTGCTTTTGATAATCCTCGCAATTTTTGAACGACAGACCCAGCTTCGTGGCGTTGGCGAAGCCGACGTGCGTCTTCGTATCGATCGTGTCCAGTTCGACGACCTGGGAAATGTCTTTCACAGGAAGCGGATGCAGCAAAATGGCGTTGACCACGGTGAAAATGGTGGTGTTCGCGCCGATTCCCAAAGCCAAAGACAGAATCGCTACGGCGCTGAAGCCGGGGCTCTTGCGCAGAACGCGCGCGCCATGCCGAACGTCTTGCCAGAAGTATTCCATTTTTCACCCCCACGGAAGGACCGACGACTTCGAACGGTTCTTTATCCCTATGCTTACTCCGTGCCGAAGGCCAACAGAAACGATGTGGGCAGAAAGCGTGCCAAACATCAGGCGATTAGACGCTTGGATATGCGATTGGATTGCGTGCCGTGGCACGTTGTGGCTCACGAGTTCCAGGCGACTTTGGTGAGCTGCTTCTTGCGAGCTTCCCATTCCGTGCCCACCAGGACCCGCGGCGCAACGTCAATGAGGCGAGGGATTAGCTTGAAGACGCTGGCGGCGTTCCACGGCTGGCCGTCGCGAGTGCGATACTCGCGGGCGTTGAGAGCATCCGCCATGCTGCGAAAAGAGATGTCCTGGACAATCATTTCCCCGAGGAATTTGAGAGTCTGCATTTCGAGGGGGTCGTCTTCGAGGTGGCGGCAGTCGGAGGCGATGCGCAGGCCGAAGGGAATCTCTTCCGAGCCGGGCTCGACTTCGGGAATCTCGGGCTCGCCGGAAAACTCGATTTCGCGCTCCCACTCGAGCGCCACCAGATGCCAGCCCGCGTCGTGCATTTTGGAGAGATAAACGGAAGTGGGGGGGATGGTGACTTTCTCTCGAATGCGGTCAATCTTTTTCATCGGGCGCCTCCGGACTGCGGGGGTAAGGCTACACTTGCCTGAGGGAAAAGGGTGCAACTGAGGGGCCCATGCGGCCTTCCCATAAGGTCAAGAAACAAAAAGATTTATGGGCACTGGCGCGCTATGTTCGAGAAGACCTTTGTCCGCCTGGGGGAAACACTGTAGCGTTCCCGAACACTGACAATCTCAGCTTGGGAAAACCCTAGATCTGGGGATTGTCTTCCGGCCGGGGAGCCAAGATTTCCTGAAGTGCTGGATTCTTGATGAGCGCGGCAAAAGACGGATCTTCCTTAATCGCCGCCAATTGCTTATAGCCTTCGTCCTTGGCTTTTCGCAAATAGATCAGACAGCGATCGAGATTCCCCGCCTCGGCATACGATTTTGCCAGCAGGAAGTAGAATTTCCCGCGATCGCCCACCGAGCGGTCCTGCAAAATCGACCCGTTCCTCGAACTGCTGCGCTCAAAGAGTTGTGGATCGATGGCCAGCGCCTGACGGAAGGCTCCGATAGCCTGCTCGTATTTCTTGTCTTCAAAATAGGCATAGGCCAGATTGCTGTACAAAACCGGCATGTCATTCCGGATGCCAATCGCCTTCTGGTAGGCCTTGATGGCTTTTCCATATTTCTTGCGCTGGTAGTAGATGGTGCCAATATTGTTTTCCGCGTCGGCGTACGTGGGATCCAGCTTCACGGCGCGCTCGTAGCATTTCAGCGCTTGTCCCAAAGCCGTCTGCTGATGCATGGAAATGCCCAACTTGTTGAAGTAAACCGCGTTCTGCGGATCCTGATCGGTGAGGCGCTTGTAGAGCTGGGCCGCCTCCCGGTATTCCTTGCGCGCCATATAGAGATCCGCCATCTGCTCGTCGGTCAGGTCTGGACGGACGACAATGACCGGTGACTGCGCGGGAGAAGAGGGCTGCGCTTGCGGAACACGGGGCGCCACAGGCGCGCCCCCAGGACCATCTACAAAGGATTGTGCTGCTGTGGAAATCGAGAGACTGAGGAGGAGAACAGTCGCTGGAAACGCCACTCTAAAACGGGTCATGGCGATTCTCCCTTCTCCGGCTTGGCCTTGTCCTTGTCGGGTTCCTTAGCCTTGTCGGCGTCCTTCTTCTTGCCCCCAAAGATACCAAAAATTTTCGTCAAAGGGTTCTTTTTCTTATCGCCGTTCTGGGCGTTGGGGTCATTTGGATCCGTCGCGGTTCCCGGCTGACCGGTCGCGTTAGGGGGGCGATTCGGGTCCGATTTCATCACCGCTTGTCCGCTGGCGTCCGTGGTTGTAGGTGTCTTAGGCTGCCCGCCGAAAATTTGCGACAGAACGTTGCCAGCTGAGGGTGCCAAGCCGTGACCGCCGTGAATTTCGCAGAACTCAGTGGGCGCCGAACCCGCGATGTAGACTTCTTCGCGCGTTGTCGGGCAGTTCGCCGTTGCCAATTGCAGGGATTCTGGGTCGATGACCGCGGATTGCACGCCATCGGGCATCGTAAAATCTTTGACGTTGCTGTACGGCGACGTGGACGTTGCTTTCATCATGAAATCCGCCCAGATTGGCCCGTCTGCAGTGCCGCCCAAGAGCCCCAAGTCGCGATTGTCGTCAAAGCCGATCCAGATGACGCATAGCAGGTTCGAAGTGAAGCCGGCAAACCAGCCGTCTCGCGACGTTCCCGTTTTTCCCGCGGCTGGCAAGGTGAACCCGCGCGCCCGGACGCCGGCGGCCGTGCCGCGATTCATAACGTCTTTCAGCACGCTGTCCACTAGAAATGCGACGCGTGGATCCAGGACCGCATGAGTTTGCGGCGTGAATTTCTCAAGGACCTCACCGTCCGAATTCACGATGCTGCGTATGAATTGCGGCTCGGCCCGCGTTCCCACGGTCGCAAAGGCGGTATAGCCTGCGGCCACGTCCACCGGCGTCATTTCATAAGCTCCCAGAGCAACCGCTGGAGTCGGCTGAATGTTCGTTCCCAAGCCCATCTGCCTCGCGATCTGCACAACGCGGCCGTAGCCGATAAGTTCTGCCACTTTCACAGTGGCAACGTTTAGCGAATTGGTGAGCGCATCTCGAACCGTCACGCGCCCCATGAATCTTTCGCCGTAGTTGTTGGGCGTGTATTCTTTGCCATCGAATTCGAACGTGGTCGGCTCGTCATCGATGGTTGTAGCGGGCGTAATAATGGGCTGCACATTGTCCACGGCGTTGTCGAACGCCGCCGCATAAACAAACGGCTTGAAAACGGAACCGGGCTGGCGGTGCGCCAGAGCATGATTGAGCTGACTCTGCCCGTAATCTCTTCCGCCAACGAGAGCCTTGATTTCCCCGGTCCGCGGATCGATGGCAACGAGCGCCACTTGAGCCTCGGGAACCGGTTCGTTGCTTTTTTTCTTTGCCTGCTCCCGCTTCCATTTGTCGTATCTCTTGGCCAGCAGTGCGTCCACATTCTTCATGCCCGCTTCCACGGCCGCGACGGCATCCCGTTCCAGCGCCGGATCCAAAGTTGTGTACACGCGGAAGTTTTCGCTCAACAGATCGTTCTCCGAGTACTTGTCGAGCAGGTGGTCTTTCACCATGTCCACGAAATAGGGCGCTTCCCTTCCCGAGCCCGAAGCGTGGACAATCCTCAACGGCGCCTTCTTCGCTTGTTCCAAATCCTCGGCGTTGATGTATTTGTTGTCCAGCATCTGCGTCAGCACGCGATCGCGCGCCTGCGCGCCGCGCTCCGGATGGCGGTCCGCCGATGAATAATAATTCGGCGCACGGATGATTCCCGCAAGGTACGCATATTCCGCGAGGCTCAGCTCGCGCATGTCTTTCCCGAAGTACGCGACGCTGGCTTCAGAAAATCCCCGAATCCCGAAGCTCCCGCGGTTGCCGAGATACACTTCATTCGCGTACAGCTCGAAGATTTGCTGTTTGCTGAAACGCTGCTCGAGTTCGAGCGAAATCAGCGCTTCAGCCAGTTTTCGGTGCCAGTTGCGTTCGGTCGAAAGGAAAAAGGTGCGCGCCACCTGCATGGTGATGGTGCTGGCACCTTGGTAGTTCTTGCTGGTGTGGCGGATATCGGCCCACGCCGCGCCCGCGATACGAATGAAATCGAATCCCCCGTGCTCGAAGAAGCGTTTGTCTTCCGCGGAAAGGATGGCGTCCACCAGCATTACCGGCAGGTCTTCATAGCGCACCTGACGCCGCTTTTCGCGTGCGCTATCAAAAAGATTGGTAATCAATTCCGGCTCGATCTCGGCAGAGTCCATCTCCTGCCCGCCCTCGAGCGGCCGGATGCTTTTAATGCTTTTGCCGCGGAACTGCACGGCCAGCGCGTTCTTTCCACCAAAATAGGACAGCTTGGAGGGCCGGATGTCCACAGTGCTGCCTTGCACCGTGTACTGGCCGAGCGCATTGGGGTCGTTCTGCGGACGATAGCCCACGCGCGTCAAATAGTCTGTCAGGTCGTCTGGGCCCCAGGCTTGGGCCGCGGAAATGTGTTCCGGCGCGGAGAAAATCTGAGTGGTGTTCTCAAAGATTCCCCCCTTTAGACGCGCATCAATCATGCGCGAGTACTTTATGTAGTAATAGGTGAAAATTCCGCCGGCGATGACAAAAACCCCGAAGATAATCCCAAGAATCGTCAGGCCGATAGTGGAAGTGAAAAACCCTCGTTGGACCCGGATTTGCAAAAGGTTCTCCCCCAGGCTGGAGCTTCTATTGTCTCGCAACACCGTCCGCTAGGAAAGACGGAGTTACGCGCCGCAGGGTTGCCAGCCGCGCCTAGTCAAAAACAGGCCGGGCATTCAAACTTTAAAAGAGCGACTTCGTTTCGCTGTTCGGAGTAAAGTGCAAGTCCATGTGATACACCAGCACATCCACGGGAACGGTGTAATCCAAAGAAATCTTCACCACGTTGTTGTTAGCCACAATCTTGATGTCTTCGCGCTTCGCCGGAATGTCCAGGTCTATCATTTCTTTGTAGATCTTGTCGCGGATTTGGTCTTCGGTGTAGCGGTTCACCAAGGCAAAGCGCGACTGTTCCTGCATCATGTCGGAAAGCTGGTAATCGTTGACGAAAGGCGGCACGACCTTCCAAGCAGTGTAAATGGCGAGCACAACGATCACGACAATCAGAATGCCTTTCAACTTGCCTTCGCCGCGCTCAAAACGGCGCTGCCTCGGTTCGCAGCACGCTCGAATGCCGTTCCTGTACACTTCAATCCTCTCCTCAAGCCGTCTTCGTAGCTACCTGCATCCATCGAGAACGGCAGTCTGGAATTTCCCTGTAAAACCAAGCTAGCACCGCGGGAGAGGGGTGTCGAGAAAATGACAAGGGGCCTGTTTCGGGAAAGGAACGGGCCAGAAGTACAAACATGTGCGCAGGGACAGCCTTACAAAGCTGTCCCTGCAACACAAATGAGACGTTCGTATTCTTAGACCAACTTCCCAAACCTCGGCGAGTCGGTAAGATCAGTCCGCATCCGTCGCTTGCGGGATGGCCTTGTAGGCGTGAAATTCGCCGGTGGCCCGGTCCAAGGCTATGCCGTCGATTTCACCCCGAGCATTGATGGAGCAGGCTGTCTGCAGAAACAATGATGTGCTTCCCGCAACCAGATTGTTCAGGTCTTGCATTTTGCCTTGCTGCCAAGTGAATGCGCGGATGTTGAAGTTCGCGTCAATCGAGACTCCCAAAACTACGCCGCGGTCGCTGATCGCCGTTGCCACACTATAAGAGTCGCCGGGGAGCGTTTGCAGGTCGGTCATGTGTCCGTTCTCCCACAGAAAGGCATGGAAGGAGGCGTCGTTCGTGGTGTCCGAAGTTCCTACGACTTGGCCCACGTTGTTCAGGCCGGAAGCGAAAATTCCACCGAATAGGCCATCGCCACCAAGGTTCCCGAGGTCAATGGTCTTGCCGTTTTGCCAGAGAATCGCGTGGTGAGGCACGAGGTGGAAAAGATTGATGGGATTGAAAGGCCCGCACGTTCCTGACCCGCCGGCAGCCTCGCCTCTTTCGCTGACCGCGAGAGCGACGCCGTCGGGGTCTCCCGAAACCGTAGAAAGCTCGTGAATGCGCTCTTCCGACCAGGGAAAAGGCTTGTACCAAACAACGGGCTTGAACTGAAACTTCTGCTGAGGCGTTGGCTGCCCTGGGCAAGTGGTGTCGTTTGCCGTATTCTCGGATGAGCCGACCGCCACGCCGAACGTGTTGATTTGCCAGGCCTGGCCATTGACGCCGCTTTTGCCGCTCTCGTCGCGCAGTGTCGGCAGCGCCGTCATCTTTCCGTCTTGGAAAATGTACGGCAGGCAAGTGTTAGCTTGGCTGGTGAATCCCAGAGATTGAAAGCCGCAAGAATCCTCGCCGTTGGGGTCCGGCGTTGCGGTCTCTGCCTCGCCGACAACTTGCCCAAAGATATTCACGCCAAACGCTGTACTGTTGGACCCACCCAGCCCTGGGTAACTGATGTCTTTCATCGAGGTCCCGTGCCAGTAGACGGCGTGAGAAACGTTGCCCGCACCTCGCGGCACCACCGCTAAGCCGGCCACATATCCGTTTGCAGTAATGACGAAGGGTTGGCCCTCCACCGGGCCGACTGGGCCTAGGTCTGTCACTGTGTATCGAACTGGACTAAATGCCTGAGCGGCCAACCGAACAGGGATCGTCGAGGAAGCCAGGATGGCCAGCCAAGTAGTGCTCAACAACAATTTGGATTTCATTTCCTCTCCTTTTTTCTCTTATTTTTCGCAGCCGTGGTCGATTAGGGTCGTCTCTGCAATGCGTAATTCCTTGCCCTCTACCTCGTATATCGAGAACTGGCCCTCAAAACTGCAATGCCATTAAGATATTTCGAGTACGGGTCTCCGTTAGGGGCTGTGGTAGAATCCCGCACCTTCGTCGGTTCGCCCCGGCTGGCCCAGGGACTGTATGAGTGAGCCCTCCACCCATGAAATCACTGCCTTGCTCCAAGCTTGGAACGGCGGTGATGCTCGAGCGCTCGAGAAATTGACTCCCTTGGTTTATAAAGAGCTGTACCGCGCCGCCAAGCGATGCATTTCGCATGGACAGCAAAACCAGACACTGCAAACCACCGCGCTCATCAATGAGCTCTACTTGAAAGTGGTGGATTTGAAGCGGATCAGTTGGCAGAACCGCGCGCACTTCTTTGCCATTTGCGCCAAGCAGATGCGCTGGATACTCACGGACCTCTATCGCGCGAAACAATATCAAAAGCGCGGCCGAGGGGTCGAGCGCGTTTCCCTAAATGATTCCGCCGTTATTTCGCCAGAAGCGAGACGTGATCTGTTGGCGATCGATGAGGCGCTGCACCGACTGGCTGAAGTTGACAAACGCAAGAGCGAAGTCGTTGAACTGCGTTTCTTTGGCGGCCTGAGCGTCAAGGAGACGGCAGAGGTGTTGAAAGTTTCCCCCGAAACTGTGATGCGTGACTGGAAACTCGCAAAAGCTTGGCTGCTCAGTGAATTACAAGGATAATCGCGCCATGCAACCAGAGCGCTGGCGGCAAATCGAGGAATTGTTTCATTCCGCGCTGAAGATCGAGGAAAACCGACGCGTTGCCTTCCTCGAAGAGAGTTGCGCGGGAGACGAAGACCTCCGGAATAGCGTTGAAGCACTTCTCGCTCATCACAAGGAAGCAGGCAGTTTTCTTGAGTCGCCTGCGCTGGACTTAGCGGCACAAGGTCCTGCGGGGGCGGACAGTTCCGCAAGCCAATCTCGCGGCTTTGCGGAAGCCATGGCGGGCAAAACTGTTTCTCACTACCGCATCCTCGAAAGGTTGGGGGCTGGTGGCATGGGCGTGGTTTATAAAGCCCAGGACACCAAGCTCCCCCGCTTGGTTGCCCTGAAATTCCTGCCGGAAGCTTTCGTCCGGACTCCCCGGGCCATGGAACGCCTCCGGCGCGAGGCCAACGCCGCTTCTGCTCTGAATCACCCTAATCTTTGCGTGATTTATGACATCGATCAGTTCGAGGGTGAGCCGTTCATCGTAATGGAGCTTCTCGATGGGCGGAATCTTAAGCAATGCATCCAGGGAAACCCAGCGCCTCTGGACAAGGTCATGGAGCTGTCGGTCCAAATTGCCGAGGGGCTGGATGCGGCACATGCGAGGGGCATTGTGCATCGTGACATTAAGCCCGCGAACATTTTCGTCACCCTGCACGGGCACGCCAAGATCCTCGACTTTGGTTTGGCGAAGGTAACCGCTCAGCTCGCCAACTTCGAGAACGCCGCCGTGAGTGCGGGATCTACGCTGACCCTGCAAAAAGACCTCACCGACACGGGCGCCGCGGTGGGCACTGTCGCCTACATGTCCCCGGAGCAAGTTCGCGGAGAGGAGCTCGACACACGCACCGATTTGTTCTCATTTGGCGTGGTGCTCTATGAAATGGCGACGGGCAAGCTCCCTTTTGACGGGGAAACCCACGGCGTGGTTTTCAACGCGATTTTGGAAAAGGCACCTGTTTCGCCGAAGCGACTCAATCCAGGCGTTCCGGCTAAGCTGGAAGAGATTATCGACAAATGCCTGGAGAAAGATCGCGATCTGCGCTATCAGCACGCCTCGGAAATTCGCGCCGACCTGCAGCGCCTGAGGCGGGATACGGACACCGCAAAGGTCACGGGAGCGGTGCCGAATCGTAAAAAGAACACGGCGCTCGTATGGGCGGCGGGTGTTGCGATCACTGCGCTAGCTCTTACTACTCTCGCGTTCCTATACCGGGACACGAAAAAGCCAAGACCGAACGACCCGGGAAAGTGGGAGCAGTTGACATTTTTCACAGACTCCGCCGTATACCCGGAACTATCGCCGGATGGGAGAATGCTGGCCTTCATCCGCGGCAAGGAGACCTTTCTCGGACCAGGACAGCTCTACGTCAAATTGATTCCCTCGGGGGAACCGGTCCAATTGACGCATGATCAAGCTTTGAAACTCAGCCCCAGCTTTTCGCCGGACGGCTCGCGCATCGCGTACGGGATTGCGGACCCGTGGGACATCTGGGAAGTCAGTGTATTGGGTGGAGAGCCGCGCCTGATGTTGAGGAATGCCTCGTCGTTAACCTGGATTGACGGCGGCCGACGCCTCCTCTTTTCCGAGATCAAGGGCGGCGGGCTTCATATGGGAATCGTGACGACGGATGAGGGCCGGGGACAGAGCCGCGACGTCTATCTGCCAGCCGCCGAGCGAGGCATGGCGCACCATTCGTACCTCTCACCGGATGGAAAGTGGGTCCTGCTCGTCCTTATGGACACATTCGGAGTGATAGGGCAGTGTCGCTTGATCCCATTCGACGGCAAAGGACAAGAACGACTCGTGGGGCCGGACGTCGGATCCTGCCGTTCGGCGGCATGGTCTCCCGATGGCAAGTGGATGTACATGAGCACAAACACGGGAGGCCGTTTCCACATCTGGAGGCAACGGTTTCCGAACGGTGAGCTGGAGCAAGTAACGGGAGGGCCGACCGAAGAGGAAGGAATCGCTATGGCGCCGGACGGCCGGTCACTTTTGACGTCCGTGGGCACGCAGGACTCGAATGTGTGGATACACGATAAAAGCGGAGAGCACCAGATCTCCTCGGAAGGGACTACCTTTGAAGGGACATTCTCCAGTGACGAGAAGACCTTCTTCTACCTGAAATTCAGCGGCCAGAGCGACGCGGCGGAGTTATGGAGCACGGATTTGGAGACCGGACGCAGCGAGAGAGTCCTCCCCGGGTACCAAGTGGACGTCGCATTTGAAGTCGGCAATTTTTCGATTTCGCGCGACGGTCGGACTGCGGCCTTCGCACACCGGGATGACAAAGGAGTGTCGCACCTGTGGCTCGCTTCAACGGAACATCGTGGGTCGCCGAGAATGCTCGATTCGCCGGTGAGCGAGGACTCACCATATTTCCTGCCGAATGGTGATTTGATCTATCAGGTTGCTGAAGGCGGAAAGAACTACCTTTACACAAGAAAGCAGGACGGCTCAGCGCGTCGGAAACTGCGCGAAGAGCCGATTCTCGGAGTCTTGTCCGTCGCGCCAGATGGTCGCTGGACGATACTGGACGAACGCAGTGATGAGGACCAAGATGGTCGCCATCGAACAGTGGCCTACCCAAATGCCGGCGGGAAAGCCGTTTTGCTTAGTCGCACCTTTTGCTTGATGGATTGGAGCCTCAACGGGAAATATATGCGACTGAAATTCGGGTCGGCGCGCGAGGCAGACACGTATTTCTTGCCGGTGCGGCAAGCAACCGGGTTGCCGGATGTGCCGCCCGAAGGATTTGGCGGACCCCAAGACTTGAAGAGTGTCGTTCAGCGCGTCGCAGCAAACCACCCGGTGGATTCTACGGTCACGCCGGCAAAATACTCGTACACGGTGATAAATATCAGGCGAAACATCTTCCGCATACCGATTCCCTGAAGCCAGTAGCGGAGCCACTCTTAGCTGTGCTCACGGGAAAGTCAATGAGTAGGGGCAGGCGGCCTTGGGTCCACGTCGATTCGAAATGATGCCGGAGGCCTCAGTAGGCGCGGGCGAAAATCGCGCGGGTTGTCGAGGGCTGGTTGCAATACACGCACTTGCCGCTTGCGCTCTCTTGCTCCAGGGGAATGCAGCGCATGGTGGCGCGGGTTTCTTCCTTGATTTTGGCTTCACACTCGCCGCTTCCGCACCAGAACGAATACGCGAAGCCGCTCTCCACAGCTTTCTTCAGGTCGCCGTAGGTCTTTGCGTCGTGCGTATTGCTTTTGCGGAACGCCAGCGCCTTGTCGTGGAGCGACTGCTGAATTTCGACGAGCAATTTCTGGATTGTGCCAGGCAGATCGGCAAGCGACGCGCTGATTTTTCCTTCTTTGCCTGGACGGTCGCGACGCGCGAGAATCGCGGACTGCTTCGCTACGTCCTTGGGACCAAGCTCGACGCGCAGAGGGACGCCGCGCATCTCCCAGTCATTGAACTTCCAGCCAGGGCTTTGCCCTTCGCGCTCGTCCATAGTCACGCGAACGTCTGCCTTTGCTAATTCAGCTTTCAGTTTGCGAGCCGCGTCAAAAACCGTTTTTTTCTCTTCGTCGCTTTTGAAAATGGGCACAATCACCACTTGGTAGGGCGCGAGCTTGGGTGGCAAAACCAGCCCCTGGTCGTCGCCGTGCACCATAATGATGGCGCCCACGACGCGCGTCGAAAGTCCCCACGAAGTCGTCCAGCAGTGCTGCAACTGGCCGTTCTGGTCGAGGTATTTCACTTCAAACGCCTGAGAAAAATTCTGACCCAGAAAGTGCGACGTGCCTGCTTGCAGCGCTTTGCCATCGCCCATCATCGCTTCAATCGAATAGGTCACGTCTGCGCCGGCGAATTTCTCGGCATCGGACTTCTTCCCCGGGATCACAGGAATCGCCGCGTCGTTAATCGCAAAATCCGCATACGCGTTGAGCATCTGAATCGTTTCGGCTTCCGCTTCCTCGCGCGTGGCGTGCGCGGTATGGCCTTCCTGCCAGTAAAACTCGAGCGTGCGCAGAAAAAGCTTGGTGCGCAGCTCCCAGCGCACCACGCTGTTCCACTGGTTCATCAGCACGGGCAAGTCGCGGTAGGACTGAATCCACTTCGACCACATGTGCCCGATAATGGTTTCCGAAGTGGGGCGAATGACCAGAGCCTCCGCCAGCTCTTCCCCGCCGCCAA
>Ga0126373_10002903_pt1 | contig 12697 bp, 9 predicted proteins | sample PanSoiMetPlot_11_FD_92545 | JGI IMG/M metagenome (GOLD analysis project Ga0126373, IMG submission 92545) | Tropical forest soil microbial communities from Panama - MetaG Plot_11 | ecosystem: Environmental > Terrestrial > Soil > Tropical forest > Bulk soil | place: Panama | collected 2016-02-17
AAGGTGGTGCACACCGCGTAGAAAGGTCTCGGCATCCTGGTACTCGAAGGCGGCCAATGCACGGCTGAGAGCATTCTTTGCCCAGCATTGCGGGTCGGTTTTCTCCGGATTTTCGAAGAATCGGTCGAAGGCTTCCCGCAGCGCATCCGTCAGCTGGGTCAGATTCAGTTCGCGCGCGAGATCAGCGGCCTTCGCCACCAGGAAGTTGTTGCGGTTGCCTAATGCCTTTCGTAATCCTTGCTGACGTTCGCCTTCCGACGCGTTGCGCAAAGATTCTAGCTGTGCGAGTTGCTGGTCGAAACCGCGCTTGCCCGGCACGATTCCGAAGTGTACTACCACATTCCAACCCGGTGTGCGACCCTGGATATGCTCGATGGCATCCGGCAGCGAGCTTCTTGTAAAGTATTGGTTCGGGAAAACATGATCCGGCTTGGAGGTAGCGTTGAAAGGCAATCACGGCAATTCGCATGGAAATCAGCCACCGGCTCCATCGGGAGAGGGCAAAGACCGGCACCTGCACAGTCCCATTGAAGATCGGCTGGTTCCGCTCGAACCGCTGGATCTAGGAAAGGTCACTTCGATTGACAGCCTGGTGCGCGCCATGGCCAAGACCGCATTTACCGGCCGCCAACTCGGTGAAGCCGCTGACGTGCTCGAGGCCATGGCTCTCGACGACGATGCGTTTATCGTGATGACGCTCGCCGGCGCTATGACGGTCGCCAAGCAGGGCCTGATCATCACCGAACTCATTGATCGCGGCATCGTGAATGCCATTGTTTCCACCGGAGCGCTGATGGCCCACGGACTGGTCGAGGCGACTGGCCGGGCACATTTTCGGGCTAATCCTGAGGTATCGGACGAAGAACTCTATGAACAGGGTTACAACCGCGTCTATGACACACTGGAGCCCGAGCAGAACCTCGACGATGTCGAGGAAGTCATGTCCGCCGTGCTCGAGGCTTGGGATCACAATGAGGTGATGTGCTCCTACAAGCTGAACCACGCCATCGGAGCCTTTCTGGCGCAACATGCCCAGGGGCAGCGCGGGATCTTGAAGTCGGCGTATGAAAAGGGCGTCCCCGTGTTCGTCCCCGCATTCAGCGATTCCGAGCTCGGCCTCGATACGGCGCTGAACAACCGGCTGCGTGAATCGACCGGGCGGCATAAGATTCGCTTCGATCCGTTTGAAGACCTGGAGCATTTCGCCGCGACCCTTCTCAGGCAGAAGAAGCTCGGTATCTTCACGGTCGGTGGGGGAGTGCCGCGCAATTGGTCGCAGCAATTTGGTCCCTTCATCGAACTGCGGCACCGGCGGCTCGGAGAGAACGTTCCCCTCAAGCGCTATCACTACGGCTTGAGGATTTGTCCGGAGCCAGTTTATTGGGGAGGTCTCTCGGGGAGCCCTTACAGTGAAGCTATTTCGTGGGGAAAGTTTGTACCTCCGTCGGAAGGCGGAAAATTTGGAGAAGTGTTCGTGGATGCTACGGTCGGACTACCGCTGATTGTGGCTGCGGTCGTCGAGCGGCTGGAGAACGGGAAGAAAAGCACCGGTCGAAGGTCTGGCAAGGCCGCCTCAAAGAAATAGGGCGAGAAGTCTTCGAGCAGCAAAGAGCAAAGATACGGGGTAGATTCAGCTGGCTAGACGCTCGTCTCGCAGGGTTCCGGAGGTTGCTCTTTGGCTTGGGCTTGCTCTTTGGCATCGGAACTGGCACGTCGCAAACGCCGATACAGAGGAGCAACCATGCTGTTTTGAATAATTTCTGATTCAGCCTGAAACCAATCCTGCAAGTCTTTTCCGTCCATCTGACCGCGCGACTCGTAGAGTTGCTGGGCGCGTGAGCGTACCTTGCGCTCGACCATCTGCACCATGAGCGCCCGCTGTTTCTTTCTGCGAGTTTCGATATCCAAAAGCGGTCCCCAACTGCCAGGAATGCCATTTTTCTGGCCACCTTCATGATAGCGGATCGTAGTTAACAAAAGGTTACATCCGATTAATAAAATAGTTACTTAGGTACTAAGTCCTGAAAAATGCCGATCGGCGCGTAAGTTCATAAAAGGTCTACTACTTCACCGTCAACGGAATGTTCACAGAAGCATCGGGGCCGCTTCCGTTGCCACTCACAGTGTAGGCGCTAACCGTGACGGTGTAATTGCCGGGAGGGGTGCCATTGGCGTTATTGCCGCCTCCACCGCCGCCCGAGGGACTGCCGGAAGCGCCACAGCTTAGACCGCAGCAAAGCCACAACAGAACGGCTGCGACAAACAAGGGAGATGTCCTGCGATGCTTTGTCGAAGCGAAGGCCAGCGCGAATACACCTGCTCCCAACCCAACAAAACCGAGAGGAAGGGTAGTTCTCGCGGATGTGTTCGCCGTGGTGGCCAGGGTGACAGTTGCCGTGCCGCTCGTCGCGCTGCTGAAATCTACTGTGTACGGGTTCAGAGAATCAGAGGACTGGATCACGCAGCTGGCCTTGGGGGCATTCGTACTGCAGGCGAGATAGACGCGGCCCGATCCCGCAGTCGAGTTCAGAGCGACCGTGCTCGACCCCGTCTGTCCCGCCGTTACGCTGATGGCAGGCGCTGTCATGGCGGGAGCAGCCACCGGGGAAGCCGTATAGACGCGGACATAGTCCACGCTCATGATTGCCGGGCTGGGGGTCGTAGTGTCGGGCGGCCCCGGCCAGCTTCCTGTGCCTCCTACGGCCAGGTTCAGAAGCAGAAAGAAGGAATGGTTGAAGTCCCATGTGAAGCCGGAAGGAAGATCGTTCACGGTGCGAACGAAGAAAACGTTCGTGGGACTATCTGCGTAAAACTGCACCATGCTTGGAGACCAGATCGCACCGTAGGTGTGAAACGTGGTCACGTCGGTTCCGTTCACGTCGTTGGCGGGGAAGGTGAACTTCTTGCTCAGGCCGTTTCCGCCGCAGTAGCAGTCCGTCGAGCTGTTCCCACCGTGCATCGTCGAGCTGATGGTGTTCGGGCCCAGACCGCTAGAGAGCGGAACGTCCTCCATAAAGTCCATCTCTCCGGAAGCGGGCCAACCGACGCTGGTGATGTTCGTACCCAGCGCCCAGAACGCCGGCCATATCCCCGGGCCAAGTGGCAGGGACATGCTCGCTTCGATTCTTCCGTATTGGAACGTCTGGAGCGATTGCGATTTGAGGCGAGCTGAAGTCCAGCTGCCGCTGTACGGTGCTACGCCGGAGTTGATTCGCAGCGCCTGAATCACCAAGTGTCCGTTGCCATCGATGTAGGCATTCGAGTTTGCTGAATTGCAAGGAGCGGTCGTGCTGCCCGGTGCGCAATAATACTCAACTTCGTTGTTGACGTTCAGAATGCCAGTGTCGTATTGCCAATTCTGCGCACTGATGGCGCTGTTCGCGGCGCCGTTGAATTCGTCGCTCCAGATGAGATTCCAGGTTTGTGCGAACCCGGCGAGAGTTGAAGCGCTGATGAACAGAGCGATCAGGAGTGTTCTTTTGGCAAAAGCCTGGCAATAATGTTCGGCAAAATACTGGAGAGATGGAATGAGCACGAGTCCCCCGGGTCGAAAAACCGGAAATCATAGCGCAGGAAAGCAAGAATCTGAAAGTCCATTTCGATCGAGGGTCAGGCTGCGGTTTCATCTTTGGGTAAGCGTGCCAGCCAATTCCGGGCTTTGCTTCGCAAAATATTGAATTCAGACTTCTTCCAGGAAATCGTGCAAGGCAAGTCGGGATGGCATGATTCCGGAGAGCTTCTCAGCGTTTTTGCGACTCGATGGCTTGGCGAACGTGCCCCTTGGTTTTTTTCAGGGCGGCTACCGCTTTGGCGCGATTGACGCCGGCGGCGAGCATCACTACGGCGACCGGAGTCCGGTTGCCACTCGCTTCCAGAGCATGCGCGGCGGTTTCGTGATCTTTCCCGGTGGCTTGCTCAACGATGCGGACGGCGCGCTGGATCAGCTTCTCGTTCTTTGTCCAGACGTTGACCATCAGGGTGCCATACACATAACCGAGGCGAACCATGACTCCGGTGGAGATCATGTTGAGGACCATCTTGTGGGCGGTGCCGGCTTTCATGCGGGAGGATCCGGCAAGAACTTCGGCACCTACCTCGGTAACGATGGCGAAATCGGCGGCGCGTTCGAGTGGGGAGTTGCGGTTGCAGGTGAGTGCGATGGTGCGGGCTCCATGGCCGCGGGCGTATTCGACAGCGGCGATGGTGAACGGAGTGCGTCCGCTGGTGGCGATGCCCAGAACGGTGTCGTGTTTGCCTGGCTTGCGCTTCTTGATTTCCTTGAGGGCGAGTCCGGTGTCGTCCTCGCTGGCTTCGGTCGATGCGCCCAGGGCGGCCTCGCCTCCGGCCATGATGTATTCGACGGTGCGGGGGCTGGTGTTGAAGGTCGGTGGAATCTCCGATGCATCGAGCGCGCCCAGGCGTCCACTGGTGCCGGCGCCGACGTAAATCAGCCGTCCACCGTAGCGGAGGCCGTCGGCCACGATGTCGATCGCACGGGCGATCTGTGGAAGCGCACGACGAACAGCGACGGCCACGGTGGCGTCCTCGTCGTTGATGAGCGTGACAATCTCGAGCGAGGACAGCTGATCGAGATTGCGGGCCGCGGGGAGAATTTGTTCGGTCGTGAGCTGGCGAAGATCAGGGTTCGCGGAGCTGATTCGGGTCAAGTCGTGCGCCTCTTATTGAAACGGTTCAATAGGGGAATCCTGGTTCCCGCAAAATGGCGAGAAGTGGAGTTCCCCTCGGGACTAAAACATTTTAAACGCATCTAGGGGAGCCAAGGTTGCCCTGGTTCCACAGCCGGGTACTCCGAGGGTCCGGCTAGCTGAGAGCTTCAATGACGGCATCGTGGAATTTGGGACGCAGTTGCCGAATGGCCTGGTTGGAGCAGTCGGGCCAGGTGCGGTTGGTCAGAACAGTGATCGAGAGCTGGCGGTCGGGATCAATCCACAGGGAAGTGCCGGTATAGCCGAGGTGTCCGTAGGAGCGCGGGCCGAAATACTTGCCGGATTGCGAGGGGGCGGAAGGAGTGTCCCAGCCGAGAGTGCGGGATGTTGCGGGAGGGGAGGACTGGCGGCAGGTGAGCAGGGATATGGTTTCGGGGCGGAGGATGGGGTTTCCTCCCAGCAGCAGCGTTTGAGCGAAGCGCGTGACATCTTCAGAAGTCGAGAAAAGACCGGCGTGTCCGGCGACGCCGCCGAGAGCGGAGGCGTTTTCGTCCTGAACTTCGCCCTGGATGATGCGCCCGCGGAAGCTGCTGCGGGACTTGACCTCGCCGGCAGATTCGCGGCCAGAGGTACTCGCGCCGTTCTGGGTTCGCTCGTCGGCGGTCGGAGGAATCTGGGGCCGCAGGCCGGCAGGGGGATTGAATGTGGTGTTCGACAGGCCTATGGGGCCGAAGATTTCGCGCTGGCAGAAAGCATCGAGAGGTTCTTCGGCGAGACGTTCGAGAGCGACGCCGAGAATGATGAATCCGAGGTCGCTGTACTCGGGGCGGCAGCCGGGATCTGCGGTCAGAGGTACGGCGAAGGCGGCGTGGAGGAGTTCGTCACGGGCGTGGGCTTTCAAAAACAACTTCTCGTACGCCGGTAATCCGGAGCTATGCGTCAGCAGGTGGCGGAAAGTTACGCTCGGGCGGCGGGAGTCGGACTGAGCCCGTGTGAACTCGGGGACTGTGCCGTCGATCGGGGCGTCGAGATCGAGTTGCCCGCGCTCATAAAGGAGCATTGCCATCGTCGTCGTGGCGATCGGTTTGGTTAACGAGGCCAGGTCAAATAGAGTGGCGGGTGTGACTTCAGGACTGTCAAGGCCATCGCACTGTCCGAAAAAGCGCGACCGCGGCGGGGCCCCTGCGAGATCTTCTTCATAAACGAGCATTCCGAATGATTTCAGAACAACCAACTTGCTTCTATGCGCGACACCGACTGAGGCGGCGGGGAAGACGCGGTCAGAGATTGCTTGGCGAATGATTTCAAATGGGGAAAAGAATTTCCGGTCTTGATCATCTAAAGATGAGGACAAGAGCAGAGATGAAGGATTGCGCGCGATGTGGGACCTCTCTAACATCTTCGACCTGAGCGGGTTATAGCAGAGTTGTAATCGGGGGTAAAGTTTTAGAAAGGAGACCAGAGGCCCATGCCGAGAATAAGGAGGACAGGATTCGTTCTGCTTTCCGTTCTGCTTGCCACGAGTGCCTGGGCCGTTTCTCCAGCGGGAGCTGTCGTGGTCGTGGGCAAGCGGCCACGACTGGTCTTCGCCTCGGACTCAGACACGCCCAAGCTCGAAGCCTTATTCGCCGATCCCACATTGATTCCTGATGTAAAGGATCTCGATGCAGGCGTGGCGCTGTCACTCCCAGAGCTGAGTCCCGAGCGGGCGCAGGTGGTGCGTCGATTGGACGATGCTGGAGTTCCTGTGATCGCCTGGATGGCACTGCCGGCAAGCGCAGGATACTACCTGAACGCGACGAACGTACCTGCGGCCGAGAAACGATTTGCGGATTTCGAAGAGTGGACAGCGGAGAACGGGCTGCGCTGGGCGGGCGTCGGGCTCGATATTGAACCGTCTCTGGGCGACTGGGCACAGATTCAGCAGGGGCGATGGGGGTTGCTGACAACTCTGCTACGGCGCGCGTTTGATGGGCAGGGGGTGGTGAGGGCACGAGCGGCATATCAGAACCTGATTCGCGAGATCCAAGCCCACGGCTACCAGGTCCAGACCTACCAGTTGTTGTTTCTCGCCGATGAACGGCGCGTACACTCCACCGTGCTCGAACGGCTGTTTAGGATTGTGGATGTTCGCGGGAATGACGAAGCGCTCATGGTGTACAGCAGCTTCAATCATGTCCTGGACGGAGCGTTGGTGTGGGCATACGGTGAAGACGCGCAGACGATTGCGGTTGGCAGTACGGCGGGCAGTGGCGATCCCAAAGTGGACCAGAAATTTGCTCCACTGAACTGGGACGAGTTCTCCCGCGACTTGATTGTGGCCAGTCATTTTTCGAAGGTGGTGGGGGTGTACAGCTTCGAAGGTTGCGTTCGCCAGGGATTCTTGCCGAAGCTGAAGTATCTGAACTGGGAGCGGCCGGTGACGTTGTCGGCGGCGTCGGTTGCCAAGGCACGAAGCTTTCGCCGCAGAGTGCAAGCGGTTTTATGGACCGCGGCCCATCTGCTTTACATCGCGATTGCCTGTTTGTTGTTGGTCGGGTGGTTGGTTGTGTGGTGGCGAAAACGCCGCAGAGTTCGCCAGGGGGCATTCTCCCTGGCAGGGACGGCGGCCAGGGACGCGCGCGCCACCTAGTGGTCAACCAGTCAGTCACTTCCGTATCTTGAGTTTATTGGCTGGGCTTGTGTAGATTTTCTTATCCTCATTTTTCAGGGCAAAATCAAATCCGTGAAAACCACATCTCTCTCGCGTAGAGCCTGGTGGGAAAGACCGGGCATGGCATTTCTTTGTTTTGTGATTTCGATGTCGCCGTTGTCGGCCAATGCCATAGCGAACACCCCAGCAACCGATCCGGTGAAACTGGCGAACGTCGATGCGGTGCTCCAGAAAGCGATCGCAGACGGAAACATTCCGGGCGCAGTGCTGGTCGTGGGACACGATGGAAAGGTCATCTATCGCAAGGCGTATGGCGAGCGCGAACTCGAGCCCACGCGGCGGCTGATGACGGTGGATACGATTTTCGACCTGGCGTCGCTCACCAAAGTTGTGGCCACAACCACGGCCGTGATGCAGTTGGTCGAGCTCGGGAAAGTGCGGCTGAACGACACGCTGGCCAAATATATTCCGGAATTTGCGCAGAATGGGAAAGAAGACATCACCATTCGGCAGTTGCTGACCCACTACTCCGGATTAGCGCCGGATATCGACTTGACTCCCGCATTCGATTCCAAAGAATCGGCTTACCGGCTGGCCTGCGCGGAGATTCCGCAGCTGCCGCCGGGGTCGGGCTTTATCTATAGCGACACGAATTTCATCATGCTGGGCGCGCTGGTCGAAAAAATTTCCGGGGAGTCCCTCGATGTCTACGCCGAGAAGCATATTTTTCAGCCGTTGAAGATGACGCATACGCGGTTCAATCCGCCCGTTTCCTGGCGCCCGAAAATCGCTCCCACGCAGTACGACGACAACAACCACATGCTGTGGGGAGTGGTGCACGATCCCAGAGCTCGGCGGATGGGCGGCGTGGCCGGGCACGCGGGACTGTTTTCGTCCGCAGATGATCTGGCGAAGTTCGCCCAGGCGCTGCTGAACGGCGGAGACGGAATTCTGTCGCCGGAGGCGGTGATCAAGATGACCTCGCCCGAGACGCCACCAACGGCGCCGATCCTGCGGGGTTTTGGGTGGGACATCGATTCTCCGTTTTCATCCAACCGCGGAGATTTCTTTCCCGTGGGATCGTTCGGGCACACGGGATTTACCGGGACATCGGTCTGGATCGACCCGACCACCAAGTCGTTTGTCATTCTGCTGGCGAATGCGGTGCATCCGCGCGGCAAGGGAAATGCGGTCGGATTACGGGTGAAAGTGGCCACCGAGATCGCGGCGGCTCTGCCCCTCACTGCCGATGAAAAGGACGCCCTGCGGTGGAAGAGCATCACCGGATACAACGAAGCGTTCACAGCCGGGCGGCGCTGGAACGCGCGCAATGGAACGGTGAAGAACGGAATCGACGTGCTCGAAGACCACGGCTTCGATGTGCTCAAGGCCACGGAAGGAAAAAAACATATCGGGCTGGTCACGAATCAGACTGGCATCGATTCCATGGGACGGCGGACGATCGACGTGCTGGCGCAGGCGCCGGGAGTGTCGCTCGATGCGATTTTCAGTCCGGAACACGGAGTGACCGGAGCGCTGGATACCACCGACATCAATAATTCGAAAGATGCGGCGACCGGCATTCCGGTCTACAGCGTGTATGGCGGGACGGATGCGGCGCGGCATCCTCCGGCCGATGTCTTGCGAGCGCTCGATGCGATTGTGTTTGACATTCAGGATGCCGGTCTCCGCTACTACACCTATGAAACTACGCTGGGATATTTTCTGGAGGCGTCGGCCAAGGCCGGAATCGAGATGATTGTGCTCGATCGGCCCGATCCGGTGACGGGATCGTTTGTGCAAGGTCCGGGAACGGACTCGGGGCACGAGAGCTTCACCAATTACTGGACGGTGCCCCTGCGCCACGGGATGACCATGGGCGAATTGGCGAAAATGTTCAACGTCGAACGGAATATCAACGCCAAGCTGACCGTGGTTCCCATGGAGGGATGGGAGCGCGGAGACTGGTTCGATTCGACCGGTCTCGAGTGGGTGGATCCGTCGCCGAATATACGCAGCGTGACCGAAGAAGCGCTGTATACCGGTGTGGCGCTGATCGAGGGGACCAATGTTTCGGTGGGGCGCGGTACGGATACTCCGTTTGAACTTGTGGGTGCACCCTGGATCAGAAACAAGGAATTCGCGGCTTACTTGAACGCGCGCAACATAGCCGGCGTGCGGTTTGTGCCCACCACCTTCACGCCAACATCGAGCATTTACAGCGGACAGGCCAGCCAGGGCGTGAGCATCGTAGTGCTGGACCGCAACCTGATGGATGGACCGGAGCTGGGGATGGAATTGGCGTCGGCGCTGCACAAGCTGTATCCGAACGATTGGAAACTTGAAAAAATCAAGGCGTTACTTGTGAATCAGGCGGTGTACGATGCGCTGGTAGCCGGGCAGGATCCGCGGCGGATCGCCGAGGATTGGCAGGATGAGTTGCAGAAGTTTCTGAAGGTGAGGGAGAAGTACTTGATTTATAAGTGAGAAATTTTACCCGTCGCAGGATCAGGATATCGACGGGCGAGACCCCGCTCCGGTTCGATCAAGGGCTGCCGAGACAGGTGGTCGCGACGTCGAACATCGCCGGCTCCAAGCTGCGGGAAACGCACTTATTCAAACTACCGGCTTTTTCGGACAAAATCGAAACTGCCGGGGAGTCCATAACCGCCGCGTCAAACCTTCTCTCGGCGGATTATGATGAACGAAGTTTTCGATCACCGCGGACGCCTGCGCGGTTCTTTGGGAGGGAATGTCCATGCATCGCTTCATCCTGTCGTTCCTGCTCCTCCTCCCACTCCCCAGCTTGGCCGTCGGCCAAACGAGTTCGCGCCCAGACGTCGACATTACGGCGCCCGATGGAACCAAGCTGCGGGCCACGTTTTTTTCCGCGCACAAACCGGGCCCGGGAGTTCTGTTGCTGCACATGTGCAACACAACGCGGAAGTCTTGGGAGCCCGTCGCAGTCAGATTGAGCCAGAAGGGAATCAACGCTCTAGCCATCGACAACCGGGGGTTTGGAGAGAGCGGTGGGCCTCGGTTTGAAGGCGCGTCTCCCCAACAGATGAACGAGTTGCACGAGAAATGGCCGGGTGATTTTGACGCGGCTTACCAATTTCTCATCACTCAGTCCGGAGTAGACAAGCAGCGGATTGCCGCTGGCGGCGGAAGTTGCGGCGTCGACAACGTGATGAAGCTGGCCGAACGGCATCCCGAGATCAAGGCGCTGGTCTTGCTGGCTGGCTCGACTGATATTGCCGGAATAAATTTCATCGCTCAGCATCCGGAGCGGCCGATTTTCACCGCAGCAGCCGCGGATGATGAATACAATCCGGCGACGATCGAGGTGATGAGGTGGTTCAGCGACCTTTCGGGGAATCCGCGGACGAAGTTTTCCGGATTTAAGGATGGCCGGCATGGGACAGAGATTTTTGGCCCACATCCGGAGCTGGTGGAACAGATCGTGGATTTCCTTGTGGATACGTTAGTTACATCGCCGGTGGACTTGAAGTCACCGATGGCTGCGCGCAAAACACCAACCGCCGAATTCTGGGCTCTCCTGAATCAGCCTGATGGTGCGGAGCGCGCCGTGCAGTTCTTTCACGAGTCGCGGAAGAAGGATCCGAACGCGCTGGTGTTTCCCGAGTACCCCATAAACCTGCTCGGGTATGGACTGCTGCAGTCGGGAAAAACTGACCAAGCCATCAAATTGTTCCTACTCAATACGGAAGCGTATCCGGCATCAGCGAATGCCCAGGATAGTTTGAGCGATGGTTATCTGGCAGCAGGGAAAAACGATCTTGCCCTTCGAGCAGAGGAAAAATGCCTGGAACTGCTGCCGAACGATAGCAACGATCGGACGTTCAAGGCGCAACTGGAGACGCACGCGCGAGCCAAGATTGCCAAGCTCAGCGGTGACCAGAAGTAAACGCGCGGAGACCTGAGCTCGAGAAGCTTGAGAGATGCTTCGGCGGAATGGCTTGTCTCCCGGATGGCAACCGCAAGTGATTGCGCGGTAAGAGGCAGCGGGACGGTGGGATGCGCTATTTCTGCCAGTATTTGTTCAGATCGAGGTCCTCGACCGGAATACGATATTCACCACAGCCGCAGGTGTCGACGAACTTGAAATCCACCGCGATCCCTGGAACTAAGGAGTAATGCCAGACTTCCCAGTCAAAAGGAGGAAGCCTCTTGCCGTTTTGCCGAAGCTGTTCTGATCCTGCCGCTAGGTGTCTTTGGACGTCATCGGGTGGGCCGTACAGGATGTAAATACGTCCCCTGTCTGTTTTGTATCCGGGAAGTCGATCCGCAAAATAAGAATTGGCGTAGGACAAACGCCGGTATTGTTCTTCTTTGAATGGGTTCGTCGTCGAGGACGGGCTGGGATTGCGTCGCTCCCAAAAAGCGCGGATGAAGTCGTCGCGTTGTTGATCGGTTAGGAGTTGGTTGAATTCGGAGCGCTCCTGGTCAGAGATGAGGTAGCGGACATCTTGGTCGAGCCACCTTTGATAAGCGACCGGCAGCGCCGAGGCGGAACTGTGTGTTTGTGCGACGGCTGCTACCACAGACAGAGAACTCAGGAACAACGAGGCAACTAGAGCATGAGTCTTGATCCCGGCTTGGTGCATCGTGGAAACTCCCGAGGGTCCGCGAGACCGTCCCAGACTTGAATCTGAAGTTCAGGGCTGGCGGCGATCATAGCACGATTCAAGCTGAGGGCTCCCGAGCCAGACAGCCGATAGAAATTTCCCTGGGAGCGCGGAGGCTCGCGAACGGCTCGGTTCTCGGTTCGCTAACTCTATTAATTATATCGGCTCACGATATTATTGTGAAATAGTAAACCCCTGGAAACAGCTCCGCCATCCAACCGACATAGGAGGTTGTATGGCAGCATCAACGTACAGCAATCAAATTCAAACCGTACCTGTCGTGCGTGCGCCAGTGAACTCACCAGTGTACTGGGGAGCGATTTGGGCTGGAGTATTCACCTTCGTAGCGATCTGGTCAGTTTTTGGCATGCTTGGTATGGCGGTTTTCGCCTCGGCAGCGAGCCCAAACGCGGCCCGTGCGGTGACGGGGATTGGCGTTGGAGAGAGTATCTGGGCCATCGTGCTCACGATCATAGCGATGTATGTAGCTGGGCGGGAAACCGGACATCTTGCAGCCGTGACCACCCGGAACGAGGGCGTAATTCACGGGATGTCGATGTTTGGATTGTCGGTCGTGGCGACCGTGGTCATCATCGCAGTCGCCGGCAGCAGCGTCGCCGCGGATGTAGCTCCCAGCGCCCACAGTCCCTACACGTTGGGTGTCATCTCGGGATTGGGATGGGGCGGTTTTATTTCTCTGTTCCTGGGATGGCTGGCAGCACTTGGCG
>Ga0126373_10002904_pt1 | contig 12697 bp, 13 predicted proteins | sample PanSoiMetPlot_11_FD_92545 | JGI IMG/M metagenome (GOLD analysis project Ga0126373, IMG submission 92545) | Tropical forest soil microbial communities from Panama - MetaG Plot_11 | ecosystem: Environmental > Terrestrial > Soil > Tropical forest > Bulk soil | place: Panama | collected 2016-02-17
CGCGGACAGTGCCCCGGAGCACGCGGTGGTTCGGCCGGCGGTCGGCGGAAACCCCACCGCGAAAAGCAGGCAGGAGCCCCGGGCCAACCCAAAGATCATCGAGGGCAAGACCCACAAGGAGGCGCTGCTTACGCTCAAACGCCCGGATCAGCGGACGGCCATCCACGCCCAGCTTCTGGCCGGTGTCAGGTGCCCCGCGCTCGCCCCATGCGGGTGCCACACAGAACGCCGGAACTGATGCAGTCGGAACTAGCTACATTCAGGCTGCTGGATGTGACGTGTTCACACCCGCGCCCAGCAACGCTTGTCAGACTTCCTCGATCGAGGATCCGCGGGGAGTAACGGCCCAGTCTCGGCTGCCACGACCGGTGAAGCCGTGAAGTCGAATGCACTCTCGCATTCCGAATCGATCTCTCCACATCGTGGCATCTGACGTCCGCATGAAGTGCCCTCCGACCAAGACATTGGCTGAACCAATGGTCGCTTCAAGGCCTCCCGTATGGACAATCAGCCGGGCTCCCGCAGGGCTCTTGAGGGTTACCCAGCCTAATCCTTCAGGCCACGACGCTCGAATCCGCACGAGCGCCCGAGTCTCGAAAACCACAGGTTGCCCGGCGATCCAGTTCCTGAGCGGCGCTTCCTGCCGCCTTCGCTGCACTTCAACGCCGATGCTGAGCGCCAGTATGGCGCCCACGACGACAGAAAACCACGCATCCCCCGACATGCGTCTGAATGTACTGACGTTGCCCAGCTACTACAAGGCAAGGTTGTCCCTGAACGCTCGGCAGGCGCCACATAATGACGGTGTGAGCGGGCCCGACAGCCGCGCCCGAATCGGCGATCTGGCACGGCGCGATTAACGAAATAATGCAGGCGAGTCGGCGATCACGCGTCCTTTGAGTCGTTCCTGGATACGGTAGCCGCGTTCGGTAGGTAACAACTGCCGGACACCTGCCGCCGGTGGCGCGCTGGCGGGGACCTGAACTGCAGGGCCGCGGTCAGGACAGCTGCTCGAGCAACTCCGGCAGGTCGGCGATGGAGTCAAGCACGTGATCGGGCGCCTCGGAGGCGCCGGAGTGCGTGCGCGCCTGGTACTTGCCGGTTTTGACCAGCACTCCGGTAAGCCCGGAGCGCTGCGCGGCGAGGACGTCGTTGTCGATGTCGTCGCCGATCATGAGAGCTTCCCTGGCGGTCGCGCCCAGGTGTGCTAGTGCGGCGCTGAAGAATCTTCCGGCGGGCTTGCCGACGACTTCGGCTGAGATCCCGGCGGCCTGCTCCAGGCCAGCAATATATGCTCCGCTGTCGAGCTGGAGGCCGTCGCTGGTGCGCCAATACATGCCGCGGCTCATGGCCACCAGCCGGGCGCCGGCCTGGAGGCGGCCGAAGGCGCGGTTGAGTGCCTGATAGCTGAACTCGGGTCCGGCGCCGCCGACCAGCACGACATCTACTGCCGGGTCGTCTTCGTCAGCCAGCGTGAGTCCGGGCAGGTCAATGCGGATGTCGCCGCTGTTGAGCAGCAGGCAGCGGGCGCCGGGATAGTGCTCGCGCAGGTAGGCGGCGGCGATCGCCGGCGCGGTGAGAATGTCGTCAGGCGTGACCGGGAAACCCGCCGTCGCCAGCGCCGCCGCGATCGACGCCCGGCTGCGGGAAGTGGTGTTGGTGACCAGGGCCAGTGGAATGCCTGCCGCGCGCAGGTATTGCACTGCCGCCACCGCCCCGCTGATCGGCTCCCATGAGACTGTCAGCACGCCATCGATATCGATCAGTACCGCGCCCATGCGCTGCATGCGCTGACAATAATCTCGGCAGCCCTAGCCACGGGCCCGAAGGCTGAAGTCGCCGGCTGGCGGTATCTCCGTTAACCGATGGTGCGGTGCACGTTCTCCGCTTCCGACGGCCCGAACTCGACGTGGGCGATCGAGGGCCCTTGTATCGATGGATCTATGACGCCATCTTCCAGCCAGCTGTAGCTGCCGGCCAGGATGCGCCTGGCTCCGCTGGACTCCTCGGCGTCACTGTTGTTCCACAACTGACCGAACAGTTCCTCCGCGCGCAGCCGGGCCTGGGTGCAAAACAGGTCGGCTAGTTCGTGCGCAGTCGCGCCCCGGTCGGTCCCGAATCCATCGGCCCGGTCCATCTGCGCCCGGACGCATGTAGCGCTGATGGCGAAGAGCTCGGCGCCGATGTCCACGATCCTGCCCAGGAAGCCTTGCTTGCGTTCCAGCTTCCCCTGCCACCGGGCCATCGCGTAGAACGTCGACCGGGCCAGTTTCCGGCTCGCCCGCTCCACGTACCGCAGGTGCGGCGCCAGCTGGCCGAACTCGCTGAATGAACCTGGCTTCTGCCCTTCGCCAGTCACCAGCGTGGGCAGCCACTTGGCGTAGAACTCTCCAGCCTTCGCCGCGGCGCGGGCGCGCTGCCGGGCAGGAAGACGCGGATCGATCAGCTCGCCAGCCGCAGACAGGTGAGCGTCGGTCGCCTCGCGCGCGACGAACAGTCGCATTATCTCCGAGGACCCCTCGAAGATCCGGTTGATACGCATGTCGCGGAACATCTGCTCGGCGGGCACCCCGCGCTCACCCCGTGCGGCCAGCGAAGCAGCGGTCTCATAGCCGCGGCCGCCGCGGACCTGGACTAGATCGTCAACGATCTTGTAGCCCATCTCGGAGCAGTACAGCTTGGCGAGCGCCGCCTCTATGCGGATGTCATTCTGCTTGTCATCGGCGAGCTGGCTGGACAATTCGACCACAGCCTCGAGGGCATAGGTGGTGGCCGCGATAAAAGAAACCTTCTTGGCGACCGCCTCATGCTCACCGACCGGGCGTCCCCACTGCACTCGCTCCCGCGCCCACTCCCTGCCGAACTTCGTAGCCAGCTTGGCAGCCGTCAGGCAGCTGCCAGGCAGTGACAGCCGGCCTGTATTCAGCGTCGTAAGCGCGATCTTGAGGCCCTGGCCTTCTGCTCCGATTCGATCCGTGGCCGGGACCCTCACCTTGTGGAATCGAGTCACGCCGTTTTCCAGGCCGCGCAGACCCATGAAGGCGTTCCGTCGCTCGACGGTGATGCCATCAGCGCCCGCTTCCACGACGAAGGCGGTGATCCCGCCCCGGTGACCGTCGCTGGGCGGAACCCGGGCCATCACGACGAGCAGGTCAGCGATGACTCCGTTTGTTGTCCAGAGCTTCACGCCGTCGAGCACATACTCCGAGCCATCCTTTGACGGCGTCGCCGTCATGCTCAGCCGGGCGGGGTCGGATCCGACGTCGGGCTCGGTCAGCAGGAATGCACTGACCTCGCCGCGCGCGCAACGGGGAAGGTACCGCGCTTTCTGCTCGTCCGTCCCGAAAAGCGCAAGCGGCTGAGGTACACCGATCGACTGGTGCGCAGACAATAGCGCCGCCACGACCGGCGAGGCGGAGCCCGCGATCACGAGCGCCCGGTTGTAGTACAGGTTTGTCAGCCCGAGGCCCCCGTACTGCGGCGCGATCTTCATACCGAACGCACCGAGCGCTCCCAGACCCTTGACTACTTCATCAGGGATCAGGGCGTCGCGCTCGATCTGAGCACCGTTGATTGAGGTCTCGCAGAAATCGCGCATCCGGGTGCAGAACTCTTCGCCGCGCGTGCGTGCTTCTTCGCTTGGACGCGGGTGCGGATAGATCAGGTCAAGTCGGAAATGACCGAGAAACAGCTGCTTGCCGAAACTAGGCCGATGCCAGGCAACCTCGCGAGCTTCCTCCGCTACCCTGCGAGATTCTCGTTCACCGACATTGCGGACACGTTCTTGCTGTTGAGCAGTCATGGCCCGTCCATTCGTCGATTGCTCCCAAGACCCTGCCCATTCCTACCCGCGAGTAACACTTAGTAGACAGAAGCGGTCAGGATGCCGAATAGGTTTCGTCGGCTCTGGCACGATCTGTGCGCTGGCGGCAAGCGAGCCTGGCAGCGCCCCGCGTTCGCGATCGCGCTGGCTGACGGCGCCGACAACGGCGCGACCTTCCGCGGTCGTCGCGTGCGTCTACGACCAGAACTGCGCGGCCCCGGCGGGATCGGCGGAATGCGTCCACACCTCTGTCGCCTTGCCATTCTCGGCGTGGATCACGTGGACAAGGTTGAGCTGAAGCTGCTTACCAGCCCGCTGGGCGCCGATGGTGACGAGCACCACCGTGTGGTCCTTGCTGACCAGGACATCATGCACCTGCGGCTGGACCGGGCCGTCAGTCAGCGCAGAAATCTTGCGGAGCTGCCCGATTACTTGAGCCGCGCCCTTGTAGTCGCCGGCGAGCGGGCCGGTGCCTGCGATGTGCCAGACGATGTTCTCGGCGAAGAACTGATCCTGCAGGGTGCCCAGGTCGCCCCGGCCAAATGCAGCGCTAGCCGCTCGCACCAAGTCTTCGTTTGGTTGCGTCACCGGGCGCCTCCTCAAGGCCGGCCTGCCGCACCCCATCGTCATGGCTCAGCCCTAGGCCGTCAAATCAGCAGACGAACCGAGCGGCTCGGCGAAGGGCCACCGGGTGGACAGCGCCTCCCGTTCGGCAGTTACATGACAACTAACCGGGAGGCTGGACGGCTGGATCAGCCTGCGCAGCAGCCAGGAGGCCCGCGTTCGTGGAAATCGGCGAGGTCGCTCTCCTAGTCGAGGCCCTGGCTGGTGTGCGCCGCAGGGAGCCGGACGGCCTAGCCGAGTGGCGCTACCACGGCAGGCTGGTCGCACGCCAACTCGATGACGCGCACGTGGTGATCCGCGCCGACTTCGACTACCGGGACTCGATACTTCGGCAGTTTCCAGGAACCTTCAGCGTGCCGACGCGCTTCGTCAAGCACATGATGGTTGTCGCCGACTTCGCTTCAGGCGACGCGGGTGCGATTGAGGACGCCCTCGATGCAGCGTGGCAGCTTCAGCGAAGCGCCGGCTAACGGCGCCGTCACAGCTCGCCTCATTCATTACGCCACCAGTCGAGTACGCATCGTCCCAAGCGCCGGGCTAGGCCGCTCAGGCTGCGACGAGGTTTCACACTCGCCGCGACTGCAGGCCAAACCTGGCCGACCTCGCCTTGCCGACCCGTGCGCCGCACATACTTCACTGCGATCGCCTTGAAGTCATGGATCTCCTGCCAGGTTCGAGCGCCTTCGCCAGCTTCAGCGTTCCTGTATTCGATGAATCGCTCCGCCCCCGGCATCAGCCGCAGCACGGGAACAGCCCACATCTGAAGCAGCGTCTTACGCGGAATGTATCGGCGCTGGTAGTAGATAACCACGGTGTTGAGGAAGGCGAGCGAGTTGTTGATCTCCCCGCGGTCATCCGGCTTCAGGTCCTCGACCTTGGTGCCCGCCTCGCTCATCTGATGAAGCAGGCGGCGAGCGCGCTGTTGCTCGATCGAGGTTAACCGCTCGTGCACCTCAAGAAGTAGGTCCCGCCGGCCTCGCCAAGAGTTCGTCACGAAGGTCGTCGCGGTAAGCGCCACGGCAACTACCGAGATCCACAAACTCAGGGCCGGGCTGGCACTTGCGTGCTCAGCATGGCTTCGAACTTGATTGGCGATGGCCAGGCTAACGCTTCCAGTCATGGCGAGGTTTGTACCAGACTGCGCCGCAGTCGCGCACGCCGCAGCTCAGGCGCAGGCAATACCTGCGCAAGGTTGCGGTACCACATGCCCGCATTCCGTGAGCACATGGCCACCCGGCCGAGAGCGTCGCTGCCACCACCGGCCGCGTGTGCTGTTGCGGCTCACGGCAACCTGGTGCTGCAAGGCTCAGCAGGCACCGGTGGATCTGAGTGCGGTTATCGTTTCTGTCGTTGTTGGCCGGTAGAAGCTCAGGTTGGGGACCGTGTAATACCACTGCCCGTTGATGTAAGTGAACGTCTGCGGTTCGACAACGAGGACGAGTGAGCCGATGTCGACAGTGACTGCGGCGGTGTCGCCGGCCAGCGTCACCTTCGTGACTTTGGAGCTGATATCGCCGTTTGCGGTGCAGACCTGGTGGACGCCAACCCAGACTGCCTCGCTGATCTTCGCCCGGTCGGCTGGGCTGAGCATCGGGTACACGGCAGCGAACCGGCGGGCGCTGTAAAGCTCGAAGTACTTGTCGGCGGCGGCCTTGGCTCCGGCAGTTGTCAGCGGCTCGGCTGTGCTGGCTGCGGCTGGTAATGGCGTAGTGCTCGCGCCAGGCGACGTGACTGCCAGCCCTGATCCGCTGGAGGGAGTGGTGCTGCATCCGGCCGCGGCGATTGCGGCCGCGGTGGCGAGGGCCTTGGCCAGCCTGGGCATTGGATGACCTTCTCTCGTGTGCACCAGCAGGATATGCGCTAGCCGCATGGCAACCCGCCTAGCTGGTGTCGTCGCTGGTCAGCAGGTCTTGTAGCTGCTGGGCGTTCACCTGCGCAAAGTCCTGATAGCAGTTGTTGAACAGGACTTGCGTACCGTCGGCCGTGCCGGCGAGGCCGCGGATCTTCTGTGCCCAGTCGGTGAGCTCGTCGTGGCTGTAGCGGTAGCCGAATCGCTCGTGGATGTCTTTACTGGTCCACCGGTCGGAATGGCCGTGCAGCCGGACCACTGCCAGATCGGCCGTGGCAGCCAGCACCGGCGGGATGGAGCTGGGGTAACCCTGCGGCATGTCCACGCTGACATAAGGCAGGTCGTGCTCGGACAGGAACTGCAGGGTCTCCTGCTGATTGTCGGCTGTCATCCAGGTGCGGTTGCGGAACTCCACGCACAGCCGCCGCGGGGCGACCCTCTCCGCGCAGGACAAGATGTAATTCTTGTTGGTCCGCGAGATCGGGAACCACTGGGGGAACTGGAACAAGATCGCACCCAGCTTCCCGGCCGCGCGCAGTGGCTCGAGCGCCGCCAGGAAGCGGTCCCAGGCGCTGGCGGCCATCGCCGGATCGACCTGTCGCAGGTAGACGGTCTCCTTGTCGGCCGGCAAGCCCTCCCGCAGGTCAACGGGCAGTGCAGACATGCGGGTCGGATGCTGGGTGAACAAGCTGAATGCCTTGATGTTGAAGGTGAACCCGGCGGGCGTGCGTGCCGCCCAGACTTCGGCAGTCTGCTCTGCGGGCAGTGCGTAGTAGGTGGCGTCCACTTCCACCAGCGGAAACTGGCGAGCGTAGTAGCCCAGACGCTTGGCCGGGTTGTTCGCCTCTGGCGGGTACCAGCCCGACTCGATCAGCGTGCGGTCCGTCCAAGACGCGGTGCCCACCTGTATCTCGCCCATGACCGCAACAGTAGACAGCGCCTAAGCTGAAGTGATGCATCTGGGCCTCGTCGCTGTAGTCGTCAGCGAATATGACCCGGCGATCAGCTTCTTCGTTGACGCGCTGGGCTTCGAGCTCGCGGAGGATTCTCCTGCTGTAAGCAATGACGGCCGTCCCAAGCGCTGGGTAGTCGTGAGGCCGCCAGGTGCCGTAACCGGCCTGCTGCTTGCCAGGGCCGACGGCGAGGATCAAGCCTCGGTGGTCGGCAGGCAAGCCGCCGGCCGGGTAGGTTTCTTCCTCCACGTGGATGACTTCGACGCCGCGTACAAGCGGATGGCATCTGCCGGAGTTCAGTTCATCACTGAACCGCGCACCGAGCCCTACGGCCGTGTCACCGTGTTCCTCGACATCGCAGGCAACAAATGGGACTTGATCGGTCCCGCACCCCGCGCAGGCACCACACGGTTATGGAGTCGCTCGGCTCCGTTCGCCAGGCGTGAAGGACGCAAAGTGCGGCATGAACTGATGCCTGACGACGAAGCAGCGCCCGAGCAGTCGCTAGCCGGCGGTTATGTCAGCGAGGTTGTCCGGGTTGGCGGCACCGTCCGGCGTGATCCGGGCCCGAACGTCGGCTTCGTGCGCGAGCTCCTTCGTTTACTCGAGTTGGCCGACTTCGGTGGCGCGCCTCGGTACCTGGGCACCGACGCGCGGGGCCGGGAGATCCTCACCTTCATCGACGGCCACGTACCGTGGCAGGCTGACCAGCAGCTGAGCGCTCGGACCGATGCCAGCCTCGCCGCCGCAGCCGTACTGCTTCGCCGCTACCACGACCTGACTGCCGGGACTGCCCTGGCCGGTGGGTCTGAAGTGGTCTGCCACAACGACCTATCGCCAAGGAACACTGTCTACCGGGACCGTGGCGACGGCCTGCGCCCGGTCGCATTTATCGACTGGGACCTTGCCGCACCCGGCAAGCGAATGCACGACGTCGCGTATATGTGCTGGCAATACCCCAGCCTCGGCACCGACGTCACGAACGTCGAGGAGGCCGCCAGGCAGGTGCGGCTGATCTACGACGCTTACCAGCTCGCCGACCGCCGGCCGCTGATCGACACGATCCTGTGGTGGCAGGACCGCTGCTGGCGAGGCATCGAAGCCGATGCCGCAACTGGCGATGCCGCCGCGAACCGGCTTGTGGCCGCGGGTGCGCCTGACTGGGTGCGCCGGGAGCGCGCCTGGGTGGCCGCGAACCGGACGGCCCTGGCCGCTGCGCTCGCCTAGCCTGCCAAGCGGCGGAGCGCCCCACCGCTCAGGACACTGTTCCCCACGAACGGGTGGACAGGACCAGCCGGTAGCCGTCCGGATCGGCGATGGTCACGCCCCACTTATCCCAGTACGGGTTGCGAGCCGCCACCCGGACGCCGCCCGCATCGACGAGACGAGTGAGCACGTCTTCGTCGACGGGCCCGTCAAGGTACAGAACGAGCAGATCTTCCTCGGTCGGCGCCGGCGGCGTCTCCCCCGCCGGATCGCCGACCAGCTCGAGATGCCAGCCCGCGTCCGGCCAGCCGACCATCAACAGGGCATGCCCGCCTTCAGCGGAATGGTCAAGCCGGAACAGCACCTCAAGGCCCAGGCCCGCCACCCAGAAGCGCTCGGCCGCGGCGAGATCGCGGCTCGGCCGGGCAATCCGCAAGTGACTTGACGACAGCGGCTTCACGACTCCATCAAACCTGGGCGCGGTCTCTTACGGAAGCACCTTCAACCAAGAGGGAACGAGCAGTGACCGCACGCGGCCGAAGGCACCTCCCGGCCGTCGGGGCAACTGCTGCCGGTCATGAGGCTGAGTCCAGGTGGGCTGTGTCGTTGAAGCCGCGCACGATCCAGCGGTCGCCGGTGATGACGATGCGCGAGATCGAGGTGTTCTCCGCACCGGTAAACGCGAACGGCCGGGATCCGCTGGCCAGCGCCATTGCCTGGCCTATCACCCCGCCGTGCGTGAACGCGGCCACCCGCTGACCCGGATGAGCCATTGCCAGCCGCTCGATCGCGCGCCGGACCCGTGCCTCCAGCTCGGCAGCAGGCTCGGCGCCAGGAATGACGTCCCAGCGCTCTTCGGCGAGCATCCGCAGGCTGATGGGGTGGCCGTCGGCCACCATCTTCCGGAAGAGCCCTCCTTCCCACTCGCCCAGGTAAACCTCCCGGAGGTCAGCCTCCACCCGCAGGTCAAGGTCAAGCTGCTCGGCGAGGGGCACCGCAGTCTCCGCGGTGCGGCGCAGGTTACTGACGTAAATGGCGTCAACCCCGGCGGCCGCGAGCCGCGCGCAGACTCGCGCGGCCTGGTCCTTGCCGTCGGCCGACAACGGCGGATCGCCGTGCCCATCCACCAGCGGGAACAGATTCCCGTCCAGGTATGCCTCAGACGCGCCGTGCCGCACTAGCAGCATGTCGGTCGCTCCCGGCGGCACCTCGTACCGCCGCTGCCGGAATGCGGTTGGCTCCTGCTCATTCACTGCTTCCGTCACAGCAGAAACGTACCGGCCGGACAGCATCAGGATGCGCGGCAGGTACGGCAAACCGTGCGGTATCGCGCAGTCAGCGTGACTGAGGCAGCTTGAACGAGCTCTTCCGGCTTCCGGCCGCCGACGGCGGCGGCACGACCGGGCCGATGTCGCCATCCGGCGCCTCGTCCAGGTCAACGATCACCGGCGCGTGATCACTCGGGCCGGTGCCCTTCCTCGCCTGGCGGTCGACCCATGCCGCCTTGACCCGGCTGGCCACGCTGTCGGTAGCCAGCACTAGGTCGATCCGCATGCCGAGATCCTGGTGGAACATCCCGGCCCGGTAGTCCCAGTAGGTGAAGACCCGCTGCTGCGGCCAGCGCTCCCTGACCACATCCCGCAATCCGGCCGACTGGAGGCTAGCGAGTGCCGCCCGCTCTGGCTCGGTGACGTGGGTTTGCCCGACATAGGCGGCCGGGTCGAAGACGTCGCTGTCGGTCGGAGCGATGTTCATGTCCCCGGACACGATGGCGGCGTCAGGATCAGCGCGGACGGCCTGCTCCAGCGCCTCGAGCCAGCCGAGCTTGTAACGGTAATGATCAGAGCCCGGCTCGCGGCCGTTCGGCACGTACACCGAATGTACGCGGATCCCGCCGCAGGTAGCGGCGACCGCGCGGGCCTCGGGGTCGGGAAAGCCGGGGGCTCCTGGTAGCCCGCGCTCAACGTCGCTCAGCCCGACCCTGGACAGGATCGCCACGCCGTTCCACCGCGGCTCGCCGTGGAGGGCAACCTCATAGCCGCGGCCCTCAAGGTCAGCGCCAAGCAACTCGGTGAATGCGTCGTCGGCGAGCTTGGTCTCCTGCAGGCAGACGATGTCCGGCTGGCGGTCGTCCAGCCAGGGCAACAGCCGCGGCACACGTTGCTTGACCGAGTTGACGTTCCAGGTAGCGACCCGCACCGCGCCTACACTAGCCCCAGTCCTGGCGCGTCAGAAGTGCGCCCGCCAGCAGATCGCGAGGCGGCCGCGCGCGTGCTGTGGCCGCGTGTCCATCCAGGGCGTTCCGGCTCGTCGTAGTTGCAGAAACAGCAACCGATCGGAACCGAGGAGTGAGGAATGAAATACCTGCTTCTGGTCTGCATGGAGCAGCCACCGAATCCGCCGCGGGAGACCGAACAGGAACTCACGGACCGGGAAGCCGGCGATGACGAGGAGATCCGGACCTGGTTCGCCGAGATCGACAAGCGCGGGAGCAGGCTTTTCGGCGACCAAGTGAGCCGGCCAGCCAACGCCGCTACGGTGCGGGTCCGCGATGGCGAGGTCCTCATCAGCGACGGTCCGTTCGCCGAGGCCAAGGAGTGGATGGCCGGCTTCGACGTCATCGAGTGCGCCAGCATGGCTGAGGCTGTCGAGATCGCCGCCCTGCACCCGGTCGCCGCATTCGGGATGGTCGAGGTGCGGCCGTTCCTGCCAGAGGTCTGGCGGCGGCCGGAAACGTGATCCATTGCGCATTGCCCTAAGGTGATTCGGCCATTTCCGAGGCTGATTTGCACCGTTTTGCCGCGCAGGTCCCGAGCCTGGGCGCCACATTTCACGGATTCTGGCGACGCGAAACGGGGCAAATCATTGCCTATCGCTAACAAAATCCATGAAATGTGAGTCCCGACAGCGATCCTGACCCCAAGCGAACTGAAATTTCGCGACGTAACGTCCGATTGGCCGGGATCATGAGCAGCGCACAGCTCGTGGCGGCCGGGCAAGCTCGCCGGGCCCGGTCATCACTCATTCTCCTGCGGCGCGCTAGCGGAGCCGGCCAGGACGCGCTGTGCCACGAGCCGGAGACCCGCGGCGATGTCCTGCGCCGTTGACGCCTTCCCTGGATCAAGGAAGTACTTGGCCATCAGGCCAATGAACAGCGCGTGCATGACCGTGCCGGCCTGCCGGGACACCTCCGGATCAGCTGCCATGTCGATACCGAGAAATAGCTCCGCAAGGCCCTGGCCCGCCATGTCCTGAACGCCGGCCAGGAATGCCCGCAAGTCGTCATTGCGCAGCGCCAGCGCCATGAGCTCGAGCTGTGCAGCCCACAGGCCGCGGTCAGGTCCGCCGAACGAGCTAAGCGTCCGGTCGACGGCGGCCTCGAAACGTTGTTGCGGGGGGCCGTCGAGGACTTCGTCGGCGTCCATCCCGCGCTGCAGTCCGTCGGCCCAGTCCCCGACCGAGTCGAAGACAGCCTGATTCATCAGGGCATCCTTCGAGCCGAAGTGGTAGCCAATCGCGGCCAAGCTCACCCCTGAGGCGGCCGCGATGTCTCGCGCGGTGGTCGCCGCATAGCCCTTCTCCAGCAGGCAGCGCTTGGCGCCGGCGATCAGGTCCTCGCGGTTTCCCATGGCGGCAGCATACACCGGCGTCTCAAACAAACGTCTTGGACAAACGTATTGTACGTTCGTGTAAGACACGCGTACAGTTCTCGGGAAGGCGCCCCTCCCCAGAGTCGGCGGGGCGCAGTCAGCCAGACCCCACGGGAGGAAACGTCGTGTACAGCGCACAGGCATCTCCGCCAGCTCAGGAACCACGTCATCGGAAGGCCGGCAGCCGGGAGTGGACCGGGCTCGCCGTCCTGCTGCTCCCGCTCCTGCTGGTCTCGATGGACGTCTCGGTGCTGTACTTCGCCGTGCCGTTCATCAGCCGCGACCTGGGGCCGAGCAGCACGCAGCAGCTGTGGATCTTCGATGTCTACGGCTTCGTGCTAGCCGGCCTGCTGATCACGATGGGCGCGCTGGGCGACAGGATCGGCCGGCGGCGGCTTCTGCTGATCGGAGCCTTCTGCTTCAGCCTCGCGTCCGTCGGCGCTGCCTACTCGCACTCGGCAGGCGAGCTCATCGCGGCCCGCGCCATTCAGGGGGCGGCCGGCGCCACCCTGATGCCGTCCACGCTGGCACTTATCCGCAACATGTTCCACGACGAGAAGCAGCGCCGGACCGCGATCGCGATCTGGACGAG
>Ga0126373_10002905_pt1 | contig 12693 bp, 7 predicted proteins | sample PanSoiMetPlot_11_FD_92545 | JGI IMG/M metagenome (GOLD analysis project Ga0126373, IMG submission 92545) | Tropical forest soil microbial communities from Panama - MetaG Plot_11 | ecosystem: Environmental > Terrestrial > Soil > Tropical forest > Bulk soil | place: Panama | collected 2016-02-17
ATATTCGACCGCGTTTTGCGTATCCTCGAGCGCCTTTAGAGGATCCTGATCGCGCTCCATGATTCCCCGAATGGCAAGCGCTTCAGAATAGTGAGGGTAGATTTCGAGAGCTTTGGCGATGTAGCGAGCCGCGTCTGCGGTGCGCCGTTTCATCAGAGCTTCGCGAGCTTTTTGCATGGCGGCGGATGCCTTGCTGGGAATCTTTAATTCCGCAGCGGAGACCGTTAGGTCGCCATTCGCATCGGAGGAACCTGGCCGTCTTGTCGAGGACGGCATCATATCCATCGGATCTTGGGGGAGAGGCGGACTCGCTGAGGGGAGTGAGCGCTGCCAGGGCTGCTGGACGTATTGCGCGTCGCAAACTTGCGGGATGGCGCCGATGATTAACCCACATGCGCCGACAGAGAGCGTGACCAGAAACACCCCTACCGACATGCCGTCTCCTATCTAAACGGCATGGGCCGACCGGTGCCGCTTGCGGCAAATTGCTGGACCCGATTGGTAGGATGAAGCGCCTTCGAGAAGCGTCACATGTTAGCGAGGAGCTTTGTTCCTAGCGGGCATGGCGATTGGCGGAACCACAGGTCGATACGGGCGTTTCCTCCGTTCTCTATCGAAAACATCCCAGAAGGACAGAAAGTTGTCATACTTTGCGTCATACAACCTTCAACCTGTTACGGCTTCAGAGAAGAACCAGGCCGCGGCGGACGCCAATCGATACGGCTTCGGTGCGGCTGCCGGCTCCCAACTTACCGAGGATCGACCCGACGTGAAACTTGACCGTGTGCTCGGAAATATCGAGTCGCGCAGCGATTTCTTTATTCGCAAGACCACCGGCGAGCATTTGCAGAACTTCTCGCTCACGCGGCGTAAGTGACTCGATCAGGTCGTCGACCGGGGGTTCGGGAGCCGAAGTCTTAGGCACGCTGTCACTGATCTGTGCCGGGCGCAATACAACCAGCCCACTGGCCGCTGCTCGGACGGTCGCAGCGAGCTGATCCGGAGAGATATTGCTGGGCAAGAGTGCGCTGATGCCGGAATGCAGTGCCTGTTCGAGGACTTTGGGGGACGCAGCATCGGCAAGAAGCACGACGCTTACATCGGATATCACGTCGGACGCAATGATCGATTGAAGTACGGGTTCGACCGGTTCACTTGATGCGTCAACGAGAACGACGTCTGGCAACGCATCCGAAAGTTCGGCTCCAAGCGCGTCAAGGGTTGCAGCCGTGCCTCCGATTTCTATGTCACCGCTTTTGAGTCGAATTTCGAGGCTGGCGCGAGCCGCCGGGGAAGCAGCGACAATGAAAACACGCGTCACGCCAGTACAGATTCCCCCCTCCGTAACGAGCGTCCCAGCTCCACAGTGACCCGTCGGACTCTTGTGTCATCGCCACGGAGGGATTCGACTCGTGAGCGACCGAGTTGCTCGCCGATTTCGCCGAACCCTCTGAAGACCATGTCATTTACCTCGGCCCGGGCGTTCGCCGCCGACGATCGTGACGTCCTGTACTGCGCCACCACGAACCAATTTGACTGCAAAGGGCTTGCCGATGGCTTCTGCCGCGAGACGCGCGTGGACATCTTCCACCCGTGTGATTGGATGCCCATCGATCGAGACCAGAACGTCGCCGATGACAATCCCGGCTTTGTGAGCCGGACCATCCGATTCAACTTCGATCACAATGGCGGCAGTCTTCTCGCTGTGCTGCAGCTTTTGACGAAGCGCATCAGGCAATCGAACCAATTGCAAGCCGACACCGAGATAGCCACGAGGAATGCGGCCTTTGGTGAGCAGAGTGTCCACCACGCGGTTCACCGTCGGCGCGGCTACGGCAATGGCGCCGAAGCGCGCGAAGCGTGGCGTAGCAATGCCAATCGCGCGGCCGTATGGGTCGATTGCGGCGCCACCCACGGCTGTTGGCTGCAGACCGACGTCGAGTCGAACATACGGAGCGAGTGTTGTACCGGTCCAGGTGCGTCGCTCGGGCACAACCAGACTGACAGCGCCGACGGCGGCGACCGGACCGCTGATTCGCGTCCGACCGACGACAAGAATGAGGCTGCCGGGTTTAATCGAGGAAACCTCGCTGGTTTCTATCGCAGCCGAAGTGGCATCTGCACATTTCAGAACGGCCAGATCCGTCGAGGCGTCCCGGCCAGCGAGGCTTGCAGCGACGATGCGACCGGTTGGCAAAGTGACCTGAATCTCTTCGTCGTGACGCAGTCGATGCTCGGACGTCACGATGACACCGGACCGCCACACTACGCCACTCGACGACCCACGGGGCTCGGTATGAACGGCGACAACGCTTGCGGCGGCGTGATCGGTAGCTTCGGCGAAAGCGTTTGAAAGTGCGATGAGTTCCTGGGACATATTCTGACCTCCGAGAAGAATATGCCCGCAAGTTCTGGGAGCTTACATCAGCCGATTGGCTAGGTCGCACGCGGAGCGTACCAACGAGAATCCCGGCGCGGATATTTCGTCGGTAGGTGCACGTCCTTGGTGTAGCAAGGTGCCCGTCGAGAATCTCGAAGCGAAGACGAGTTTAAAAAAAAACGTTCGCGCGCTAAGCCGCGCTGAAATCAGTCACCCTGCCTCATTTCGTTACAGCGTTCCCTGTATTGCTGCGGCAAAACGGTGAGACCATACTCAGACGACAAAGATAGGCGACCAAATTACAAAACTGAAGCGAGACAAGGCACGTTGCCCCGAAAACCGCGCATGCGGGATAACGCCGCTGAATTCGGAGCGATACCCGAGCGGAGAGGGCTGTGCCGGTTTGTCACTTGGGCCCCGCACCTAGAGCGCTTGTCCGTCGTTTTATGCCAAAAAGATAGGAAGCCGATCTCGATGCGATCTCACTGCGGATTTCATATCGCAGAAACGAATGCTGATGAGGGTGCAAAATATTTTTTTCGAATGCCCGATGGCAGGGAACTGCCTGATCCTGCCTCACGGTTTCAACCTGAGGGCGTTCACGGTCCGTCGGCCGTTTTAGATACGAAACAGTTTGTGTGGACGGATACCGAATTCAGAGGGCATGCTCTTGGGGACCTGGTGATGTACGAGCTGCACGTCGGCACTTTTACTCCCGAAGGTACGTTTGACGCAGCGACCGCGCGACTAGGAGATCTTGCCGACTTGGGAATCACAGCGGTCGAGGTAATGCCGGTCGCACAATTCCCCGGCACTCGGAACTGGGGATACGACGGAGTGTTCCCTTTCACGGTGCAAAATTCATATGGTGGGCCAACGGGCTTTCAACGCTTCGTCGATGCGGCTCACGTCAAAGGAATGTCCGTTATTTTGGATGTTGTGTACAACCATCTCGGACCCGAAGGGAACTATTTTGGCCAATTTGGCCCCTTTTTTACGGGTCGGTATGCAACGCCGTGGGGCGAAGCGATCAATTTTGACGATGCCGAGAGCGATCCGGTTCGACAGTTTTTCATTCAAAACGCACTGTATTGGCTGACTGATTTTCATGTCGACGCTTTGCGGCTCGACGCCGTGCATGGAATCTTTGATTTCAGTGCGCACCATTTTCTCGCGGAGCTCAAGGAGAAAGTGGCGGACCGATCAGCGGCGCTCGGCAGAAAACTTCATTTGATTGCCGAAAGCAACCTCAATGATTCCCGCGTCTTGCGAAGTCCGGAGCAGGGCGGCTACGGCCTAGACGCTCAGTGGAGTGACGACTTTCATCACGCCCTTCACGCTTTGCTCACTCGTGAAACGAACGGGTATTACGCGGATTTTGGCTCAGTCGAAGATCTTGCGGCTGCCTTGCGCGACGGCTGGAGGTTTGTCGGCCAATACTCCGTGTTTCGCAAACGGCGGCACGGAAACTGCCCTACGGGCATAGCAACGGATCGGTTTGTCGTGTTCAGTCAGAATCACGACCAGGTTGGCAACCGGGCGGCCGGCGACCGCTTATCGAATCTGGTCGACTACGACGGCCTGAAGCTGGCCGCGGGCGTTACTTTGCTGTCGCCTTTCCTTCCACTGATTTTCATGGGCGAAGAGTACGGCGAAACGCATCCGTTCCAGTATTTCACAAGCCATAGCGACCCAGATTTAGCGGCCGCAGTCCGGAAAGGACGCCGAGAGGAATTCGCGGACTTTGCGTGGCAAGGTGAGGTTCCTGATCCGCAGGCCGTTGCTACGTTTGAACGATCGGTTCTTGATTGGTCGCGAAGAAACCTCCTACCACATCGAGCGCTAAGAGATTTCTATCGGACCTTGCTATCGATCCGCAAACGCTTTCGGCTGGCGGGCAGCAGGCCGAGAGTCCAATGCGACGAAAAGCTGCGTATTCTCACGTTGGAATATCCGACCCCTGAACTGTTTGTTTTCTTCAACTTCGGAGAATCTCGAATCGTTCCGTGTCCGCGTGCCTACGCAAAGGGCAACGTCGTGATTCAATCAAATGACCCGAGGTGGCCCAGATCGGGCCCCGGCAGCGCAAGGGAGGAAGCACGGGAACCATCGGAGTGCGAAGTTCGCTTGGATAGAAGTTCATTCGTGGCTTTCACGCGCGTTAAACCGCTCGCGAGATGAGATACGTTTGTGTACATCGACACTTTTATCAGCGTCCGCGGGAGAACCCTTCGCTGGAAGCGATTGAGCGACGCGGTCTGGCATGTTACTAAGTTAGTTAACAGTTACGGACGAAGCGGCTTCAATTTTGGGCCCACTCATGGACCTTCGTGATGGTTCCACTCGCAACGTACCGCCTGCAGTTCAACCGTGACTTCCGTTTTCGCGATGCCATTCCCATCCTGGACTACCTGAAGGACCTGGGCATTTCCCACATCTATGCCTCGCCGATTCTCGCCAGCCGCCACGGCAGCGGCCACGGATATGACCTTACGGATCCGACAAAAATCGCTGCCGATTTAGGGGGCGAAGAAGACTTCGTGCTCTTGCAGTCCGCCCTCGAAGAACGTGGGATGGGGCTGCTCCTGGATATCGTTCCCAACCACATGGCGGCCGGCCCCGAAAATCGCTGGTGGATGGACGTGCTTGAGTACGGACCCAATTCGCCTTTCGCGTCCTACTTCGACATCGACTGGAAGCCGCCTTCACGCACACTCGAAAACAAGCTCCTGCTGCCGTTGTTGAGCAAGCCATTCGCAGACGCTTTAAACGACGGAGATATGAACGCTCGGTACGAAGAAGGAAGATTCTTTGTCGCGTACGGCGACCGGCGTTTTCCCGTGGCGCCAAGCTCTTACGCCGAAGTTCTCGCCGAGGCCGACACCGAGGCAGGTCTCCCATCTGATTCCGAATCTCCGGGTGCCAACGAATGGAAAGGAATACTGACGGTCGCGCGAAGCTTTGCGAACGCCTTTGTTATGCGTGGTCAATCCGCCGCAGAGCGCAGGACGAAATTCGAGAACATGCGCGATCGCCTCAAGCAGCTCATCACCCTAACGCCGCAATTCGCAACCAGCATTCAAAATGCACTTCGAAGAATTAACGGAACTCCTCGAGACCCATCGACCTTTTCAAAGCTGGAGCGTCTTCTTGTAGGCCAGCACTATCGATTAGCGTTTTGGGAGACTACCAGCGAAGCGATCAATTACCGGCGATTTTTCTCGATTACAGACCTTGTCGGAGTCCGCGTGGAGGATCCTGCCGTTTTCGAAGCGACGCATGAACTTGCGATCCGGATCGGGCACAAAGATGTGTGCGCGGGTTCTCGAATCGACCATATCGACGGGTTGCGGGATCCCTTCGGCTATCTGACTCGCCTGCGTGAGCGACTCGCTGAGAAAGGCGGCGAGCCCTATCTGATCGTTGAGAAGATTCTGGCGCGCAATGAAACCCTCCCCGAGAATTGGCCTGTGGACGGCACGACGGGATACGACTTCATGAACTGTGTGAATCACTTGTTCGTAGATGAGCGGCAAGCACACTCGCTTAGTGACCTGTATTCCCGCTGGATTGGAATCCATACGCCCTTTGAGGACATCGTACACGAGAAGAAAAAGCTCATCATGCGCACTTTGCTGGGCGTGGAAATGCGCGCGCTGGCCAGAGAGCTAGGCGAACTCTCCCGGGACGACAGGTATGCGCGCGAGCTCCATCCGGCCGAGCTAGCAGAGAGTCTCGTGGAGGTAACGGCGTGCTTGCCAATTTATCGCACCTACATCCAAACACTCGACGTACCGGGAGAAGCGAAACGGGCGGTCCAGCGAGCAGTGGAATCCGCACGGGAGCGACGTCCCACATTGAATCGCTCGTATTTTGATTTTGTGTCGGATGTTTTAGTTCTCGTTGCCCGTGATCATCTTCGCCCCGAGCAACGGGAGGCGCGCCTGGCATTTGTCACCCGATGGCAGCAGTTTACCGGATCCATTATGGCGAAGGGTTTTGAAGACACCGCGCTCTACGTATATTACCCGCTTGCCTCTTTAAACGAAGTTGGCGGAGATCCACAAGTCACCAGTTCCACCGCAGCGGAATTTCACAAGTGGGTGATGAGCCGTCAGAAAAAATGGCCTCATAGCATGAATTCCACCACAACTCATGACACGAAACGATCCGAGGATACTCGAGCGCGAATCGCCGTCTTATCCGAGATGCCAGACCTATGGGCGCGGCACCTGGAATCGTGGTCGCGTGCCAACGAGAAATATGTCTCTCATGTCGACGGCGCTTCGGTGCCCGACCGCAATGAGGAATATCTTTTCTACGAAACGCTCGTTGGCGTCTGGCCCCTCCAAGAGCAGGAATGGCCAACCCTTGTCAGCAGATTGCAGGAATATCTGATCAAGGCAGTTCGTGAAGCGAAGGTACATTCCCACTGGTCGCGACCCAACGAAGGTCACGAGTCCGCTCTCCGCGAGTTTATCGTTCAGGTTCTCGATAGAGAGCGGAATTCCGTGTTTTGCAGCAGCTTCGAACAGGCTCATCAGTGCATCGCACCATACGGAATGATGAATGGACTCTCGCAAACCCTTCTTAAGATCATGTGTCCCGGTGTACCCGATTGTTATCAAGGTTCGGAGTTATGGGACCTGCGGGTAGTCGACCCGGACAATCGTAACGCTATCGACTACCGAGTCAGGCGTGCCGCCCTGGCTAGCGAAAACGGTAGTGCCGCTCCAGAGGACCTTCTTCTTTCCTGGCGAGATGCACGAGTGAAATTACACGTCATACAGCGGTCGTTGACCGCGCGAAATCAGAATCCAGCGCTAGCGACGCAGGCTTCTTACTTACCGCTGAATGTATCCGGGCCGCACGCGGATCGGATCGTAGCCTTTGCACGCGAATACCAAGGCGCTTGGCTCATTGCGGTTGTGCCGCGTTGCATCGCGTCTGTGCGGGCGCCCATCACCGGCGCCGAGGAACGGTTTGAGTTCTGGAAGGATACGACCTTGCGGCTTCCGACGGGCGCGCCTACCGAATGGTTTAATCTCTTGGGAGGAAAAGGCTTACCTGTGATCGCAATGAGCCCTAAAGGCGCATCACTGGGGGACGTGTTTCGCGATTTTCCGCTCGCGCTTTTGCAATCGTAACGCGCTCGAGAGTCGCGGTGCGGCGCGCGTTCTGATCTTCCTTCCCTGGGAGTTTTCCGAAATGCAATCTTTGGTCAGCTTACCTGTAAACAATCACAGGAAGTCTCATTGACTAATCCTCGCGCGGTGACTACGATTCTTACGCCCATCCCCTTTCTCTCTCCCTTAGGAAAAGGCAAGAGGATGTCGAGGCCGAGTGCCAGACGGGGTCCCGCACGCTGGGGCATCGCTTTTATCGTCACGGTTGTTGTGCTCCTGGTTTCCCACGGACTGAAACCTTTTGTTGGCGATATAGCGCCCTATCTCACGGCTATTCCGGCGGTTGCTTTTTCCGTTTGGTACTGTGGAATCGGCCCCTCATTCCTGAGCATCGCGGTTGTGCTGCTTACGGCAACGTATTGGCACACTGAGCCAACGCATTCTCTTCATGCCATCGACGTGACGTATTGGGTCGAATCGACTGTATTCCTGATCGCTTCGGGCCTCGTGGTGGTTGTGGGAGAGTTAGCCCACCGAGAGAACGAGAGGTTATTGAGCGCGCACGGAGAGTTGGAAGAAAGAGTGAGAGAGCGGACGGTGGACCTTGATATCGCCAATCAAGGTCTCAGCGAATTGACGGCCCGTTTGCTTCGACTGCAGGACGATGAGAGACGACGAATCGCCCGCGATTTGCACGATAGCATTGGACAGATTCTAGCCGCTCTGGGCATGAACTTATCGACGGTGCTAGCGGACATCGACCGTTTGGCAAAAACGGCCAACCTTGTAAAAGACAGCCGCGAACTGGTCGCTGAGACGAGCACAAACATTCGCACGATCTCCTATTTGCTTCATCCGCCGCTCTTAGATGAGAACGGGCTTGCGTCAGCTCTACCGTGGTATATCGACGGATTCTCAGAACGCAGCAACATCAAAGTTGATTTGGATCTTCCGGAGGATTTGGGACGGCTTCCGCAGGACTCCGAAGTAGCTATATTTCGAATCGTGCAGGAGTGTTTGACAAACATTCATCGCCATTCGGAAAGTGCCACCGCGAAAATTCGGGTCACTCGCTCCGAGAGCCAGGTGGTAGTTTCGGTGGAGGACTGCGGAAAAGGGATCTCCGCGGAAAAGGTGGCTGAAATGGCATCCAGGGGCGTTCCAGGAGTCGGGCTTCGAGGGATGCGAGAGAGGGTGCGACAGTTGGGTGGAAGCCTGGAAATCGAATCGGCCGGAAGCGGAAAAGGAACCGTCGTAAAGGCGCTCCTGCCGGTTGCCGATGGTGCCGCTAGCAGGAGAATGGTTGCGGGCCTCCAGCCGTGACGTACCAAATGCCACAGACTCAAGATTAGCGGTTCGCGCTCTGGTTCAAACGGGAGAACCCGGGCATTCTCTTTTCATGCGGGGGCCCGCTCGGCTGCTCTTCAAGAAAATCGGGCACGCTATTTCGCCGTCAGGTCCACATCCTTGATGGGCAAGTCCCAATGGCCGTCGAGAATCTCGAAACGGCGTTGCTCTTCCCGTTTGTAAGTGTCCTGGTCCGGGTACAGTTGTTTTATGATGCCCGACGCATCGAAGTTGTCGTTGGCGATCGCAGCATTCTTGAAGACGATCGTGATGCGATAGTCCCAGCGTCCGTCTTCCGTTGTGTGGTACCGGGGCTGAGTCGCGTGCACCTCGATGATTCTGCCTAGCTCTTTTTCCTTCATGAGGACGGGATAGTGATTCTTCTTGAAGAGCGCGATGAATTCGTCTGCGTGCCCCCATTTCGCCTTGTAGTAATACTCAACGACGAATGGCTTTTCCGCTTCTGGCTGGAGAAACAGCCTGGGCGGAGCAGCTTCCGCTATCTCGGAACGTTTGCTAGAAGGCGTCAGTGCCAGAGCAAAGACTACGAAAGCCGCCAGCGCTATGTGCCGGGCCGGTTTCATGACGATCACCTCTTTCGAGAAATAGGCTGCACTTAGTAACGCGATTCGAAATGCGCGAACTCGACTTCTTCTTTCCATTCCAACTGCGCCTTCTCACTTCCAGCCAAGAAATTCTTGCACGACGCGGACGCCGGCTGCGCACTCAACGCTTCCCCAGCGCACGCCTTCCCCATCGTAAAGGTCTCAGGCGCAACCCAAAGACTTTCCCCGGGGAGGAAAGCATGATCCAGGCTGTCGCGCACCATGCGCTTTAGCGTGGGATAGTCGATCCCGTATCCTTCCGCCGCTCGCCGGAAGTACCACGTCAGTTGCGATCGCACGATGCCTTCGTCGTCCGTCGCCAAGGCCACGGGGACCTGTGCCGCGAGGTAAATTGGCAGTACGTTTTCGCGCCCCGTCATGCCACGCACGACTTCGTGGCTCCAAACGCAGTCCTCTACAAGGATGTGCTTTCGCGCCATTTCCGCGAGCAGCCCGGGCGGATCTTCCTCGTACACGACATCCAGCCCGTGCCCGATGCGTTCCGCGTGCCCGAGCTCAATCGACTGCCGGATATGTGATGCCCGCAACTCTTCCGGCTTTACTTCGCCGGGAGTTAGCTCACCCGCATGCAGGCTGATGTGCACTTTCGGATAAATCCCGTGTAGAAAGTCGAGCATCCGCAATTGCCGCTCGAAGTCGTGCAGGGCCAGATATTCGTCCTGCGACTGCACAAGATTGATCCCGACGACCCGCGGGTCTGCACTGGCGATTTCAAATCCGGCCACCATCTGTGCGAATACCTGTTCTTTTGGAAAGGCGCGTAGAACCTGATTCAGATAGCGCAGCGTGACGCCGCACCCCACGTCCGGATGCGGCCCTCCACAGCCAAGGATTTCCCGCATTTTGGCTTCGCCGTCATCGAGATGCCGACGACCCTCGGCGACAACCTTTGTCATTCCTGCCACCAGCAGTTTCCTTCGCAGCGCCGCAAAGTCATCGTCCCAGCCGACCTCTCGCCCGAGCTGCATCGCCGCGCCCTGATCGGGTGTCAGCATCGTTTCTAGATAAAGCTCGTGCTGGGCGCCGGCACGATGCGTCACTTCCGCGAACATTTCGCCCCAGTGCTTGTTCGTCACCAGATCAAATTTTCCGAATGCCGCAAAGAAGTGAAGCCGTACGTCGCGATCTTCAGCACTCGGATGAAAGTTCCGAATGGACAACGCATCGATAACGCGATTGCGGAACGTGAAATCACGGATTGCCTGGGATGCTGGCACGCGGCCTGCTCCGTCACACGGCGGCGGCACGATCTTCATCGTCGCCTGTTCGATGCAAAGGCCGTCCTCCGCCGCGTAGTCGATGTAACTCTCCGCGTACACGGCACCAGTCAGATGGTGATGCAAATCCCCGCCCTTCGGCATGCGATCTAAAAAATCCATCAACACCGCCGGTTGTTCGCGCACTTTTTCAAGATAAAGCGCGGTCCGCAGCTCTGGCGATTGCGTTTGAACGACGCTGACAGTCGCGACAGTCGCCAGCGAGAGTCCGAGTAACAGTCTTCGGTTCACAGTTCCCCTCGAGGTAAACGCTTCTACCACAGAATCCGCGCCTGCCGTTTATACAAGTGCGGGAAGTGATTCGTCCACTCGGATAGCCGCAAATTGGGAGTGTGGGCTTGCAGGAAGGTCAGACCTAGTGAGTGGGGCTCGATAAATACGAGCCCGTTTCGAGTACGTTCTTATGACTGTTCTAATCAGGTGTTATCAAGTAGCCGCTCCTTCTGACCAATTCCGATCTATTCTTCGCGCATGAGGATCGCAGGATCGACCGCGAGAGCGCGCTGCGCCGGAATCCATGTGGCAAGTAGGCCCACAAACGACATCGCCAGCACAACGCCAGTCAAAACCAGCGGGTCACGAGGAGTTGCCTGATACACGATGGAAGCAAGCACGCGGCTCGCTAAGATTCCGAGGAGCAATCCTGCCGCCGAGCCGAATGCCAGCAGTTTAATTGCGCGACCCAGGGCGGCTTTCAAGACCTCCGTGCGTTGGGCGCCGAGGGCCATGCGAATTCCGAGCTCGCGCTTTCGCTTGCTGACTGAGTAGGCTGCCATCCCAAAGATGCCGGTGACGGACAGCAACGCGCCCATTGCGCCGAGAACGCCGAGCGAACTTATCGCCATTCGTGATGCAAAAAGAGCCCCGTCCATTTCGCTGTTCCAGGTCTGAAGGAAGACAGGCAGTGCCGGGTCCAGATTTCCCAGCGTAGTCCGGATGGCTGGCGCGAGTTGCTGCGGATCGCCCGGCGAGCGCAACACCAGCCAGGTGTCGCTCGAGGGGGATTGCAGGATGGGAAGAAACATCGCGGACTGCGGATTTTCAGTGAGGTCCGCGGTATATTTTCCTTCTTGAACAATCCCTACGACTTCGATACGCGTCGCATCTTTCAGTTTGAAATGCTTGCCTAGTGCGTTCGTTGCGGAGCCAAAGATCTTGCTCGCGAACTCCTCATTGATGACCGCCACAGCGGGTGCGTTTTTGTCGTCACTCCACGTAAAGGTTCTTCCCAGCAGCAATGCCGTTCTCGCCGCGTGAAAATATTCGGGAGATATGCTGTAAGTGATCGGTTGAGCCGCGGCGTTCGACGGCAAGAAATCTGAGGTTTCGTCTTTGAAGACAGCCACGTCGTTCGAACCCATATGTAATGGTGGGTACTCGCCCACTAGTCCCACGGACTCGAGGCCGGGGATGGCCTTTATGGCGTCGATCATGCGCCTTTGTATTGGGGCGACGCGATCGCCGGTGTAACCCGCCATACTCACATCCGTTCGTACGAGCATCACGTTTCGCGGGTCAAAACCGAAATCGCTGCGCAGCGCTCGGACCAATCCGCGCGCGGCAACGAACGAGGAAGTGACCAGCACTGCGCAGATGGCAATTTGCACCGCAACCAGCGCATCGCGAAGCGTGATCCGCCGCCCTGCGCTGGCCGGCGATCCCGATTTGATGATCTGATACGGATCCGTGCGGAGCACCTGCTGGACAGAAACCGCGCCGAACAAAAATCCGCTCACCAGACTTAAGAGCAAAGCGACTCCATAGACTTTTGCATCCGGGTATAGCGGCACGTTTATGGGATATTCCGCGAATGGGTTCCAGTTGCTGAGCCATTGCAACAGACTCACGCTGCCCCAGACGCCGATAGCGCCTCCAGCCAGCGAAACCAAGACAGTTTCGGTGAAAAGTTGCCGCAGTACGCGGAGGCGAGTCGAACC
>Ga0126373_10002906_pt1 | contig 12692 bp, 6 predicted proteins | sample PanSoiMetPlot_11_FD_92545 | JGI IMG/M metagenome (GOLD analysis project Ga0126373, IMG submission 92545) | Tropical forest soil microbial communities from Panama - MetaG Plot_11 | ecosystem: Environmental > Terrestrial > Soil > Tropical forest > Bulk soil | place: Panama | collected 2016-02-17
CGGGCGTCGCGCGCCTTGGCAGCCCGGTAACAAACTTCCGCGTCCATGCTTTGAGTATGGCGCAGCTTTGCGGTTTGGACTAGCGGTTTTCGGACATGAATGCTCAGGACGATAGAATGGTCGAGTGACTCGGCGTCGTTTTCTTGTTGTCGCGGCTAGCACTTCAGCAATGAGCCAGGAGATTTTGCGGATTCCTCCGCCGAAGGCCGACGCGCGCGTCTCATACGGCCATGGTCCCCAACAGTTCGGCGATTTACGCCTACCTGCCGGTAAGGGGCCGCATCCGACAGTCCTTTTCATTCACGGCGGATTCTGGCGCAACGCGTACAGCCTGGACCACACCGGCCATTTGTGCGCGGCGCTGACGAAAGGCGGCGTCGCGACGTGGAACATCGAGTATAGACGGCTGGGCGATCCAGGCGGCGGATGGCCTGGGACGACGGAAGACGTCCTGCACGCGGCCGAATATCTGAAAGTTCTCGCACGACGATACAACCTCGACCTGCGGCGCGTGGTTGCCTCAGGGCATTCGGCTGGCGGGCAGTTGGCGCTGTGGCTCGCGGCACAAATGCCGATTGAACTGCGGGGAGTCATTCCGCTCGCAGCCGTGTCCGATCTCAGGCGCGCCTTCGCGCTTCAACTTGGCAATGGCGTGGTAGGGCAGTTCCTGGGCGGATCGCCCGACCGGGTTCCGCAGCGCTACGCCGCCACGTCACCGATCGAGCTGCTCCCTATTTCGGCGCCGCAGCGCGTAATTCATGGGACGGCCGACAATATTGTACCGTTCGAGCTGAGCGAGCGTTTCGCCAAAGAATCGCACAATGCCAAGCTCGTACCGCTTCAGGGCGCGGGGCACTTTGAGCTGATCGATCCGCGGGCCAAGGAGTGGGAGACAGTGCGGAAGAATATTCTAGAGTGGAATTTCTAGGCGAACGCTTCGTCGATTAGCTCGGCTTGTTCCTGCTGGTGGCGCTTCAGCGAACCGGCTGACGGGCTGGCGCTCGCGGCTCGGCCGGCGTAGCGGACCTGGCGGTTTTCCTTGAGGATCGGCTGGAGATTCTCCTGGACGAATCGCCAGGCGCCCATGTTGCGAGGCTCTTCCTGGACCCACATGACATCGGCGGTGGCAGGATAGCGCTCGATCAGATCGCGCAATTGGTCGCCTGGAAACGGATAAATCTGTTCCAGGCGCGCGATGGCGATGTCTTGGCTCTTGCGCTCTTCGCGCGCGGCGGCCAGGTCGTAGTAAATCTGCCCGGAGCAGAGAATCACCCGACGCACGCGCTGCGAGTCGATCGTGGTGTCGTCGATGACTTCGCGGAACGCGCCGGAGGTCAGCTCATCCAACACCGAAACCGCCTTGGGATGACGCAGCATACGCTTCGGAGTAAAAATAATGAGCGGCTTGCGGACGCCGCGACGATCGTGACCGCCGTGCATCTGGCGGCGCAGAATGTGGAAGTATTGCGCGGGTGTGGAAGCGTTCACCACCTGAATGTTGTCGTCGGCGCTGAGCTGCAAGAAGCGCTCCAGGCGAGCGCTGGAATGTTCGGGGCCTTGGCCTTCGTAGCCATGCGGCAGTAACAAAACGAGCCCGCTGGGCTGGCTCCACTTGGCTTCGGCGCTGACGATGAACTGATCGATCATGATCTGCGCGCCGTTGGAAAAGTCGCCGAACTGCGCTTCCCAGAGGACGAGTGTGCGCGGGTCCGCGACGCTATAGCCAAATTCGAACCCCATCACCGCGTATTCGCTCAGCGCGCTATCGAACACGTCGAAGCGCGCTTGATTCGGTGAGAGATGCTTGAGCGGGACGTAGCGGTCGCCCGTTTCGCTGTCGTACAACTCCAGATGGCGTTGGCTGAAGGTTCCGCGTCCGCTGTCCTGGCCGCTGAGACGCACAGGAGTCCGTTCGAGCACCAGGCTGCCAAAGGCGAAAGTTTCCGCAGTGGCCCAATCCATAGGCGCGCCGTTCAGGACCTCGCGGCGCTTCTTGAGGAATCCGTCGAGCTTGGGATGCACGTGAAAGCCGGGCGGGAAGCTGGTAATTGCCTCGAGAATCTGCGCGAGCGTGGAGCGATCTACGGCAGTTTGCGCCACCGGCGGGTCCATGTCTTCCGGATCCAGATCGGACAGCTCCTGGACCTGATAGCGCTCGGAGTTCTTTTTCGACGCGTCGTAAATGTCGCTGAGACGCTGGTGAACCGCCTTGCGCATCTGATCGACTCGCGATGACTCCACGATGCCTTCGCGTATCAACGTTTCCGAATACAGCGTCGCAACCGAAGGATGCTGGCGGATCTTGCGGTAGAGAATCGGCTGAGTGTAGCTGGGGTCGTCGGCTTCGTTGTGCCCATGCCGGCGATAGCAGAACATGTCGATGACGACATCCTTCTTGAAGCGCTGACGGTAATCGTAGGCCATCTGCGCGACGCGGACGCAGGCTTCCGGGTCGTCGCCATTGACGTGGAAGATCGGAGCTTGCACCATTCGCGCGACATCGGTGGAATAAGGCGTGGAACGCGCTTCGTCGGGATTGGTGGTGAAGCCAATCTGGTTGTTGATGACGAGATGGATGGTCCCGCCTGTCGTGTAGCCTTCGAGTTGCGAGAGGTTCAGCGTTTCGGCCACGATGCCTTGCCCGGCAAAAGCGGCGTCGCCGTGGACCAGAATCGGGATCACGCGCGCGCGCTGGGTGTCGCCGAGACGGTCTTGCTTCGGGCGAACGATGCCTTCGACCACCGGGTCGACAGCTTCGAGATGGCTGGGATTGAACGCCACCGACACGATAATTTCCTTGCCGGTAGTGGATTTTCGGACGCCGCTCGCGCCCAGGTGATACTTGACGTCGCCGGAGCCTTGCGTGCTGTTCGGGTCGCCGCCCTCAAATTCCGAGAACACCTGAACCATCGACTTGCCGACGATGTTGGCAAGCACGTTGAGGCGCCCGCGATGCGCCATGCCGATCACGGTTTCGTGCACGCCGTTGTTGGCGGCGCGGTCGAGAATCTCATCCAGAATCACGATGGCGGATTCCGAGCCTTCGAGCGAAAAGCGCTTGTGTCCGACGAAGCGCGTATGGAGGAAGTGCTCGAACTCCTCAGCTTCGACTACGCGTTCGAGCGCACGCAGCCGGGTGGCGGGTTCGAGCGGCCAGCGATTGCCCGTGGGTTCCATCCGAAGCTGGAGCCAGCGCTTCTGCTCCGGAATCTGGATGTTCATGAACTCGCAGCCGATTTTTCCGCAGTATGTCTGGCGCAGCGTTTCCAGGATTTGCCGAAGCGTGGCTAGCTTTTGGGGCGCACCGTCCTTAAGATCCTCGTCGGCCGACATGAGCGTGCCGGTGATGAATTCCCGATCGAGGTCCCAGATCGTCAGGCCGTAGGTGGCGGGATCGAGCTCGGGATGATAGACCGCTTCCGAGCCAAGGGGGTCGAAATCGGCAATCAGGTGGCCGCGCACTCGATAGGCGTTGATGAGCTGCAGTACGGCAGCTTCTTTGGCAACTTCGTCGAGCTGACCGCCGCGAAGACCGGGGACGGATCCTGGCCGGTCGTGCTGCCAGTGGACGGGTTTGTGCGGAATCTTCAGATCCGCGAAGATCTCTTCGTAGAAGTCGTCGACGCCTTCGAGCAGAGCCTGGAGGCGGCCGAGGAACATGCCGGATTCAGCACCTTGGATCACGCGGTGATCGTAGGTGCAGGTCACCGTCATGACCTTGCTGAGACCGAGCAGGGCACGAATTTGCTGGGCGGCGCCATGATATTCGGCCGGATAGTCGATGGTGCCGGTGGCGATGATGGCGCCCTGGCCGGGCATCAAACGAGGGACGGAACCGAGAGTTCCCACCGTGCCGGGGTTGGTGAGCGAGATGGTGGTGCCGTCGAAGTCCTCGAGCGTCAACTTATTGTTGCGAGCGCGCGCCACGATGTCGTCGAACGCTTCCATGTACTGGGCGAAGTTGAGCGCGCCTGCGTTCTTGATGTTGGGGACTTTGAGCGAACGCGTCCCGTCTTTGCCGGCGACGTCGACGGCGATTCCGATATTGATCGCCTCGCGCACCGCGCGGAACGACTGGCCTTGCGTCTCCGCATAGGCGTGGTTGAGCGTCGGGTTGGCTTGGACTGCCTTAACGATGGCCCATCCCACGATGTGCGTGTAGGAGATTTTCGTCTTCCCGGTGAGGGTTCGGTGCTCGTTAATGATGCGGCGGTTCTCGTCGATCACTTTGACCGGGATGATGCGCTGTGAGGTGGCCTGGGGGACGCTGAGGCTCGCGTTCATGTTCTCGGCAATGCGCGCAGCGGCTCCGCGCAAAGGGACGAGCGTTTCGCCGGTGACCGGGTGGTGTTCGGGCGCGGGGATGGCCAGAGCTTCCGCGTGCGGTACGGACGAGATTGCCGAGGGTGCGGATGTTCCGTTGCCGGCGTGAGTTGTGCCGTTGGATTCGAAGACTTTTTTCCAACTGTCGTCTACGGTGCGGCGATCGTGCAGGTACTGCTGGTATAGCTCGTCTTCGAGCCAACTGTTGATACCAAACTCGTTTGGGCGTGATTCGGACATGTCAGGAATTCGAAGGGTCCTTTTTTATGATAGCGTGACGGCGAAAGACGGTGTTGCGCTGCACACGCCGCCAGAAGCGAATTAGCAGAGCATGCTCACGCGCTGGGATCGAGTCCGCGGCGCACTAGCTCTTCGCCATAAACTCGGTGAACGCGCTCGATTTTGTCGAATAGGCCGCAGAAGGCTTCTTCAGGGTTCATCGCGCGCACCTTGTGGTCGGATAGCGTTTCAAGGTGCGCTTTCCATTCGGCCTCGAAATCCTTATTGAAGATGTCGCGCTCGAGAATGCTGGTGGCACGAAGATTCAGTTGGCCGGGAGGCTCAGTTTGCGGCCGGGCGGGATTCACGACCTGCTCCTCCGGCAGCTCGGTGAGCTCCAAGTAGCACGGGATGCCGGCGGACTCCAGCGCATCGCGCACGTCCGCCATATCGGCTGCCGCGACCGCTGTTGCGCCGGACTCGGTGCGGGAAAATACTTCGGCGGCCTCGCCGATCCATTCGGGTTCAACGGATTGATCGAAGAGTGGGTCGGCCTCGTATATGGGGTATTCGTCCTCTGCGGACTCTTCGCTGGGCACGTTGTCACGAGGTGCAGTGGCTGCGCGTTTGGGTTCAACGGGCTTTGCGTTGAGGCGGGCGGTGAGTCCGCGCTGTTCGAGTTCGGCGTCGTAGATCTGCTGCGCCACTTCAACCAGATCGGCGCGATTCATCGCGAGGAGAGCTTCGTCGGAATAAAGGCTGTACGCTGGCGGAGATGTTTGGGATCGGCGGCTTGCATGTGGCACCCAATGTTCGACCAGTCTAGCGCACGCCCCCGGCGAATTCGTATCTTCGTCTGATGAGTGCGGTGATCAGCTGGCCGATGCCGTAGATTTATCCAACTACGCAGGAGAAAGATTTGCAAAACGCGGGAACTTTCTCTTGGGCTCAGACCTTGAGTGCGTGCGGGCCGGGTATGGGTCACATTTCCGCGGATGACGCATTCCGAGTTTTTGCAGAGGGTGGCGTTATTTTTTACTCAAATTTTATCGATCCGCTGCGGCGAAGTGCGATGCGGAGCGGAGCAAAACTCGAATCCAGTGTAGGCGGAATTGTGGGCTGCGAAACTCGTAGAAATCGCAAACCCTTGGATATAGGAGGGAACTAGTTGCGGGAGCCTGGGGACTCGGGTTACTAATGCGGACCGACCGCTGGGCACCTGCACCGGACGGCCGAGCGAGTTGACATGGGTACAATGGTGAAATCAATGAGGATCGCCCTCGCACAGATCAATACCACCGTCGGAGATCTCCTCGGAAATGCGAGGAAGATTCTTGAGTTCTCAAAGCGCGCCGCGGCGTGCGGTGCGCAGGTGGCCGTTTTTCCCGAGCTCACTATCACCGGGTATCCACCGCGCGATTTGCTCGAAAAGCAGAGCTTTCTCGCTCAGGTGGAGCAGCATCTGGAGCAGCTTGCGCGCGACACGGCGGACCTGAAGCTGGCGATCATTTGCGGGACGGTGACGCGGACAGGGTCCTCCAATGGGAATCCGATCTTCAATAGCGCCGCGGTAATCGAAGGCGGGCGCGTCCGGTTCCGCCAGAATAAGATGCTGCTGCCGAGTTACGATGTTTTTGATGAAAAGCGCTATTTCGAGCCGGCGACGAAGCAGTGCGAGTTGAGTTTACACGGTTCGGAGACCGCGCTGACGGTTTGCGAAGATGCCTGGAACGACAAACAATATTGGGAGCGCAGGCTGTACAGCCGCGATCCGGTGGAGGAATTGGCGCAGGGCGGAGCGCGGCTGCTGATCAGCATCAACGCATCGCCGTATCACATGGGAAAGCGCGCGCTACGGCACGAGATCTTCGCTGCCACGGCGAGACGATTCAAGCTTCCGATCGTGTACGTGAACCAGGTGGGCGGAAACGATCAACTGGTCTTCGATGGCAGCAGTTTTGCGATGGACGCCGAGGGAGAACTGATCGCGGTGGCTTCTTCATTTGAAGAAGATCTCGCGTTCGTGGACACCGAGGCAGGAAGCGGCGACCGGCACGACAATTTTCCCGAAGAGTGCGAGGCGGCCTATGAGGCGCTGGTTCTGGGGACGCGGGACTACATTCGGAAATGCGGATTCGAGCGCGTGATCATCGGGCTCAGCGGCGGAATTGATTCGTCGTTGACGGCGGCGATCGCGGTGGATGCCGTCGGCAGGGGGAACGTTACGGGCATCGGGATGCCGGGGCCGTATTCGTCCGAGCACAGCGTCAGCGATGCGCGCGACCTGGCGCAGAACCTGGGCATCCGGTTCGAGCTGATCTCGATCCGCGAACAATATGAGGCGTTCATGAAGGCCCTCGGGCCTGTGTTCAACGGCGCGGCGATGGGTGTTACGGAGGAGAATCTCCAGTCGCGCCTCCGCGGCGTTACGTTGATGGCGCTATCGAACAAATGGGGCGCGCTGGTGCTGACCACCGGCAACAAGAGCGAGCTCGCAGTCGGATATTGCACGTTGTACGGCGACATGTGCGGCGGCCTGGCAGTGATTAGCGACGTGCCGAAGACCCTCGTTTACTCGCTATCGCGCGTGGCCAACAAGCGACATCCCAACGCGATTCCCGAGAATGTTTTCATCAAGCCGCCGTCGGCCGAGTTGAGGCCGAACCAGAAGGATACCGATTCGCTTCCCGAGTACGACGTGTTGGACCAGATTTTGCGCGGTTATATCGAGAACAACGAGTCGGCTCGCGAGATCGCCGATTCGCTTCATCTGGATGTAACGCTGGTGCGTGATATTGTCAACAAAGTGGACCGCAACGAGTACAAGCGGCAGCAGGCCGCGCCCGGTCTAAAAGTAACCACCAAGGCGTTCGGTATCGGACGCCGTTTTCCCATCGCACAGCGGTTTTCCGAGTGAAAATCGGATTGGCGGAATCTCTCCGAATGAGGCGTGCTCTATGAAAGCAACTCACGTGCTTCGTCAAGTTTTGCTGGCAGCGGTGGCAATCGCCATCGTCGCCGCCTCGCGTTCGCAGCCCGCGCCGCGCGAGCGAGTGGGATTTCTGCCCGACGGCGGGTTCCTGCTGAATAGCGGCTGGCGCGTGAAGCCTGCCGGCACGCAGGTACAGCTCAGCACGCTGCCCATGAACGCGGTGCTCTCGAGCGACGGCCGGTTTCTGATCGCGCTGAACGGCGGCTATCAACTGCCCTCGCTTAGCGTGCTGGATACTAAGGAGGGCCACGAGGTGGGACGAACTCGCGTGCCGGACGGCTGGCAGGGACTGGCGCTTTCGCCGGACGGCCGCACCTTGTGGGTGGGCGGCGGATCGAAAGTGTCGGTTTTCGAGTATTCGTTTAGTCCGGCTGGTCAGCTTCAGCCGGTGCGAACGTTCGAGATCGTCAAAGAGGCCGAACGGAAGCCGAAGGATTTCATCGGGGACGTTGCGATCGCGCCGGACGGTCATATTCTATATGCCTGCGACTTGTTCAATGACGCTATCGTTGCAGTGAACACGCAATCGGGTACCGTGATCGGACGTTACAAGACCGGACGCAGGCCGTATCGCATTCTGTTCGCGCCGGACGGGAAGACGTTTTATGTCACGAGCTGGGCGGATGGATCCATTGTCCGGCATCAAGCGAGCGATGGAGCGCAAGTGCAGGTGCTGCGGCTGGGAGCGCACGCCACCGACATGGTCTGGCGCGATCGCATGAGCGCCGGAGAATCGGGCGAGGGTGTTTCTTACAAGGCACGCATTTTTGTGGCGGCGGCGAATACGAACAATGTTTACGCCGTGGGAGTTTCCGATAACGGCGACTTGAAGCTGGTTGAGACCATCAACGTTTCTACTTCGCCCATGCACCCCCTCGGGATGACGCCGAGCGCGCTGGCTTTGAGCGCCGACAAGACCAAGCTATATGTCGTTTGTTCCGATGCAAACGCCGCAGGAGTTGTGGACGTCACCGAGCCGCGCAGCCGCGTGCTCGGATTCATTCCGACGGGATGGTATCCAACGGCGGTGAAGGCGCTTGCGGATGGCCGCCTGGTGGTTCTCAACGGCAAAGGATCGCGCAGCTTCCCGAATCCGCAGGGTCCAAATCCGGCCAAGCGCATGGCGCGCAGCCACGAGGGCGAGCGGACCGACCAGTATGTGGCGAGCATTCAAAATGGATCCGCGTCCTTTATAGCTCCCCCCAGCGACGGCGCGCTTCGCGCTTACACGGCGGAGGTGACCCATAACTCGCCCTATCGGGATGAATTGATGGATGCTGCGCCTGCCGGGATTCCTCCGGCGATCCAGCACGTGCTGTATATTGTGAAGGAAAATCGGACCTACGATCAGGTGTTGGGCGATATCGGAAAAGGCGCGAGCGATCCGTCGCTGAGCTTGTTCGATGAGAAGGCGGGGCCGAATCATCACAAGCTGGCGCGCGAGTTCGTGCTGTTCGATAACTTTTATGTAAATAGCGACGTGAGCGCCGATGGGCACAACTGGGCTACGTCAGGGATCGCGAACGACTTCGTGCAGAAACTTTGGCCCACGAACTACGCGGGCCGCAGCAAGATCTACGCCTTCGAAGGCGCCGATGAGGATCGCGGCCCGGCTGGCGCAAGCCTCGAGCCGGCGGGCTATCCTCCCGCGGGGTTTTTGTGGACCAACGCTGCCGCTAGAGGAGTGACGCTACGCAATTACGGCTATTGGGTGCAGAACAAGCGGACTGCGGGATCGGACGGAGTGCAGATCGAGGAAGTACGCGATCCCGTGCTGACGAAGGTCACGAACATGAAATACCGCAGCTTCGATCTGGACTATACCGACGTGAATCGCGCGAAGGTCTTCCTGGATGATTTGGCGGACTTTGAGAAGACCGGGACGATGCCGCAGTTGATGATTCTGCGTTTGGGCAATGACCACACGAACGGAACCGCACCCGGCAAGATCGCGCCGTTGTCGTCGTTTGCAGATAACGACTATGCGTTGGGGATGATCGTGGAAGGTATGTCGCGCAGCAAGTTTTGGCCGAGCACGGCCGTCTTCGTGGTCGAAGACGACGCGCAGAATGGGCCGGATCACATCGATTCGCACCGCTCGCCGGCGTTCCTGCTGTCGGCTTATACGCACACCGGGAAAATCGACAGCACGATGTACAACACCACGTCGGTGTTGCGGACCATGGAGCTGATTCTGCACCTTCGTCCGATGACGCATTACGACGCCGGCGCGCGGCCGATGATCAACGCGTTTTCTCAGCAGGCAAACCTGACGCCGTATCAGGTGGAGAAGCCGCGGATTCCGCTGGATGCGAAGAATCCGGAGAATTCGGCTACGGCGGCGCGGTCGGCAAAGATGGACTTCAAAGAAGCGGACCGGATCGATGACGATGAGCTGAACGATATTTTGTGGCTCGCGATTCGGGGCTCCGATCCGCCGGCCCCGATGCGGAGTCTGTTCGCGAGATAGGCGTTCACACGAGTGTGAACGGGGCACGCAGGAGTGCGTGCGCCACGGCACAGGTAATGGCCCGCATCCATCTTTGCTTCGTCTGGCACATGCACCAGCCTTTTTATAAGGACCTGGTGACGAGCGTCTATCATCTTCCCTGGACGCGGATGCACGCGCTCAAGGATTACTACGGGATGGTGAAGGTGCTCGAGGATTTCCCGAACGTGCACCAGACTTTCAATCTCGTGCCATCGATGATGGTTCAGATCGAAGAATATGCCGCAGGCAAGGCAACGGCAGATCCATTTCTCAACTGCGCGGTGAAGCCGTCGGCGGAGCTGACGCCAGCCGAGCAGCTCTTCGTGCTCAAGTATTTTTTTCAAGCGAACGCCGGGCGGCTTATTTACCGCTATCCGCGTTACGGGGAGCTGTACGACGCTTTTCAGCGGGCCGGCAGCGATCCACAGCGCGCGCGGCTATTGTTCGGGCCGCAGGAGTTGACCGATCTTCAGGTGCTCTCGCAACTGGCCTGGTTCGACGAAGAGTTTCAAGAGCACGATCCGGAAGTACGAGAGCTCATCGCGAAGGGCCGCGGCTATTCGCTCGAAGAGCAGGCTCGCATGGCGCGCAAGGAGCGCGAGATTATGGCGAGCGTGGCGCCCGTGTACCGCGAGTTTGCCGCGCGGGGACAGATCGAGATTTCAACCACGCCGTTTTACCACCCGATTCTGCCGCTTATATGCGACTCCGATATCGCTGCTGTGTCGCATCCGCACGTGCCGCTGCCCAGCCGGTTCCAATATCCCGATGATGCGCGGCATCAGCTCAAGACCGCGCGCGACTATATCGAGCAGCACTTCGGACTGGCGCCGGTAGGCTTGTGGCCGTCGGAAGGGTCGGTCTCCGATGAGGCCTTGTCGTTGGCCGCCGAGGCTGGCTTCCAGTGGGCCGCGAGCGATAACGGCGTGCTCGCTCAAACGTTGCACAAGACGGCGGGCGCGGAATTGACCTACCGTTCCTACCTCTGGAAGCACGGCGGGCGCGAGTTACGGCTGATCTTCCGCGATCATTTTTTGAGCGACCAAGTGGGGTTCGTTTATTCGAAAATGGGCGCCGCGGAGGCGGCTGATCATTTTCTCGATCGGATTCGCGCCAACGCGCAGCCGCTTGCATCCGGCGGAGCCGGTGTTCTGGTTCCGATTATTCTGGACGGCGAGAACGCGTGGGAATATTATTTTCAAAACGGCCGGCCATTCCTGCGCGAATTGTATACGCGCATAAGCCACGCGCCAGACCTCGATGCGCTGACGGTGAGCGAAGCGCTCAATATCGATCAGCCGCGCGAGCTAGATCACATTTTTCCGGGATCTTGGATCAACGCCAACTTCGATGTTTGGATCGGATCGCAGGAAGACAATCTCGCCTGGGAGTACTTGCTGCGGGCGAGGAAGAAGTTCGATGAAGTTTCAAGCTCCGTCCCGGAGGACGCCCGGCGGCTTGCGTTTGAAGAGCTGCTGATCGCCGAAGGCAGCGATTGGTGTTGGTGGTATGGGCCGGAGCATCAATCCGACAATCGAGTGGAATTCGACACACTGTACCGGCAACATCTGACAAACGTTTATCGCGCTCTGAACGTCGCGGCGCCCGACGAATTATCGCGTCCCATTCTGATGACGCAGGCAGAGTATTCCCACCAACCGCCAATGAATCCGATTCGAGCGACCATTGATGGCGAAGTGACGTCCTATTTTGAATGGATGGGCGCAGGCCACTATCGCAGCGATGCGCGGCCGGGCGCGATGCATGGATCGAGGAACACCCCGCGCGACTTATTCTACGGAACCGACGGCTCGAGTCTTTACTTGCGCCTGGATTTCGACGGAGCGCCTGAGTTTGGCGGCATCGAGCTGCGAACCAGGGCCGGCAAGTTTGCACTCCTGACCGATCCGGGAATCGAACGCGCGCAAAAACGAATTTTTGAAGCGCGTGTTCCTTTTGAACTGCTCAAGGTTTCCAAAGACGAGCCGCTGTCGTTTCAAGTAGCTCTCATGGACGGCAGCGGCTCGCTCGAACCCATCCCGCACGATGGTTGGATCGATCTCACGCTTCCGAACGCGTGAATCAGGCCTTGCGACTCGAATACTTGTTCAACAGCGCGAGCAGCTTTGAGGCAGCCGGCGGCGGAGCGACTTCACCCATCACGATATCCCGGTTGGCCATGGCCTTGCCGTACATCTCCTTATTCCAGTCGTCGTCCGGGCGCAGTGTCGCACCCTGCAACGATAGGCCGGCGAACGCGCCGCGCGACCGTGACCAGGTCAGCATTTCGGCATGCAACTGGGCGTCGGTTTCGGCCGAGGAATCGCGTCCGACCGGGCCGCCGGCCACAGACGCGTCGGCCCCGAGCGTGAACTTGCTCTGAAGCAGCTTTTGCACGCCGGATTTGTTCATAACCAGCATCACGACATCGGTATCGGAGACACCGATCTGAAATCCGAAGCTGCCCCCCTCGACGCGAATCGCTGCGGGAGCGGACCAACCGACGCCGCTCTCCTTGCGGCAGAGCATGAAGCCTTTGCCGTATTTGGCGCCCACGATGAACGCGCCCTTCTTCACGCCGGGCACGACGACGATGCACTGAGCTTTCTCAAGCAGGTCTTGCGGTATTCCTTTGTCGGGAGCGGACATGATATCGGTCATCATGTC
>Ga0126373_10002907_pt1 | contig 12685 bp, 7 predicted proteins | sample PanSoiMetPlot_11_FD_92545 | JGI IMG/M metagenome (GOLD analysis project Ga0126373, IMG submission 92545) | Tropical forest soil microbial communities from Panama - MetaG Plot_11 | ecosystem: Environmental > Terrestrial > Soil > Tropical forest > Bulk soil | place: Panama | collected 2016-02-17
AACGCGGCTCGAGGGCAATCCCAGCTTTCGCCAATTGCTCGGCCAGGTGCGGGAAACGGCGATGGGCGCTTACGCGCACCAAGACGTCCCGTTTGAAAAGCTGGTCGAGGAACTGAGGCCGGAGCGCGACCTGAGCCGCAATCCACTGTTCCAGGTGATGTTCATCCTGCAGAACGTGCCCCCCTCCGAGAGCAGGCTGAGGGGCGTCGAAGTCAGCAGCTTCTCCCTGCCGGGAGAGAGTTCGAAGTTCGATCTCACCGTGATCGCGCTGGAATCGCGGGAGGGCCTGCGCACTACGCTCGAATACAACACCGACCTGTTCGATGCGGCTACGATCGAGCGGCTGATGCGGCATTTTGAAGTGCTGCTCGATGCCGCCGTGGCGAATCCGGATCTCGGTGTGCGGAATCTGCCGCTGCTCACCGACGCAGAGCGCGAGCACATAGTTTCCGACTGGAATCGCACCGCGGCGGATTACCCGCGTGACCGGGCGATGTATCAGCTCTTTCAAGATCAGGCAGAACGCACGCCCGAGGCGGTTGCGGCGCGCTTCGGCGACCAATCCATCACCTACGCCGAGCTGAACCGGCGCTCCAACCAACTGGCGCGATATTTGCGGCAGCTGGGGGTGGGACGCGAGACCCTGGTGGGGTTCTATCTCGAACGCTCGCTCCCCATGCTGATCGCTCTCCTCGGGGTGCACAAAGCCGGCGCGGCTTACGTTCCGCTCGACCCCGCGTATCCCGCCGAGCGCTTGCGCTTCATCGTCGAGGACGCGCAAACCTCTGTAGTTCTCACCGAACAGGCGCTGGTTCTGTCGGCGCCGCACTGCGCGGCTCGGATGGTGGTGCTCGACCGCGACGCCGATCGCGAAGCCATCCAGGGAGAAAGCGAGGAAAATCTTGCGCCGCTCGATGCGCCGGACAGCCGCGCCTATGTGCTCTACACCTCCGGTTCGACGGGCCAGCCGAAAGGGGTTGAGATCGAGCATCGTAGCCTGACCAACTTCCTGGCCAGCATGGAGCGCGAGCCGGGCTTTCGCAGCCAGGATCGATTGCTCGCCGTAACCACGCTTTCTTTCGACATCGCCGGTCTTGAGCTTTATCTGCCCCTCGTCAGCGGCGGCGAAATTGTGCTGGCCTCGCGGGAAGAAGCCAGCGATGGGCGCAGGCTGCTGCGGCTGCTCAACGACTGCAAGCCCACGGTCATGCAAGCCACGCCGGCAACCTGGCGGATGCTGATCGAGGCGGGATGGCAGGGGTCGCAGGAGTTAAAGATCCTGTGCGGCGGGGAGGCTCTGCCGGGCGACTTGTCCGCCCAACTGCTGCTCCGTTCCCGCGAGCTGTGGAACATGTACGGGCCCACCGAGACCACGATCTGGTCCTCGGCTTACCGCGTGTCTGCGGCGGCGGCGACCGCGCCGATCGGACGCCCCCTGGCGAACAGCACGTTCTACATTCTCGACTCCGGCATGCAGCCGGTTCCGGTCGGGGTTGCGGGCGAGCTGTACATTGGCGGCGAAGGCGTAGCGCGCGGATATTTTCGCCGGCACGAGTTGACCGTACAGCGATTTGTTCCTGATCCCTTCGATACCAGGCCGGGGGCACGCCTGTATCGCACCGGCGACCTGGCCCGATATCTTCCCGACGGCAATGTGCAGTACCTGGGGCGAACCGATTTTCAAGTCAAAGTTCGCGGCTTCCGCATCGAACTCGGCGAAATTGAATCTGTGCTCGCCGAGCATCCCGCCGTGCAACAGGGCGTGGTCGCGGTGCGGGAGGACTCACCCGGCGACCAGCGCCTGATCGCCTACGTCGTGCCCAAGGGGCAACAGCATTTGACCATCAGCGAAGCTCGCGCGTACTTGAAACGAAGCCTGCCGGACTACATGCTGCCTTCCGCAATCATGGAACTGGATGGATTGCCGCTTACCCCAAACGGCAAAGTCGACCGCAAAGCGTTGCCGGCTCCGGAATGTGCGGCGGCGACTCGATCCGCCATGGTGGGCCCGCGGGATGAAATCGAAGCCACCCTGCTCAACATCTGGCGGGAGGTCCTCAAACTCACGACGGTTGCAGTTACGGATAACTTTTTCGAGGTTGGTGGACATTCCTTGCTTGCCGTCCGCATGGTCGACGAGATCAGGAAAGCCACGGGAGTGGAAATCCCTCTGACGGCGCTTTTCCAGGGCGCCACCGTCGAGCACCTGGCAAACATCGTGCGCGGGACGGAAGCGGTTACCCCGGCGGTGGCTCACCAACTGCAAGCTGGATCTAGTGACCATGCGCCTTTGTTTGCCGCGGTCTTGGCAGGCATGAACGCGCTCGGTTATGTTCCCCTGGCCAAGCATCTCGGCCCAGAGCAGCCTTTTTATGCGCTGCAGAGACCTGGCCCCGGACCGCGTGCCGAGCGACGGCCCTACAGCCAACAGGAGTACGAGGAGGTGGCGGCGGAGTATGTTCGCGCCATGCGCAGCATCCAACCGGTCGGTCCTTATTACATCGCCGGTACCTGCGAAGGCGCCCGCATCGCTTTCGAGATGGCACGGATTCTGGAGTCGGAGGGCGAGAGTGTAGATTTGTTGGCCCTGATTGACACCTGGGTGCTCGAAAATGCGCAGAATCGCTTCTTGTGGAGTATCTACTATTACTACGATCAACTGCGCAGGATGACGCGGAAATCCTGGAAAGATCGCCTGCATGTGGTGCGCAAAGCTGCGAGTAATCGCCTGAAATGGTGGACCGGCGCGCCCTCGGCGCCTCAAAAGAGCGAGTGGATCGGGGTATACTGGCCGGAGAATTTTATACCGGAGCGAATTGAAAGCCGCATCACCGTCTTCAAAATACCGAAGCAGCTATTTTACTATCGCCGCGACCCGCTGCTTGGCTGGGGCACTCGGACCAAATCCGGCGTCGACATCGAACTGGTCCCTCACGGAAAACATCGGCTGTTGTTGCGCGAACCGTACGTACGCGAGCTTGCCACGGCGTTCTCCAGAGCCCTGACTCGACGGAAAGCCGAGAACCCGCAACCCGTGGTTCCGGTCGCGGTTGAATCCGAGTCCGCCGATGCCGCCGCGATTTCGCATTGACAAAGTGGTCGAGGAGCTTTTTTGCGTCACGCCAATCCAATGATTTTGGACCGACCGAAAGACCAAAGCCAGGGAGTTCGGTTCATCCTGCATCGCTGGGAGGAAGCCTCGGCGACTCACCCTATTTACCCCGGCGAGGTCCACATCTGGCAGGCGACCATACCGGCGGCTGGATTTGATGAAGATAGATTCAGAAGCCTGCTGTCGGCGGACGAGTGCGCCCGCATGGCGCGGTTCCGCTTCCCTAACGATCGTCGGAATTTTCTTTTTTGCCGGAGTGTGCTAAGAATACTGCTAGCGTCGTATCTGGGTCGATCCCCCGCGAAACTGCTTTTCGCGTACTCAGCTCACGGGAAGCCCAGCCTGGCCGCGCCACCCGTTAACCTGGAGTTCAACTTATCCCACAGTAATGGGAGTCTTTTGCTGGCCACGTGTCTAGAACGGAGGGTGGGCGTGGATATCGAGTGGGTTCGCCGCGATCTGGATTTCGAAGGCATTGCCCGCCAGTTTTTCTCTCCGCGGGAGTGTCGAGCGCTGGCGGCGGTTCCCGAGAATATCCGTCACGATGCATTTTTCGCGTGTTGGACCCGCAAAGAAGCATTCGTAAAGGCACAGGGGTGCGGATTGTCCTATCCGCTGTGCAGCTTTGACGTCTCGACAGATTCTCGGGAGGAAGCTCCGCAGTTGATCCCACCCGCTTCGAAAACCGAAAGTTGGACGCTCCGCTCACTGAACTCCTATCCCGGATATGCAGCGGCGGTGGCACTTGAATCCTGTAGCAGAGAGGCGGGCTTATTCTGAACGGTGCAGACAATTCGACTCGCGGACTTCCCTCTCGGCTCTACGTGCTTGGCGCGAGGCAACGAAATGCCTTGCTAAAAACCGAAGAAGAGTGGCGTCTGTATGAATCGGCATTGATCCTTGAGGTGGATGCGGAAAACGGTTCCGTGGAGGTCAAAAACGAGTACAAGAGTCCGCCGGAGTCACGCGCCAGCCGGCTATCCTCGAGCACCTTCAAGTGCGGAACGATCGCTGGAAACAAGCTCTACGCTTGTACCTCGACCGAGGTATTGACTTTCGAATTGCCGGAGTTCAGGATTTCGAACTACATCTCGCTTCCCTGTTTCAATGATGTTCACCACGTCGTACCTGACGCGGATGGAAATCTGCTGGTCACCAGCACCGGCCTCGAAATGGTGGTGAAGGTCACGCCGGAGGGGACGGCGCTTCAGCACTGGAACGTTCTCGGGGAAGATCCCTGGGAGAAGTTTTCCCGTACCCTCGATTATCGCAAGGTCGACAGCACCAAGCCGCATCGCTCCCACCCCAATTTCACATTTGAACTCGATGGACACGTCTGGGCCACTCGTTTTTTGCAACGCGATGCCATTTGCCTCACCGACCCAAGCCGCCGCATCGAGATCGGCATCCAGGCCCCCCACGATGGGCTGGTGCGGGGAGGCAACATTTACTTCACTACCGTCGACGGGCATATCGTGGTCGTAAGCGCGGATTCTTTGCAGATCGACGAAGTGGTGGATTTAAAGGCCATCAATGGTCAGAAAGCTCTTCTGGGGTGGTGCCGTGGACTGCTGCCCGTCGCTGAAACGAAGTTTTGGATCGGGTTTACCCGCGTGCGGAAGACGAAATTTCGCGAAAACTTGTTGTGGGTAAAAAATGTCTTTCGCGACGGCATGGCGGAGAAACCCAGCCATATAGCTCTCTACGACACCTATACCCGAGCCTGCCTAGGGGAGATCGACTTGGAGCAGTACGGGATGAACGTGATCTTTGGCATTTTTCCGGCAGTGCCAGCTCCCGCTCAGGTTCGAGAGCTGGTAGCCCCTTCCCCCGCAGTTCAACATAGCTGAATCAAACAGATTTCGAGAACACGGGTCGATATTTCCTGGGCGGAATGGGGGGCAGGTCATCCCGATGCAAAAGTTGGAAAAACGACAGATCATCAAGAACGTCAGCTCCAGCTGGTTCGCGCTCGGCATCAACGTGGTAGTTGGGTTTTTCCTCTGGCCGTTCATCCTGCATCGCCTGGGCGAAGAGGCGGCGGGAATCTGGGTACTGATTTTTTCCATCACCGGCTACTACGGAATCTTCGACCTGGGAATCCGCTCTTCCGTGGTTCGCTACATCGCCCAGGCCAGAGCGACCAACAATCGTGAGCAGGCCAGCCGTCTCATCAGTACCAGTCTGTTCAGCTATTCCTGCATTGGAGCCCTGACGTTACTGATCACGCTGGTGGTCAGTATTTACGTGGTGGACTTTCACAGCATCAGTCCGGAATCTCGGTATACGGCACGCTGGCTCCTGCTCATGGTCGGAGCGGCGGTTTCTTTGGGTTTCCCGCTGGGAGTTTCAGGAGGCGTACTCGAAGGACTGCAGCGCTTCGATGTGCAGAACCTCACCAGCGTGATTGCGACACTCCTACGCGCGGTCCTGATCGTCATTGCGTTACGCTCCGGCTACGGACTGCTGATGGCGGCCTTCATCACGGTCGCACTTCCGTTGTTCACATCGGTGCTGCGCACGGTGATCGCATGGCACATGATGCCGGTGCCGATAGGCTTTGGTTTCGTGGATCGCAAGACCCTTCGGGAAATGGCCACCTATGGCGGGTCGACGCTGATCATCATTATTTCTGCCCGGATGCGTTTCAAAAGTGACTCCATCATCATCGGCACCTTCCTCTCCGCCGCCGCCATCACGTATTTCAACATCGGTTCGCGGATCGTAGACTACGCCGGTGAGGTGGTAGAGAACCTGGCGCAGGTTTTCATGCCTATGTCGAGTCATTCGGACGCGCGCGGCGACCTCGATCGCTTGCATAAGATCTTCGTCACCGGGAACCGCTTTTGTGCGTTCACGATTTTCCCGATCTCGGCCGCACTGGCCATCCTGGGGAAATCTGTAATCCGCGTATGGGTTGGAGCCAAGTATGTCGATCCATGCTATCCGGTGCTGCTGGTTCTGCTATTTGCCAGCACGTTGCGGCTGGCACAAGCGGCCTCGCCGCGGGTGCTGTTCGGAATGAACAAGCATCACACCTGGGCCATTGTCACCCTGATCGAGGGTGTGGCGAACATCGCCCTCAGCATTGCCCTGGTCAGGCCCTACGGAATTATGGGGGACAGTTTAGGCACGGCAATCCCTATGGCGGCCACGACGATCTTTTTTCTTCCCGCCCATCTGTGCCGGCAACTCAAAGTCGATTTTCTGACCTATTTACGGGAGGCGTATCTGCTGCCCGTGATGATCTCCATGCCCGTCACCCTGATCCTGTTGCTCATGAAACGGTGGTGGTTCGAGCCCCACAATTATCTCGGTCTGCTCTCGCAGCTGGGTGTTGCCGGTCTGGTTTATAGCGTCTGTCTGGGTTGGGCGCTGGCCTCGAAACGCGCGACCAGAGTAGGTAGATTGCGGATGCAGGGCCCGCAACTGGCACCGGTAGAGACGTTATCTCAAGATGTGTGATCGCCCAGTAATTCAAGCGCGGCGGGCAACGCGGTTACTTTTGGTAGAATCAGAGCGCATGCTCAGCTGTTAGAGTAGACGTAAGTGAGCACAATTACCGTCTCGTTGTCCCTCAAACTTTAGAGTATCCGGTTTGAACTCACTAGAAATTTACCAGAAATTGGCAAAACATTAAGGAGGTTTTTTGACTTCGACGAGCCATCTCATCCCCGCCCATGGCGGTGAACTGGTACAGCTGACCGTAACGGCAGAGCGTGCCTCAGAACTGAAATCTCATTCTCGAGAATGGCCCTCCTGGGACCTCACTCCACGGCAGCTTTGCGATCTGGAGCTCGTACTCAGCGGAGGCTTCTCGCCACTGCGTGGCTTCATGAGCCGCAAGGATTATGAAGGCGTTTGTCACAATATGCGTCTGGCCAGCGGCGTAATCTGGCCGATGCCGATCACGCTTGACGTCAGTGAGGATTTCGCCAAGAAACTCGAACCGGGTACGACCAAGGTCGCATTGCGCGATCCGGAAGGGGTAATGCTTGCGGTTCTCCATGTCGAAGAAGTATGGCAGCCGGATCGCAAGGACGAAGGTAAATCCGTGTTCGGCACGACCAGCACGGTACACCCCGGGGTTGATTATCTGCTGAACCGTTCGAACCCCTGGTATGTAGGCGGCAAGATCGAAGGTCTAAAGGAGCCGTCGCACTACGACTTCAAGTCCCTGCGACTGACGCCATCCGAATTGCGTACAGATTTCGCGCGCCTGGGATGGCGACGCGTGGTTTCGTTTCAAACCCGCAACCCGATGCACCGCGCCCACGTGGAACTGACCTTCCGGGCGGCAAAAACCGTGGAAGCCAATCTTCTCATTCATCCCTCGGTGGGCATGACCAAGCCCGGAGACGTCGACTATTTCACTCGCGTCCGTTGCTATCAACTGCTGCTGTCGAAATATCCCCCGGGAACGGTGAAGCTTTCCATGCTGCCGCTGGCCATGCGTATGGGCGGGCCGCGGGAAGCCATCTGGCATGCCCTCATCCGGAAAAACCACGGCGTGACCCACTTCATCGTGGGCCGCGATCACGCCGGCCCCGGCAAGGACTCAGACGGCAAGCCGTTTTACGGCCCCTACGAAGCCCAGGAACTCTTCAAAAAGCACGAGAACGAGATCGGCGTCACCATGGTACCGTTCAGCATGATGGTCTATCTTGAGGATGAGGACCGCTACGTACCGGACAACGAAGTGCCCAAGGGCGCGCGGGTCCTGAATATCTCGGGCACCGAATTGCGCGCGCGCTTGAACGAAGGACGCGAGATTCCCGCCTGGTTCACTTACCCGGAAGTGGTGCGCGAACTGCGCCGCAGTTTCCCTCCCCGCCATAAACAAGGCTTAACCATTTTCTTCACCGGACTTTCGGGTTCCGGGAAATCGACCATAGCCAATGTCCTGCTGACGAAATTTCTCGAGACGGGCGGCCGTCCGGTAACCATTCTCGACGGAGACATCGTCCGCAAGCACCTGTCATCGGAACTAGGCTTCTCGAAAGAGCACCGCGACATTAACATTCGTCGCATTGGATACGTTGCCTCAGAAATCACCAAGAACGGCGGCATCGCGATCTGCGCCCCCATCGCGCCGTACGATGCCGTGCGCAAGCAGGTTCGGCACATGATCGAAGCTTACGGCGGCTTCATTCTCGTGCATGTGGCGACGCCGCTCGAAATCTGCGAGGAGCGCGACCGCAAGGGACTTTACGCGAAAGCACGCGCGGGTATCGTGAAAGAGTTCACCGGAATCTCCGATCCCTATGAAGCGCCCGCGGATGCCGAAGTGATGATCGATACCGCGGAACTCACCGCGGAAGAGGCGGCGCAGGAAATTATTCTGCATCTGGAGCGTGAGGGATTTATCGGAGTCAGTCAGGAGCCGGTGATGTCGGCGGGAGCGTAAGCGTGTAAGCCGTGCGCTCTTGCCCGTTGCGTTCGATATGGATATCGCAATCAAGATCCTGATCGGCTTTTCCGTGGGTACGCTGATCGGGCTCACGGGCCTGGGCGGCGGCGTACTGCTTCTTCCCTTGCTCATTTTCGGCTTGCGGGTCCCAGCGATCATTGCGGTCGGATCCGACGCCCTGTTCAACTTCATCACCAAGATCCCTTCGAGCGCGGTTCACCTGGCTCGCGGCACGGTTCGCCGTAAAGTGGTGATCGCCCTGGCGGTGGGAAGCGTGCCCGGTTCGATCGCCGGCGTACAGACCTTGCAGCATCTGCGCCAGCTGTACGGAGCCGGCGTAAACGACTTCATCAAAATAGCGCTCGGAATTCTTCTACTCATCATTCCCAGCCTGCTGCTCATGCAGCGTCGGATCGAAGATAAGGTTGCCAACCGGCCGCCGACCAAGAAGTCGTTCGCTGGCATGGTCGTGATTGGTCTGGTGGCAGGCTTTCTGGTCGGAATCACATCGGTGGGCTCGGGCAGCATCATCATGATGCTCCTGCTGCTGTTCTACAGCTATTCGCCCAAGGTCATGGTGGGCACCGATATTGTGCATGCGGTGGTCATGACCGGGGTGACCAGTATCATGCAGTTCCATCTGGGCAACATAGACCTGAGCCTGGTCAAATGCTTACTGATTGGATCGATTCCCGGCGGCCTGCTGGGGTCCTACGTTAGCACGCGCGTGCCCGTGCTCTGGTTGCGGCGCATTCTGTGTGCCTGTTTGCTGATCACGGGGGCGCGGATGCTGATGTCGGTTGTGCCGCTACGTTAATCATGAAAACTCGAAACTATTCTGAAGTGCTCGAACGGATCGGCGCGGCTCTCGACCACGCGAAAGCCATTTTCGCCCGATTCACGCCCGGGGAGATCGCCGCCGAATACAAGGCCGGCCACGATCCCGTCACCGCTGCCGACCGTGAACTCGATGTCGCCTTGCGAAAGCACCTGCTGGCTGCAGGGGAAGGCTGGCTGTCGGAAGAAAGCGCGGACGATCTATCCCGCCTGGGGTGCGAGCGGGTATGGGTAGTGGACCCGCTCGATGGCACGCGCGAATTTGTCGAAGGCATTCCGGAATTCTGCGCCTCCATTGCGCTGGTTGAACGCGGACACCCGGTGGCCGGCGGCATTTACAATCCTGCCACCGACGAACTATTTCTGGGCTCGGTCGAGGGCGGTGTCACCTATAACGGCACTCCCGCACACAGCAGCCGGCGCAACACACTCAGCGGTGCGACGGTTCTCGCCAGCCGGAGCGAGACCAAGCGCGGGGAATGGAAGAAATTCGAGAGGGCCCCGTTCCAAGTGCAGCCCATGGGATCGGTGGCCTACAAGTTAGCTCGGGTTTCCGCAGGTCTGGCGGACATCACTTTTACCCTCACTCCCAAGCATGAATGGGACGTCGCGGCAGGCGCTGCCCTGGTCGCGAGCGGCGGCGGATTCGTCGAGACCCTCGACGGGCCTCTGGTTTCGAATCAGCGCGACCCGCTCATTTCCGGCCTGATTGCCGGCGGATCTTTGCTGAAAAGCGAACTGCTCGAACTCCTCGCGCCCCATACCCAGGCCGCGGCACGCAAATGACCGCGACCGACCCGAGCGTCGTGTTCCTGATGTATCACGAACTGGCGCTGCCCGGGCGGAAGCTGGTCGAATCCGCGCCGGGCTATGCTCGCTACGTCCTCGAGAAGAGCGAATTCGAATGGCAACTGCGAGCGATCCGTGACTTGGGCTTTCGCGGAATCGGGGTCAGCCAAGCCCTCGAATTCCCTTCGCGATCGGTCGCGATCACTTTCGACGATGGCTGTGAAACCGACCTCGTGACGGCCGCCCCGGTGCTCAAGCAGCTTGGCTTTGGCGCGACGTTCTACGTGGTAGCCGGCTGGATCGGCAAACCGGGATTCCTGTCGGCCCGCCAGCTCCGAGAACTCGAGGATGCCGGATTCGAGATCGGATGCCATTCCATGACCCACGCGTACCTCTCCGATCTCGACCCAGCGGGATTGTATCGCGAGATCCGAGACGCCAAGGACACGCTTGAGCAGTTGCTGGGCGGACAGATCGAGCATTTTTCCTGCCCCGGAGGGCGCTGTGACGAGCGAGCCGTGGCCATCGCAAAAGAAGCCGGTTTCGAAACCGTCTCGACCAGTGTGCCGCGAGCCAACCGATCCTCCACCAATCCATTCTCCCTGGGTCGAGTCGCGATCAAGCGCGGAGTCAGCGCCCATGGATTTCAAAACATATGCCGGGGCCGAGCGCTTTGGAAAATCGAGCTGAGCGGCGATCTGCGCGATCGCGCCAAGCGCACCCTCGGCAACCACACCTACGATCGGATACGATCCTTGATTCTCCGCAGTTAGTCATCGGCAATTCAAGCCGGAGAAAACGTACGCGGGGAATGTGACCGCGCGGTAAAAAATCTGCAAATGTCCAGCACGATCCGCGGCTTTTAGTTACCAAAGGACATCCCGGGCGGGAGAGCTTTTCTTCATGGTGCCCATCGTCCCAATGCCGCGCCCGACTTGAAGTCCAGTGCACCTGGGGTGGCAGCATTACTTCCAGGCATGTCAAGAACGGCACTTCCAGGTTGAACTCTGGTGATCTCTCCCTTTTCAGGAACTTAGGTTACAGTGCCCTGAGAACCTCGGGGAATCAAGGTTCCCCCAAAAATTCCGAACGAGGTCTAATCGATGCCATTCGCACGACTTGCTTGGGGCAAGGATAAAGATGCGGCCTTAATTGCAAAGACAAACCTTCGCGACGCGCTGCTCGTTGCATTCACCGTCCTAGTTGGCGCGGCCGCCAGCTTCGGGTTTGAGCAGCCGCCAACCTCCATCTCCGCTGCGACCACCCCCAGTATCGTGATTCAGCCGAAACTCCCGATGGCCCATATTGGCGCAGCGTACTCGGGATCGGTGTCGGCCAGCGGAGGAGTGGCACCGTATCGCTATTCCATCGTGCAAGGGGCATTGCCGACCGGGGTAGTGATGAATTCAAGCACCGGCGCGATTACCGGAGTTCCCGTCGTGGTGGGGACATTCGGCTTTAAAGTCTCGGTTGCAGATTCCGCGGGAAAGCTGATTACAAACAACGTTCAGGTTTATGTCCTCTATCCTTCGGACAAGGGTACCACGGGTAGCATGATCGCGATGAGCCCCATCGGCGGCACCATCGCGTCGGGAAACACGCAGCAGTTCACTTCTCATTTTTCAGGGCCGGCGCTTAACAATGCGGTGACCTGGTCAGCGAGCGCAGGAACGATTTCTAGCACCGGATTATTTACCGCCCCCGCGGTGAGCAGCAACACGACCGTGACCATCAGGGTTGTCAGTGTGGCGGACACGAGCAAGCAGGCCACCGCCACCATGACCGTCACTCCGGCAAATGGAATTGTGGTGGTGGTGTCGCCGCAGACCGCCAGCGTAAGTTCCGGCGGCACGCAACAGTTCAGTGCAACCGTCGAGGGCACCAGCAATACGGCGGTGACGTGGTCGGCCAGTGCCGGAAGCATCTCGAGCGCGGGCCTGCTTACCGCTCCCCAAGTCTCCACCAACACCAGGGTCAGCGTCACTGCGATCAGCGTTGCGGATCCAGCGAAGAAATCTAGCGCGACGGTTTCGGTAACGCCTACGGTTTCCACCGCTCTCACGATCACTACCTCATACTTGCCGGCGGCGCAGGCGAGCACGGCTTATTCTTATCCATTGCAGGCAAGCGGCGGTACGACGCCATATCAGTGGACGGTCGCTTCGGGATCGCTGCCGCCGAACTTCAGTCTGAGCAGCACCGGACAGTTATCCGGAACCACCACACAGACCGGGCAGTTTTCATTTACCGCCAAGGTCAGCGACGCAAACAACAACACCACCAGCCAGTCGCTGTCACTGTCTGTCGCGGCCCAGGTGACGGGTGGGGGAGGCGGCAACGACGGTCCGGCACAACTCCCACAGATTCTCATGCAAACCGCGATGGCGAACACGCCAGCGCCGGGCGCAGTCACCCTGGTCAGTGCAGGTGGCAGCTTGCAGAACGCTTTGAATAGCGCCAACTGTGGCGACACCATTGAATTGGCCGCGGGCGCGACCTTCACCGGCAACGTAAAGTTTCCTGCCAAAGCCTGTGAT
>Ga0126373_10002908_pt1 | contig 12685 bp, 10 predicted proteins | sample PanSoiMetPlot_11_FD_92545 | JGI IMG/M metagenome (GOLD analysis project Ga0126373, IMG submission 92545) | Tropical forest soil microbial communities from Panama - MetaG Plot_11 | ecosystem: Environmental > Terrestrial > Soil > Tropical forest > Bulk soil | place: Panama | collected 2016-02-17
CCAGCGGAACCCCTTACTACGGCTACGTGTAAAGAGGAGCGACGACCAATATGGCGACCATACCTTTGCCGGCGCTCCATACGGCGCCGATTGTGCAGCCGCCGAACCAGCTCGAGATGCTTGGCCAGCTCATGGGCATCCGCGGCGCGCAGCAGAACCAGCAGCTGCGCGAGCAGGAGATGCAGAGCGGCCAGCTTGCGCAGCAGGACCAGCAGCTGAAGCTTCAGCAGGACCAGCAGGCGCTCAAGGACCAGCAGGCGTTCCGGACGGCCATGCAGTCTCCGGACAACCACGGCAAGACCATGGGCGACATCGCGGACACGCTGGCAAACGAGGGCTCGATCTCGATGCAGGGCTGGCAGCAGATGAAGAAGGCCGACATCGACCAGCGGACTGCCCTTGCGTCGCTCGATGAGAAGAGCCTGGCCAATTACAAAGTGGCCCACGCTGCCACGCAGGAGCTCTACAACAATGCGATGAACATGCCGGATGACCAGCTGACGGCGAACTGGCCGGCGATCGCGCAGCAGTACAACGCCATCCCAGGCAACCAGAAAGTGCCGCTCGATCCGACGCAGCCCATGACGAAGCAGCAGCTGCAGCAGTTCGGGCCGATGCTGGCCATGCATGGCGCGTACCTCGACGAGGCCACGGCGCGGCGAAAGAACACCGCCGAGGCGCAGACCGCGGAGGCCACGCTGGCGCAGAAGCAGGCGGAGAGTCAGTTCTATCAGCAGAACGGCGGAGCTCCAGGGGTCCCGGCGGAGGTTATGCAGCAGGCGGATTGGCTGAAGAAGAACCCGGGGAAAGGGGCAAGCGATTTCCTGCTCTGGAAGCTGCAGCACACGCCGACCGCGACGATCATGGGCAACCAACTCGGCGGCGCGGAGAACCAGGACGCTCTGGACTTTGCCGCGAATAACTACCGTCAGACAGGCCAGATGCCAGCAGGATTGGCGCGATCGCCGGGAACAACGCGCGCAATCATTGCGCGGGCAGCCGAGCTCGATCAGCAGGCCGGCGGCGCGGGCATTGCCTCAAACAAAGCGACACTGGCTTCGAATCAGGAATCGCTTAAGAAGCTGCAGGCGAGCTTTGATCAGGTCTCAGCCTTCGAGAACACGGCGAACAAGAACATCGACATGCTCAAGGGGTTCGCGAAGAAGGTGCCCGACCTTGGCACGCGGTTCGCCGACGTCCCAGTGCGAATGCTCTCAGGGACCATCCTGGGCTCGGAGAACATGGCGGCGTTCAAAACTGCGCTCGCGCCCGTGCAGACCGAGGCTGCTAAGATTCTGAACTCGGCGAACCTCCAGGGGCAGCTCTCGGATTCCTCGCGCCACGAGTTGCAGGACATTGTGGACGGCAACCTGCCATATAAGTCGCTGGTGGCATCGCTGAACGTGCTGCAGCAGGATTTTAAGAACCGGCACGAATCCTACCAGCAGCAGATCGCCGACATCCAGGGGCGAATCAGGGGCGCGGGGCAGCCGGCAGTTGGAAGCGCACCTGCGGGAGCTTCGCAGGAAGTTTGGCAGAATGGAAAGCTAGTCGGCCACGTGGTGAACAACCACTATGTCCCGCTTGGAGGTAACTGATGGCCGACGCCGATCAGATTCAGGGACTGCCACCAGGCGCGGAGCTGCGGCCGATCGGGAGCGCTTCGACGGCAATCCAAGGCCTTCCGCCTGGTGCTGAACTGCGGCCGATTGGATCGCAGCCGCAGCATGACTACTCGAGCCTGACGCACAATCCGAATGGCGAGGGTACGTACAAGGTCACCACGCCCGACGGGCAGACGCTCGATGTGCCCTATTCGAATGTGCCGGTGTTTACGCACGGGCTGCAGGGCATGAGCTTTGCGTCTCCGGCGGAAGAGGCGCGGTTCAACAAGGACGCCGCGGCGGATCCACACCGGCCTTCGTTCTGGAATACCTTGACGAACGAGGTCGACGAGGCCGCGCGGACCACGCCCTATTCGACCGATAAGGGGATCGGCGGCAATGCGGCCGCGGCGCTGAACAACCTGGGCGCGGGCGCGGTTGGACTGACGCTTGAGCCTATTGTGCACCCGGTGGAAACGGCCAAGGGAATCGTGAAGGGCTTCTCGTCTCTTCCGGCGGAGGACGGCGGAACGATGTCCCTGGCCGGTTATACGCCGCCGCAGCCGAAGCGGACCTGGGGACAGGCTGGTGCGGATGCGACGGCGATGGTGCCGGGGCTGATTGCCGGCAATGAGTTCGCCCCCGAAGCTGCAGGCTTGCCCAAGATGACGGCCAGCCCGGAGCTGCAGGCTTTAATGGACGAGTTTAACTCGGCGCCGGGGAGGGTCGGCGCGGCGGCGAAGCGCGTGGTGACCGGTGATATCCACGCGCCGATCCCGGGGACGGACATTACGCCAGCCGAGCGCTACGACTCCATGACGCGCATGGGCGTGCAGCCGAATGCGGCGGAGGCGACGAACTCCGGGCTTCTGAAGGCGGTCGAGCAGCGCAACGAAAACAGCCTGACGACGCAGCGCATGTATGCGGACGCCAGGGCGGAAAACCTGAAGGCCCTGCAGGATCACACCAAAAAACTGCTTGACAGCATGTCGGACAAGGGTGACGAGGAGGGTGGCGCGGCCGTCCAGCAGGGGCTTCGCGCTGCCCAAAAGGAACTTCAGAACCAATCGACAGAAGGTTTTGACGAGCTCGGGCGGCAGACCGGAAACCGGCTTTTGAATGGCCAGACACTACAGGCGACGGCGAAGAACATCTACGATACATATTCCGATTACTACAAGAACCACCCTGAACTGGCGCCTGGAAATGCGTGGAAAGTAGTAAGGGATCTCGCCGGCGCCGACACCACGCCGGCGTTCCAGGCGCGTCCGATGCGTTTTCCGGAGGTGCAGCAGCTGCGCAGCGACCTATTGGAGCTGGTGCGCAGCAACCCGGATATCGTGAAGAACCAAGCCGGCGGATGGCTGCAACGGCTGGCCGATTCGGCTGACGCAACAATGACCCGGGGAGAGAGCGGCCTGAGCCCGGAAGGCGTGCAGCTGTTTCGTGACGCCAACGAGGCGTGGGGGAAGATGAAAGGCACTTACGATAATCCGCAGCACCCGTTCTACAACGCTGTGCGGACGCCTTCGCCTTCGACGCTGCTTGGGGGCATGCAACAGACGCCAGAGATGGCTCGCATGCTACAAGAAGCGCTTGGGCCGGAAGGCATTGGGCCGATCCAGCGTGGCGTGGTGGAAAAGCTGCTGAGGACAACAAAAGAGGGACCGTACAACTTCAAGACGTTCCAGGGCAACTGGAACAAGCTGCGGCCTGATTATCGCAACTCGCTCTTTACCCCCGAGCAGATCGGGAAGCTTGAGGATATTGGCAATGTCGGTACGCTGCTGCATGAGGACCTGAACCCGAGCGGGACAGCCAAAATGGGGCAGGGCCTGGCGGAAATGGGCGAGGGCGGCGGCGCGGCGACTTCTGCCTTCATGGGGCACCCGATGCCGCTCATCTATACCGGAGCCTACCATGCAGCCCAGTACCTGGCGGGTAGGCTCATGAACAGCCCAAAGTTTGTAGATTGGCTGATGCGTGACTCTACGGCTGCGCCGAGTGTTGGCGGAGCGAAGGTCATCGACCCGATGGCGGCGCCAGATCCTTCATCGCACCCTTGGTACTAGCTTCCGCGCTGGAGGGAATCCCTCGACGCGCCCCGCGCAATCCGCTCCTGCTTGGTTTCGCGGAAGCGCAGGAACACTAGGAAGAGAACAGATGTAATGAGGCAAAGAATGATTCCGACGGCCGTCCCAACGGCTGAGAGAGCTGCGTTGATTGCGTGCATTATTCACCTCGCTCCGCTTTCGGTCCGAAGTAAAACGTAAGGCATCCCTGTCGTGCATCCTTCCATGCCTTCTCTATCTGTTTAGCTTCCGCGCTTTCACTGTCCCAGCTTGGATCCAGGCGGCTGTTCGCCAAGGATAGATCCAATGGAGCAACGCATCGATCATACTCCTCCATGTTCTCATGGCGTGAACCTCCCCGGAATTATCCCCGCGCCGACAGCGGCGCGAACAGGGACCTGATGGCGATTGTAGTGGCGGCGCGCAGGGCGGTGGTGCGTTGAAAGTGTACACCCGTGAGCCTTTCGCCCTGCTTGCCTTTGCATGGGGCGCCGGTGCGGGCGTGGCAGATGGAGCAGGGAACCTGGTAGTCGCGGCGGGTTCTCATGGCTTGACCTCTCGAGGTTTGGCGGTTTTGGGGAGATGGGCGGGGCAGGCTGCTTGACGCTCGCGAGCGGAGCATAGTTTGCCGCAGCGCGGACACATGGACATAACCTTCGCGCGGCCGCCTTTGTAGGTCTTGCGCATGGCGGCCAGCGCGGCTCCGGGACTGATTCGCTTACCCACACCTACATTTAACGCTGTTTGTATAACGACGTCAAGCTCTATTTTCACCCGAAAAACGAGGGATTCCGATGATGATCAAGCGTTGTCTTGGGCTTGCCGCGCTCGCGTGCGCGCTTGCCGGCGGCCTGGTTGCGCAGAATACGAACACGTTCGGCAACATCAGCAACGGCGGCGCGACGTGCGGAGGGGCGAACTGTGTCTACTACCAGCTGCCGCCGAACACTCCGTGGGTTGTTCTGAGCGTGGCTGGCACGTGGAGCGGATCGCTACAGTTCTCCGCCGTTACCGCGCCGAATGCGAACTACTCGAACCTGAATACTGTGCCGTGGGTGAGCCTGGCAACCGAGACCGCGAATGGAACCTGGACCGTGGCGACAAGCGGAGATACTTTCCTGCTGGTGACGGCGCCGAGCTGGACGAGTGGGACGGCCCAGGTGACGATGACGCTGTCGCCGCTGATTTCGCCGCTGATTAACCCGATCTTCCCGGGGACCGCGACGGCGAGCGGATTTAATTGCGCGGGGCCCTCCTGTGAGCTGACGGGGAATGTGAATGGCGTGCTCAATTTGGCGCAGCAAGGTGGAGCGGACCTCTGCTCCCAGTATCAGAGCGCGATCAATGCCCTGTCGCCTGTTGGGATACTCTCTCCCTCTGCTGGCGGCGCAGCACAACATACCGCTCCTCAAACCTCCGTGTGCGCTGGAGGAATTATCGTTGGCCTCAATCATGCGCCTTGGGGAGTGCCGATTCAGATCACCCATCCCGCTCCGAGCTACATGAATTTTGGAGCGCAATTCGTCGACACCGCCGATGAATTGCAACTTTCAGGGCATGGAATTGCCGGAAACGACAACGCGCCGGGAACTACATGGGTAGGACCATCTTCGATCGCAGGCAATCAGGGCATGGGCTCATTCCAGTTCGGCGGCGGCCGGCACAACCCTCAGGATTTGGTCCTGAAGCACATCCGGTTCAAGGGCGCAAATGCGAATGTGGGCGCTGCAAATCCCGTGTTGGAGATTACCTCCCCGTTCTATCCCACGCTCGATCACCTGATGGTGACGTGCTCGGGAGGATTTCCGGGGGCGCAGCCCATCGTTGGTCAGTATGGCGCTGTGGAGGATGACGGGCTTCCTAACATCGACATTGCGAAGCCCTCGGGGTTTACCGGAGGCTCGGGCTACCCCACGGACGGAACCTACCTGATTACAGCCACGGGGGGCACTTTCAACCGTGCTGCCATCGTGCAGGTTGTGGTCACCGGGGGAATCATCACTTCGGCTACATCTTACGACGCCGGCAACTATCCCAACTCAAGCGCGACACCTACCCTTCCCCTGACGGCCCTTGGAACGCCTTCGGGAAGCGCGGGAAGCGTCACTTTGGCCCTTTCTCAGTCCACGGGAGGCACGGCGGGGTGGGCAATCTGGGATGGATACAACTCGAATGGATGCGACACCGCTTGGGACTTGGAGGGATATGGGTCGAACGCAGTCGGTATCACGACGCTGAGAAACGCGAACATTACGGCAAACAACGTGGGCATCATGATTGCCGGCAACGCGAATACCGGCGTGGTGAACGACACCGTTCTTGACAACGACAATTCCTCGACACTTCCCGTCTCCGTCGCGGCTACCGGAGTGTCGAGAACATCGTTTGTGAAGTCTGTCGTAACAGCGGTTAATGGTTCAGGCATGACGCCGGGAACTTATGCTCTGAGTGCTTCGGGATGCTCCGGGTCGGGATTTACCGGGAACACTGTCACAGTCACAGCCTCGAATACGACCAGCATCCAGCCAAACCCCCTGAATGGCGGTTCGGGCTGGACCTGCATCCCGACCATTACCGCAGCTACGGGAGGCACTCCCCCGACGTTCCTTGCCACTCTGGGAGGCGTTACGACGGTTACGACAGGGGCAAGGTCGCCTGAAGTGTTCTCCGTGGCGGCTGGTCATTACAGCGGCCTGACCGGAGTATCGTGCTCGACGAATCAGGTCAACACGATTACGACCATTCCGCAGACAACAGGCTCTGTCATCACGGTGACGGCTTCGATCAACCTCGGGACGATGAACGTCACAGCCACAAGCGGAGTGCTCGCTTCGGGAATGTATGCGCTGTCCGGTACTGGAGTCCCTCTGCCTCCAACAACCTACGTGATGATTCAGGCCCAGACTTCGGGCTCCGCCGGATCGACAGGAAACTACACGCTCAACAACAACACGTTCTCCGTAGGCTCTGAAACCATTACCTTTCAGCAGGCGGGAGCATGGCGGGGTGCGAATGGACTTGTGACCGCCACTCCAACCTACGAGCTTGCCGGAACGCCGCTGGTATCGAACGTTGGCGGCGTCTTGCAGAATGTGGCCGGTACGGGCATGACGCCGGGAACTTATCCCATTGTCTTCTCTGGCGGAGGCGGTTCGGGAGCGGCAGGAACGGTCACGGTCAACGCAACGTCGGTTCTGAGTTTCAACATTACCGACCCCGGCATGAACTATACCTCGGCTCCTTCGGCCTCAATCTCGGGCACTGGAGGAACTCCGGTCACGCTGACTTCTTTCCTCAACAACGGATTTGTTCCGGTGGCTGTCACGAACCTGACCGGATGGAACATCTCGAACACAGACTCTTCGCCGGATGCGATGGTGATGGGAACGCTCATGCAGAACGGCAACGTCACCTTCTACTCTCCCGGTGCTCCTGAAGTCTTTGGAACTGCCAATGCCCGTCTTGCCGAAGGGCCGTGGCTCATCCAGTCGGTTGCGGACACGTCTCACCTGACCTTTGAGCAGGACAACAACCAGGGCGCTGAAACCTGCTCCACGTCGGGCAATTCGGGTGTTGGAACGGCGACATTTGCTGTGCTGGCGGGCTCTACTTCGCGCGTCAATGCTCACGGTGGTTCTTACGAAAACGGCGCGGAAGCTTCGTATCGGGCCGAAGGGCCGGGCGCAATGAGCATCGGATTCGGAGCATTGGTTCAGTCTGCCGGGGTTCACTGCCGGGGGTGCTCGCTGTCGAACAACGACATTCCGTATTGGGATACGTCGTTTACGAACGACAACTTCTGGGATGCGTCATGGGACTTTTCGCAGACGATCCAGAGAGCGTCATCATCTCGTTTTGGCAAGTGGAACCAGACCATCGTTGATGCCTACGAGAACTCAACCACGGGCGCGAATTACTTCCGCATTCGCCTCGCTTCCGATCCGGGCAACGTGACTCAGGCCATGCAGGTATTCGACCCGGGCGGCAACCTCCAGTTCACGGTTGGCAACGGCGGGGCGGCAGTACCGAATCTGCTCAAGCTCGGAGCCTTGGTCTACGGGGCCAGCATCGGCGATAACGGGACCACCACCTTCCTCGAGTGTGGCAACCATGCTCCATTCCAGTGCGAGATTCTGAGCACTGCTGGAAACCCGCTGGTTGAAATCAGCCCGTCCACATTCACGGTCCTGACCACTGCGGCCACTCTGCCTGCGACCTCTCTTGCCACAGGCTCTACGGCGGTCACGCAAGCCTACGGAGATGTTTCGACGAATGTTGCTAATGACGCTTTCGTACAAGCCAATGCCTGCCACGTGGCGGGGGTGTCGATCATCAACCTGACTGGTGTTACAGGCAATCAGACTCTGGCCTCCGTGACGCTGCCTGCTCTAAACGCAAACTCCCATGTGAGGGTGATTGTGGACTCCAAGGGCGGGGCTGGAAACGGAAACCTTACCGGCGTTACTACGTTCATCGGGGCAACGTCAATCTCGGGGATCGGAACGGTTGCCAACATCAACAAGGACTTTCAGTTGACTTGGGAAATTGTGGGCCTGAACTCGGTCAGTTCGCAGTTGAACCGCCAGAGCAACGGCTTGCAGGCCGCCAGCCCTGTAGTTGGTTCTCAGGTGGTCTCGGGAGTCAACTGGTCATCGGCACAGACGGTGAGCGTGCAGGGAACGCCGAACGCCTCGGGCGACACGCAGAATGGCGTGATGGAAGTTGATGTTTGTCCTTGATTCGTGATCCGTCACTGAAGGCATGACCACGGCGCCCCCGGCGGCGGCGTAGGGCCTTTACCGATTCAACCTCTCAACCTGATCCGGAGGGCCGCGTGGCGGCTCTCGAGGAGGACCCATGTTTTCAAACATCGTTGCGCACCCGAAGACGTCGATCGCGGGCGTGCTGATTGGCACTGTGACCGTGGCTGGCGTGCTCAGCCAGCAGGGAATCACGCTCGGCAAGGCAGGCACCGGGACCGTTGTCGCGCTTATCGGCGCGCTGGCGACGGCGCTGCTTGGGCTGTCTTCGAAGGATCCGGGGGCGTCTTCGGGCCCCGGCTCCGGCACGGCAAAGCTGGGCTGCTGGGCGCTTATTTCGCTGCTTGTTGCCGGCACGCTGCCCATGATGGGCTGCAATGGCCAGAAGGTGGCGCAGGATATCGTCAACTGGACACCGGCGCTCCAAGGTGCGGTTGCCACCGTGGACAGCTCGGCGGCGTTGCTCGACCCGCAGGCCGGCCCTATTTTCATGGCTGCGACGGCAGGCTTCGATGCCGCCTCCAACGCGCTCGTAGTCCAGGCGAAAGCTTACCTGGCCAACCCGGGCGCCTCGGTCCTGGCGCAGCTGCAGACGGCCGTGGTGACCTTCCAGCAACAGGTGAACGCTTCGCTGCTGCAGGCTGCTCACATTGCAAACCCCGCCAGCCAGCAGCACGCTCTCACGTCGATCAATGCGGTGGCCACAGTCGTCAATGCAATCCTCGCGCTGGTCGAATCGATATCGAGTAAGGCCGCTGTCGCGCAGATGGCTGCGCAGGCGCCGATCAAGCTTGCATCGGTACAGCGGCTCATCGACCAGGAGCAGGCGCGGCGGGCCTTCGCGTTGCACTATGTAACATCGCGTTTCGTCGCGTCGCAGATGGTCGCGCGCGGCGATGCTGAACTTCAGCGCGCCGGGTTCTGAAGCAGTGACGGCTCAGGAGCTCGTTGCCGACATTTTCTCGCGGCAGCAGGAGGGCGTGGCGTCGAATATGCGCTATGTCACCGTAGCGCAGATCGACTACCTACGCGGGCTCATCGAGCAGGAAGACGAGTTCGCGCAGGCCTCGGGACAGCCGGGCGCGATCCGTGCGGGGCGCGGCCGCTCGTTTACCTGGCTGCCGGCGGGGCGCGATAAGTACGTTGTGACCGAAGGCGAAGGCGGCCGCCGCAACACGATCACGCGGCTCGCCAACCTTCAGCCCAGCTCAGCGGGCACTCTGTTCGGCTGAAGAAAGGAGGTCGCGGAGAATCGCCAGAGCAGGAGCGCGGGCCGGAGGCTGCGACAGGCGCCGGCCCGCGCGTGGTTATCCGTGTACATCCCCGTGTACGCGCGAGGTACACACGAAAAAACCTGTCACAATGCGCCCGGAGAATCCACAGGGTATTGCACGGCAGTTCAATCGAAGTTGTTCCCCGGGGTCGTTACTTCAGCTTCTCGAGCTCCGCCGTTCTCACAATGCAGTACCGCAGCGCGTTGGTCCGGTCGAGATGGAGCTTTTTGGCGAGCTTGTCGAGCAGGCGCAATTGCGCGGCCGTAAGCCCAATGTTCAGATGCCTATAGATCATCGGCGTCATGGGCGCATCATAAGCATGGGGCGCGTACACAGGATGAACACTCGAGGGGAATACAACTTTCGTTTGCACGCCGCCGGGCAGAACGGCGGATTTCCCGATGACAAGCGGAGGGAACGGGAGTAATGTTCGTGGGTTACTTACAACCACAAGTGAAGCGCAGCGGGACCTGCCGCACTGCCCCGTATGCGCGGGGACCCGCCAGATGCTGTTTCAGTCTCTCTCTGTAGATATGCTTTTTCCGGTTGCCTTCGACACGTGGATCTCTCACCGCATCATCGAATCCAATGGTCTCAGGACGCGCGCCAGCTATATCGCGGCGAAGACGGAGCGCGATTACCGCGTCTGCGCGAGGGCGCTGGAGAAGTACTTCGCGAAGATGCGGCTCGGCGAGATTCACCCTGGGCACGTGATGGACTATCAGAACGCGCGCGCCTCTAACCGTCCGCACGCTGAAGGCAGCTGGCGCTGTCTCGTGCCGGGGAGATGGCGCAAGGAGACGGTGCGCGCAAGCTTTGAGACCCGTGAACAAGCCGAGGAATGGGCGCGCGTGAATGGCGACAGTGTCCGGATCACGCAGACTCTGTGGGCATACGCGGCCGGCGCCAACTGCATCCGCAAGGAGATCGCGTTGCTCATTCGCATCCAGCGCGCGGCCAGGCTCTGGGGCGATCTCGAGGAGCAGGCTATTTTACGCGTGCGCCCCCAGGAGCCGGATGTCAGGCGCGCCCTGACCGCCGAGGAACAACATCGCCTGCTGCACGTGGCTTCCAGCCGCCTGGAGTGGCAGTTCATTCACAACTACATCATCGTCGCGCTGCAGACCACTGCTTCGACCAACGAGATGCGCTCTCTGCGCCTCGGCGACGTTTACATCGACGACCGCATCCTGCAGGTTCCGCGGCAGGGCGCGAAGAACAAATATCGCATGCGCGATATTCCCCTGGTGACAGAAGACGCGGTGAGGGCGATGAAGGGTCTCGTCGCGCGGGCCCGCTCGCTCGGCAGCTCGGGCCCTGCGGATTACCTGTTCCCGATCCAGGCGCGGCGCGGCGAGTATGATCCGCACCGGCCGATGTCGGAGAGCGGCCTGAAGAAGGCCTGGGACGCGGTGCGCAAGGCCTCCAACCTGCCGCATCTTCGAATCTACGACCTTCGCCACACGGGGATCACGCGCATGGCCGAAGCCGGCGTGCCGCTCAGGGTGGTGATGAACTTTGCGGGACACATGACGGAGCGCATGCAGCAGCGGTACGAGGCCATGTGCATGAGCGCCAAGCGCGGCTGGGGCGAGCAGGTATGGGGACCTCCGGTGCGCCCGGCCGAGGACGGCCCGGCGGCGCCGATCGCCGCGCCATCCATGGCCGCGTGGCCCGCGCGCAAGCCGGTGGTTTCTGAAACGGTAACGCGCGCGATTCCTGCGCATGGCAGAATGGGGTGAGCATCATGGGCCACATAACTGAAGATCGGCAGACGGTTTCCGGGAACATTCCAACGCTCTACCAGGCCGTGGAGTGGCGGCGCGCCCTCTGGCTGGGCCCCACGCGCTTCGCGATCGGCGACCCGCGGCGTTTCAGGGGAAAGAGCGTGCTCGACCTGGGGTCCCGAGACGGGGCGATGGCGAGTTACTTTCAATCGCTCGGCGCCAGCGTCCAGGCTGCCGACATCAAGGACCCCGAGCTCGAGGCGATCAGCAGGCGCGGAATCGACTGCTTCAAGGTCGACCCGCTCTGGGACGAGCTGCCCCGCGGCCGCTACGATTTCGTTTTCACCAAGAGCGTTCTCGTGCGCCATCCGGATCTCGACGCTGCGCTTATTAACATTCGCAGGGCTCTCAGGCCGGGCGGGGAATATCTGGCGGTCGAGAACTACCGCTCGGGCATGAATCAGCCGCTGCGCGCGATGCTTGCATGGCGTAAGTGGGCGCGGCGCGCGAGCCTGACTTATCTCAATGGCAGTAACATGCGTAAGTTCGAGATCTATTTCGGCCAGGTTGAACGCCGATGGGGTCCGTTCGGATTCGCGGTGGGCGTGCGGGCGAAGGTGTGAAAAAGCATTGCAGGCGAGACGGAGCACGCGTGCGGAAAGGATGGAGCGAATGGCCGTCTATGTCGACGACATGCAAGCGCAGTATGGCCGGATGATTATGTGCCACATGGTAGCCGATACCACCCAAGAGTTGCTATCGATCGCGCGCATGATCGGGATCTCTGAGCGTTGGATTCAAGTTTCCCGGCACTTGGAAAGAGCACTTCGATGTTTGCCTTTCGAAGCGAGCTCGAGCCATCGAGTTTGGAGCGATTCAGATCACTCGGCGCGAGTATGCAAGGTTCGTGACCGGGCGTCGATCTACCCCCGCAGGCTGCGGAAGCTCCCTGTGCGTGAACCATTCTCGCCAACATTTCCACACGCCCTCCGAAATTTCCTGTTGACAGATTTCGATTTCTCGAAGATTGTTTATTCCAGTCGCAGCCATTAGATTTCAGGGATTCTACACCGCTTTTTCGGGGTCGTCCCCGGAACGAACCACGGTCTGGCAGTTAAGAACGGATGATTCGTAATCAGCAGGTCATCGGTTCAAGTCCGATCGTCGGCTCCATCCCACCCGCCCGAATTTCCACTCCCATTTCCACAGAAGGCCTGTTCCCTTTCCGGCACGTATCAAATCAGGCAC
>Ga0126373_10002909_pt1 | contig 12681 bp, 12 predicted proteins | sample PanSoiMetPlot_11_FD_92545 | JGI IMG/M metagenome (GOLD analysis project Ga0126373, IMG submission 92545) | Tropical forest soil microbial communities from Panama - MetaG Plot_11 | ecosystem: Environmental > Terrestrial > Soil > Tropical forest > Bulk soil | place: Panama | collected 2016-02-17
TATGGTGGTGAGTTCGCCAGTGCCGCCCGCGGCTCGCTTCGTTCCTGCTGCGGGAGCGACTTCGCCGGGCGTGACGGGCGCGGTGATCTCGTAGGCTTCGTTATCGCTGAGTTTGACGATGCCGTGGAGTTCGCGCGGGAGTTTTGTCAGCTCAGGAGCGCGGGTGATGCGAAGCCGGACGCCGTCGGGTTGTGGCTCGATGGTTTGCTGGGCAGCGTTGGCGATCTGCTCGGGGTCGAAAGGATAGAACTCGGCGTCGGTGATGGGCTTGCCGGTAACGAGGTTGAGGACGAACTCCTGCTTGCCGCCCTTGATGCTCGCTTTCATATCGGGCGACAGCGGCTTTGGAAGCTGGCCGAGGGCTTCGCCGATTGCGCCTACGGGCTGCGCGGGGGTGGCAGCGGGATCGACGTTGAGGTTGAGGCCGAGGTGAGCCTTGCCGGGGATGCAGACCTCGCGGCAGACGAGCCAGTTCACTTTGGCGTCGAGGTGAATTGGGCCGGGCTTGAGGTTCTGGGCTGCGGTGATCTGAACCGGGAAGGCGACCTCGTCTTCATAGCCGAAGTCCATGAGCGGGCCGAGAGGCAGGCGGCTGGGGATCGGGAACTGCATGGGGCCAGCGGTGACGCCGGCCGGGAGAGTCCAGGTGATCTTGGGTGGTTCGCCGGAGTCTCCGGCGTTGATCCAGTAGACGTGCCACTTCTCTTCCAGCGTGAGGACGAGGCCGACCTGAACGGTTCCGCCGGGCGAGATGGAGGGCGATAGCGAGACGAGTTCGGCGGTGAGATGCTGCGCTTTGACAGGGCCGGGGCCGCCGTCGCCGACGGGCTGGATCTGCGCCTTCGCAGAGCTGAGAGTGGCACAGAGCAGGAGAAAGAGAATTGAGAGATAACGGCGAACGATCATGTCCTTAAAATTGTAGGCGACTATTAGACGCACCAGAAAACCGCCTGGTAATTCGATCCGTCACAGGCCGGCATAGCGATGCTCCACCATGATGCAGCGGTCCATCACGACGCGAATGCCGCCAGCCTCAGCACGTTGCGCGGCTTCGCGGTTGATAATTCCCTGCTGGACCCAGATGTTCTTCAGGCCGAGTTGAAGCATCTCGTCGACGATCGCGGGAATGTATTGGGGCAGACGGAAGACGTTGACTACGTCCGGCTTGAGGGGAAGAGAGCTTAGCGTTGGATACGACTTTTCTCCGAGGACAGACTCCACCAAGGGATTGACCGGGAGAATGCGGTAGCCATGCCGCTGCATATAGGTGGGAACGTAGTTGCTGGGCTTGTCGGGGTTGTTGGAGAGGCCGACGACTGCGATGGTGCGAGGTTCGCCCGGTGGGTGGCCTAGCATCGCGCGAATGGTTTCAGGTTCGTTCATGTTGTTATTTCGGCCAGGTACCGAGCAGGCGGCGGATGACGACTAACTGGCCGAGATGATAGGCGTTATGGTCGGCTATCAGGAGCGCTTCGCGCAGCAGGTTCTGCCCCTCACCCCAGCGGAAGGGCTTGTAGAGGTCGGCGGTTGGCTTGGTGATGAGGGCTTCGAAGATCTCGAGGTCTTTGCGGATAGTGGCGACGGTCGCGTCCCAGGCGTGAGCGGCGGGCGGCTCGGGAGACTTGGGCCAGTAGCCGTCAGGCCATTCCATGGGTTGATAACCGCCGGTGGGCGGAGCGGAAAAATCAATAATGTCGCGCTGAGCGAGACGGAGGTGCTCGAGAACCTGCCAAGCCGAGTAAGGCAGTCCGGCAGGGACTTTGCCGCGATGCTCCGCGGGGAAATCGGCGACAACTTCATCAAGGGTTGCGTGCGCTTGCCCTCCACGAAGAAGCCCAAGGAGTTGCTTGCGAATTTCTTCGGTGGCCGTGTCAGTTTGCGCGTGCGTGGCGGCGGCTTTCGCCATATCGTCCCCTCCCCTGAGGAATTGGATGCGCGAGGGGTGCGGCAGGTCACAGGGCCGATATTTCTCCAATCAGGAGAGAGCCATAAGTCGCGTTAGGGACAATGCGATGGGCTACTTCGGTGCATTTGTGGTTACAAGCGACTCAGGATTCGAGTTTGACTGATCGCCAGATGCCTTGGGATCGTTGTAACGCCTGCTGTGCTCCGGTTTCTGTTCGCTCGCTGGGCGCTTCCGGCGCTCGATCTCGAATTTTTTCTTGAACATCTCATCCTTGATCTGGTTGAGTCCGATAATGACAATGCAGACAATTGGAATGCTGAAAAGCAGCAAGATAGTCGTGTGATTCATATACCTCTTCCTGACGTGCTGCACTGCATGGCAGCTTCCGTCGGCCAGGTAATCAGATTGACATCGGTGGGTTTTCCGCACCTATCCCCCATTCGGGGCAGATAGTTTCTGGTAATGAGCGGATGCTCACGAGCAACAGTCGGTCACAAAACGGGCTTGCGAGCCACGACAATCGTAAGTGGCGGAAAGGTTGTAAACCAGTTGGCTGATTTACGTTCCACATCAAGACCAGCTGCTCTGAATCGATCCGCGTACTCACTTGTACGTTTGTAGTCCGAGACGATGGCTGTACCACCCGGCTTGAGAACCCGGACTATCTCAGAGAGAGCCTGGTGCCGGGTCTTCATGTCATAGATGTTGTGAATGCACAAATTGGAGAGGATTACGTCAAAGGTGGCGTCGGGAAAGGACATCTTTTGCGCCCCTTCGCTAATGAGCGTGCAACGATCGGTAACTCCCTCCAGCTGCAGGTTATGTTGAGTAGCTTCGATGGAGTTTCCGCTCAGATCAACCTTTGACCAAATGTCGATGCCACTCGCACGGCCAGTTGTGAGATGTTTGGCGGCACCGACCAACAGAAGCCCTCGGCCGCAGCCTATATCAAGAACCTGCTCATCACCTCGCCAGTCGTAGAGGGCGAGCATACGGTCACGGTGGCGAAACTTACCCACCTTGACATAGACCAGGTAGAGCAAACCCTCGCCGATGAGGAAACCTGCGGGCCAGTAAAACGAGCGCGAATCCAGAGTGACTGGACCTAAGTGAATAAACGGAGGAGCGAAGATCGCGACGGCGAGGCAGAGTGCACCAAAGACCAGTAGGTTTCGAAGTACATTCGGAGCGTCGATGCCGTAATCTGGCGTGGTCGATGTTGAATTGGCCATCCGTTTTTCGTTCTCGAGGGTCAGCCTGATTCCGCTCCCGTTATAAATCTTCGTCCGGGCTGATCTCTGTCGGGAGATTCCCTTCTCGCCGCATCTTCAGATAGCCCCGAATAAATGGCTCGAGATCGCCGTCGAGGACGCGGTCCACATCGCCTACCTCCACGCGGGTGCGGAGGTCCTTCACCATGCGGTAAGGCTGCATAACGTAGCTGCGAATCTGCGAGCCGAACTTGATGTCGAGTTTGGAGTCTTCGAGCTTCTTGCTGGCAGCCTTTTTCTTCTCAAGTTCGTATTCGTAGAGGCGGGAACGGAGCAGCTTCATCGCCTTTTCTTTGTTTTTGTGCTGCGAGCGTTCATTCTGGCAGCCGGCGACAAGGCCGGTTGGGATGTGGGTGATGCGCACGGCGGAGTCCGTCGTGTTGACGTGCTGGCCGCCCTTGCCTCCGGAGCGATAGGTGTCGATGCGGATGTCTTCAGGCTTGATGTCGATGACGATGGTGTCGTCAATTTCGGGCGAGACAAAGACGCTGGCGAAGCTGGTGTGGCGGCGCTTGGCAGAGTCGAACGGCGAGATGCGGACGAGGCGGTGAACGCCGGTCTCGCCGGAGAGCAGGCCATAGGCGAAGTCGCCGGAGATGGTGAAGGTGGCGGACTTGATGCCGGCTTCGTCGCCGTCCTGGACTTCGTTGATCTCGACCTTGAAGTTCTGGCGCTCACCCCAGCGGATGTACATGCGCATCAGCATCTCGGCCCAGTCCTGCGACTCTGTGCCGCCGGCGCCGGGATGGACCACGACGATGGCGTTAAGCGGGTCGCTCTCTTCGGAGAGCATCGTCTTGGCTTCGAGTTTGTCGGCGAACTCGGTAAGAGATGGAATCTCGCGGGCGAGGTCGGCCTCGGTGTTCTCGCCCTCTTTGGCGAGCTCGAAGTAGGTTTCGATGTCGTCGGAGCGGCGCTCGAGTTCGGCGTCGTCGGCGAGGAGAGACTCAATGCGCTTGCGCTCGCGCATCAGCGGCTGCGAGCGCGCGGGATCGGCCCAGATGGCTGGGTCGGCGGTCTTCTCTTCGATGATGGCTAGCTCACGGCGAAGGCGGGCGGAGTCAAAGATACTCCCGCAGATCGCGAACCTTCTCGCGAACCGGGGAGTATGTGTACTCAAGATCGGTAATCATGTCTCTTTCAGTTTACGGCAATTTCGCGCGAAGGCTAAGAGCCAGTGCCAGAGCCGTCACCAGCGCGCACGCATAAGCGAAGAGATCGCCGTGGGCAGCGTAAAAGGTCAGGTCGTTCTCGTAAGAAAAGCTGACGCGAATGCTGGTGCGAACATGGCGCGGCGCGGCAGCAACGACTCGGCCATAGGGATTGATCGAGGCTGTGACGCCGGTGTTCGTGGCGCGTAGAAGCCAGCGGTGATTCTCGATGGCGCGCATGCGGGCCATGTTGAGGTGCTGCCAGGGAGCGCTCGTATCTCCGTACCAGCCGTCGTTGGAGATGTTGATGAGCACCTCGGCTCCCTCTTGTGTGAAATGGCGGACTTCGTCGCCGAAGATGGACTCGTAGCAGATGAAGGTGCCGTAACGATGGCCGTTGACGTTGAAGACAGCGCGCCTGGTTCCGGGCTCAAAGGTTCCCACTTCGTTGAGAAGGTTCTTGGCAAAGAAGAAGAGTTGATGAAACGGGACATACTCGCCAAAGGGTACGAGATGCATCTTATCGTAGCGTCCGGCGAACTCTCCCCTCGGGGTGATGAACGAGGCGGAATTCAAGAGGCGATAACCGCGGTCGTTTTCGGTGGTTCGCTCGATACCGATGTTACCCACGATGATGGGTGCGTTGGCCTCGCGCGCGAGTGAAGATAGCGCAGCACGGAATTGAGGATCGTTCTCTTCAAAGGGAGCGGGCGACTCCGGCCAAACGATGAGGTCGGTGGCTATGGAAGCAGGGTTGGGCAGGAATTCCACCATGTCCGTACCTCGCTGTTCCGGGACGCCGAGATAGAGTCGATTGCCCGGATGACGGCTGAGATAGGAGAAGGACTCGAGTAGCTGCTGCGCTCCGGGTTGCGGTCCGGTGGCAGCCGCTCCGACCTCCAGATTCTCCTGCACCAGGGTTGCGGCTGCCTCGGTCCGGATTACGGCGGGACGCTGAACGCGTCGAAGCCCGACGACGTACAAGACAACGATTGCGACTCCAACGACAGTGAGAACGAGGCGGGTGTGACGACGCTCGCGGATGCGGATGCGCACCAGCCAGAGCGCATTGACCGCTGCGATGACAAACGAGAGGCCGTAGGCCCCGGTGAAGGGCGCTAGGCGCGTGAGTAACGGATTATCTACCTGGGAGATGCCGAGCAGGTCCCACGGGAACCCGGTGATTCGTGCACGAGCCAGTTCTACGGCTACCCATGCAAACGGACTCAGCATTAGGGCAATCTGGCGGCCAAATCTCGACCGAAACGCGGCGACAAGAGCAGCAAAGAGAAGATGATAGAGACCGAGGTAAAGACAGAAGAGAACCAGTATCCCCGCGGCGACCGGCTTTTCGAGGCCGCCGTAGAGGTACATCGTCTGGTAGATCCAATAGCAGTTTCCCAGGTACCAGATAGTGCCGCAGAGGTATCCGAGCGCGGTACCTTGAAATGCAGAAATGGGTTTTTCCTGCTTGTCGTTGCTGAGTATGGCCCACAGGAGCGGTAGTAGCGCGACCCAGCAGAAGGTGGTGCGCCAGACAGGCGTGGGGCCTGCGATGGGGAAAGGCAAAACCTGAAGGAGACCCGAAAGTGCTGCAAGGGCCCATAACCGCCCTGGAATCGATCGCATGCAGGGGCAGTCTACCATCCTCGAATTCGTCGGAAACTAGGGCTAGCGATACAATGCGCACTGGGTATGGATATCGTCATTCATCTCGTAGCCAGAATTCTCGTGCCTCTCTTTTTTATCGGTATGGCAGGTTCGGCGTTTGTGGTAGTGGCGACTTTCATCGAGGACTTAAGGGACCTACTGGAAATCAACGAGTAATGAGCAACATGAAATTAAAAATAAATGGCTTCCAAGCAAACTACGCATAAGCCGATGCCCCCAAGGGTACGGCTGGTCGTGGCCTCATCGGTGATGCTCACCTTTATCTCTTTTTGGCGAGCGGCTGCGATTGTTCTGAATGACTTAGGGTCCTCCGCGTTTTATGCGGGCGGCATCGCCGAGGAAGCGATCGGTAAGTCCGCTCCCTGGTTCATCGTCGGGGTCATGCTCTTCAGCTTCGCCGTGCGCGCGGTGTATGTCGAAAGCTGCAGCATGTTCACCCGCGGCGGCGTCTACCGAATCGTCAAGGAGGCCCTGGGGGGTACCTTCGCCAAGATCAGCGTCTCCGCGCTGATGTTCGATTACATCCTGACCGGTCCAATCTCGGGCGTCTCTGCCGGACAGTACATCGTTGGGTTATTGAATGAGCTTCTCCGCATCTGCACGTCTCATCACTGGGTCGGCATGCTTGCGACACACCCGAGCGGTGATGCCCGCCAGCTTCCTGTCGACGGGACCTCTGCTGTTATCGCGGCGATCATTACGACCTATTTCTGGTGGCAGAACACCAAGGGCATCGAAGAGTCCAGCGACAAAGCCCTGAAGGTGATGAAGATCACGACGGTGATGGTTGTGATCTTGCTGGCATGGGGATTCTTCTCAGTGTTCCGGCTTGGCGCACATCTACCGCCGGCGCCCGTGCCAGCAAATCTCCACTTCAGCCAGGATGCCCTTGGCTTCCTGAAGAACACAAGCTTCGCGACGGCGTTCGGGCTCTTCGGCATCATTATGGCCTTCGGCCACTCGATACTTGCAATGAGCGGCGAGGAATCGCTGGCCCAGGTAAACCGCGAGATCGAGCATCCGAAGCTGAAAAACCTCAAGCGCGCGGCGATTGTGATCGCCATCTACAGCTTCATCTTTACCGGCGTCGGGACGATGCTTGCTGTCATGCTGATCCCCGATTCGGTCCGCGTACCGCTCTATCGCGACAACCTGATCGCAGGCATGGCGATGTACATGGTGGGTCCGCTGGCAGTGAAGATTGCCTTCCGAGTCTTCGTTGTACTGGTTGGCTTCCTGATTCTCGGCGGCGCCGTAAATACAGCCATCGTGGGGTCTACTGGCGTACTGATGCGCGTGGCGGAGGATGGCGTCCTTACGGACTGGTTTCGCAAACCGCAACGGCGTTTTGGGACTAGCTACCGCATCGTGAATCTGGTTGCCGGATTGCAGATGTTCACGATTATTGCCTCGCGCGGCAATGTCATTATGCTGGGCGAGGCCTACGCGTTCGGTGTCATTTGGAGCTTTACCTTCAACTCACTCGCAATGCTCGTGCTGCGGTGGAAGTACCACGGTGAACGGGGCTGGAAGGTACCCCTGAATATTCGGTTCGGCAAGACCGAAATTCCCTTTGGACTTATTTCTGTCTTTCTGGTCCTTCTGACGACAGCCATTGTGAATTTATTCACGAAGTCAGTCGCTACGGTAAGTGGCATCTTGTTTGCCGCAGCATTTTTCACCATTTTTACTCTTTCAGAGCGGGACAATAAACGCAGACACGATCTCGCGACCCGGCAGATGAAGGAGCATTTTCAACTGGAGCATCAGGATAAGGTCGGGCGTGATTCGCTCGATATCCGCCCTGGAGCCGTTGTTGTAACTATGCGCGACTTTGCTACTCCATTCGCGCTCAAGTGGGCACTTACTCATACAAATACCGATGATCAGGACCTTGTCGTGCTTGCCGCTCGAATGATGGGAGCCGGAGGCCCTGAGTATGTCGATGCCTCGGAGCAGTTATTCAGCGAGCATGAGCAGATGCTCTTTACCAAAGCCGTCTCCGTTGCGGAGAGCTTTGGTAAACATATCTCGCTTCTTGTCGTGCCCGCCGGAGATATCTTCGCTGCGCTGGTTCAAACAGCTAACTCGCTGGATGCGGCGGCAGTAGTTGCGGGATTGTCGAGTAAGTTAACGGCCCAGGAGCAGGCTTATCACTTAGGCCAGGCCTGGGAAGCTCTGCCGGAGCCTAAGCGACAATTTACCTTCTATGTTGTAAAGCCTGATGGAGAAGCTCTCAGCTTTCATATAGGTCCCCATGCGCCGACGATAGGGCCCGACGAAGTACAACTTGTTCATCGCCTATGGCTGAATCTGCGCCGCGCTCCGGAGATGGAACACCTACATCACAGCGACATCGTGAGTTACGCGTTAGCCCACATGGCGAACGAGTTTGCACGCGATAAACAGGAGACTTTGAAAGGCCTGCGCGAGTGTATGGATCAGATCCACCATCGCCGCGGTTTGGGAAGATCTTTCCACGAAGAGATGGATGACACCGGACCTGGATATGCAATTCGTACTCCACACGCGCATTCGGAGGACGAAAAAGCTACTTCAACTTATCAAAAATAATCGGATAAGTTATTCATAATATTTGCCACTTATGAATTAGCTCTGTATTGTTGAGTGTGTGTGGCGTCTTGTAACTTGGATCGCTTAATGGGTCCGTTACGACATTCGATAGGATGCCAACCTGGAGGGGACAGTGGAAGTAAGCCGAATTATTGCCGAGATCGATGCGCAGATCGTAAAGCTGCAGCAGGCCCGATCGTTACTGGCGGGCACACAGGTGCAGCGCACCGGCCCTGGTCGGCCAAAGGGGAGCAAGAATACTACTCGAGTCACCACAAAGCGCAAGCTGAGTCCTGAAGGGCGCAAACGTATCGCGGATGCAATGAAGAAGCGTTGGGCCGAGCGGAGAAAGCAGGCTGCAAAGGGTTAGTATTGGGGTTTTTGAAAAGAAAGCGCGGGCACCAGGAGTGCCCGCGCTTTTTCGTTTCCTAAGTTGGTTATCGAGTGATGATGACTTCCCGCAAACTATCCTTTGCGAGGAAAAACCGATAGGCGCTGAACTCACTTAGAAGATTCTCGATTTTTCTGTTGCTGTAAATGTGCTCCAGCGGGTACTTTCCGGCGCGCTGCATCTCAACAACGTCGGTATCGGAAAGGTGATAGCGGACGAAACTGGTGCTGGGATCGGTGGTCGCGTGGAAAAAAGCCAGCATGAGTCCCCCGGGCTCCATCACTTTGTGAATGCGCGAGAAGACTGGAGCGACTAACGGCTCGGGCAGATAGTCGGCAGTATCCCACAGCAGGACGATGTCGAAGTTACGGCCCGAGAAGTTCAGGTTGGTCGCAAGAAAACGGTCGACATCGAAGGTAACAGCGCCGTCGTCGCCGGTTATACGCCACTCCGGTTTCGCCGCGTCCTCTACAAGGTTCGCCATGTAGATGCTGTGGCCGAGACTCGTGATGTAGTTGATGTTGGTGGAAGAGGTGGGACCTATGTCGAGGACACGGAGAGACTCCTGCGAACGCAGGTGCTTGAGCATGTCTTTCCATCCGCTGGAGTGCCTGGGAACGCGTGATGTATCTGATCCGCGTGATGTCCCTGAGGCTTGGCTGCTGCCAAAGATACTGCGCATGAACTGGTTTCGCCTCCCTTTCTAGGCCTTCGACTGGAGAATGAAAGCTTCTTGAGAAGGAACGGAGCGGGACGGCTGCTGATCCTGCAGTTTCGTATCCATAGATTGGAGTTCGACTCTTCCTTTGAGGAGGGCGTTGTCTTCGATGGAAAGCCGCGCAGCCAGGATATCTCCTTGAACGGACGCCGACTGCCGCAGTTCGACTCGTCCCGAAGCCTGCAGATTGCCTTTCACACTGCCCAGCACGATGACATCGCGGGCGTGAATGTCCGCAACTACGCGAGCGTTGGGACCTACGGTCAGGGAAGCATCGACAAGAGTGATTGTCCCCTCGATATCTCCATCCATATAAAGGTCTTCTTTGCCGGAAAGCTCGCCGCGAATCGTGACTGACTTGCCGATGATTGTGGAACCCTCTGCTGGCTTCATGAGTTCATGTTCTCCCCTGCGCGGAACTGTCTGTTACAGTGTGTCTTGCCCGAACTATACCCAACGCTCTGCCGAGAGGCAAACCGCACAACTTTATTTGCCCCTTTGCGTCTCACGTAAGATGTGCAGAGGGCTCCTGATAGCAGGATGTCATAGGTCAGATGAGAGGTGCGGCGGGTGACGTGTGATTGGAGCGGGAAGCTCACTCTGCAGCTAGGTCCCGCCAGGCGAAATTGGGTTGTTTTCTGCTGGCTCGTGCTTGCATTGCCTGTAGGCCTCCAAAGCTCCCAGGGGCCAGGAGGTGCAGCCAAGGATGGTCCTGCACCGCCTACGTCGCTTCCGCCGCGTTCGTGGGCTGTCGAGGTCGTTAAGACCGAGCTGGACATGCTCAATCACAAGGGCCCGTATCTGCGTTACCGCATGCACATTATTGACGCCAAAGGCGATCAACTCCGCGACGTAATCGAAAGCGAAGATGGCACTGTCGCGAGGCTCATCATGAGGAACGGCAAGCCTTTGACGGAGGAGCAGGACAAGGCAGAACGCCAGCGACTCGATGGCATGCTGCAGTCTCCAACCGATTTCTACAAGCACATCAAGAACGACTCGTCAGGCAAGAAGATTGCTGACTCCCTGATGCGGCTTATGCCGGACGCGATGAGCTACACCTATGCTCCCGGCCAGCCTCAGACAGGCAGAAATCCCGGAATCACCGAGGTCGTCTTCGATTATGAACCGAACCCGAAGTTCAATCCGCCGACGACTGCCTCGGAGGCACTGAAAGGGCTAAAGGGGCGGGTCTGGGTGGATCCCAACTCCAAACACGTCGTTCGCATGGAGGGGACTGTCTTTCAGGGCGTCAACTTCGGATGGGGCATGTTGGCTCATATATACCCTGGAGGAAAGCTGGCGCTCGATCAAGCCGATGCCGGCAACGGCCGCTGGATCTACACACACTTCACGGAACAGCTCACCGTGCGTGCCTTGATGGTGAAGACCCTGAACATCAACACAACAATCGACGCGACCAACTTCCAGCCTATTTCCGCCATGCGCTATCAGGAAGCGATCAAGCTGTTGTTGAGCACGCCGCTGCCAACCAGCTAGAACACGGTCGTGGCGAAGGACTCATGCCGTAACACGAGCGCGGGCACGCAGTGTATGCCGACGCACGGTAAGCTCCTCAATGCGGCCCCTGTCGATTCGGAATCCAGAGCCAACTCCGGTAGGAACGGCGATCTCACCGGTGTTGCTTACCGTCACCTCGGGTTCGATGATGTCCTGGGACCAGTAGCGCTTGGATGCCGAGACGTCTCCCGGCAGCGAGAAGTTTGGCAACGACGAAAGTGCGATGTTGTGGGCCCTGCCTATGCCGGTCTCAAGCATGCCGCCACACCACACCGGAATGCCGCGCTCCTCCGCCGCATTGTGGACGGCGATCGCCTCACTGAAGCCGCCGACCCGGCCGACCTTGATGTTGATGATCTTGCACGAGCCCATATCGATAGCCGCAAGCGCGTCGCGGCGATTGCGGATGGATTCGTCAAGGCAGATCGCTGTCTCGATGCGCTTCTGCAGCATGGAGTGGAAGTAGAAGTCGTCGTACCAGAGGGGCTGCTCAATCATCAGCAGGCTGAACTCGTCCCACGTCGCGATGTGATCAAAGTCCTTGAGCCTGTAGGCGGAGTTTGCATCGCAGCTGAGCATGATGTCGTGCCAGCGCTTTCTGACAGCCTCAAAGATATGGTTGTCCCAGCCTGGCTTGCACTTCAGCTTGATCCGCTGATAGCCGGCTTCGAGCTCAAGTTCAATCTTTTCGATCAACTGTTCAAGCGTAGGCTGAATTCCAATTGAGACACCGCAGTGGATCGTCTCTCGCGTGCCACCGAGCAGTTTTGCCAGCGGAACCCCTTCCACCTGCGACTCCAGGTCCCACACGGCGTTCTCCAGCGCCGCCTTGGCCATGCGGTGGCCCCGAACCTGCTTGAATATTTGCGGAACGGCACCCCCGGTTGGAATCTCAGACTCGAGCAGACAAGGAGCAAGTTCTGACTCCGTGATGATCCAGGCGGTATCGATCATTTCGTCGCTGAAGTAAGGGTGCTCGCCGGCGACGCACTCGCCCCAGGCGGTCAGGCCCTCGGCTTCAAGCTCGATGAGAAGAATGCGCCGTCCGGTGGTGAGGCCAAAGCTGGTTTCAAACGGATATGCCAGCGGCATATTGATCTCGCGCATGTGGATGGCATCGATGTTGAGCATGTCGGTCGTCCTGTCCTTCGTTTTCTCGGATGAGAGGGTCGTTTAGTTTGAAGTGCGGATTGAGCTCTCCGGTAGGTTCATGTACGGGGTGGTTCACTCCAAGGGCCAAGCAGAAACGAACCATTGCCTTCTGCATCGCGCTCGTAGCCTACAGCAGCCAGACCTCTCTCAAATGCTGCTTCAAGCGCTATGCGGTTCTTTGACTGCAACTGCTGGGCCAGATCTCTTTTTTCGGGGTCCTGCTTCCACTGGTAGATGGCGTGCGGGACTATGACACGTTCGACAACTTCTATCGGCTCCTCCTCTCCACCGAGTACTCTGGTCACACGGGGAGAATTGAGCCACCA
>Ga0126373_10002910_pt1 | contig 12681 bp, 8 predicted proteins | sample PanSoiMetPlot_11_FD_92545 | JGI IMG/M metagenome (GOLD analysis project Ga0126373, IMG submission 92545) | Tropical forest soil microbial communities from Panama - MetaG Plot_11 | ecosystem: Environmental > Terrestrial > Soil > Tropical forest > Bulk soil | place: Panama | collected 2016-02-17
CCTCCACGACCGCGCCCTCGAGTCGCTAGCGACCCAGCGCCTGGGCCAGGCCTACGCGAGCCTCGGCGAATACCGACGCGCCGTCGAGGCCTTCGGCCGGCACCTGGAGAGGAGGGAGACGGAGTCGCCTCGCCGCCGTTCGGTCTCGGCGGGAATACGCACGGCGGCCAACCGCGCATGGATGGCGTGGTGTCTCGCCCCGCTCGGCGAGTTCGCGGAGAGCAGCTTGCATGCCAAGGAAGCCGTGCGCCTCGCCGAGGCGAGCCAGCACGACCTTACCCTGGCCATGACCTACTCGGGCGCGGCGCGCCCCGCCCTCATGCAGGGCGACTTCCCCACGGCCATCGGCTGGCTCACGAGGTGCCTTGGGATCTGCCGTCGCTCCAACTTCGCGCCGCTCTTCCTCCTCGTATCGAGCGACCTCGGCCACGCCTACGCCCTCTCCGGCCGCGTCCCCGAGGCCGTCGCGCTCCTCGAGGAAGCCTCCGCGCAATCGGGCGCGCTCCGCCTCATGCCCACCCACGCGTGGAATGTGACCGCCCTTGCCGAGAGCTATCTCCTCGCGGGGCGTTGGGCGGACGCCGTCCGCGAGCTCGCCCGCGGTTTCGGGATGGCCCGGGCGCACCGCCAGCGCTGGCTGGAGGCCGAGGGCCTCCGCATCCAGAGCGCGGTGCGGGTCTCCGCAGCCGCGCCCGATCTGCCGGGAGCGCGAGCGGACGCGGAGCGAGCGGCGGGCATCGCCGAGGAGCTGGGGCTGAGGCCCTTGCTGGGGCGCTGCCAGCTCGCCCTCGCCCAGGTGGCGCGTCAAGCAGGTGACACTCGCGCCCACTCGCACCTCGAGCAGGCCGTCGCCCTCTTCAGTGAGATGGACATGCGCTACTGGCTTGAGCAGGCCGAAGCCGAGCGCCGCCTCCTCGCGGAGTCCTCCAAGGGCTGAGCAGCCAGCCGCAGCACTGTGGGATAATCGGCGGGTGATCTGGCGGGGATCTCTCTTCCGCAAATACGCGGTTCTCTTCGTGGTCCTGGTCAGCGGCGCCCTCTTCACCAGCGGCGCGCTCGAGATCTACTTCTCCTACCAGGAAAACAAGGAAGCGCTGGTCACGCTCCAACGCGAGAAGGCGGTGGGCGCGGCCACGCGCATCGAGCTCTTCGTCAAGGAAGTGGAGCGCCAGATCAGCTGGACCACGCAGCCGTCCATCGTGGCGCCTGCCGCGGCCATGGAGCAGCGGCGCGCCGACTACTTCCGACTGCTGCGCCAGGTCCCCGCCATCACCGAGGTGAGCTACCTCGATTCTCAAGGGCACGAGCAGCTGCGCGTCTCGCGGCTGGCCATGGACGTGGTGGGCAGCGGCGACTCCTACGCCCAGGATCAACGCTTTCGCGTGCCCAAGTCCGGCAAGACGTACTTCAGCCCCGTCTATTTCCGCAAGGAGTCGGAGCCGTACATCCGCATCGCCCTGGCCGGCAGCGGCTCCTCCTCCGGGGTCACGGTGGCCGAGGTCAATCTCAAGTTCATCTGGGACGTGGTCTCGCAGATCAAGATCGGCAAGGCGGGGCACGCCTACGTGGTCGACTCTCACGGGCAGCTGATCGCCCATCCCGACATCAGCCTCGTGCTGAAGAAGACCGATCTCTCCGCGCTCGATCAGGTGAAGGCGGCGCTGTCCGTGGCCGCCCAGGGCGCGGGCATGCCGGGCATCGCGCGGGATCTCGAAGGCCGCCAGGTCCTCTCCGCCTCCGCGCCCATCGCGCCGCTCGGCTGGGCCGTCCTCATCGAGCAGCCGCTCGTAGAGGCCTTCGAACCCATTCGCTGGTCCATCTACCGCACAGTCGGCCTTGCCCTCTTCGGCGTGCTCCTCGCCGTGCTCGCGAGCCTCGCCCTCGCCCGGCGTATGGTGCGACCCATCCGCGCCCTTACGGAAGGGGCGGGACGGATCGGCTCCGGCGATCTCGGCCACCGCCTCGAGGTGCGCACGGGCGACGAGATCGAGACGCTAGCCGAGCAGTTCAACCGGATGACCAGCCAACTCCGCGAGTCCTACGCCAACCTGGAGCAGAAGGTCGAGGAGCGCACCCGGGAGCTCTCTCGCTCCCTGGAGCAGCAGACGGCCACCAGCGAGATCCTGCGCGTGATCTCGAGCTCGCCCACCGACGTGCAGCCGGTGTTCGACGTGATCGTGGAGCGGGCCGTCCGGCTCTGCGGGGCACGCTTTGGGCGTCTCTACCGCTACGATGGAGGCGTCGTGTCCCTCGCCGCCTCGCATGGCTTGAGCATCGGGGGACTGGGGCAGGTGCAGCAGGTGTTCCCGCGGCCCCTGTCCGACGACACAATCGCCGGCCAGGTCATCCTCTCCCGCAAGCCGTTCTACCTCCGCGACGTGAGAGAGGAGGAGGGCGTGCCCGAGCTGTCGCGGAAGATGATCCAGGCCATCGACGCGCGGAGCCAGGTCACCATCCCGATGCTGCGGGCGGGGGAGTCCATCGGCGCTATGACCCTCGGCTGGGCCGAGCCCGATGCCTTCGACGAGCAGCAGATCGACCTCATGAAGACCTTCGCGAGCCAGGCCGTCATCGCCATCGAGAACGTGCGCCTGTTCAAGGAACTGGACGTGCGCAACCGCGACCTGACGGAGAGCCTCGAGCAGCAGACGGCCACCGGCGAGATCCTCCGGGTCATCAGCGCCTCCCAGACGGACGTGCAGCCCGTGTTCGAGGCGATCGCGGAGAACTCACTCCGGCTCTGCGAGGCGGCCTTCAGCACGGTCTTCCGCTTCGACGGGCAGATGATTCACCTGGAGGCCCTCCGGAACATCAGCCCGGAAGGGGCGGCGGCCATCCGCGCTGCCTTCCCCATGCCTTTGAGCCGGGCCGGAGCCTCCGCCCGTGCGATCATGACCCGCCGCATCGTGCACATCACCGATGTGCGTGACGACCCCGAGTACGCGCTCCAGGGCTTGGCGCAAGTCGCCGCCTATCGCTGCATCCTCTCGGTGCCTATGCTCCGCGACGGCGTCCCCATCGGCACCATCACGGTCGCTGCGGACCGGACCACGCCCTTCCCGGACAAGCAGGTGGCGCTGCTGCAGACCTTCGCGGACCAGGCGGTCATCGCAGTGGAGAACGCACGCCTCTTCACGGAGATCCAAGAGAAGACGCAGCAGCTCGAGATCGCCAACCGGCACAAGTCGGAGTTCCTCGCCAACATGTCCCACGAGCTGCGCACCCCGCTGAACGCGGTCATCGGCTTCTCCGAGGTGCTCCTGGAGCGCATGTTCGGCGAGGTGAACGAGAAGCAGGAGGAATACCTCCAGGACATCCTGTCCTCGGGCAAGCACCTCCTCTCCCTCATCAACGACATCCTCGACCTCTCCAAGATCGAGGCGGGGCGTATGGAGCTGGAGGCGCTGCCCTTCGACCTTCCCGCCGCCCTCGACAACGCGCTGACCCTCATCAAGGAGCGGGCCGCGCGCAACAGCATCGGGCTCGCGGTACACGTGGACCCGCGCATCGGCGAGGTGGTGGCCGACGAGCGCAAGGTGAAGCAGGTGCTCCTCAACCTCTTGTCCAATGCCGTGAAGTTCACGCCGGAAGGCGGCACCATCACCATGACCGCGATCCTGAACGGGGGAATGGTCGAGATCTCCGTGGCAGATACCGGCATCGGCATTGCCCCCGAGGATCAGGCCGCGGTGTTCGAGGAGTTCCGGCAGGTGGGAACCGACTACGCGCGCAAGCGCGAAGGCACCGGTCTCGGCCTCGCCCTCGCCCGATGTCTCGTGGAGCTTCACGGCGGCGCCCTGACGCTGCAGAGCGAGCTGGGGAAGGGATCGACCTTCACCTTCACGATCCCGGTGCGCGCGCATGGCCGGTGAGCTGATCCTGATCATCGAGGACAACGAGAAGAACCGGAGGTTGGTACGCGATGTGCTCCAGTTCAAGGGCTATCAGACCATCGAGACGGAAACGGGGGAGGAGGGTGTGGAGCTCGCGCGCTCACGCCAGCCCGCTCTCGTCCTCATGGACATCCAGCTTCCCGGCATCGACGGCATCACCGCGCTGCGGCAGCTGCGCGACGATCCCATCACACGGGCCATCCGCGTGATGGCCGTGACGGCGTCCGCCATGACCCAGGACCGGCAGAAGATCCTGAGCGCCGGCTTCGACGGCTACCAGAGCAAGCCCATCAACGTGAAGGCCTTCCTCGAAGCCGTGCACGAGCTCCTCGCCCGGCCATGAACGATCCCGCGCGCATCCTCGTGGTGGACGACACCGCCCATAACGTCAAGCTGCTCGCCGACGTGCTCGTGGCGCGCGGCTACGCGGTGAGTACCGCCTCCTCCGGCAAGGAGGCCCTCGAGAAGGTCGCCTCCGACGCCCCGGACCTCGTCCTCCTCGACGTGGTGATGCCGGAGATGTCCGGCTACGAGGTGTGCAAAACCCTCCGCGCCGACCCCGCCACCGCGCGGCTGCCCGTGGTCATGGTCACCGCGCTGGATCCCTCGCAGGAGCGGGTGAAGGGGATCGACGCCGGGGCCGACGACTTCCTCACCAAGCCCATCAACCAGCCCGAGCTGATCGCGCGCGTGCGCTCCCTCCTGCGCGTCAAGCAGCTGTGGGACGAGCTCGCCGAGCTGAACCGCACCCTGGAGCAGCGGGTGCAGGCGCAGGTGACCCAGCTCGAGCAGCTGGGACGGCTCAAGCGATTCTTCTCCCCCCAGCTCGCGGAGGCCATCGTCTCCGGAGGGACCGAGGACCCGCTCAAGAGCCACCGGCGCGACATCACGGTGGTCTTCCTCGATCTGCGCGGCTTCACAGCCTTCGCGGAGACGGCGGAGCCGGAGGAGGTCATGGCCGTGCTGCGCGAGTATCACGCCGAGATGGGCAAGCTCATCCTCGAGCACGAAGGCACCCTCGAGCGCTTCACGGGGGACGGCATGATGATCTTCTTCAACGACCCCGTGCCGGTGAAGGACCACGCCGCCCGTGCCGTGCGCATGGCCGCGGCCATGCGCGACCGCGTGGCCGAGCTGGCGGTGACCTGGAAGAAGACGGGTTTCGAGCTCGACTTCGGCATCGGGGTCGCGTACGGCTATGCCACGCTCGGGGCCATCGGCTTCGAGGGACGGCTCGATTACGGCGCCATCGGCACCGTGACCAACCTCGCCGCCCGCCTCTGCGCAGAAGCGCAGCCGGGTCAGGTCCTCCTCTCGCAGAAGGTCACCACCTCCGTGGAAGCGCTCGTCGAGGTCGAGCCCGTCGGCGACGTCACCCTCAAGGGCCTGAGCCGCCCCATGAAGGTCTTCAATCTGATCCGTCTCACCGGTTCCTAGTCGTCCCCTCACGACCGCTCGCCACGACGCCCAGGGAGATCGAGATGCCCAAAGTGCTGACGCAGCAGCAGGTCCGGGATTTCGAGGAGCAGGGCTACCTGTCGCCCATCCGAGCCATGAGCAGGGAGCGCGCGCTCGAGTATCGTCGGAAGTTCGAGTCGCTGGAAGCGCGCTTCCCGAACGACATGAAGAAGATGAAGACCAAGTCGCACCTCCTCTGTCCGTGGGTGCTCGAGATCGCCGAGGATCCACACATCCTGGACACCTTCGAGGACCTGATCGGCCCCAACATCCGGTGCTGGAGCATGGCGTGGCGGGTAAAGAAGGCGGATCAGGAGACCATGGCGGGCTGGCACCAGGACTCCGTGTACGGCTCGCCCATTCCCGTGGTGCTGGGCGCTCTCGCCCTCTCCGACTGCGGCGCCGATCAGGGCTGCCTGCGCGGCGTGCCCGGTTCCCACAAGTGGGGGCATCTCACGCACGAGGAGAGCGACGACCCCCGGAGCATCCTCGCGCGTGGCCAGTACATCACGGATCCCTTCGACGAGTCGAAGGCAGTGGACTTCGTGCTCGGGCCCGGCGAGATGGTGATGTTTCACAACTCGCTCGTGCACGGCTCGTCGACCAACGTGGGGCCCGACCGCCGTTTCCTCCTCCTCGTGGAGATGGTTCCCACCTGGGCGGAGCGGCCACGCGGCCGCGAGTCCGCCATGCTCCTCCGCGGGGTGGACGCTCTCGATCACTTCGACGACGAGCCGCGCCCCGACGGCGAGTTCACGCCGACGGCGCTGGCGAACTGGCAGCGCGTGGTCGAGTCGCGGGCGAAGCGGCTCTTCTCGGACAGCCGCTACGCGCCCAGCGAGGCCTATGGAGGTCAGCGGGCGGCGACGTAGGGCGCGGCGAGGTCAGGCGAGCCGCGCGGGCGGACCGCAGCGAAGGAACTCGCCCCGGCCCGGCTCCGCGAGGAGCTTGTCCTCCTCGACTACGATGTCGCCGCGTGAGAGGACCATGGCGGGCCAGCCGCGAACGGCCATGCCCTCGTAGGGCGTGTAGTCACAGTTGTGGTGGAGCAGCTCGTTGGTGACGACAACCTCCCGGTCCTTGTCCCAGATCACGAGGTCGGCGTCCGAGCCGACGGCGACGGTGCCCTTCTTCGGATAGAGCCCGTAGACCCTGGCCGCGTTGGTCGCCGTCAGCGCCACGAACCTCCTGAGGTCGATGCGTCCCTTGCTCACGCCCTCGGAGAAGAGGAGGGGCAGGCGCGTCTCCACCCCGGGCAGGCCGTTGGGCACCTTGGTGAAGGAAGCCTGCACGCCATGCCGCTGCTTGCCCTCGGGGTCCTCGAAGCGGAAGGCGGCGTGGTCCGACGAAACGACGTGGAAGACGCCGGAGGCCAGACCCTGCCAGATCGCGTGCTGGCTCGCCGCATCGCGCGGAGGCGGGCTGCAGATGTACTTCGCGCCCTCGAAGCCGGGGGCCTGCAGATGCTCGGCGGTGAGCACGAGGTACTGCGGACACGTCTCGGCGAGGATCTTGAGTCCGCGCCCGTGCGCCCAGCGGATCTGCTCGACGGCATCCGCGCTCGACACATGGACGAGGAGGATGGGCGCGTCCACGATCTCCGACATGGTGATGGCGCGGTGCGTGCCCTCGCGTTCCACGGCCTGGGGACGCGAGACGGCGTGGAAGTACGGCGCAATCTTGCCCTGGCGCTCCAGCTCGGCGGTGAGCCAGGCGATGCAGTCGGAGTTCTCCGCGTGGACCATGACCATGGCGCCCTCGTGGCGCGCCAGGGCGAGGACGGAGATGATTTGGCGGTCGCTCAGCTTGAGCGTCTCGTAGGTCATGTAGATCTTGAACGACGTGTAGCCCTCGCGGATGAGGGCGGGGAGCTCCTCGCGCAGCACGGTGTCGGTGGGATCCGAGACGATCAGGTGAAAGCCGTAGTCGATGACGGGCTTTCGCCCCGCGCGCCGGTGATAGTCCTCGACGGCCGCACGCACGCTCTGCCCCTGGAGTTGGCAGGCGAAAGGCATCACGGTGGTGGTGCCGCCGTGAGCGGCCGACACCGTGCCCGAGAGGAAGTCGTCGGCGAGGGTGACCGCGTCCCGCATCGGTTGATCGAAGTGGCAGTGGGTGTCGATGCCCCCGGGGAGGACGTAGCGGCCGGCCGCGTCGATCTCGCGGCGAGCGGGACCGAGGCCACGCCCGAGCGCGGCCACCACGCCGTCGGCAATGCCGAGATCGGCCTCGAAGACATCGGCTGCCGTCGCGACCACCGCATTCCTGATGACCGTGTCGAACTCCGCCATGGACGTCCCTCCCTCTGTGGGACCGCGGCACCATTCCGCGGCAGGTGAGCGAAGCTCCTGCCGTATTCGAGAGCACGCGCCGAAGATGACCGTTGCGCCACCGAAGCGCAAGTGGCTGGATTTTTCGCCCGGCCTGTCGACGAGGGGGCCTTGCCGCTGCCTCAGCGCGCCCGAGCGTCGAAGCTTGCGCGGGAGCCGGCCCAGCCGCTAGACTCGCCGAACATGGCCGACTCTCCCGGTGATCTCCTTCCTGGTCCGCGCATCCTTCTGGGACCGGGGCCGACCATGGCCGACCCGCGCGTGCTGCGCGCCATGGCCACGCCGCTCGTGGGACAGTTCGACCCCGAGTTCACCGCGGTGATGAACGAGGTGATGGAGCTCCTCCGCGTAGTCTTCCAGACGCGGAACGAGCGCGCCTTCCCGGTACCGGGGACGGGCCGCGCGGGGCTGGAGGCCGCCATGGTCTCGCTGCTCGAGCCCGGCGATCGTGTGGTCATCGGCGAGTGCGGCCGCTTCGGGCTCCTCCTCATCGACATCGCCGAGCGCTGCGGCGCCGAGGCGGTGCCCGTGCGCGCGGAGTGGGGCCGGATCGTCGAGCCGGAGGCCATCGAGCGGGCGCTCGGGCGGGGACGCACGCGCATGGTGGCCATGATCCACGGCGAGACCTCGACGGGCGTGCTCCAGCCCCTCGCGGAAATCGGGCGGCTTTCCCGCGCCCACGACGCGCTCCTCATGGCAGACGCGGTGGTGACGCTGGGCGGCGCCGAGGTGGCCACCGACGACTGGGGTGTGGACGTGATGGTGGCGGGAACGCAGAAGTGCCTTTCCTGTCCGTCCGGCCTCGCACCCGTCACCTACAACGCTCGTGCGGAGAGTGTGCTGGAGAAGCGGACGAGCCGCATCCGGAGTAACTATCTGGATCTTCTCCAGCTCCAACGCTACTGGAGCCCCGCCCGCTACAACCACCACACGGCGCCGACCTCAATGGTCTTCGCCCTCCGCGAGGCGCTCCGCGCCGTCGTGGTCGAGGGAAAGGAGGCGCGCTTCGAGCGCCACCGTCTCCATGGCGACGCTGTGCGCGCCGGTCTCGCGGCCATGGGTCTGTCCTTCTTCGGCGCGGAGAGGCGCGAGCGGCGGCTGCCCTTCATCACGCCGGTGGTGGTGCCGGCTGGCGTGGACGAGCTCGCGGTGCGCCGCCGCCTCATCGAGGAGTTCGGCATCGAGATCGGCGCCGCCTTCGGGCAGCTCCAGGGAAAGATCTGGCGCATCGGGACCATGGGCTACTCCGCGCGCCGGCAGAACGTGCTCCTCTGCCTGGCCGCGCTCGAGTCCGTGTTGAGGGCGGAAGGCTTCGACTCCGCGTCGGGCGCGGGAGTTGACGCGGCACGCGCGTTCTATACGACGGCCGGTGTGGCCGACGGCACGATGGACGACAATCTGGGCGCGAGCGGTATCGGCTCCCACTGACCCTCGCTCCCCCGTACTTCGAACCGAGCCGCTTGCTTCGAGCGGTGGGGTGAGGGCTCCGATGCGGGGAGACGGAGTCGAGGAGAAAGACCATGTCCAGGATTGTCACGGTAGGCGCAGCGCAGCTCGGACCGATCCAGCGGACGGACAGTCGTCCGCAGGTGGTGAAGCGTCTCCTCGACCTCTTGCATCAGGCTAAGGCGCATGGCTGCGATCTCGTCGTCTATCCCGAGCTCGCTCTGACCACCTTCTTCCCGCGCTGGTGGATGGAGGACCAGCGCGAGATCGACGCCTTCTTCGAACGCGAGATGCCGGGCCTCGAGACGCGGCCGCTCTTCGACGAGGCTCGACGTCTCAGCCTCGGCATGTGTCTCGGTTATGCGGAGCTGGCCACGGATCCGGACGGGAGGACACGGCGCTTCAACACGTCCATCCTCGCGGACCAGACTGGTCGCCTCGTGGGCAAGTACCGTAAGATCCATCTGCCCGGTCATGCGGAACACGAGCCGTGGCGCGCCTTCCAGCATCTGGAGAAGCGCTATTTCGAGGTGGGCGATCTCGGCTGGAAAGTCTGGCTGGCCTTCGGCGGCCTCATGGGCTTGTGCATCTGCAACGACCGGCGCTGGCCCGAGACGTACCGGGTGATGGGGCTGCAGGGCGTGGAGATGGTGCTCCTCGGCTACAACACGCCTGTGCACAATCCACCGGCGCCGGAGCACGACCTCCTCGCCAACTTCCACAACCGACTCTCCATGCAGGCCGGCGCCTACCAGAACGGCACGTGGGTGGTGGGCGTGGCTAAGTGCGGACGAGAGGAAGGGTGCGACATGATCGGGCAAAGCCAGATCATCGCGCCGTCCGGCGAGACGGTGGCCATGTGCACGACCCTTGGAGACGAGCTGTGCGTGGCGCGCTGCGACCTCGATCTCACGCGGTCGTACAAGGATACCGTCTTCAACTTCGCCCGACACCGCCGCCCCGAGCACTACCGGCTGATCGTGGACCGCACGGGAGCCATCCCGCCTTCCTAGGGCCTCGGTGTTACACTGAGTGTCCGATGAGCGAATTCATTCCTCCCGGCGCCCACACGGCCATCACCGCCCGCCTCGGCGAGTTCCCCCTGCAGTCGGAGTTCAGCCTCGAGCCACTCGTCCGCTACTGGGAGACCGAGCTCGCGGACGACGATTGCCTCCTGGGGTCAGCCGCGCGCATCATCCTGGATCGGGTGAGGCAGGTGCCCGAGCTCCGCGCCCGGACCATCACGCTGGAGACGGTGCGGGCCAATCAGGATCTGGTCGACGCCCTCATGGTCGCCGTCTTCGCTCCCAGCTTCCAGGAGGAGAGCTACGCGGCCGCCATGCTGCCCTTCCGTCTGCAGACCTTCTTCGCCACCGAGGCCTTCAGCCGGCTCCTCGCCGGGCCAGACGGCTATCTCACGGGGCGGATCGACGCGGACGCGTCGCTCCTCGCCCAGGTGCGCATCATCCACGCCTACTCGCTGATCATCGAGCGAGTGTACGGCCTCGATGCCGGCATCGAGTTCCCCTGGATCACCATCGTGAAGGATCCGGAGACGGGACTCGAGCGCCACTTCAAGCTTCTCCTCGAGCCGCGCTTCCTCGAGGTGGATGTGATCGGCGAGGCGCCCGTCCTCACCGAGGAGACGCGGCGCCGCCTCCGCGCGCTCGTGCTCGATCCCCCCGCCCTCATGAAGGTCCTTCCCCCCGAGAAGTTCGTGATCCGCGGCTTCTCCGTGGTGCAGGCCATCGAGGTGACGGAACAGGAAGTGCTGTCCTCCATCGAGCGCGATCTCATCGAGAAGGAGTCCATCGTCTCCACCGAGCGCTTTCGCGCCCTCCAGGACAAGATGCGCGCCCTCCTGCGCCGACCTGAGGTCGATCTGGGCCTGGCCGCGGTGGAGGGCGAGCGGGTTCTCGTGCTCCACTTCGCTTCGCGCTTCGAGCACGCGTGCATCTTCGCCGACTCGACCCATCAGAAGATGAGCGACTTCAAGGGCTCGGTCTTCGAGCGGGCGGCCATTGAGCGCCAGCCCATCTTCATCGAGGACCTGAAGGCCTATCCCGACCGCTCGCGCGTGGAGGAGGGGATGCTGGCCTCCGGCTATCGCAGCGCGGTAGTGGCGCCGCTCATCTACCAGGACCAGATCATCGGCAGCCTCAAGCTTGTGTCTCCCCGCACGGGCTCCCTCAGCGTGGAGTTCATGCCCCAGCTTCTCCAGATCCTGCCCCTCTTCGCCATGGCCGTGAAGCGCAGCATGGACGAGCTCGGCAATCGCATCCAGGCGGTGATCAAGGAGAAGTGCACGGCGATTCATCCCGTGGTGGAGTGGCGCTTCCGCAAGGCCGTGCTGAACAGCCTGGAGAACGCGACGGGGGAGATGGAGCCCATCGTCTTCCGAGACGTCCATCCCTTCTACGCCTTGGCGGACATCCGCGGATCCTCGACGAACCGGGCGTGGTCCATCCAGGTCGACCTTCTCCATCAGCTGGGCCTCGCCCAGGCCATCTTGGAAGCCGCCCACCGCGTGCGCCCCATGGCTATTCTCGACCAGCTGCGCCACAAAGTGGAGCGGCAGGCCGCCGCGGTGGAGGTGAGCCTCCGCTCGGGCGACGAGGCGGGGCTGATCGCGTTCCTCAGGAAAGAGGTGGAGTCGCTCTTCACGCATCTGGAGAGCTACGGGCCCGAGGTGCGGGAACGCATCGAGGTCTACCGGAGCGCCATCGATCCGCAGCTGGGCGCGGTGGGGACGAAGCGTCGAGGCTTCGAGCAGAGCGTGGCCATGCTCAACGAGGCGATCTCGAGCTACCTCGATGCCGAGGAGCGCGTGGCCCAGGAGACCTGCCCGCATTACTTCGAGAAGCAGCGCACGGACGGCGTGGACTACAGCATGTACGCGGGCCCCTCGCTGCTGGAGAGCGGGGACTTCGCGCCCCTCCACCTGAAGAACCTCCGTCTCTGGCAGATCATGGTGGCGTGCGGGATCGCGGTGACCGCCGAGCGCATCAAGTCGCGCCTGCCCGATCCGCTGGAGATCACCAGCCTCATCCTCGTCCAGCACACGCCCCTCGCCATCAGCTTCCGCTTCGACGAGAAACGCTTCGACGTGGACGGCGCGTACAACGCCCGCTACGAGATTCTCAAGAAGCGCATCGACAAGGCGGTGGTCAAGGGCTCCACGGAGCGGGTGACCCAGCCGGGGAAGATCGCCATCGTCTACTCGCAGGCGAGCGAGGCCGCGGAGTACCGCGACTACATCAACTACCTCCAGGCCCAGGGCTATCTGCTCGACGAGGTCGAGACGCTCGATCTCGAGGATCTCCAGGGGGTATCGGGACTCCGGGCGCTCCGCGTCACCGTCAACTTCGCCTCCAATCGATCCGAGCCGAGCGTGCCGCGCATCGAGGCCGCCGCCCGCGCCGATCTCTCCGCCGCCCGCTAGGCCCGCGTTCTTCTTCTCCCTCGAGGGTGAGGGCAGGGTGACGGTGGCCGTCTCCCGTCGATCGATTTCGAGTAGTATGGGGCCTCGACGCTCATCTCCCATCTCTTCCCAG
>Ga0126373_10002911_pt1 | contig 12679 bp, 9 predicted proteins | sample PanSoiMetPlot_11_FD_92545 | JGI IMG/M metagenome (GOLD analysis project Ga0126373, IMG submission 92545) | Tropical forest soil microbial communities from Panama - MetaG Plot_11 | ecosystem: Environmental > Terrestrial > Soil > Tropical forest > Bulk soil | place: Panama | collected 2016-02-17
TTCGCTCGTATCCACGACGGGAGCTCGCTCGAGATAAAGGATGCCCTCTTTGCCAGCGGTTAGACCGATGTAATTTTGAGGTGCAATGGGCAGAGCCAGAATGCGCTGACTGATGCCGTCGAAATCGATGATGACTTTGAGTTCTTTGTTTTTGTCCTGATCTTTGCCTTTTTGCTGGTCTTTATCCTGCTCCGCAGTTTTTTCCTTCTTTTGTGCGCTGCCGGCCGACGTGTCCGATTGTTCGTCTTTTTTCTCCGCAGCTTTTTCGTCGTCACTTTCGGGCGCCAGGGGCGAGGGCAGATCTCTGCGCAGGACCGTGACGTAGACGGCACGTGTGACCGGATGATCTTCGCTGGTCATGTCGAGCCAGCCAGCTGAGAGTCCCATGTTCGTGCTGGCAGTAAAGTAGAGATACTTCCCATTCTTATCGAAATTGGGGTAGAGGGCATCGCTCATGCCATCAGTGATTTGTGTGACCTTTTTATCCTCGAGCGAAAAGACGAAGACGGCGCGCATGTGATTTTGCAGCTGCTTGGTGTAGGCCAGCCACCGATTGTCGGGCGACCAAACGATATCGAACTCGTGCAGAGGCGAATCGAAAAGATCAGTGTCGACTTTGACTGGAACCGGGTGCTCGAGGTCGATGTACCACAGGTTGAGACGCTTATCGCTATAGGCAATTTTCTTGCTGTCCGGGGACCAGGTGGGCGTGTAGTAGAACGAAGGAGGCTGTCCGAGGCCAATCTTGCGGACGGGCGCCAGGCCATCCTGGCTACTGATGTCGAGAGCATACTCGCCCGATTGGTCAGAAAAGTAGGCGATGGAGTTGCCGTCAGGCGACCAGGCTGGATCGCGCTCTGCAACGCTCGGCGTGCGCGTGATGTCTCGTATATCGCCCTTTTCCGCCGGGACGGTCAGTATTTCGCCGTGCGCTTCGAAGACGGCACGCTGGCCGGTCGGCGAGATGCCGGCGTTTAGGATGTGCGCGGCAACTTTTTCGAAGTGCGGTCGTATTTCCTGCATGTCGCCGGCGACGTGAATATCGATCGGTTCCTCTTTACCGGAAGCGAGGTCGTAGAAATGGATTGAGCCGAGTTTTTCATAGACGATTCCGCCCGGACCGGCGGAGGCCGACTTAATGTCGAAGCCGTCGTTACGTAGGACCTCTTTCGCCAGTTTGCTTTTCGGGTCGTACACGAAAAGGCCAACGGAGCCATTACGGTCGGAAAGGAAAAAGATCTGGTCGCCGATCCACATGGGATTGAAGTCGTTCGAATTGTCGCGCGGGACTTTCACGATGCTTGAGTCAGAGAGGTTGGCGATCCAGATGGGCGAGGTTAAACCGCCGCGATAGTGTTTGATGGCGATGTAGTTGGGCGCGGCGCCCAGACGGCGGTTCCAGCGCGGAACGTAGGCGATCTGCGCCGCATCGGCCGAATAGGAGCCCTGTACGCCCATGGGCAGCGGCAGTTCGGTTGGCAGGCCGCCCTCCAGGGACACGGTAAAGAGGCGTTCGAACCGAGAGTAGCTGTTGCGCGTAGAGCGAAACAGGATGCGCTTGCCATCAGGCGACCATCCGACCGCAACGTCGGTGGACGGGTGATAGGTCAGGCGGCGCGGCTCGCCGCCCGTTGCGGGAACAACGTAGACATCCTGGTTGCCATCGTAGTCGCCCGTGTAGGCGACCATAGTTCCGTCTGGGGAAAATACGGGGCCGCTTTCCAGGCCGGTGCCGGTGACCAGGCGCTTGGCGTCGCCGCCATTGCGGTCCACAATCCAAATGTCACCGCCGTATTCAAATGCGATGTGTGTCTTGCTCATGGAGGGGCTGCGCAGCAGGATGGGTCTGGAGTTCTGTGCGCCGGACAGGGGCGCACAAACTAGCAGGAGGGTAAACGTCAGAGCAAGGTTTCGCATGTGACTCCCTTTTAGCCAACCTCGGCCTCAACGACTGGACGGCTGGCTGGCGCAGGCCCGGAAATGTCGCTGACGGCATTATCCGAATTTGCAGCAATGGCGACAAGCAGACGTGCTTCGGGATTTTGGCCGATGCGATGGATTCTGTCTTTGACCTGCCTGATGGGCCGCCTAGCATTTGGCTGAGCTACCCGCAACGATTTACCTGGAGCCTCCCCTTGCGGCCCCTGGAAAGGGAGGCAACATTTTCGCACCGCCTGGTTCGCCTGGTGTTTCTCGGCTCCGCTTTCTTTGTCGGCGGCGGCGCGGCGGTGCAGGCTGCCCAATCCGATATCCTGCGGCTGAAGAAGGAAACGGCTCCGCAGCCCTACGGAAAGGATTTTCTTTTTCCGAACGCTGTTGGCCGCGAGGCTGACTGGGGCGGTCGGCTCCCAATGTGCCAGCAAGAAGGTCGTGTGTGACAGGCAAGGAATTGGTGTGCACCCGCTCGACTTGGTCCAGGTGTTTCAGAAGATGAGCAACATCACTGAGGCGATTGGTCGAGCGTCGAAGTTGCACCGAGGACACTCAGCACATACCATCGAAAGCGTGAAGGAGTTCATTCCGCATCCGGCCCTGCGAAACGGTCACTTAATGACCATCGCAAGCGCGTTTTTGCGGAGGCGCTTTCAGAGATTGCCGGCGAGTGTTCCCAGGCTTTTTGAAGTCGAGCCCGGCACGCAGGTGCGCGGCGATTGCCATTGGCAGCAAAATCCCGCAAGCCACGGGACTCTTCTGTTGCTGCATGGGCTGGAAGGCTCGAGTGATTCGACGTACATACTAGGAACGGCTGAAAAGGCGTTCGCTGCGGGACTCAACGTGGTGCGCCTCAATCAACGGAATTGCGGCGGGACCGAGCGTCTCACGCAGACCCTCTATCACTCTGGGCGGAGCGCCGATTTTCGCGCCATCGTACTGGAGCTGATCGAGTGTGACAAGCTGCCGGCCATTTTCTTCGCGGGTTTCTCGATGGGAGGGAACCTCGTCCTGAAGATGACCGGCGAATTTGCGGACTCTCGACCGGCGGAACTTCGCGCGATCGTAGCGATAGCGCCATGTCTCGACTTGGCTGCGTGTTGCGACGCACTGAGCGAGAAGAGGAACTTTCTGTACAACCGCCATTTCCTCAAACATCTGAAGAGGCGAATGTACTCGAAGGTGGGGCTTTTTCCTGATGTGTATGCGAAAGAGGCGTTGACGACTGAGCTCGAGAGCGTGCAAAACGTGCGCGAATTCGACGATGCCATCACGGCACCTTTTTGCGGCTTCAAAAACGCGGCCGACTATTACGAGCAATCGAGCGCCATGCACTGCTTGGGGGCGATTCGCGTGCCTACCCTGATGGCCACGGCGCAGGACGATCCGTTCGTGCCCTTTGCAATTTTCCAAGCTGCCGCGATACGCGAGAATCCCAACATTCGGCTGGTCGCCCCACGCTATGGTGGGCACTGCGCTTTCATTTCGCGCCAAAGCGGAGACGAACGGTTCTGGTGTGAGGCGCGCATCGTGGAATTCTGCCTAAGGAATTGGCGAAGTTCTCAGGATTGCCGGAACCTTTCAAATTGGTCGGCGGTCTGAACGGCCCAGTCAGAACTGGGGCACGAATCGTCCACCGTTTGGAGAAAGCATACAATGGTGCAGGAGGGAAGAGCTATGCCTGTTCCAACCAAACAGATTCAGTCCAATCGCGATTACTTCATTCAGAAGCTAAACGCCGAGAAACAGAGGAATGACGTACTCAAGGCCGTCGAGGCGAATTCGTTCGATTTCGTTCTGGTTGACACCCGGGGAAGAGAAGCGTTCGCCAGCGGGCATATCCGCGGCGCGGTGTGCATCCCTGACACAGAACTGAAAGAAGCAATCTCGCAGCTGCCGCGAGACAAGGAGATCGTGACATATTGTTGGTCGCATGATTGACAGCTCTCCGCGCAGGTGGCTCTGCAGTTGGCAGAGCGCGGCTATTTCGCAAAGGAGATGAACGTCGGCTGGAAAGAATGGTTGTCCAACAAGCACCCGATACATCAGGGCGCAGCGAATGGAATTCGATGCAGTTGCAGTCAATAGGCTGCGAGGGGGACGCCTCGGCGGCCCCCGAGTGGGCAAGCTGAGAAGGTCGGCTCCGACGGGTTTGGCTCAGGTATGGGACCGCCAGTCGGCCTCGATTTGTTCGAGCGTTTTTCCTTTTGTCTCGGGGACCAAACGAAGCACAAAAATCCAGGCTGCCACGCCAACGAGCGCGTAGAGCCAGAAAGTCTGCGGACCCCCGAGAGCGCGGAGTAGACTGAGAAAGGTCAGCGCAACAAGCAGGTTCGATCCCCAATTCGCGGCCGCCGCTAAGCTCATCGCCAAGCTGCGTATCTTTAATGGATAAATTTCCGCGATCATCAGCCAAAAAATCGGCCCGAGGCTGATTGCAAAACAGGCCACATAGGCCATCACGCAAATGACGGAGAGCCAGGCTAGAGCTGGCGCGGGATTGTGTGTGAGAAAACCGATGCCCAGAAGGGCGAGACTGAGGATCATTCCCACAAGCCCGAACAGGAGCAGCGGGCGGCGGCCGACCCGATCCAGCAGTTCGAGAGCGACGATGGTGAGTAGCACGTTTACCACTCCGACGCCGGCAGTTGCCAAAATCGCGGCAGAATGCGATCGCAGGCCGGCCAGCTGGAAAATCGTCGGCGCGTAGTAAATGACCGTGTTGATTCCCGTGAACTGCTGAAAAATGGCAAGCCCGATTCCGATGACCAGAGCGGGGCGCAACGCAGGACTGAGCAGCTCACGCCAGCTTCCTTGTTGTTGGGTGAAGCTGGCCTCGATTTCCGCGAGTTCCGGATCGACTTCGAAGGGCTTACGTATTTTCGAGAGCACTTCTCTGGCGCGCTCGCGCATGAGGGCTTTCACGTACCAGCGCGGGCTTTCCGGCACGAAGGCAAGGCCGATTAGCAGAATCAGAGCCGGGATCGCGGCAAGGCCGAACATCCATCGCCAACCGCGCGACGCAGCAAGCCCATAATCTGCGAGGTAGGACACCAGAATTCCGATGGTGATCATGAGCTGGTTCAGGGAAACCAGCTTGCCGCGAATCCCTGCAGGAGAGATTTCCGAAATGTACAGGGGCGCCGTGTAGGAGGCGATCCCAATGGCAATTCCAACAACCACGCGGCCTATCGACAGCCAAACACTTCCGGTGGCAAAGGCCGTTCCTAATGCGCCGAGGATGAACAAGCAGGCAACCTGGATCAGAACGCTCCGGCGGCCGAAGCGATCCGCGAGGCGTCCGCTGAAGGCTGCGCCGATCAAGCAGCCGAGCAGCACGGCGCTAACGACGACTTCCTCCTGAAACGTCGCCAGTCGGAAATCCTCTTGAACGAAGAGAATCGCCCCCGAGATGACACCGGTATCGTAGCCAAAGAGCAAGCCGGCAAGAGCCGAAACTGCGGAAATGGTGAAGACAAAGGCGCCGCTTTGGGTACCTGTGGTTTCGACGCTTGCAGTGGTCATGAATCATCCCCCACTAGCCGGGAGTGACCGTCGCTGCTGGGAGGCGATCACCCGGGAACAAGACAGCCCGGGAAGCTAGCTTAGCAGGCGTTCGGGCGGCTTGCACGTCGGAAGCGTTCACCTCGTGCGACACTAGCTAGCGGAGGCGCTTCACAACTTCGACGCGACTGTCGGTGACAGTTAGGCGATGCGCGTAGGCTCACGGTTTCGCCCGTGCAAGTGCAAAAGACGGTCAGAGAGTGGCCGATCGACGTAGCCGAGTTGGTGCTTGGACGCTGCGATTCGGTGTGGCAAAATTGATTGGGGAGAGTTCGCGAATGGAGATTTCCTCGAAAAGCAGGCTCACTCAGCCGCTCATCCGCGCCAACGGCTCGCACCGTCCCGCGACGTGGGGTGAGGCGCTAGACGTTGTTGCTAAGAATTTTAAGAGACAGGTCGAGAAGCACGGTCCGCATGCATTTGGCATGTTCAGCTGTTCGAAGACGACCAACGAGCTGAACTATGTCGCGCAAAAGTTCGTGCGGTCGGTCATCGGCTGCAACAACATCGACAGTTGCAACCGGACTTGACATGCCCCCAGCGTCGCCGGTCTGGCGACGGTTTTCGGCGCGGGTGGCGGCACGAGTTCCTACCGTTCCATTGAAGAAACGGATGTTATTTTGCTTTGGGGTTCGAACGCCCGCGAAACGCACCCGATTTTTTTTCATCACCTGCTGAAGGGCGTGCGCAATGGCGCCCAACTGTTCGTCATCGACCCACGGCGGACGAGCTCGGCCGAATGGGCTGACGTCTGGCTGGGCATTGACGTCGGCACGGACATCACGCTCGCTAACGCCATGGGCCGCGAAATCATTGCCGCCGAATTGACCAATCAGCGGTTCATCGAGAATTCCACAAGCGGGTTTGAGGCGTACAAGAAGTGTCTGGAGAAATATACGCTGGAGCGCGCGGAGCAAGAGACCGGTGTACCCGCCGGAGTGATCCGCGAGACTGCCCATGCTTATGCTCGTGCCGAACGGGCCGAATTGTGTTGGACGCTGGGCATTACTGAGCACCACAACGCGGTAGACAATGTGTTGGCACTAATCAATCTGGCGTTGCTCACCGGCCACGTGGGCCGCTATGGGAGCGGGCTCAATCCACTGCGCGGGCAGAACAACGTGCAGGGCGGCGGAGACATGGGTGCGATTCCCGACCGCCTGACCGGGTTTCAGCACGTCGAGAACGACGAGCTGCGTGCGAAGTTCGAACGCGCCTGGGGCGTCAAACTCGATCCTAAGAGCGGACTGCATCTGAGCGGGATGTTCGAGGCCATGGAGCGGGGCGAGCTGACCTGCCTCTATGTGCTCGGTGAGAATCCTGTCGACTCTGAGGCCGACCGCAACCGTGCCAAGAAGTTGCTCGGCGGGCTGGAGTTCATGGTAGCCCAGGACATGTTTTACACAGAGACAGCCAAGATGGCGGACGTCGTGCTTCCCGCCGCTGCCGGCTGGTGCGAGACCGAGGGGACGATGACCTCGACCGAGCGCCGGGTGCAGCGAGTGCGCGCGGCAGTTCCTCCGCCCGCAGGTGTGCGCGACGATATCGAAATCATTTACGAGCTGGCCCGCCGGCTCGGCCGCACCTGGGGAGTGCCGAAGGCCGAGTGTATTTGGGATGAGGTGCGCACGCTCAGTCCCATGCACGCCGGTATGAGATACCAGCGGTTGGAGGAAATGGGGGGCATCCACTGGCCATGTTATGACGAAACCCATCCGGGTGAAATCTATCTGCACGGGCGTCTGTGGCAAACTCCCGTCGTGGGCCCTCGCGCACCTTTCAGTGTCGTAGAAAACGAGCTTCCGGTGGATTGCCTCAACCAAGAATATCCAATTCGACTGACCACCGGCCGCCGACTCGACTCTTTCAACACCAATGTGCAGACGGGGCGCTTTCCGTCTCCGTTGCGCCGCGATGAAGCAATTGATATCTCGCCCGAAGATGGACTGCGCTATAACGTGCGCGAAGGCGAAAGGGTGCGAGTCAGTTCCCGCAGGGGTTCGGTCGTCGCGCCGGTCCGCTTTGATCCAGGGTTGCGACCGGGTCTCGCGTTTCTCACCACCCACTTCCACGATCAGGTGGCGACTAACGATCTTACGATCGATGCCGTCGACCCGAAATCGGGCACATCGGAGTTCAAAGCCACAGCCATCCGCATCGAAAAGTGCCAGACCAACTAACAGGAGAATTTCTTGGACATCCACGTTACCGCGCAAGAGGCGTCGCCTGACGAGCGAGCCGCTGTTGACGCGGAGCTGGGTCCCCCCGAAACCGGCTGGGTGGGCGGCACGCGACGGATCGAGTCGGAAGGGCGCGTCGCATTCGGCGGCCATCAAAGGCACCCTCAACGCCACCTACTGCTCCCTGTCCTCCACGCAATCCAATCCCGGGTCGGGTGGATCAGTCCGGGAGCTATCAATTACACGGCGCGGCGTCTGGACGTCGCCCCGGCGGAAGTTTATGGGGTCGCTTCGTTCTACGACATGTTTTCGCTGTCGCCGAGGCCGGCCGTGGTGGCACACGTGTGTGACGACATCGTTTGCCTCACCCAGGGTGCGGAAGTGCTGTGCGAAACGCTCGAGGCCGAGCTGGGTCCCCCTGGTTCGCCCGGCAAAGACGGGCGTGCCACCTGGCTGCGCAGCGCGTGCTTGGGTCTTTGCGAGCGCGCCCCGGCTGCGCTGATCGGCGCAGCTGGCAAGGATTCGCGCGAGCGGGTGCTCGCCCCGGCCGATTCCAAAGCTGTGCACGTGCTGATCGGCGAGGCGATCGCGGGAAGACTGCCGGCTGAGCCCGATGCGCTAGGACCTAAGATCTCAGTTCCTCAGGCAGGCCATGCCCAGCTCCGCCTGTTGCGCCGCGTAGGAGAGGTGAATCCGGTGAGCCTCGATGACTACCGGCGTGCGGAAGGTTATGCTGCTTTGAGCCGCGCGCTAGAGCTAGGCCCAGAAGGTGTGGTGCGAGAAGTGATCGAATCGCGCCTGCTCGGGCGCGGTGGCGCGGCGTTTCCAGCGGGCAAGAAGTGGGAGGCCCTGCTCTGTCAGCACAGCCCGGGCAGCACGCACTACGTAGTTTGCAACGCCGACGAATCCGAGCCCGGCACGTTCAAAGATCGAGTCCTCATGGAGGGCGATCCGTTTGCGGTCCTTGAGGGAATGACGATCGCAGCACTCGCCACCGGAGCGGAGAGGGGTTACATCTATCTACGCGGAGAATATCCGCTTGCCGCTGAGCGTCTGGCACATGCGATCGAGCTCGCCCGCCAACAAGGTTTCCTTGGCGACAACATCTTGAAACGTGGTTTGCGCTTTGATATCGAGCTGCGTCGCGGAGCCGGTGCATACATCTGCGGGGAAGAGACCGCACTGTTCAATTCGATTGAGGGATACCGCGGCGAGCCGCGCAACAAGCCCCCATTCCCGACGCAGGCCGGCCTGTTTCGTAGGCCAACGGTGGTGAACAACGTCGAAACGTTGGTCAACGTGCCGGAGATCATCCGCATGGGCGGCGCCGCATATGCGCGCATTGGTACGGCGAACTCTTCCGGTTGGCGGCTGTTCTGCGTTTGCGGGCACGCTGCGCGCCCCGGCGTGTATGAAGTGGCTTTTGGTACCACGCTTGGCCAACTGATCGATTTGGCCGGCGGGGTTCGAGGCAATGGCCAGTTGCAGGCGGTGCTGCTGGGAGGTGCGGCGGGCGCCTTTGTTTCGCCGAAGGAGCTCGATGTTCCCCTCACGTTTGAGGGCACGCGCGCGATTGGCGCGACACTGGGCTCCGGTGTTGTCATGCTCCTCGATGCCACAGCGGACTTGAAGAGGATTCTCCTGCGCATCGCACGGTTTTTCCAGCAGGAGACCTGCGGCCAATGCGTTCCATGCCGCGTGGGAGTGACGCGCCAACAAGAAGCGCTGACGCGATTGCTGGACCGACATCCGCTCGGCAGCGTGGATGCGGAGGTTCGCTTGCTGCGCGATATGGGTCAGGCCATGCGCGATGCGTCGATTTGTGGACTCGGCCAGACGGCTTCGAGCGCGGTCGAGTCGGCGTTGTCCCGATGGAGCCTGTTTTCATGAGCGAAACTGCCGCAGCCCCTGTTCCCCAGATCCCGGTTCCACGCGGACCCTTACCGGAAACTCCCGCCCCTCGGCCGCGGCCGATGGTAGAGCTGAAGATCGACGGCAGGAGTGTGTCGGTGCCGGAAGGTTCCACGATTTTGGACGCGGCGCAGAAGCTGGCAATCGACACTCCCACGTTGTGTTTTCTCGACAGCCTCACGCCCGTGAATGTCTGCCGAGTCTGTGTCGTCGAGCTTGAAGGTTCTCGCGCACTGGTCCCCGCCTGCTCGCGAAAGGCTGAGCCGGGGATGTCAATTCGTACCGATAGCGAGCGCGTGTGGCTGAGCCGCAGGATGGTGCTCGAATTTCTCGCTTCTTCCGTCGATGTATCCACGGCGCCGGCGTTTCCGGCGTATTTGCAGCGCTACGGTGCCCAGCCTGAGCGGTTCGGTCCGTCCTCGGCGAGTGTGGCGCAGCCGGTTAAGATTGACAACGACCTCTACGCTCGCGACTACTCGAAGTGCATCCTCTGCTACAAGTGCGTTGAGGCGTGCGGCGTGGACGCGCAGAACACTTTCGCCATTGCCGTTGCAGGGCGCGGATTTGCCGCGCACATTTCGACTGAGTACGACGTGCCGCTTCCGGAGTCCGCTTGCGTCTATTGCGGCAACTGTATCGCCGTTTGCCCCACCGGCGCGCTGATGTTCAAGAGCGAATACGACATGCGTCAAGCCGGTACGTGGGACGAACACAGTCAGACGCGCACTGAAACGATTTGCCCGTATTGCGGTGTCGGTTGCCAACTAACCGTGCATGCCCAGGAGGGCAAGATCGTGCGCGTAACTTCTCCTTTGGACCACAGCGTCACTCGCGGCAATCTCTGCATCAAAGGCCGCTTTGGCTACCGGTTCGTCGAAATTGAGCCAGCCCAGGCAAGATGAACCGTCTCGCCGTAAGGCAGCCCGGGCCTCTTGGATTCCCGCGAGGCCTGTGCACGTCCGGTTTCGTCGCCTCTGCTGCGGAACCGCTGCGATTGATAGCCAGCTGACCTTCCACCCCTCGAAAACGAAAACACACCTAGGCGTCTCAAAGGCCCGGGCCGTAGCCTGAGTCCCTCTACGCTTGCCTCTCGGCGGTTCTGCCTGGTGGGGGCGAAATGGCCACGGTTTGCTTCGTTCGCGGCTCACCCACGCAAGTTCAATCCATCATCGCCGCCCGAGCCGCAGAAAAAGTGCATTGTGCAATGTAGGTCGTCAAGCTATTCTGTAGCCGCCAGCCTGGCCATGGAGAGCGTTCCTCCGAACTCTCCTCCGGACCTCAGCCGTGAGGCAACCCCATACAGTGCTTCTCTCTCTCACATTCGGAATTTTCGATAGACACTTGAGCCTGCGCTCATTCAAATTAATGGCGCAGCGAAGAGGCGGAAAGAACACAAGGGGGATAGGCGATGAAACACGCTCCATTTCTGCTTGGGGCCGTCCTGATCTTCGCGTTGAATGTTCGTGCACAAGTGAATCCCAACTACTCGCTCCCAAAGGTGTCCCTCACGCAGGATACGGCGCTTTCTTCGTCTAGTCTGCCCTCATCAGGACCAACGCTTTTGGCTTCCTCCACGCTGTCAGGAGGCCTAGTTCCTGAAAGCATCCCTAACTCGTTGGCGGCCAGCCCTGCTGATCCGCAACGGCCGAACGTCTATGGTGTTTTTCAGAATTACTCCTTGCAGATCTACGCCGGCTATTCCTTTTTTCGCTTTTATATCTCATCGAAACCCAGCCTGACGGAGAACATGAACGGCCTTGATTTCGGCGGGGTTTACTATCCGCATGCCGGATGGATCGGCGTGGAAGGCCAGTTCTTGATCGAATTCGGCTCGCTGTTCAAGGATAGTTCGAAGTTCGCGTTGTTATCGGGAGGAGCGCGCTTTCGATGGTCGGCCCCGCGAGGCGCCGAGATCTGGGGACACGCGCTGGTGAGCCACGCGAAGTTTCTCCCGCAGACGGCCCTGGGCGGTCAAACTGCCTTCGGCTTTGTGGTTGGTGCAGGAGCTGATCTGGGGTCACACCGAAGCCGCTTTGCCATCCGGGTCGAAGGGGATTTGGTGGGGACTCGCTTCTTCAGTACCTACCAGTACAGCCCTCGCTTTGCGGTTGGAATTGCCTACAAATTCTAGCCGTACTCCAAAGCCACCTCTTGCTAGCGACGTGCGGCGAACGGAGCTATGAGTCGAGCGATGAAGGAGCGGGCCTGCTTTACCCCCAACAGCCACGTCGCGGTGAAATAGACGAGTCCATACGGGAGCAGCACGGCGATAGCCACCAGACGCGGGTCGTGTTTTCCCACCCAGTGGTCGATCGACCAGCCCACCGCCGATCCTGCCAGGGCCGCCAGCCAGAGCTTGGCCAGAATTTCGCGGGGAAGTCCTGTTCGGCCGATCCGCCGGTTCATAGTCAGCCGCAACAAAGTGAACTCGACCCAGGATGCAATTCCGGCCGAAATGGTCAAACCCGCCACGCCCCAACGTGCGTCGATGCCCAAAGTGCGGGGCAAGGGCAGAGCACAGACGTATCCCAGAATCGTGGTCAGTAGAACTCGCAGAATCGCATATCGCAGAGGCGTGCGAGTATCGCGCAGAGCGTAGTACGTCGACGAATAGAGACGGCCGAGCGTGGAGGCGAGCAATCCAACCGTTGAGCCCGCGAGAACGCCCCACACGTACGTGGTGTCGGCTCGACTGAACCGGCCGGTCTGATAGATGGCCGCGACGATGACATTACCTAAGAGCAGAAAAGCGGCGGCGGAAGGTACAACGAAAAATGCGATTTGTCGCAGGCCCCCATCGAGCCGCTTGCGCAGGATTGCCGCCACCTCGCTATCGGTGCCGAGTGCGCCCGACATTTGGGGCAATTCTGCGGCGGAAACAGACATGCCGAAAAGGCTGACCGGCAGCAGATACAGGGTCTGAGCATTGGCCAGCGCGGCAACAGCTCCGTTCGGCAGAAAACTTGCCAGGATCTGGTCCACATACCCGCTGATCTGCACTACGCCGCGGCTGACGAAAACGGGGAAGAAGTTGTTCACCACCGTCCGTACGTTTTCGGCCTGATACGCAAGCGTGAGTCGAAGACCGCCAA
>Ga0126373_10002913_pt1 | contig 12677 bp, 10 predicted proteins | sample PanSoiMetPlot_11_FD_92545 | JGI IMG/M metagenome (GOLD analysis project Ga0126373, IMG submission 92545) | Tropical forest soil microbial communities from Panama - MetaG Plot_11 | ecosystem: Environmental > Terrestrial > Soil > Tropical forest > Bulk soil | place: Panama | collected 2016-02-17
CACGCAGCCACATGCGACCGAGCCGCCCCACGTCTCCGAGATGCAGTTGGGCGGGCTCATCCACAAAGTAATTCCTGAGTATCCGATCATTGCAAAGCAACTGCGACTCGAAGGCGCGGTGGTGTTGCTGGCAACAGTTGGCAAAGACGGTCGAGTAGAGCATGTTCAGCCAATAAGCGGTCCTCCGCTACTGGTGAGGCCAGCGATGGTTGCGGTGGAACAATGGCAGTATCGTCCCTATTTGCTAAACCAAGAGCCGGTCGCCGTGCAGACGCAGATCACGGTGAACTTTGTGCTGAATAGATAAGAGTTCTGCAAGCCCAGTTGAATCGGTAGAACCGCCAGCCGGCGGGGTGGGATTCTCGTAGCCCTGTGGCGTGAGCCCTGGGTTGGTTTGTTCCCATAGTATTTTTGGAGTCCGAATCGTGGAATTCTTGGGCTGGCTGTGCACATTGTGGCAACAAGAATGCCGCCCCCCGGCTCGGGACCGTTATGGGAACACCAACCCGGGGTTAACGCCGCAAGGCTAAGAAATCCCGCGCCTTCCCACCGAGCGAACGAAAGTAACGTTCGTTAGGGCCCGGCTTCGACGCCCAGGCATGTTTCGCTTCGTGTGAACCCGATCACGCGATGCACCCGATCACCCGATACCCGATCTCTTGTTAAACTTCCACGATGGTTCCCGGCCACGCTTCTCACTCGGGCACTGCTCGATTCTCCACGCGATTTCCGAAGCTCAACGCTACGGGACATTTTCGTCAGCCCGAACATGTTCCGCATCTGAGTCATCTCTGGCTTTCTTCGATTGGCATCGGGACATATCTCGGCGAAGTAGACTCCGCAACCGACCAGCGTTACACCGAAGCCGTGCTCGCGGCTATGGGGAATGGCGTGAATGTCATCGATTCAGCGATTAACTATCGGTTCCAGAGATCCGAGCGCAGCATTGGCGAGGCCATTAAGCTGATGAACGTGCAGCGTGATGAGTTGTTGATCTGCACAAAGGCTGGATACCTGACTTACGACGGCACCGTTCCCGCCGATCCCCGCCGCTATTTCATTGCGGAATATATCGACACCGCCATCGTTTCGCGCGAGGAACTCGTTGGGGGAATGCACTGCATCGCGCCGTCTTATCTGAAGAATCAACTCGAACGCTCCCGGCACAACATGGGAATCGAGACCATCGATGTTTTTTACATTCACAATCCCGAGCAGCAGCTAAGCGAAGTTCCGCGCGCCATTTTTCATGACCGGCTGCGCCGCGCATTCGCCGCGCTCGAAGCGGAAGCAGCAGCGAACAGGATTCGCGTCTACGGCACTGCAACCTGGAACGGTTACCGCCAGGATCGAACCGCTGCCGATTATCTCGACCTGGCGCAAATCTTTGGGATCGCACGCGAGGTTGGCGGAGATGGGCACCATTTCCGTGCGATCCAGCTGCCTTTCAATTTGGGACTGCCCGAGGCCTTCACGAAAGAAAATCAGAAGATCGGGGCAAGGAAGGTTTCGCTGCTTACTGCTGCGCGGGAATTGGGTATCGCCGTGATCGCCAGCGCCTCGTTGCTACAAGGAAAGCTTGCGGGCAGCCTGCCTGAATTTATTCGCGAACGCATGGCGTCGAATAAAGATGCGGAGGCTGCGATTCAATTCGTTCGGTCTGCTCCTGGAATCACAAGCGCACTCGTGGGAATGAGCCGCAAGGATCATGTAGAGGCAAATCTGAGGGTAGCAGCCAAGCCGCTGGCGAAGACAGAAGACTGGGGGAGTCTGTTTCAAAGCAGCAATGAAAGCAGCGATTAGCAACTAAGCAATCAGATGCAACCAAATCAACCGCCTGAGAGGAAGCGGCTAGTCGCTAATTGCTGTCTTTAAGCTGATTCTTACTGTTTTACCCCTCCCTGCCTTTGCTTTGCCATCTGAGCCACGGCCGGTGATTTATCCAACGCAAGCTGATCATAGATTTTCTTTGCCTGCGCTGGGTCCTTGCGCTCATATAAGTCGGCGAGGGCAAACTGCGCGCGCTGTGATGAAACCGACAGAGTGGGCTTCTTGATTAGCTCATTATAAATATTAATCGCGTCCTGATCGCGATTCGTGGCTTCGTACACCGATGCCAAACCCAGCTTGGCAAGCGCTGCAAGGTCTTGATTGCCGATATCCATTACCTTCTTGAACTTTGCCTCAGCATCAGGATATTGACCGCCGTCCAACGCGGCTGCTCCTGCCATGTAAAGCGCATTCTTTCCCGTGTCGGTGCGAGAAAACTTATCAGCGACTGCCTGGAACTGCTTTTCAGCTTCTTGGTCGCGTTCGGCAGCGCTGGCATAACTGGGGAAGCTGGGATCCACTAACGCCCCCTGCGCACGGATCGGAGCTGCGTAGGTATTCATGGCCAGACCCATAGCCGCGCTGGCCTGATCGTCCTGATTGCTGCGCCAATAAGCGTATGCTCCGCCGGCGAGCACCAACACGAGCACCACGATACCCAGTACCGTGAGCTGCTGCCGATGCTCCTGCGCCTGGGCGATCGCGCCACGCGTAACTTCCTGAAATCTGTCTTCCTTTAATTGATGACGGGTGTAACTCTGCACGAACAGTCCTTCATTGCTGGATTGTCAGCCAAGGAGGGAAAACCTTTGATGGCTAAGAGGTTAGTTTAGCAATCCTGCGGAAAGAGCGTCAATTTGCGAAAGCCCGGCAATTCGCCACGCACTTTACTGACGTCAATTCAATCTGAGCTTTGGATTTCGCGGGAACGTTGACGTTTGGTTCTGGAATAAGGATCAGAGATTGCGCCGCTCCGTTCGGATTTAACTCGCATCCGAAGTTGACTGACTGCGCTGCACGCTGCTGGCAAATGCCGCCGGCAGCGGCTGACTGCAGCATTTCGGGCTTGCTGTAGAGCTGTTCCGCGATCGCTGATGGAACCACCGCGACCAGCATCGGAACAGGCGACTTCAGCTTTACGTCCACTTGTTCGCCGTCGTGTTCGGGCAAGGGAAGGCTGTAGAGCTTGAGCACGCTGGTGAGCTGGTACTTCTCCTTTGCCAGACGGACGCCGCGAAATTGCGGTGGATAGCAGTTCTGTATGCAGCTCCAGCGGTAGTACTGGAGGTGAACTTCGTTCGGGTTGCCAAATGCGCTGGCTACGTCGCCAACTCCTAATGCGCTTCCGACTCCCGCGAGGACAGCGTGATCGAGCGCGCGCTCGTCGCGAATGATTAGTGCCATTGAATCGTCTGAAGCGGGAAGGTAGCAGCTGTAGGTTGCGCTCACCACGTGCTCCTGCACGCAACGGTATTCCAGGCGGTCCATGACTGCCGGGCGGTAGATCGCCTGCGGATCTTGTGTGGCGTCGTCCCAATCGCGGCGCTGGATCACTGCGATCGTCACCGGTTTCTGGGCGCTTATGTCGAGCTTGATGTTGCCGCCCTGGCCGGGATTGTAAAGATGCGTCTTCTGCCGCACGCCCGGAGTCAGCCGCACCAATTCGTCGGTGTCGCGTACCCAGTCGAATGCTTTTTGCTGGGCTACAGCGGGCGCAGCCAGGAGGCAGGAAAGCAGGAGGGCGTGAGTGCTCAGCTTCGACATCTTCATGGGCTATGGGGCTCGTCGGAGTTTAGGCAGGCAGTGAAGCCGATCACAAATGATTACATTCCAATTGCGATTACGTGGGTAACGCCGTTGCTGCAGGCGTACATGTACGTTGGATCGGCGATGGCAGGAAAGCCGACCCGAAGGCCGAGATAGGGGGCCTGATTCCGGCTTGTCGTATTGACCGCGACTAATCGGATGCACCAAAATTGGAACAGGCACGTGCAACGTGACGTGCGCCGCTGGGTTCCAATTACGTAGGCGCTTCATTTAGAGTACCGTGCAGCAGCTCTCGCGTCGTCCTTCCTACCCGACTGCGTCCGCACCAGCGCTCAAGTAAGGAGATTTCTTATGCGTAAGTTAGCTGGCGTCCTGATTGCTCTCGTAGTGATTATCGTCATAGCGGTCATCGCGTTGCCCTCTTTGCTCGACGTGAATCAATATCACGACAGAATCCAGGCGGAACTTCAGCAGAAGCTCCACAGGCAGGTGAGGCTGGGAAATATGAGCCTCAAGATTTTCCCGTTCTCGATTCGAGTCTCCAACGCGGAAATCGGGGAAGATCCGAGGTTCAATACAGGACGGCCGTTTGCTTCGACGCAAGAGTTGGCGGTCAGTGCAAAACTGTTGCCTCTACTGCACCACGACATTCAAGTGGACTCCGTTGAACTGTTGAATCCCAAGATTGAGCTTGTCCGCAACGCGGAGGGAGTCTGGAATTTCGCCAGTCTGCAGGAACAGCCCGCCTCGCCGAATGTGGCAAGCCAGCCGAACAAGAAGCAGCCGAGTCCTGCAGCCAAGCCCAGTCCGACTCAGCAGCCCGGCAACGCCAATCAGCCTAGCTCGGGTCAGGCATTCTCGCTGTCGCAGCTGAAGATTACCAACGGCCAGGTCGCGATCACCGATCAGCAGAAGCATCAGAGCCGCAGCGTGTACGACCACATCGATGTCGCGCTTTCAAACTACGCGCCAGGCAAGCCATTTGACTTATCGCTGGCAGCTCACCTTCCCGGACAGGGAGATCAGTACGTGAAGTTCGATGGAACTGCTGGTCCGATGAACGATCAAAATTCGCTGACGACGCCGCTCGATGGTCGCATCAAGCTCAACCAGGTTTCGCTTGACGGCGTACAGAAGTTCCTCAATTCTCCGCAACTGAATCAGTACGACGCTGTCGCCAGCGGCGATGCCACCGTACGCAACAATAGCGGGCAAATGAGTTCGACCGGCACGCTGCAGCTTAATAATGTTCGTGTTCGCGGAATCGATATCGGCTACCCCATTAAGGCTGATTACAACATTGGCGACAACCTGAATACCGATGTAATCACGATTTCCAAATTGAATCTCAACCTTGGACCGACGCCGATCGGCATGACCGGTACGGTGAACACACGGCCTACTCCGGCACAGCTCAATGTGCAAGTAAAAGCCAGCAATGCGTCGATCAGCGAGATGGCGCGGCTGGCAGGAGCCTTCGGCGTCGCGTTCAACCCGGGAACGCAAGTCGCGGGAACTCTGAATGCAGACATCCACGCCCAGGGGTCGACCGACAAGCCGACGTTAAACGGAAATCTCGGCGCCCAGAACCTGGTGATTAGCGGCAAAGATATCCCGCAGCCGGTGAAGATTCCGGCGATCAATCTGGAACTCACCCCGCAAGTGGTTAAGTCCAACAACTTCACCGCGCAGAGCGGCGGGACCTCGCTCAACGGCAACTTTGCATTATCGAACTACACCTCGCCAAACGGAGTGATCGACGCCGCCATCCGCACTTCCGGAGCGAACCTCGGCGAACTTATCAATATCGCCAAGGCGTATGGCGTTGCAGCGGTCGAGGGAATGAGCGGAACGGGATCGCTCTCGCTCGACGCTCATGTGCAGGGGCCGATCAAGCAGACAGATCGCCTTGTTTACAGCGGTACCGGAACCTTGCAGAATGCAACCATCAATACGCCCGCGCTGACAAAACCTTTGTTCGTGAAAACGGCGAATCTGCGCTTCGCGCAAAATTCGGCCGTGCTTGAGAACATGCAGGCTTCGCTTGGCAGCACCACCGCCACGGGAACGGCGACAGTGCGCAATTTCTCCGCTCCACAACTTCAGTTTGCCCTGAACGCTGACAAACTGAACATCACCGAACTGCAGCAGATCACCGGGGGTAACGCAAAGCGTTCGGCGGCGGATGGCTTCTCGCTTGTGCCATCGGCGTACGCACAAGCGCGGCCGGCAGGCTCTGCAATGTCACATCTGGCCGGAAACGGGACTCTCAGTGTGGGCAGCATCACCTTCGATCAGTTACTGCTGACGAACTTCAAGTCGAATCTGAACTTCTCGGGCGACCCGACGGGGAATTTGATGCGCACGTTAAACGGAGACATCAACTTCAACACCGGCAACGGGAAGTATCAGGGAGTCGATCTATTGTACGAGCTGAGCTCCATTGCCAAGTTCTCTCAATCGCAACCGTCGCAGGGCTTCACGAACATCGTGAAATTGGCTGGCCTGATCAACATCAAGAACGGCGTCGCCAATACCAACAATCTGCAGGCAATCATCGATGGCGGAACGGTCGGCGCTGAGGGAGCGGTTGATCTGGTTACCGAAGCACTGAACATGCGCATGAACGCTGTGCTCGCCAAAGATCTCAGTCAAAAGGTCGGAGGCACTGGAATTGGTGGTTATTTGAACACCGCGTTGGCAAACAGGAATGGGGAGTTGGTGATCCCCGTGATTGTCACCGGAACAGTCAACAAACCCAGGATCGCTCCAGACCTGCAGAAGCTCGCTCAAATGAAACTGAACAATCTCCTTCCAACTGCGGGAAATCCGGGTGCACTCACCACCGGCATCGCAGGACTGATCGGAGGCAAAGGCGCTCAGCAGCAGCAGGGCAATCCGGTTCAAGGAATTCTAGGCGCCCTGGGCGGGCAACAGCCGCAACAACAGCAGCAGCAACCGGCCCAAGGACAACAAGGAACTGCTCAGCAACAGCAGCAGCAGCAGAACCCGGTGAACGACATTATTGGGCTCTTTGGGAAGAAGAAAAAGAAGTAGCTCGAGCCTGTGTCAGGGCATCGACTCTTGCGCAGGACATGCCCTGACACAAAACCCGAATCCACGGACTTTCCCGCAGCCAACATTCCTGCTTTCAAACTCGGAGACCAATTTGAGTCAACTTATCTTCCACATCTTCATTTGCAGGTCGTGCGCGTGAGTCGTATCTTTCTGTGCAGGTGTCTATTCAAGCATGACCCTTTTTCAGGCGAAGGAATACGATCCGAGTGTTGAGAAGCAGCGTCGCATATACGCGATCGCTGCTCTGGTGCTGGTAATATTTCTGGGATTTTTCGTCTATCACTTCTGGAACTGGCGCGAAGAGCATGCAGTCAATAAGTTCTTGACCGCCATCGAACACAAAGACTACGAGAAGGCATATGCGGTTTGGAACGCGGATCCTAATTGGAAACAACATCCTCAGAAATACGCCGGATACAACTTTGGAACCTTCGAATTGGATTGGGGCCCGACTGGCGAATACGGGGAGATTCGATCGCACTCAGTCCGGACTTCGCTCACGCCAAAAAATTCGAGCGGCGTAGTCGTGATCTCGATGATCAACGACCGAAAGGTGCCATTGGCCCTGTGGGTGGAAAAGAAGGATCGCAGCATTACATTCCTGCCGCCGACTTTGAATATTCGCATCGAGCCGTGAGGCTAAGCTGGCAGCGCTAAGAGCGTTGTTAGCGTCTTTTGCAGCGACTCTTCATTCTCGACATTCAATCCCGTTTTGGAGCGGTCGATCTGCCGCAACAGTCCGGTGAGCACTTTGCCCGGACCGACTTCAACAAAGGTCTGAACTCCCGCATCGACGAGTGCTTGGATGGACCTCACCCACTGCACGGCTCCAGTCACCTGTCGAACCAAGGCATCACGGGCCTGTTCGGCGTCCTGAATCGCTTTAGCATCGATGTTCGTGACGACGGGGACGCGCGGCGTTGAGAATTTTAGTGCCTTTAAGTCCGTCGCGAGGCGATCCTGAGCGCGCTGCATCAGCGAGCAGTGGAAGGGGGCACTTACGGGTAGCATCACCGCTCGCTTCGCTCCTTTTTCCTTGGCTAGCTCTGCAGCGCGTTCGACGGCAGCCTTGCTACCTGAAATCACGATTTGGTCAGGAGAGTTAATGTTAGCCGGAGATACCGTGCCACCTGTATCTTGCGCAGCCCGGTGACATGCCGCTGCGAGTGGTTCAAGACCAAGTCCGAGGATCGCCGCCATAGCTCCAACACCGACAGGCACAGCTTCTTGCATGTACTTGCCGCGCTTCGCGACTGTGCGCACAGCATCGGCGAATTCCAAAGTGCCCGCCGCGACGTGTGCTGAGTACTCACCGAGACTGTGCCCTGCGACGTATTGTGGTCGGATGTCTTTTTCCGCCAGGACAAGCTGTAGGGCCACTGAAACCGTGAGAATCGCTGGCTGCGTGATCTCGGTGAGCTTCAGCTTGTCTTCCGGTCCATCAAAGCAAAGCTGGGAAAGCGAGTAGCCGAGGGCATTGTCGGCTTCAGCGAAGGTCTGACGCGCGACTGAGTATCTGTCGGCTAGCTCCTTGCCCATTCCTATCGTCTGTGAACCCTGTCCGGGAAAAAGGAAAGCGAGGGGAAGTGCGCTCATGGTCAGACATTGACTCTAACCATAGACGGCGTTTGCGGCAAATGGGTCTAGAACAATCTGCCAGAGCCGGCGCTCACAAGGTTCGGAGCGGCGATCTCCAACTGGCGTGCAAGCCAAGTATCAAGCTCTGATTTCACGAGCGGAGCGATCGTGGTGAAGCGCACCCCGACGCGGCCAGCGTCGTTTGTCCACACGAATTCTCCCTTGGCTTCGATGACGCGATTCAGACCAGGCAGCTGGAGGCGCAGTTGTACCGGCCCTGCCATTTCGTTGGTGCGTCTAGTTCCCAGGGCGACCCCGCCTTCGCTGATGTTCGTGAGGGGAACCGGTAAGTCGCGAACTGTGCCGTAGCTCACATGAACTGTCGCGTTCACCGCGTGGCGATGATATCGGCGACGCTCGCGCAGGATCAGACCATGGGCAGCGCGTAGGCTCCGGGCTGCACGGTCAGGCGAAACGGGCTTATCGAGCACAAAATTGGCGCCTAGCTCAAAGGCGCTTTTCACGGTTGTCGTGCGGTTGGTGATCGCAAAGACAATCGACTTGGAATTCGATTTGCCCCTCCGCAGCTCCTTGATCACGTCGCAACCGCTTTGGATGTCGTCGCAGTCGACAAGAATCGCATCGAACCTACGACTGGAGATGGTCTGCCGGGCGGCGTCGGTGGAGCTAACCGTTTCCATATCAATGGCTACGGTTTCCAGCACCCGTCGAAGGACGCGCAGGACTTCCTGATCGCGTGTGAGGAGCAGGGCTTTCAGCATCACCGTCAGAATGTACCTGCCTTATAACCTAAGGACAAATAACGGACGTAACTGAACCCCTGATTGTGGCAGCGTAAATGATTGATTCAGCTTGGAAGTGGCTGATACTAAAGCGGCGGTCCGGGGCTCATAAACGGACCGCCGTAATGGGAAATTAATGCAGCTGCTTCTTGGCGAGACTGGAGGTCTTGGGCGTCTTCGTCGGCTTGGCTGGCGTCGTCGCAGGTCCTGCCTGTGCCCTCATTTCGTCGATGATCGAATACAGCTTGGAACGGTCCACTACCTCCACGAACGGCTTCCCGTAAGCCTTGTTCGAGACTACGTAAATCGTCGGCGTGTGCTCGATTCCAACGCGCTGCCCGACAGCGAAATCAGCCTTTACTTCTCCAGCAAACTTGCCGTCAGGATCCACCACGAACGGTAAGGCTGTCTTGTTCTGCGAGGCGAATTTCTCGGCGTTGCTACGCAGATTCTCGGGAGAAATCGCTGGTTGATTCTCGAAGCAATAGTCCCGCCATGCCGCGCCAAGCGACTTCGACTTGCTATCGAAGTACTTGGCAATCACCGCTGCGTCGTAGGACCAGTTGTGCTTGGGCAGCGGGAAGTCATAGCGAACAATGGGGATGTTGTACGTCTTCGCAGCTTCTTTCAGCAACGGATTGGCGTTGGCGCAATCCGGACACTGCAAGTCGAGAAATTCGACGATCGCAACACTCTGTCCCGGCGGAGGCTTCAGGACGGAAGTGTCGGCTGAGTAGCTGAAGGTGACAAGCATCAAAAAGGTAGCGACGATAACAAACACTCGCAAAAGCATGATGGTTGGCTCGATGACTAGGCGGTTCGCTATCCCTATTTTATCGCGCAGGGATGGATTTCGCTGGACCAGTGTCTCAACGGTACATTGAGTCTTGTACGCCTACTTGAAAGAGCGGGATCTGTATTCTTCATCGCCCAGCGATAATCCCCTTGCGTGCGAGGTAAGCGAGCCCAGCTTGCGTGATTTTAACTATCGAGCGATCGTGTGGGCGGTCGCGCGTCACCAAGCCGCGATCGTTAGCTTCTTCCCAAACCGGGAGCTTGGGACATGATGTCCGCCAGGCCTCCATCACCTCTTCGTAGTTCCTTTCGCCCTTCGCCAGCCAGGAAAGGAGGTCGACCATAAGCGCTTCAACGGTGGGGTCACTCACAACCCTATTTCTACCACGGGGGCGAATACGGAGTGAGGTTGCTCTAGGGTGCATCAGCTTCTCTGGACGACTCTGTCCGACAGCTCAACCCGCCCTCCTTTTTCATAGGCGGCGCATCTAGGCAGATTAAAGACTGTCCCAGTTTCATTTGTGATTCAGAGGTGGTCTATGAACCTTAGAGTCTCAGCTCTCTGTTTGCTCCTGTGCGGATTTGCTCTCACACAGGTTCCCAATCCAACGTCGCAGCCGCCTGCCGAGCAAAATCCGAACGGCTATGCGCAAGGCACAACCACGAGTGACACTGGCGAGACTGTGCCTCTGTTCATTGTTCAGGTCGTAAGCCGCACGATCGAAGCTGTGAACTACCGCCACCTGGGTGGCGAAACCAAAGTTGACATGATGGGCACCACGCTGATGCCGCAGGCCAAAGGCGACGCTCATGTTGACAGCCGCCATGGGCGCGTGGTCATTAGCTCGAAAGTCGATAAGATCGGGCCGGCGTCCCAATTCGGGCCTGAGTACCTGACCTATGTCATGTGGGCCATCACGCCCGAGGGCCGCGCAGTGAACCTCGGCGAGCTGCCGCTCAAAGACGATCATGCTCAGCTTGATGTGACGACGGATCTTCAGACCTTCGGCCTGATCATCACCGCCGAACCATACTTTGCCGTGACAACGCCAAGCGATGTCGTGGTCATGTCGAACAAAGTCCGGCCCAAAACCAAGGGGCAGATCTCCGAAGTCACAGCGAAGTATGAGCTGCTCCCTCGCGGACAGTATGTAAAGACTGAGAGTGCACGAGGGGTGAAACCACTGGTGGAAGACGTTGAGCACGATCACCACAAAGTTCCGCTCGGATTACTCGAGGCCCGAAACGCCGTGCGCCTGGCAGAGGCAGCCGAAGCCGATCAGTACGCAGCCGATTCCATGGCCAAAGCCCAGGCGTCACTCGACCGCGCCGAGGATTACTATCGCCGCAAACAGTCGAAGTCGGCTGAGACCGCTGCCCGCGACGCTGCCCAGAACGCCGAGGACGCACGTGTGATCGCGCTGCACCGTCGCGAACAGAAGTCCATCGCTGAAGCGCAGGAACGTGAACGACAGCGCACCGAAGAAGCTCGTTCGCGCGCCACTGCAGCCGAGGCCGAGCAGCTCCGCGAAGCCGAGCAGCGCACTCGTGCCGAAGAAGATCGCAGAGCGTCGGAACTGGCCCGTCAACAAGCCGAGTCGGCAGAGCAACAAGCTGAGCAGGCACGTCAGGCAGCAATGACGGCGCAGCAGCAGGCTGAGGCAAATCGTCTCGCCGCCGAGCAGCAAGCGCAGCAGGCACAGCAACAGGCCCAGCAATTCCAGCAGCAGGCTCAACAGGCCGAGCAGGAAAAAGAGGCCCTGCGTCAGCGTCTGCAGCAACAGCTGAGTTCCATCCTGGAAACGCGCGATACCGCCCGCGGACTCATTGTCAACATGTCCGATGTGCTGTTTGACACGAACAGATACACACTGAAGCCCGGAGCAAGAGAAAAGCTGGCGAAGGTCTCCGGAATTCTGCTCGCATATCCGGGCCTGAAAGTGCAGGTCGAAGGCTATACCGACAGCACTGGGACACCGGACTACAACCAGCGCCTTTCTGAGCAGCGCGCCATGACCGTTCGCGACTATCTCGTCGGACAGGGGATCAACATGAACAGCGTAACGGCCCATGGATTTGGCCAGAACGATCCGGTAGCGAGCAACGCGACCGCGTCTGGGCGCCAGCAAAATCGGCGTGTCCAGATGGTCGTCTCTGGCGAGCCGATCGGCGAAGTCGCGTCGGCGCAAGGCTTGCCGTCGAATGGTCCTGCGGATCAGCAGTATCAAAACCAGCAGCCCCAGAATCAGGCGCCTGCTCAGCAACCAGCGCAGCCACAATTGCAAACCCAGCCTTCCTCACAAACGCCACAACAGCAACAGCCAACCGTTCCGCGCTGAGGGAAGACTACGAGATTGCAAAGGCCGGCGCTGTGCGCTGGCCTTTTTTGCTTCACATTTCAGCGACAGGCAAGAATCTCTAATATCTTGCAAATGCTGCGCTCTCTCTCTCTCTCTCGCAACAGTCGCAGAAGCACATTCCTGTAGAATCAAGCGTTTATGCTTCGCTTCTGCACCGCCGGAGAGTCCCACGGAGAGGCGTTGATCGCCGTCATCTCCGGCCTCCCTGCTGGCGTCGAAGTTGACCAGGAGTTCGTTAACCGTGAGCTCTGGCGTCGGCAGCAAGGCTACGGTCGCGGTGGAAGGATGCGGATCGAGCACGACACCGCACACCTTATTTCCGGCGTGCGTCATGGAAAGACGATTGGCTCTCCGATTTCCCTGCGCATTGACAATCGCGACTGGAAGAACTGGGAGGAGGCACTCCCTGTTAGCGCGGGCGATCCCGCTAAGTATAAGCGGGTGGCGTCTCCCCGCCCGGGTCACG
>Ga0126373_10002914_pt1 | contig 12673 bp, 6 predicted proteins | sample PanSoiMetPlot_11_FD_92545 | JGI IMG/M metagenome (GOLD analysis project Ga0126373, IMG submission 92545) | Tropical forest soil microbial communities from Panama - MetaG Plot_11 | ecosystem: Environmental > Terrestrial > Soil > Tropical forest > Bulk soil | place: Panama | collected 2016-02-17
AATCGCCCGGGCGATTCGAGAATCTTCCGCTATCAAGGTTTACGTCTGCAATCTCATGACCCAGGCGAATGAAAGCCTGGGGCGCAGCGCTGCCGATCACATCCGCGCGCTTAACGATCATGCCGGCTTTCAGCTCTTCGATTACGCGCTGATCAACCGCACGCCGGTTTCCAACGAACTCAAAGCCAAATATGCGCTCGAAGGCGCATCGCAGATCGTGGCCGACCTGGACGCCATGGAAGCTATGGGAGTATGCCCGGTTCTGGGTGACTACCTTTTTGAGGACGCGGTAGCCCGGCATGCCACCGACCGCGTCGCCCATGACCTCCTAAACCTCCTCTTCGAAGCCTCGGATGTGCGATGATCCTCCGAAGCTGATCGTTACGCTCTTCCGCGATCGACGTCTAAGCAACTCAGGTGTGCAGGTTGTCATCAGGAGATCGCATGAAATCCTATTCACCGGTTTTGCGCGCAAGCTATCTGTTCCTGGGCTGTCTGCTGCTGGCGCTGATTTGCTCGCGCGCGCAGCGGACCGAATCCGGCGTGCATGGAATCGATATCGCCGCCATGGACCATTCGGTTAAGCCAGGCGATAACTTTTTTCAGTACACGAATGGTACATGGTTAAAACACACCGAGATTCCCCCCGACCGCCCGGGCGTAGGCGTCTTCTCTACCCTGCAGGATCTCAGCCTCAAGCGCACCTCGGCGCTAATAGACGAAGCCGCAAAATCCAATGCGCCAGCCCGCTCCGGAAAACGCAAAATCGCCGACCTGTATCACTCGTACATCGACGAGGCCGGAATTGAAGGCAAAGGGCTCGAACCGCTCAAGCCGCATCTGCAGGCCATCGCCGCGATTCGCGACAAGAAAGAACTGGCGCACGCGATAGGAGAATCTCTGCGCGCCGACGTGGATCCGCTGAATAACACACATTTTCACACCGCGAACTTGTTCGGACTCTGGGTTGCACCCGACTTCAATGCCCCGGAGGACTATACCGCCTATCTGTTGCAGGGTGGAATTCAACTGCCCGATCGCGAGTATTACCTGAACCAAGGCGAGCACATGCGCAAGCTGCGCGAACAGTATCAGGCACACGTCGCGACCATGTTAAAGCTCGCGGGATTTTCCGATCCCGACGCCCGCTCGGCAAAAATCGTCGAACTCGAGCGTGCCATTGCCGAAAAGCACTGGACGCTCGATGCCGACCAGGACATACACAAAGTCAATAATCCGTGGAAGCAAAGCGATTTCCAAGTCAAAGCGCCCGGCCTGGATTGGAATGAATTCTTCCTCGGCGCCGGCTTAAGCGGGCAGGCAGACTTCATCGTTTGGCAACCCAGCGCCTTCACCGGTGAAGCAGCCCTGGTCGCGTCAACTCCGCTTGAGACATGGAAAGACTGGCTTTCCTATCACCTTATCGAAGATTACGCCGGGGTTTTGCCCAAAACGCTGGCAGAACAGAGTTATGCGTTCTTCGGAGCCATCCTGTCCGGCACGCCCCAACAGCGCCCTCGGTGGCAGCGCGCGATCTTCGTGGTGAACGGAACCCTGGGCGATGAAGTCGGTAAACTTTACGCCGCGAAGTATTTCCCGCCGGAAGCCAAGACCCGGGCGCAAGCGATGGTGGCAAACATCGTGGCCGCGTTCCGCAAACGCCTTGAGACGCTCACCTGGATGACTCCGCCAACCAAAGCGCAGGCACTCGATAAGCTCAGCAAGTTATACGTCGGCATTGGCTATCCGGAAACCTGGCGCGATTACAGCGGTTTGGAAATCAGGCCGGACGACATTTTTGGGAATCTGTGGCGCAGCGGTTTGTTTGAGTATCACTGGCAAACATCACGCCTGGGAAGACCAATCGATCGCCACGAGTGGTCGATGACGCCGCAGACAGTAAATGCCGTGAATCTGCCGCTACAGAACGCGCTCAACTTCCCCGCCGCGATTCTGGAGCCGCCCTTCTTCGACGCCAAGGCTCCAGATGCGGTGAACTATGGAGCAATCGGTTCGATCATCGGACACGAGGTCAGCCACACTTTCGACTCCGAGGGCAGCGCCTTCGACGCTCAGGGGGGACTGCGAAATTGGTGGACATCCGCGGATCTCGAACACTTCAACCGGGCGACCGCAAAGCTCGCCGCCCAGTACGATGCCTATCAGCCCTTTCCTGACTTGTCCCTCAATGGAAAACAAACACTGGCGGAAAATATTGCCGATCTAGGTGGCTTGGCTGCGGCGTACGACGGGTACCAGGCTGCGCTGGGTGGCAAGACCGCCCCGGTCGAACATGGTTTTTCGGGCGACCAGCAGTTTTTTATCGCTTACGGGCAAGCCCATCGCTCGAAGATGCGGGAAGCTGCTCTGCGCCGCCAGGTAATGACTGATGAGCACTCACCTTCGGAATACCGTACCGCCACCGTACGGAATCTGGACCCCTGGTATTCATCATTTCAGGTTCAACCGGGTGAGAAGCTCTATCTTGCACCGGATGAGCGGGTGCGTATCTGGTGAGGTTCCACTCCAGGCGCGCAACTGCCCGCTGAGAGAAAGCAACCGCTCGTTTGCCGATCGCTTTCGTGTGCGCCAGCAGCGTGGTTTAACTACTCACCTGTCACAACTAATAGTCGAAAGCTGCACGCGTAATGTACATTTCACCGGCCGTACGCACGATTGCCTGTCAAAGTAACCAGTACTTCGTTGGTGGCGCGCCCCCTACTCTAGGGATGGAATTCGCTTCTCTGCTCGGTTCGACCGACAGGCAGCATGGCACACTTTGGATTGTGTTTCACCGTGTCGGTTGTTTTAGCTCTGCACTGTTCTTCTGCCCGCCAGCGATGGGACCAGCACAGAAGGCCGCGCCGGAGATAACCGAGGCGGGAGAACAGGCATTGGCGCAGGTCCTGAATCTAAGCCCCGTAGCACCTGTCTCAGCTTCCGCCGCTTCTCCGAGCCAGTCGGCGAAACCGGAACCTGTCCAACCATCTAGCCTATGAAGGCAGTCCCGAGCATGGGAAAAACCTGGCCACTTCCTGCACCCCAGTGGCGAAATGAGCTAAGGCTCACGCGACTCGAGAATAACTCTGCCAGAACTGTAGAGAATCTGTTCCCATCTCGCGATCTGTGCTGATGAAGCCGATTCCGCCAGTGTCTCGCATTCCCTCAGCACCGAAGCAGGCGTGAACCTACGCATAACTCTGGTTCCAAGAAACAATACGGCCAAATCGTCCAATTGACCGATAACAGGGATGAACGTCGGGATGAGTTGTATGGGACTAAAGATATACGCGATTGCGCAGCCACCTGCGGCCTTTGCCGGCCAGGGCACTTCTGGACGTTTCATCAGTAAAGACAGTAAGCGGACCTGCTTAGTTATAAAGACAAGATCCCGGCGCAATCGCAAGCGCCGAGCTTGCCACCATCCATGAACTTTCGTCCTGAGTTCTATTGTGATCGAACGGATAGGACCAGCCAAGGCTACTCCGCATTCTCAGCACGCTCATGCCGCGGAGCGTAATGAAGTTCCTCTTACTGTGATAGGCAATGATTTCCCAAACCACTACTGTCAAGTCTGTCAGTCCTAATGGCGGCGATGCCTTCGTGCGTTGCGCCCAAAAATATCCCCAACTGTCACTTCCGATTCGTGTGAAATACCACCTGGTCATACCACCACAGCTGTTCAAAGAAGGTGGAGGTCCGATCGAAATACCCTTCCCGGCTTTGGGAAGGCAGGGTACTCTCGACGATGTCGCCGATGGATCGCTGCCCGTCGATCGAGTCGAGCAATGCTTTCTCAGTCGCACCGATAAGAAGAACCAGATCTTTGTCGGTGTGAGTGCGATTGATTAGAGCGGCAGCAGAGCCGGCTGGCACGCGGTCTTGAATGCAGAGAGTGTCTGACATACGAAGTGGCACATAATCAAGCCAATCCTCGCCTTCGAAAGTAACTCGCCTTAAGCCGGCGGTCGAATCGTTGCGATTGAGAATCGCGCTGTGGCGAATCATTGTGCCCCGAAACAATTCAACTATGGAATACTGCTCTGGTGGGGAAAGCCGTACGATTTTCTCAGCCTGTGGAATCTTCGCCATTACGCCGCAGTGAGCAGAGTAAGGAGCTTGCCGTAGCCAACGGCCGAATCTCAGCCCTGCTTTCTCGATCAACTGGAAAAACTGGAGCACAGAATACGCACGGTCCTGGGGATGAAGCAGAGCATCGGCGATTGCTGCTTCATCGCGGAGCTCGGGTGCTTGAGTCAGGAGGCATTGCAACGGATGGCCGGCAGGCAATAGTTCTAAAGCTCGAATCAGATCGCGAATTCCCGTATCGTTGGCACGCACCCGCAGGCGCCTACAAAATTCCTGGAGCATGTAGATCCCAGCCCGCCCGTAGGGCGCATACACCATAAGCTGCATCGCTCCGTCTGGTTTGAGCACATCGCCGAGAGCTCGCAAGCCCGCGTCAGGATCTTCGAGATGGTGGAGCACTCCAGTGCACACGATCTGGTCAAAGCTCAAGCCCAGTTCACCTACTCGTTCAATGGCGAGTAGGTGCACTTGGAGATTTCCTAGATCGTGCTGCTTTTTGAGCCCCTCAGTGTGGCGAATACTGGTTTCGCTCGAATCGATGGCGATGATTTGGGCCCGCGGCCAACGCAGCGCATGTTTGGCAGCCTGGGACGTCCCACAGCCGGCAATCAGGACCGAGTGGTCTTCCCTATAGTCGCCTTCCGGCCAGAAAAGATGAAAATCGGCTCGGCGCCGTTGAGGATCCTGCCAACGATGCTGATACTGGTCCAGGCTGTCGATGGGAGGAGGATAAGGGTGCTGATCGTAAAAGGCGCGGACGCTTTCCCCAATATCGCGTGAAATGAGAGAGCCGGGCATTACCTTCTCACATGCACTTGGATCACATGATTCTCTGGTAATTCGAGTTCTCGGTTGTGACCAGAAGATTCTTGCTCACCCCGTTGATCTGCATGGTAGCCACATGACTGGTGCCATCCGGCAGCTTGCCGAATTGTGCCTGAATGGTTACGGCATCCGCGGGGTCGTTCAAGTAACTCGCAACTTGAAGACTTTGAATGGCTCTCGCCTGACGATTGAAACCGAGGGTGACCTTGTCACCTGGCTTCAAGTAGTTGGTAATGACCAGTTTCACCTCGCCAGGGATCCCGGTGGGACTCAATGCTATGTTCCCCTGCTGGAAGGCACTTTGCAACTTTTCGGGGTCGGGTTGCGCGTATTGTTCGGCGAGAGCGCGGATCTGTTCACCGTAGTCCTGGTACTCTTCCTTTTTTTTCTCAACGATGTGGCGTTTAATTCTTCCTCCGCCCTCCGATGAGGCTGGCATATTTCCCATTTCCACTTTTTGCGACTGCCCATCCGATCCGAGGTGCACCTGGAACACTTTTGTGTCCTTCACATCGCCTTTGATCGCGATTGTTTGTTGCTGCTGCCAAGAGTAGTGGGCCAACGCTTGCTTGTTTCGAGCAGCCGCCTGTTTAACTTCAGCTACTCTCTGCTGAAGTTCAGGATTTTGCGCCGCAGCCGCTGGTTCCAACATGGGAATACCTGTAATTGTCAGCACTCCTAACAAAAGAAGCGGACTCCTGGAGATATCTCTCTTTTTCATAAATTCCTCTGGTCGGAAGCTTCCCCGTCGGCGACCGCCGCCAGGGAAGCTCCCCACTTTCTTGAGAACGGGTTGTCGTTTTGGCAGCTTGAATTCACACTCTCAGGCGGCGCGTTTTTTCAGCTGCGCTTCTTTGGCTTTCTCTGCCTCAATTGCGGGCTTTAATTGCGCCATTACCTCGTCAAGATTGAAAGAGGCTGCTCTCTGCCGGGGCGGGTACTTTACGAAGTTGTCGAGCTGTTCCTGCACGACTGCCTGCGCGGCATAGAGGTAAGGTGCGTGATCGATTACCCAATTCCAGTATTGATTAGAGTTGAATTCCGCCCGCTCAAAGGGATCGCGACGGAGATGAAAGATATGCGGTAGTCGCAGCTTCACAAACGGTTCCGCCCATACATTCGTACTTAGCGCACGCTGCGCTTGAAAAACAAGCTTATAGTCGCCTATTCGAAGCGCCATTACGCCTCCGTCATCACTGACATAGAAGAAGGAGTTTCTGGGGCTCTCCTTCGCCGCACCAGTCAAATATGGCAGCACGTTGAATCCATCAATATGTACCCTGAATGTTTTGTCTCCGACTTTGTAGCCGTTCTTGAGCTTTTCGCTGACGTCCGGATCACCCACCGCGGCGAGTAGGGTCGGCAACATATCCTGATGGTTCACAATGCCATTGAAGACGGTCCCTGCTTTGATCTTGCCAGGCCAGCGCATGAAGCAGGGTACACGCCATGCACCCTCCCAGTTCGTATCTTTCTGGCTGCGGAAAGGTGTGTTCGCCGCATCCGGCCAGGTATCGTTCTCCGGGCCGTTGTCGGTGGAATACATAACGATCGTGTTGTCAGCGACTCCGAGCTCATCAAGCTTTTCGAGCATTTGGCCGATTTGCTCGTCGTGGACGACCATGCGATCGCTGTAGTCATCTTGCCCGCTCTTTCCGCGATTCTTCGCTGCGAGGTGAGTTCTCAAATGACAAGCTGTCGAGTTGTACCAGAGGAAAAACGGTTTATCTGCTTTGACCTGTTTCTCCATCCAGTCGAGAGCGTGGGCGGTGATCTCCTCATCCACCGTTTCCATGCGCTTCTTGGTTAACGGCCCAGTGTCCTCGATTGTCTGCTTGCCCACACGTCCCCAACGGGGTTGTTCCGTTGGATCGTCTTTGTCAGTAGCTGTGCAATGCAGAACACCGCGCGGGCCGAACATCTCCTTAAACTTCGGGTCTTTCGGGTAGTCTGGTAGTTCCGGCTCCTCTTCTGCGTTCAAGTGATACAGGTTTCCAAAGAATTCATCGAAGCCATGTACGGTGGGCAGGAATTCGTTCCTGTCGCCAAGATGATTCTTGCCGAATTGACCGGTGGCATAACCGAGCGGTTTTAGCACGTCAGCAATCGTCGGGTCCTCCGGTTGAAGGCCCACGGTCGCGCCCGGCATTCCAACTTTAGTTAAACCAGTGCGAAGCGGGTTTTGTCCTGTGATGAAAGCAGCCCTGCCAGCGGTACAACTCTGCTGGCCGTAATAGTCCGTGAAGGCACAACCTTCTTCTGCGACTCGGTCGATATTCGGGGTGCGATAGCCCATCATGCCGCGGCTAAAATAACTGATATTCCACGTGCCTATGTCATCGCCCCATAAGACTAGGATGTTCGGTTTTTTGCCCGAATTACTTACCTGCTTGGCCATACTATTCTCCTGTTCAACTCCCATGACTGGTTCGTGACTTACCTTTACTTGTTAATGTTTATCGTGGCGTATGCGCCCGATCTGCCACGCGCAGCCAACATGGTGAGCAATTGGCTGCGCTCGATGAACTGTCAACATGCGCAGTATTTATCCTGATCGTGAGGGATCCTTTGCACATCAGCAGACCACACGCGAGAGCCACTTGGCACAACTGCAACCTCTCGAAAGCGCACAACGGCATCAGAGATAGCTTGGCTGCCGTCGTTGGCCGCTTAGTTCCGGAGGCTAGGGAGGCCTATGATCGGCAATCGATTCGGCGACGGCTTCGATTGGATGAGAAAGCGTGGTAGATGTCTTGACTCTCTGACCACCACGGCTTCGCACTAAAGCCTTATTCGGGGCCCGCTTCGTAGCTCGCCAGCACACGCCTGCTTCTTGACAGAAATTTGCCGAGCACGGTGCAGTTATCGAGCGATGTTGATCTTTTAGGGTACGCTAGGTTTATGAGTCTGCACTGACAATTGTCAAGCCTAGCGGGGGCGAAGCAGCTGGGGACGTTCTCTCCCGCGACGCTTTGCAGATTCCCTCCTGAGCAGTCCTGCACTCCCTTGGCTGTGCCCTGTCGAACAACTCGACTGCTGGGCAGTGGAGTAACCCCCGGCCTGTCTGTCTTGACAGTGGGCAATAGTATGTTTCCGATAAAGCTTAGAAAGCATGCTACCTATAATTCAACCACTATGGCCTGCGTCTGCAGGTAGCGCCGACTCGCAGGGGTATTCGCACAAGCCAGGTTGGTATCGATTATTCAGAGCGGGTACTGCCCTTTTAGGAGCTCTACTTATCGTCGTCATATGGATCGATGCACCTGCGCTTGCGCAAACTCCAGAAACAGACTTTGAACAGTATTCGGTTCGTGTGAGCGGGTTTTGGCTCTTGTCGTCGCCGACGGTGACGGTCCAAGCGGCAGGACCAAACGGCTACCTTGACTTTAATCACGACTTTGCCTTCAACCAATATTCCACTTTCCTGGGAAAAGTCGATTGGAAGTTTACTCGAAAGAATCACCTTTATTTTTCATCTGGCCTGTTCAATCAATCGAATCAGGTCGTTCTTAACCGTACGATCACGTTTCGGAGCCAGACGTATTCTGCCGGTGCAACGGCAAGAGGTGAGCTCCAAGCGAATTCGTACGCGCCAGGATACCAGTATGACATTCTCCGCAGGCGACGCGGCTACCTTGGCGTTGGCGCGCAGCTAGTTATCTTCCATACGACAGGAACCATAAGGTCTGCGGCTCAGGTGACCGCTACCGGCGTTCATCAAGTGGCTAGCTCATCGAGTGCGTCATTGTTGGCTCCGCTTCCTACGGCCACCGTTGATTTTCGACTTTACTTACTGAAACAGCGCTTGTACGTGAATGGCACCGGCGCCGGCATGTATTTCTTTGGCTATGGCAACTATTTCTCGACTACAGACTACGTAGGCGTGGCTGTGTCTAAGTTCCTCAGCATTAATGGTGGTTATGCCATCGGATCGCGCTTCCGCGCCAACAACGCATCTGACCGCGTAGGTGTCAACTTAACCCAGAAGGGGCCCATCGCCGGAATTCAGATTTCGTTTTAGGTGAGGGTCAGCACTCGTTCTTCAGCGGCGAGCACACTCACGGTCTTTCTGGTCAGCATACTAAGTGGAGCGACAAATGCGATACCTCCGAAATACTTTGCTTACTATGGCCGAATGTGTTCTGTGCTTTCTGTGTGCAAACGCCCAAACGCCGGTGACATTGGACACGGCATCGCCACAACAGTCACAGAGCTCAGACTCATCGAACTCAGCTTCGTCTGTTCGGTATGGCAACGGTTGGCGTCTGGACCTGAGTCCTTACCTCTGGTTTGCCGGAGCTCACGGGACTGTCGGAGCATTCGGTCGCGATGCCAGCGTTCACGCTAGTGCTGGAGATCTGCTCTCGCATTTCAACTTTGGAATCATGGGCGCTTCGCAAGCTCAGTTCGGCCACTTCTTGCTGAATGGCGATCTGCTATGGATAAGGCTATCCGACAGTGCAGCATTGCCGTTTCCTGGCCTCAATGCTACATCGGTGGATGTGCGGGTGGGCCAGTTCGTATGGACCTCCAAAATCGGGTACCGCTTAATTGATCGAACAAAAGTCAAAGCTGATGCCAATATCGGGGCCCGATATTGGCATCTGGGCCAAAACCTACGTCTCAACCCCTCAGTTCTGGGATTGAATTTCAATCATTCAGAAAGCTGGGCCGATATTGTAGTTGGCGGACGTGTCGAATTCCCCCTGGGAGGGAAAGCATCGATTGTTGCGCTGGGTGACGTTGGTGGCTGGAACGCAACTGCCAAGCTGGACTATCAGGTCGCCGGTTTGCTCAACTTCAAGGTCAGCGAGAAGTGGACGATCAGTCCTGGTTATCGCTATCTGTTTGTGGATTATCGCAATGGGAGCTCTATATACAATGTGGTAACCCCTGGAGCGGTGATTGGCCTGACCTACACGATCGAAGGCAACCCGCGAAAGTAGCTCTGGAGGTTCGGCCGGAGAATGGCTGAGACGATCCTTCGCAACACCAATGCGTTGAAAGCGACCTGATATCTTCGGCGCTGTTGCTATAAACGTCGGAGGTCATTTGCGAAGCAATCGCTTGCTTTACGTGTGCGTCCACGACCTAGTTTGGTTCTCCGCCTATCCCCGTCGTTATCCATTTGGTTTTGCGGATGCCAGGACAATCCACTTGGCGCGTAGCTAGTTGCCACCTGCGCAGCACGACAGAAGCACCCACGAGTGCCACCGTTAGGCCTGTACCCTCAAAAAGCTAAAAAAACGGACCCCCATCCGGCGCGCTCCCGACGGATAGGGGCTGTTCGTATCGAACTCCTATTCCATTCACTATCGCTATCAGATTCGATTTCGGCTGATCCCGCACTTCCGCGTACGGGGTCAGGCAGCAATCGCAGTCTCTGCCAGCTTGGGCCGAAATGCGGCTCGCTTACCACCCGCGAGAAACGCATCAGCATCAAGATAGCCATATAGCTGTATTATGCGCGCGATTGTCCCTGTCCAGCCGGTCTGGTGACTCGCGCCCAGTCCGGCTCCATTGTCGCCATGGAAGTACTCGTAGAATAAGAGATAGTCACGCCAGTACGGGTCGGCCTGAAATTGATGCGCGCCCCCATACACCGGGCGGCGGCCTTCGCCATTGCGCAGAAAAATGCTCTCTAATCGTCTTCCAATCTCTTTGCTTACTTCGAACAGGTTCATCATATTGCCCGAACCGGTCGGGCACTCAACTTTGAAATTGTTGCCGTAGTACAGATAAAACTGCAAGAGTGCCCGGATGATGAGTCCATTGACCGGCATCCAGATCGGACCACGCCAGTTGGAGTTGCCGCCGAACATCCCGGTGTTTGATTCCGCCGGCAAGTAGTCGACGCGGTACTCCTGACCATGCACGTTAAATACATAAGGGTGCTCGGCATGGTAGCGCGACAACGAGCGAATTCCATAAGGGCTCAGGAACTCCTCCTCATCGAGCATTCGCATCAGAATCCGCCGCAGTCTCTCGGGATTTACCAGCGCGATCACACCGCGTTCTTCGACGCCCAGATGTCCCGGACCAGTCGGGTGAATACGGGCCGCCACTTCTGGCATACTGGCAAGACGCCTTAGCAGGTGCTTGTTTGCACCGGGTGCGCTTTCCCTTTGATACTTCTCTACCCCAGTGATGGCGCACATGGGCAGCAACCCCACCATGGAGCGGACTTTCAAACGGGTTGAACTCCCATCGGGCAGCCGTAACAGATCATAGTAGAAGCCATCCTCTTCGTCCCATAGGCCGTCCATGCCTGGGCGATTGATCGCGGCCGCGATCCATAAAAAGTGTTCGAGAAACTTGACTACAAACGGCTCAAAGGCGGGATCATAGCTGGCGAGCTCTAATGCAATCTCCGCCATGTTCTGCGCAAACAGGGCCATCCAGGCCGTGCCGTCCGCCTGCTCCAAGTACCCGCCGGTCGGAAGCGGCGCGCTGCGATCGAACACCCCAATATTGTCGAGACCTAGGAATCCACCCTCGAAAACGTTCTTTCCGAAACGATCTTTGCGGTTCACCCACCACGTAAAGTTCAGGGCCAGTTTATTAAACGCACGTTTGAGAAATTCAATGTCGCCGCGCCCTTGCTGCATCTTCTCCGTGTTGTAAAGGAAAAGTGTGGCCCAGGCATGCACCGGCGGATTCACGTCGCTGAAGTTCCACTCATAGGCGGGCACTTGTCCATTTGGGTGCAAGTACATCGCATCCAGCATCAGATTGAGTTGTTCCTTGGCAAAATCCAGGTCCACCATGCCTAACGACATGGTGTGAAACGCGAGATCCCACGCCGCATACCAGGGGTACTCCCATTTATCAGGCATTGAGATGACGTCGTTGTTGACCATGTGGAACCATTCTTTGTTCCGGATATTTCGGCTCTTCGTGACGAACGCGTCCACGTTATGCTCTTGGAGCCATTTTTCGCCATCGAAGCTGTAGAATTGCTTCGACCATAGCATTCCCGCCAGCGCTTGCCGCATTACCAGAGCCTGATCGTCGGTGATCGAAGGAGGAGTAATGCTGGCATAAAAGTCATTTGCCTCCTGCACACGCGAGCTAAAGACTTTGTCGAAATGGTCCCCAAATGGCTGTTTGAGAGCCGCAGGCCCAGCATCGGTCAGACGCAGCCGAACGACCACGCTCTTGCCGGGAGCAATCGTCGTCTGGTAACGGGCTGCTGCCTTTGTTCCGGTTCGATCGGGATTCACCGCGCCAGTCTGGCCATTCACGACATAGTTGTTGATTCCATCTTTCACATAAGGCGTGGAATTGGGTTGGCCGAATAGACGCGCACTATTGGTTTGGTTTTCCGTGAACAGAAGCTCTGGTTGGCCTTCGCAGTATAGGAATCTGTTTCCCAGCTGGGAATGTGACGCCGCAATAAGGCTGGTTTCCTTTATTTTTGCTTTCGTTTCCTGTTCGAGCACCGGGCGCGCCGTTCCCTCCGACCATGACCAGGTATTCCGAAACCATAGTGTCGGAAGGATAGTGAGCGAAGCCGGGTCCGGTCCGCGATTCCAGACAGTGATTCTGATCAGGAGATCCTCGGGCGTTTCTTTCGCATATTCGACGAAAACATCGAAGTACCGGTCTTCATTAAAAACACCCGTATCGAGCAACTCATATTCGAAGTCGTTTCGCGTCCGCTGCCGGTTCCGGGTTACCAGGTCATAGTACGGAAAAGCTGCTTGCGGATATTTATATAGCGCCTTCATGTACGAGTGCGTGGGAGTGCTATCAACGT
>Ga0126373_10002915_pt1 | contig 12673 bp, 13 predicted proteins | sample PanSoiMetPlot_11_FD_92545 | JGI IMG/M metagenome (GOLD analysis project Ga0126373, IMG submission 92545) | Tropical forest soil microbial communities from Panama - MetaG Plot_11 | ecosystem: Environmental > Terrestrial > Soil > Tropical forest > Bulk soil | place: Panama | collected 2016-02-17
CACCGCCATCGCGACGGCGCGTGCGCGCGGCGGCGCGTCGCGGGGGCGCGTGCGCATCAGCGCGACGTCGAGTGCCAGTCGCTGCGGCTCGGGTAGCTGCGGCAGGATCGCGTCAGCGACCGGTTCGAGCAGATCCGCGAGCGACGCAAACGCGAGCTTCGTTTCGGGCTCCGCGGGGCGACACGACAGCACGGCGAGCCCACGGCACGCGGAGCGTTGGAAGACCTGCTCCCACACCGTCGTCTTGCCGATCCCCGCTTGGCCCTCGAAGACAAGCGCGGCGGCCTCGTGATCGACGCGGTCGAAGAACGCATCGATCGCGGCGAGCTCGGCGTTGCGACCGATAATGTCGCGCGGTGTGGCTCCTACAAAGCCGCGAAGTCGACCCGTATCGCCCGAGACCCCGCTCGGACTCTCTCCCACCATGTCGGGGAACGCTACGCCCCGGACAACGGTGCGGCAAGAAAGCAGAACTTGCCGAAGTTTTCAGATAACCCGCTAAGGTATCCCCGAAAAGGGGGCCCCAAACAGCGACAGGTTTTGTCGGGCGCTATGCCGCCGTCAATCTCGTCGCGCGGCCGCCAAAAGGATTGCCGGGTCAGTTTCGCCGAAAGGGACCCGTTGGGATGTTCAGGATTTTTTGGAGAGTCGTTCTCGGACTTCAGCGAGAGCTCGACGCAGCTCGATGTTCTCGGCCTCCAACTTCGCAATGTAGGCCATGCGCTCGTGGTGTTTGGCCGCCCGTCGGAACACGAGCATCCTCGCTGCTTCGGACGTTCTGACCGGCGTTAACGTGGTCATCGGCTGTTGACGCTCCTATAGTTAATAAGTATTCGCAGGACGGAAAACGAGCAAGGCGGGGACTATGCAGGATGATCCACCGTCGGACCGCTCGGGGGTCAATAACTGTGTCTGTGTGACGATGCCTTAGCCCGTGGCGTTGTCGCCTAAGGTTTCCGCTTGAGAATCTAGTTCTCCCTCGAACGTCTGACAGCCAAATTGACAGCCACGGCCCCGGTCACCGGCGTTTTGGTCGTACGTCGGCGGATTCAAAACCTCAAGGTTTTGCTATCGGCGGATACCTGCGGACGGCCTTCCGCCTACCTCTCACGTCGGCAACGCGGGTTCGACTCCCGCTGGGGTCACCAACGGAGCCAAGCGCACTTGCGTCGTCAGGTCCGTTGGCTTGGGAGCCGGTGCCAAATAGGTGCCAACGTATTTGAAATTATGAGTGCTGCACGTCCGAAGGTGCGGGATCTCCGCCTTCCGCCTTTCCTGCTCCGACCCGGCTGGACAGAATTTACTGCTTAACATGAGGTAGGTCTCGCTCAGGTGTGAATACTTCGTCGTCCTCCTCGCGTCCTTGCCAGCCACCGAAGTTCGCGATCCAGAATTGCTCGCGCGCCGCATGAAGGCGGAACCCAAGGCCGAATCGCGGCCAGCCAAAGACAATCATACTGAGTCCGGCGTTGGGTGCGCTGCGGTCGTGCCCGGTCTAGGCCATCTCCCTGGATGGTCGCACGTGCCGGCCGCGATCGTGGTCGTCGCGGACATGCTCATGGTCTTGCCGGTGAGCGCTCGAGATCGTGGTGACCCGCCTCAGCACCTTTGCCGCATCGACGATCACGGTTGAACCGCGCCAGCGCGTGATCGCGACGGACCCTACGCCTTCGTTCGCCATCGATGCGCGCCGCAGGATGGCTGATGTTTTTCGCGACGCCGACTGGGATGGATTCGTGGTGGGGGCTCATTCCGGCGATCGTTGCCTCGCCCTCCTAGTCGCGCGGATCTTCGATCAGGAGAGTGCACTTATCGCCGATCTCCTGACTACGATGCTTATTGCCGCGCCGTGCTGTTTCGGCTGGTCCCGGGTATCTGGTATTTGTCGCCAGTGTGATGCTGAACGCAGACCTGAGCCTGAGAGTCGTGATCGACACCGGAGCAGTGCCGTGGACGCCCAGCCCCGAGCCTGGCGTCGCGCGGCGGATGCTGGAGCGGCATGGCCCAGAATCGGGGCGCGCGACATCGATCGTGCGCTACGCCGCGGGCGCTACGTTCCCGATACACGAGCACCCGCTGGGCGAGGAAATCTTCGTACTCGAAGGCGCCTTCAGCGACCATCTCGGCGACTATCCGGCCGGCACCTTCGTGCTCAATCCTCCCGGCTCGCGGCACGCGCCGCAAAGCGCAAGCGGCTGCACGCTGTTCGTAAAGCTCTGCCAGTATGCGGGCGAAGGCCGCGAGCGGCGCGTGATCGACACGGCGCGGATGGAATGGCGGCCGTGGCTTAGACCCGGAACCTGGGCGAAGGATCTTTACCGCGACGAGCGTCATCGCGAGTACATCACCCTGCTGAAATGGGATGCCGGTCTTGTCTATCCGCACCATACGCATCGCGGCGGCGAAGAAATTCTCGTGCTCGAAGGCACGCTCGCCGACGGCGCCGGCTCCTATCCGCGCGGCACGTGGATTCGCGATCCCAAAATGAGTGCGCACGCGCCGTTCACGCGCGAGGGTTGTGTCTTCTGGATGAAGCTCGGCGGATTTTGAATCCGCCGCGAGGAAAAGCCCATGCTGAAGGTCGCTGAGCGATGGTTCGAGCGGCGGACGCTGGCGGACGGGGTGACCTGGCTCTACGAGCCGCACGTCGATTCATTCCTGCGCTGCAATATCTGGCACGTGCGCGGGCGGGACCGCGATTTGATCGTCGACACCGGCGCGGGCCTCTCGCCGCTGCGCGGAGCAATCAGTGAGCTCCTTGAGCGCCCAGTGGTCGCGGCCGCCACGCATATCCACTACGATCACGTCGGCGGACTGCATGAATTCGACTTCCGACTGATGCATCGCATCGAAGCGCCGCGGATGAATCCGTATCGGGAGTTTCATCCGCTTCGCGTGAGCGACTTTCCGCCCTCGTTTCGGGGCTATTTCTCGACGCGCAGCTCCGGGCTCGACCTGCTCGTCGATGCGCTGCCGGCGGCGGGTTGGAAGCCGGAGGACTACGCAATCATCTCGGCCACACCCACGCGCCTGCTTGACGATGGCGACTTGATCGATCTTGGCGATCGCGCCTTCGACGTGATGCATCTGCCCGGGCACTCACCGGGCAGTATCGGGCTTTGGGAACCAAAGACCGGCATCTTGTTCTCGGGCGACGCGATCTATGATGGGGCGCTATTCGACTTCCTGCCCGACAGCAATGTCGATGACTATATCCGGACCTTGACGAAGCTTCGCATCCTGCCGGTTACAATCGTGCATGGCGGGCACGAGCCGAGCTTCGGCCGCCCGCGGATGATCGAGCTCGCCGAGGCATACCTTCGCTCCAAAGGAGCCTGACCTTAGTCGCGGAAGACAAGCTCGGGACCGGCGGCTCGAAGGGCAGCGCTCGATCCACCAGCCGAGTCGATTAGGACTACGCAGCGCGGGCCTCAGAGAAGATGCGTAGAAAGTTCTCCGCGTAGAAACGATCGCGGACCGGCTCAGATCTGTCGCCCAGCGCCGTCTCGAAACGTGCGATCGGATTGCGCCCGCCCTCGGTGTGCGGATAGTCGGTCGAGAACAGGTACAATTCGTCGTTCGATTGATCGATCAGGTCGCCGACCGCCTCGAACACGAACGGCGTAAATGCCATCTGCTGCGCGAGTTGTTCCGACGGCCGCCGCGCGAATCTCCGGAGATTCGCGTCAGTTTTGCTCCAATGCTTCACGACCCAATCAAGCCGCACCAGCATCGATGGCACCCATCCCGCGCCCAGCTCAACGCACGCGCCGCGGAGCTTCGGGAAGCGCTCGAACACGCCGTCGATAACCATCATCGAGATGAAAGTCTCCGGTCCCTGATGCAGCACCGCCACGTCCTTGGTCCGGAGATTTTCGCCGCCGCCCATCCAGTCCTTGGTCGGCGGGCGGCCGTTGTTGGCCCACGGCGTGGCGAGCTGCAGGGGAGAGCCGCCGACATGCAGCGCAAACGGCGTGCCTGATTCCGCAAGGCGCACCCAGAACGGATCGTAATCGACGTGGCCTGGCGAGCGGTCGCCGCAAGGGCGATGGGGTATCCAGACGGCCTTCAGCTTTGACGCAAGTACGAAGTCGAGTTCTTTGAGGGCTTGCTCGGGATCGTCGAGCGGCACGATCGCCACGCCCATCAAGCGATCGTCGTGTGAGCAGAAGTCGAGCATGTGGCGGTTGTGGGCGCGTACCGCGCCGTAGCGAATCCGCGCTTCAAGTTTCGAGCTCGGCGAAAACGGCATCGCCACGCTGTGCGTCGCAAACACGAGCTGCTTTTTGAAGCCCAGCATATCGAGCGCCTTCGAGCGCTCTTTGCCGTCGAACGCGCCGAGCGCCTGGATTTCTTTCACCCGCTCGATCAGGTGATCGCCATGACCGAGCAACTCCGCGAGATGCTCTTCGCTATGGCGTCCGCCGCGCGCCATGATTTCGGCCACTTCCTCGTCGGTCACGATCGACGCGCTATAGCTGACCGCCGGAATCTCCCCACGCAGCGCCGGGTCGGCGTACCTCTGAAGGAAGTCCGGCAGCTCCATGATGTGGCTGTCGGCGTCGTAGAACGGGCGGCTCGTCGGTGCATATGCCATCGGGTTCCTCCTCTGCCGAGCGTCAAGGTCAACTAAAGCACCAAACGCCACGCGCTGCGACCCTTGGTGTTGCACCGCGCGCCGCGCTACTTACGACCTCGATGCTCTCGTAGGTGCGATCGAGCTCGGAGGAGGCCCGCCATGCAAGTCGCTTTCGGTATCTTCGATCATCTTGAGCGCCGCGAAGTTCCGCTCGATCAGCAGTACGAAGAGCGTATGCGACTGATCGAGGCGGCGGATTGCGGGGGCTTCTTCTGCTACCACCTGGCGGAGCATCACTCGACTCCTCTCGGAATGGGCCCGTCGCCGAACGTGTTCCTCGCCGCGCTTGCGATGCGCACGAAGCAGATTCACATCGGGCCGCTCGTTTATCTCCTGCCGCTCTACCATCCGGTGCGCCTAGTCGAGGAAATCTGCATGCTCGACAATCTGAGCGGCGGGCGGCTCGAAGTCGGTGTAGGCCGAGGCGTTTCACCGTACGAGCTTGCGCACATGAACGTGAACTTCCTTGAGTCGCGCGCGATTTTCGAAGATTCGCTGAAAGCGATCGTCAAGGGTCTCCGCGAGCGCAAGATAAGTCATTACGGCGAGTATCACCGCTTCGCCGGCACGCCTATCGAGCTCGCGCCGAAGCAGCATCCGAATCCTCCCTTCTGGTACGGCGCTTCGACGCCTGAGGGGCTCACGTTCGCCGCACGCCATCGGATGCAGATCGTGACCGCTGGACCGAACAAGATCGTCAACGGAACGGCGCAGGTCTACCGCGAGATGCTGGAGAAGAACCGCAACTCCGCAGATGACCTGAATCCGCAAATCAAAGAACCGAAGATTGGCGGCTTGCGTCACTTGTTTGTGGCGGAGTCGGACCAACAGGCCGAGGAGATCGCGATCCCGGCGTACCGCGTCTACTACAACAACATCGTGAAACTGTGGCGCGATTTCGGCACCGTGCCGACCTTGTTCACTGACGATTTGTTGCGCGCCCGCGGGGCCGACGCCGCGATTGTCGGCTCGCCGAAGAGCGTGCGCGAAAAGGTCGGTTCCTACTTCGAGGAGAGCGGCACCAACTATCTCGTGTTGTCATTCGCGTGGGGCGGCTTGACGCACGAGCAGTCGCGCCGCTCGCTCGATCTGTTCACGTCGGAAGTGATGCCACATTTCATCAAATGACCGAGCGCGGCGACGGCCTTGTCTCGGCGCGAAGTCCTTGAGTCTAATAGGCCTAGGTCGCAAGGGTTCGGCCGGCGCGTCGCGCGGCCGTTCGCGGAGAAACTGAATGATTCCGTTTTCGGGTAGTCCGCTAGATCGCGCGAGCGAAAAGCGCATCGATCAGAACTGGATCGAGTCGAAGCGCCGCGACTCCTCGTCGCTCATCATGCCGCTCTGGCGGCTCGAGCCGTTGCTGCTCGGATCGGAGAAGGGCGATCCTCCAGTCGAGCTCGGCCTAGTGCGTCCCAACGCCGTCGATTCGCTCGCCGCACCGGACGCAACCTGCATCTTCCTCGGCCTCGACGGCGCGACGGCGATATTTGCACTTGATATCACTGCGGCGAAGGATCCTGCCAACGACGGACCGCTCGCAGGGCTCGGTTACTTTCGCGATGCGCGCATCGCCGCGCAGATGGTTTCTTTGAAAGACGCCGCGCTCATCGCGCAGGCTAAGGCGCTCATCGACTGGCATCAGCGCCACGGCTTCTGCCCGAAATGCGGCGCGCCGACGAAGATGATGGATGCGGGCTATCGGCGCCTATGCGGCAAGTGCAACTCGGAGCATTTTCCGCGCGTCGATCCGGTCGTGATCATGCTCGCGACGCATGGCGAGGCGTGCCTCGTGGGGCGCGGCAAACAGTTCCCGGCCGAGATGTTCTCCGCGCTCGCGGGCTTTATCGAACCCGGCGAAACGATCGAAGAAGCGGTGCGGCGCGAGCTCATCGAAGAAGCGTCAGTCAAAGTCGGCGCGGTGCGTTACTTCGCGACGCAGCCGTGGCCATTTCCGTCGTCGCTGATGATCGGATGCTTTGCCGACGCGTTGAGCCGCGACAGCAAAGCTGACGAAACCGAGCTCGCTGAGGTGCGATGGATCGAGCGGCGCGCGGCGCGCGAGTTAGTCGAAGGCAAAGCCGTTGAGGGGATGCGCGTGCCGCCGCCGATCGCTATCGCACATCACCTGATCAAGGCCTTCGCCTTCGGCCTGAAAGCCTAGGCGCTGAATCTCTCCTCGCGCTTGCTCGAGTCGTTACGCGCTCGGCGCCTTGCGCGAATTGAAAATCCGCGCGTGGACCTCGACTCTCGCGTGGCGCCCCTGGTGCGCGCTCGCGAAATCCGCGAATGCGGTCCAAGCGGTGATGCGTCCTTGTGAGATGCGGGCCCGACCAACAAGGTGCGTGGGGCGTCTTCAAGGACCGCCAGAATGAGGCGCAACTCACCAATCGAGCCTCCGCGCCACCCCTTCGACCATAGACTGCCCAGGCAGGCGCTCGGGCTGGGTTCAGGAATCGCACCAGGGATAGCCGTGTCGATGGCGCGAAGGCATCGTTCAGACTGATCGACTGATGAACTTGGTTCAGGCATCGCCCATCTTCTCTATTCGCTACAGTTGATTAACTCAATTGACTTAATAGAATATTTGCGTAAATCCCGACCATTCGGTTGCGTAGGAGCAAGGATTATTTTCGTTCGTCCACAGTGCACTGAACTGAACGAAACCCCTTGCGACAAATCGACGCACGGAATACGCTGGTCTATAATCTATAAAATCCCTAGAGTTAATGGAATGAAATCAAGAAAAACCTTGCTTGGCTCGCATGCTCGGCGATCCTCTAGTTTCCCTCATGGACGGCCTCGTCGATCCTCGCCTATGACCGTCGGCAGCGGGAACCCGCGCGCTGCCTCTTCGCCTTCGGCTCGCGAACTCAAAGCGGTGGCACGGCTCTTCACCCGTTTTGAGCCGCTCGGCTCGGAGTTGTATGGTGAACTCCCAAACGAGGAACTCTCAATCTTGGACGCGACGTTGCGGAGCTTCCGCCGTCCTTGGAGTTGAATCGTTCATCGCTCGTTCAAAATCGAGGATTCAATCAATGAGTCTGGCAACTGGGAATAAACTCAAAGTTCGCCGCGTCGCGGGCCATATCGGCGCCGAAATCACCGGCGTCAAGTTGTCGGGCGACCTCGACGCCACAACCGTGCAAGCAATTCGCGCGGCGCTATTCACTCACAAAGTGGTCTTCTTTCGCGGCCAGCAACACCTCGACGAGGCCAGTCACGAGGCCTTCGGGCGCCTGCTCGGCGACCTCGTTGCGCATCCTACCGTGCCGACCGTCGCGGGCACGGAGTGGGTCATGAATATAGACGGCGGCCGGGGAAATCGCGCAGCCGCGTGGCACACCGACATCACCTTCATGGCAGCATATCCACAGGCATCGATTTTGCGCGCCCTGGCGGTTCCCGAATACGGCGGCGACACGATGTGGGCGAATACCGCGCGCGCCTATCAGACGCTGCCTGATAAAATCAAAGACCTCGCCAACGATCTCTGGGCCGTGCACAGCAACGCGTTCGATTACTCGGTGTCAAGGCCTCGCACCGCGGCCAACGACCATATGCGCCGGTACTTCGACGTATTCGCGTCCACCGTTTACGAGACCGAGCATCCCGTGGTGCGTATCCATCCGGAGACCGGCGAGCGCACAATCGTGCTCGGCGCATTCGTTCGCGGCTTCGTTGATCTGCCGCGCTCCGACTTCGGGCACATCTTCGCGATGCTCCAAGATTACGTGACGCGAGCGGAGAACACAGTTCGATGGCGATGGGCGGTCGGCGATGTGGCGATGTGGGACAATCGGGCAACGCAGCATCGCGCAATCGACGACTTCGGCACGCAGCCTCGATTGCATCGTCGCGTCACGGTTGCGGGCGACGTTCCGGTGAGCGTCGCTGGGCGGTACAGCATCACGCGCCGAAAAGAACCCGCACCGACCCCAGTCGCGGCCGCAGCCTCGTAAGATCGAAAAGGGTCATGAGCGTCGAGTTCATCGGGATGATCGGGACGCAAGCTGCGTCGGAGATTCATCCGCCGAAAGGTCCCGCGATCGACATCGACTACGTACGCAGCTTCTGTCAGGCCCACGAGGAAGCCGACTTCGATCGAATCCTGATTGGATACTTCTCCAACGCGGCGGATGGATTTGTGGTCGCGTCCTACGCGGCCTTCGTCACCCACAAGCTCGGCCTGATGCTCGCACATCGCCCGGGCTTCGTAGCGCCCACGCTCGCTGCGCGTAAGCTGGCGACGCTCGACCAATTCAGCAGCGGCCGCCTCGCGGTACATATCATTTCGGGCGGCGACGATGCCGATCAGGGCAAGGATGGCGACTTCGTCGGCCACGATGATCGGTACGCGCGCACCCATGAATACGTCGAGATCCTGCGCTCGATCTGGACGGCTGACAAGCCGATAGATCATGAGGGCCGCTTCTACAAATTTCGCCGCGCATATTCCGATGTAAAGTGCGTCCAGCAACCGCACATCCCGATCTACTTCGGCGGGTCATCCGACGCAGCTCTGGCGATCGCGGGCAAGCATGCCGACATCTACGCGCTCTGGGGTGAGCCACTCGCTGAGGCGGCGAAAACGATCGCGCGCGTGCGCGCGTCTGCAGCGCGCTATGGCCGCTCCGTTCGCTTCAGCCTCTCGACGCGGCCGATTCTCGCCGCCACCGAGGGAGCGGCATGGGCGCGCGCGAAACGTGTCATGGAAAGGATCCGCGAAATCCGCGCACAAGCGATGCTTGGTGCGTCGAAGAAGACGCCGCAGAATGTCGGATCGCAGCGGCTGCTCGCGGCTGCCTCCGCGGGCGAGGTACTCGACAAGCGCCTCTGGACCGCAGTCGCGGCGGCGACCGGAGCGCGCGGCAACACTACGGCGTTGGTCGGTACGCCGGAGCAGGTCGCTGAATCGATGCTCGCGTATCACGATCTCGGTGTTACGACCTTCCTCATTCGCGGCTTCGATCCGCTCGAAGACGCAATCGAATATGGCCGCGAACTGATTCCGATCGTAAGGCGCGAGATCGCGCGGCGTGAGGCCCGCGAGAGCGCGCCCGAAAGCGCCGCCAGTTAGCTGACCGTTATGAAGTTGGTGGCGATATTGGGCAGCGTCACGCCGCCCGGACGCCTGCTGAGTGCGGTGAAATGGACCGTGGAGGACGCGCGCGCCGCGAATGCCGGCCTTGAACCCCAGCTCATAAATCTAGGCGAGCAGAAGGTGGCGTTCGCCGACGGCCGCCCGCCCGAGCAATACAACGACGACACTGCCGCCATCGTCCGAAGCGTAAACGATGCTGACGGCGTGATCCTAGCGACGCCGGTCTATCGGGGCTCATTTACCGGCGCGTTAAAGAACCTGCTCGACCATCTACCGATCGAGTCGCTCGCCGGAAAGCCAATAGGAATCATCGCAATGGGTGCGACGCACCATCACTTCCTCGGCGCGGATTGGCATCTACGCGACGTGCTGGCATGGTTCGGCGCACTGGTGATTCCAACGAGTGTCTATCTCGCCTCGAATGATTTCGTTGACGGCGCGATCCGCGAAAACGCAAAACAGGATCTTAGATCCCTCGCAGACGCGCTCGTCAAACTGCGCGATGTCGCTCCGGCGCGCGGTAATTTCATCGGGCCGAAGCCGCTCGCCGCGCGCCGTACCTGACTGATCTTGTCTCGCCCGCCTAAATAGTCTGCACTTATTCCTACAACCCGGTAGGAATTACCAGATTCATTTGAACACTGCAGTATGCGGGTAATTCTGCGCATTAACCGTGAAGTTTGGGTTGATCTAAGCTCGTCAAACGCTGGCACGGTCGATGCGTTTAAACATATCGACGGATTGAGTCCGTAGGCTTCGCCCATCCGCTATGAGAGGAAGACTATTATGAGCAAGACCCGACTATTAATCGGAAGCTTTGCATTGCTGTCGTTTTTTCTGTCGATGGGATGCTTCGAGTACAAGCACACAACGACGGAGACGCCGGCACCGGCGACTGTGGAAGTAAATCCACCCGCATCTAGCAGCAGCAGTTCGACCACGACTACTACGACTGATGATGGTACCGGCGTCACACATGAACGATCGACTACGACGACTGTCACGCCGAACTACTAGAGTTTGCTGCCCGACTAATTCGCAAAGCGCCCTCGTGGACAACTCCACGTGGGTGCTTTTTGCGATTCTAGTGCCTGACGCCAATCCGCACGGGTCTATACAAGATTGCGCGCGGACGCGATTCGTTTGGTTCGGCGATCCATCAGGTCAGGTTCTGGCTTGCCTTAGGAGCTCATCACTTTCTCGAGGGCGGCAAGGATATTCCGGTTTTGCATGTGCTGATGCTCAAGCTTGCTGCGAGTACTCTCGGGGTAATTCTCTTTCAGCGCTTTTTCGTACTCGGCGATTATTTCGCGCGCATCGTCGCGGCACCAGCTGATTACTCCCGCGTCACCGATATTCATCACTACATTCAAGTCCATCGCGATCCGATCGATGAACCCCCCGAGGCTGCGGGCGTCGTGCACAGTGTCGGCTGACCCAACCAAATACTTGCGCTCGGTGTTCAGTTCGCCCGCGTGAAACCTGCGCGCCGACTCTTGGCGGCTGAAGAATTGGACGAACTTCTCGTCGCGGACGTCGGCGGCAGCACGCCGATAGCGCTCGGCACTGTCCGCGCAAACCTTGATAAGGTGATCAAGGATTTCGAGTCGGTTCATCGCACAACCTCCTCTGAGGGTGCAACGCAAACCCCGCGCCACTTCGAAACTCGCGCAATTCACCTTTTGGATTTTGCTGCCAGGCGACGCGATCGCGCGCAGATCGGCGAGGATCGCAACTTCATGCCGCTAACGATCGCATGGCGGTGTCGCCCGAGTTTTGAAACGACAAAGTGAGCATGCTAATGCGCATATAATGTTTCCCGCGATACGCCGCAGATCGGCAGTCTTTGAATCTACATCAATGGAATGCCTGCCAATCGCATAGGGATCAGCCTCACCACGATCGTCGCAGTGCCCTTGATCCTAGTGGCGACCGCGATTCTGCTTTGGGAATTGAATCGGCAGAGTTACGAATCGTTTTGGGTCGAGCACACCGACAATGTGATGCTGCTGGCGGAGAATGCCCGCAACGAGTTCCTGTCAATGCAGAGCGCCCTCGACTCATTCATCATTTCATCCGAGCCGCGCGCCCGCGATCTGATAGGGCTGCATTGGAACAACCTCCAGCGACTGATGCGGCGACTGGTAACGCAAGTAGCCGACAACCCAAGCCAGGAGCAGCGTCTGAAGACCCTCGGAGGGCTCCAAAGCCAGTGGTGGGAGGCTGCCAACGGTGCTATTTCGGCCACGTCGGAAGGCGCCAGCCGCGAGTATGCGCAGAGAGCCAGCCAAATCAATGGCCGCGTCCGGGATCAATTCGAGCAGGTCCTCGAGGCCGAGCGCGTGCTGCGCGTTGAGCGAACCGCGCGCCTGCGGACCGCACACCTGGCAGCGCTATGGGGCATTCCGATCGCGGCTTTGCTGCTCGCGGCTGGCCTGGCTCTAGCGACGCTCCGGGAAGTCCGGGTCGCGAGCCGAACGTTTGCCAAGGCGCTCAAGGCAGATGAAGAGGCGAATCAGGCAAAGACGAACTTCATTGCAGTCGTTTCGCACGAGCTGCGCAATCCGGTCAACTCGATCATGCTCTGGTGCAACGTTTTGCAATCCAGCCAGACCCTGGAGGGGAAAGCTGAGCAGGGCTTGCAGGCAATCATCCGTGCCGCGAAAACTCAGGCCCAACTAATTGACGATTTGATCGACGTCTCTCGGATCGAAAGCGGTCAGATGCGCCTTGACATCCAAACGATCAATCTCGCCGAGACAGTGCGCGCCGCGGTAGTTAACATGACGCCCGCAGCCGAGGCCAAAGACATCGCCCTTAGGGTCGTGGCTAATCCGAGCGGCGTGCTCATCCTGGGCGATTCCGAGCGCCTTCAACAGGCCGTCTGGAACCTACTCTCCAATGCGATCAAATTCACGCCGAGGAATGGAAAA
>Ga0126373_10002916_pt1 | contig 12671 bp, 10 predicted proteins | sample PanSoiMetPlot_11_FD_92545 | JGI IMG/M metagenome (GOLD analysis project Ga0126373, IMG submission 92545) | Tropical forest soil microbial communities from Panama - MetaG Plot_11 | ecosystem: Environmental > Terrestrial > Soil > Tropical forest > Bulk soil | place: Panama | collected 2016-02-17
CCAAATCGTCTGTTGGTCAGCACCCTGAGTGACGAACTCAAGATGGCAGGCAAAAGCAGAAAAGTAATCGGCATTTCAATGAAAGACCGCGCCTCCATTCTGCCTTCCGGCCATATGGCCGACGCGGCTTACTGGTTCGACAACGATTCCAATCATTTTGTCAGCAGCACCTACTACATGAAGGCGCTGCCCCAGTGGGTGACGAAAATCAATCAGGATGGACCGATCAGCAAATATCTGGGCGCGACATGGACCGCGGTAAACGCCAAGCCCGGTGAGAAGCCGTTCTGCTCCATGACCGCAGGGACAGAGCTGCGCTTCTGCGGCTCCGTTGAAGCCACACCTTTTGGCAACGAACTCCTGGAAGATTTTGCCGAGAAGACAATCGAGAACGAATCGCTGGGCACGCACGATGGCACAGATGTGCTGGCATTGAGTTTGTCGTCGAATGATTACGTTGGCCACGCGCTGGGACCGGACGCACCTGAGGTCCGCGACATTTCCCTGCGGACAGACCTGCTCATCGGGAAGCTGCTGGATTTTATTGACTCGAAGATCGGCGCCGGGAACACGCTGGTGGTTTTCACCGCGGACCACGGCGTTGCGCCTGTTCCGGAAGTGAATCAGGCGCGCAAGATGCCGGGCGGAAGGCTGGATTCAGCGGCCATTTCGCAGACCATTGGCAATGCCCTGGCGGCCAGGTTTGGCCAGGGCAATTGGTTCGTGGCTGACGGTTATGGTTTTCTTTATCTGAATTACGAAACGGTCAAGAAGAACAATGCGGACGCGGTTGAAGTCCGCCGCTTTGCAGTCGAGGTTGCTCGCGCGATCCCGCATATCGCGCGGGCTTACTCCAGCGATGAATTATTGCGTGGTCAGGGCGCGGCGTCAGACGATTTTGTTGGGCGCGCAGTTCAGTTTGGCTTTTACGGACCGCGCTCGTGCGACCTGGTGCTGGTGCCTGAACCGTACTATATGTTCTACCCACAAGGCACGACCCACGCCGCTCCATTCAGTTACGACACTCACGTGCCTCTGATCTTTTATGGAACTGGAATTCACGCCGGAATCCACTACGAGCCGGTTACGGTGAATGATGTTGCAGCGACGCTTGCAGCTATCTTCGGAGTTGAGACCCCGAGTGGATCGTCGGGACGGATCCTGTCAAGAGTGTTCGAATAAGGTACGTGGCGCTACCTTCTGCTTCGACGTGGCATGGAACGAATCAAGACCGGCACGCGGCAGCTTGTCTCCAACAGGTGGCGAGCGGCCGCTATTTTTTCCGCCAACACGCTGGCCTGGTTAAGCCCTTCAGCATAGACAACGAGGTAGTCGCCGGGCTTGGCCACCTTGATTCGCCTGATTGCTCCATCATGATTGAGATCAAGAGCGTGGGCCAGGCGCAAGATACCGGCGAGTCGCCTGGTGGCGTCTCGCGCCGCCTGAGGCACAGCGCGCAGTTTCTTGTGGTTGGAACGAGGAAGCATGCCGCGATGATAGCCCGCGACCAGGGCTGCCATTTCCAACTCATAGTGCTTCCAGGCAAAGGGGATGGGAAGTTTTCGAATCAAACGGCGTGTCGCTTTGTGGTAATTTTTGCCGCCGGCGCCGGAACCCACGTCGTGCAGTACCGCAGCGGCACGCAACACTTCCCTCGCCCTGCCAGTTTTGTCGCGAACCACGCCGGAACGGACGAGTTCATCAAAAAGCTTCAAGGCAAAACGAGTTGTGCGTCGGCTGTGTCCTGAGTCAGAACGCATGAATGATGCCCAGGTCTCGAGTTTTTTGAGGACAACGCGGCCGGCTTGTTCCCCTCGAGGCAGACGCGATCTCCAGATCGACCACAATGAATTTCGGCCGGTCGTTTTCTGAGAATAGGCGTCAATCCGCGCCGCACGCTCCGAGCGGATGCGCTGTTCCCAGAGCTCGCGAGAAGCAGGCTCCAGGAGTACCTGGCTGCTATTTAAGGTGGCCGACAATGTGTCCAGATCGTGGATCTCACCCAGCATGTCCTGCATTGCTTTCAAGTCGTGGATCCAATCTCTGTGTAGTTCCGGCAGGAAGTTCTCGACGATATAGCGAAACTTTTTTAGCGCGATACGCAGCCTGTGAAATGCCGCGCTACTGCCCGTTTTCAACGCTGCCCAGTGCAACCTGCGTGCTTCCGTCCAGCGCTCAAGAGCAAGACACTGGAATGCTTCACTGCCCGGCTGCACACGAGCCGCGCGTTGAGTCAATGATCTGCCCCACGCTTCCCACTGGCGGCGATCAAAGGCCTTAAATGCGCTCTCGACCTGCTGCTGGAGTGTGGGCGCCTGTTGCTTGAAGTAGGTGATCAATGCCTGGGTTGACGGGGCTTCCCTGAAACCAATCTTTGCTGTCCACTCGGCCAACACGTGACAATCGCGCAAGCCGCCCAGACTGCTAAAAAGCTGTTTCCCAGCTTTCCGCATCTTCTTCCATGAGGGATGGGGATCAATGGCTTGCATTCCCTCAGCCACGGAACGGCACCTTCGAAGCGCCACGCGGAGATCATGTACAGGATCGGCGGCCATGCTCGGGGCGGCCCTGTCCATTTGCTTTGGGACTTGCGTCATCCAGTAGTCGAGGCTGACTGTTTTTGAATTGGATTTTCCGGTCAACAACCTGCACCTGCAAAGACTGCCGAGCAGGAATTCCGCTTACAGGCAGTCGCTGGCTTAATGGTACGACGAAAGAGCTTGCAGGTGAATACGGGATAGGGACGGTTGACGCGGCGGCAGCATTTGTTATCGCTGGGCGATTCGCCAGCGAAGTCGTCTCCTGGATTCGAGGAGCTGTTTCTTATCTGTCTGGCGCAGGGTTTGTAAAGCCGCATCAATAACTTGCTCAAGCCCTCGAGCATACTTGGCGGTCCGCTGCTCGGCGAGCCTTTGCTTCGCATCCTTCGCTGAGAACCATGTCGGGTTGCGGTCAGTTTCATGCGGCGAAGAAACGTTGCGAACTTCGAGGAGATACGCTTCGATGAGGATTTCGCGGCTTCGATTATCGTGGCCCAGAGTACGCTTGAGATCAAGGTAATGGGCGAAGCAGCTTTCCTGGATTCGTCCGCGTACGCCAGCCTCTTCCAGGGCCTCGCGAGCTGCGGCCTCACTGGCCGATAGCCAGGGACAAAGACGTCCCTTGGGGAACGTCCACTTTCCCGCACTGGTATTGACCAGCAGAAACTCGACTGCAAACGCCGCCCGGCGGTAACACACGGCGGCAACCTGGACCGGCGTCCATGAGCTGAGTCTGCGCCGTATGGGCCGCGTTACAGACCTGCCGCTTTCCAGTTTCATCGGCTCTCCTGTGCAAAAGTGGAAATCTTCGTTGCACCACTTTCGCTGCAGTCACAATAGCGCCGATTTACAGCCAAATTCAATGCTGAACGTAACTATTTAATCAACTCTTAACAGAATATTAACCGCGAAGTAATGCAACAGGTTTGTTGCACCTTGATGCGGGAGTCCTTTCATAAGACATGGCAACCCTGCACTTTTCTTAAAGTGCCATAGATTAAAGAATTCCAAGTTTTTGGTGGACTTTTAGCCCCGAGTCTCTATAATGCAGACGATAATCAGGGGCGACCAAATTTTGGGGGTATTGCCCCAGCCTAAAAAAGGTTAAGAAAACCGAGACCGAAGAACAGGTGCTACCTGATCTTCCAGCCCTTCGGACTCCACCACCAGCCTGCCGACCAAATCGGCAGGCTGGATTTTTTATTCCTGCTTCGGCGGCGGCGGCGGTTGTGGCGGCTGCTCCGATGGCTTCACACTGATTTCTCCGCCGGTCACCTCGTCATATTCAGGCTTGTGCATTCCCATCAGATATTTATCGAACCATCCCACAATATGCTGCAAGCGCTCGATGCGGTGCCACGGCTGCCCGGAGCGTGAGAGCTCATGCGATTCGCCGGGAAACCGGACCATGACCGTGGGACGCTTGAGAAACTTAAGCGCGCGGAACATTTCTTCGCCGCCAGCCTCCGGAGGCGTGCGGTAATCGGCTTCGCCGAGCACGAGCATGAGCGGGGTCTTCACGCTCTGAATGTAGGTGAGGGGCGAGCGCGCCACGTAGTCCTGTGGATCTTGAAATGGCGGCGCCTTGAACCACGAGGGCTGGAACAAAGTGAAGTCCGCACTGTACCACCATGCCGCCCAACTGGCGATATCGCGCTGCGCTACGGCGGCAGCAAAACGATCCGTGTGGCCGACCACCCAGTTCGTCAATAATCCTCCACCGCTGCCTCCGGTGACGCCGAGTTTTTTCGGATCGATGTAGCCGGCCTTGAGCAGTTCATCCACGCCCAGCATGAGGTCACGGAAGTCGTCACCCGGGTAGTGATACTGAATAATGTTGCCGAACTCCTGTCCATAAGACGTGCTGCCGCGCGGGTTGGGATAGAGAACCACATATCCCCTGGCTGCCATCCACTGAAATTCGTGGTCAAAGGTGTAGCCGTAAGCAGTGTGCGGACCGCCATGAATGTTCAGAATTAACGGATATTTCTTTGAAGGATTGAAATCCGGCGGCTTCTGCACCCATGCTTCGATGCGCTTGCCGTCAAAACTTGTGTACCACAGCTCTTCTGGCGATGTGAGGTTGAGTTGGGAAAAGAGCTTGTCGTTGACATGAGTAATCTGCACGGGTGGTGAGCCGGTTTTACCTTTATCAACGACAAACAGGTCAGCCATGCTGGTGGGCGTGGAAATGAGCACTACAAACTTTGAACCGTCTTTGGTAGCGCGATATCTTTCGACGGCCTGCTTGCCGCCGGTAATCTCGGTAACTTTTCCGGAACTCACGTCCACTTGCACCAGGTTGGCGTTGCCCTGGCGCGCGGTGACAGTAATCAGGGTGTTGCCATCCGCGGACCAGATCACCTGATCGGAGCCGCCGGCACGTGGAGTGCCCTGATCGCCTAACAATCCGCTGCACATATCGAAGTCATAGTTTGCTGTGAGATTGCGCGGCTGTGCGCCAGCGGCAAGATCTACAACCCAGAGGTCTGGCTCGGTGTACGACTGCACCGGCTCATTGACGGAAGCGCAGAAGCCTAATCGTTTTCCATCAGGGCTCAATGAAATTTCGCGGATGCCCATATTCACAGTCAGCACTTTTGCCGGCTCACCACCTGTAGGAGCGACGGAATAGATGTCCGTATGCGGCAGCTCGTAATAAGGCTCGAGCACTCGCGTGGTGGTGAAGAAAAGCTGGCTGCCGTCCTTTGACCAGAAAGGATTGGCTTCCTCAAACTGTCCGGTTGTGAGTTGCTTTGGTTGTACGGTTTGCTCCGAGCTCTGCGGCGCGGTGATTACCCAGATGTGTTGCGGATGTTTGATATCGGCATAGCCAGCGCCATTGAAGCGATAGACAGCACGAGTGATGACGCGAACATCGCTCTCATGCTCTGATTCGGCGGATTTCTCCGCCGCCGGATGGTCGTCCTTCCTGTCTTCCTTTGCGTCTTTGTCAGCGGCTTTGGATTTTTGTTCCTTTTTCTGCTTAGCCAGATCTTCAGGCGAAGTGGTGCTGATGAAGGCAATCATATTGCTGTCCGGCGACCACGTTGGCGAACTCGCGCCCCTGGGCAGGTCTGTCACCTTCCACGATTCCCCGCCGGCCACAGGCAGCAGATAGAGTTGCGGTGAAGGAGGCCGCGCTCCGGCGCCCGCGCCCGCTCCCGGAGTTCCTGCTGGAGGCTCAGGCGCGCGCAGGAAAGCCAGCCATTTGCCGTCGGGCGACCAGCGAGGAGAGGAATCGCGGTTGCCGCTGGTCATGCGACGTGGAGGCTCGTCGCCGCGAAGCGAGACGCTCCAAAGCGAGGTGTCGTAACCATCCTTCTTTTCGTTGACGCTCACTTTCACGAAGGCCACGCGCGAACCGTCAGGAGAAATCTGCGGATCGCCGATCCAGTTGAACTGGAAGAGGTCTTTTTCCGTGATGGAACGTTTCTGCGCAACCGCCAGAAAAGCAATGCCGAGACAGAGTGGGACGACAATCAGGCGAAGACGAGCATGCATGAAGGCTCCTTCAAAAGTGACCGACTGTTATAGCACAAGAAGCAGCTTCTAGCTTCTAGCTGCGAGCTTCTAGCTTCTACTCGCGCTTTAGTGTGACGTGGGCCTGCGTTTCTTTTGTCTCTTAACTGTTTCAGCGTTCAATGTCGATGCGCTGGTTTGACCTTAGCTAGGAGCTGGTGGCTAGGAGCTAGCAGCCGGTTCCCGATTACTAACGTAACTTTCTTTTTGCACTAAAGGCCTAGTACTCTACACGCAACAGTACATGCACGGCCAGGGAACGCAGGAGAAGTAGATGACAGAAGTTGCAATCAAACAGGCGAACGACGCCTTCAGCAAACAGATTTCAGCCCAGGTAGCACGTATTACAGGGGAACTCAACAGGCTGGAGCAACTGTTGAGCGCCGGCATGGTAGACCGGCGGGTAGTTGCCGAGTTTCGGGACGCCGTCGACAAGGTGCGCAAAACCAGTTGGCAAGTTCAATGCTGGATGGACGGTGACTTGCAGACCCTCTCATCCTCGATGGTTCAAGAGAGGATACGCACGGCGTCCCAACTGGCAAATCATCTGGCCTCCGATCTGCAGGACCGCTCAGAAAACTTCTCCGGAGTCAGTTTGCTCAAAGAGTCAATCCAGAAACTCGACCAAGTGTTGGGAAAACAGTAGTCGGGAGTCAGGAGTCAGAAGCCTTGTTATCTCTCGTGTTGCTTCGTGTCCTTTGTGGTTTCAGCCGGCAGGTCGGGAGGCGCGTAATAAACTTTGCTGCCTCCGTTTTTGTTCACCTCATCCATGAAAGTAGTACCGTAATCGCGTTTGGCGTCGCCCAGTGCATAGGCCTGCCGCTTGTAATTCCAGCTCTTGGGATTGAGACGCTGCGCTTCCTTGAAATGTGGAATCGCCTCCGCAGGATGGCCGGCCTTATATAGCTGTTCGCCCAGGCCAAATTCCGCTGAGGCCGTTGCGAGATTCGGATCCAGCATGCTGAGCTTCTGGCGAAGCTGATCTGTATTCATTACGTACTGGCTCTTATCGCCTTTTTCCACCCAGTCTTTCAGCGCGTTCAGGTATGGCGCCGAATCCAGCCCAGTGAAATTCTTGAAGCGATCATCAACAAATGCAACCTCATTAGGACGCACAATCATTCCCTGCTCATTGATCCACACGCCTGTGGGCACATTGACCATGTTGTAGAGCTTGGAGACGAGATGTTTCTCGTCGATCAGCGCCGTGAGTGTGGGCTTGGCTGCAGTGATCCACTGTCCGGCATCCTTCACGCCGCCGGTATCCTGCGCCACAGAGATGATTTCAAAATTCTTGTCTTTGAGTTGCTGATAAAGTGCCTGCCAGCCTGGCAAGTCAAAACGGCACCCTCACCAGGAGGCCCATGTAACCAGAAAGACCTTCTTGCCGCGGAAGTCAGAGAGCGAATGCATCTTGCCGTCTATATCAGGCAGAGAAAAATCCGGAGCCTGCAGCGAGGCGAGGACCTGGCGCTGATCTGAGCGGAGGCCGAAATACCAGACCGCGAGTGCTTCGTCGTGGGCAACCGGCTGGTGCACAAGCTGCGCGAACGCCAGCAGATTGAACCATTCCTTGCCTGAGGATTTGCGCAGAAACTCCTGCTTTCTCGATTTCGGAATTGGGAAGCACAGCTCCTGCCGGCATACTCCCTGCGGCTTCAGTTCAAAACGGGTTGCCCGCGTAAGGTCGGCGGTCGTGATCCAGAGCTGATCTTGCTGCTGGTCGGCCGGACTGATCTCTGTGGCGATGTCGTCATAGATAACGGTTGCGCGAATCTCACTGGCCGCGGCAAGAGCGGTGCTCATAAGTCCCAGCGCGATGATAACAACGGGAAGCCTGGCCGGCATCATGATCCCTCCCGAATTTGTGGCTTTAATTATATAAGGCAAGGTACGTCTTTTGTTGAAGATAGCCACTGCCGTGACAGTTCCCATCCCGGCTTCTTGAGCACCAAATACTAAGTACCAAATACTGCGCCGTTAGGTACTAAAGTAACTGCCTTTCGGTTGGTCTCTTGAATAAAGTAGCTACTGCCTCCCCAGTAGCTGTCGCAAAGCGTTCCCGATGGGTAATCTTCTCCAAAGATTGGTTTTAGGGAGCATGCTGTTGAGCAGTCCTGTCGCCTTTTCGCAGGCCGTAGTGTGGGCGAGCACCAGCGACTCTGTTTCCCGATCGACGGAATCTTCTTCCGTGATTCAACCTGCAATTATCCAACCCTGCACACGGCCAGCGGAATTGTTTGACATTGACGAGTACGATGGGCCGTTCAATAAGCTGGTCGGAAACTTTTCACAAAAATTGGAAATCAAGACCGTCACTTCGCCACATTCGCACCGGCACGCGCAGCCATGCACGTTGGACGCGAAGGAAAAGTTTCATTTGTTTCTGAGGAACAGCTTTGAGCCTGTCAATTTCGTTGGCGCAGCCTGGGATGCAGGATGGGCGCAGCAGGACAAAGACGATCCCTCTTTCCACGAAGGTGGAGCAGGCTATGGAAGGCGCTATCGCACGGAATTGACAGATAACGTTCAGGGAGACTTCTTCAATACATTTCTTTACCCGGCAGTTTTCCGGCAGGATCCACGCTATTATCGCCTGGGAAGCGGCGGCTTACGGCATCGACTGTTGCACGCCATGCGGCACGTCTTTGTCGCCCACAACGACTCCGGGCACCTGATGTTCAACTACTCGGAATGGCTGGGGACAGCAAGTTCCAAGGCTGTGAGCAATTTATATCATCCCGGCAATGAACGCGGCTTTGGTCCCTTGGCGCAGCGCACCGGCATGGGCATCAGCACTGATATGGGATTGGATGTGCTGCGGGAGTTCTGGCCAGAGATCGCCCATAAGTTTCATTTGCCGTTTAAAACCAGCGCTCAGCAGTCATTGCGGTGAATGACTAATCTCTCCTGATTTTTGAATCCCACTATTTACATTTAAGATCAATATCTTCTGAGGTAAGTCCATGCTGATGCGATCTCTAATAGCTTCGATCCTGGCAGCAAGTGTGCTTGGGTGTTCTGCCAAGGCGGCGCCGAGAGTGCCGATTCCTGCACCACAGGTTGATTCTCCGCTGGCCGGCAAGAGCGGGCGCCAGACTGCGGTATTTGCTGGCGGGTGTTTCTGGGGCACGCAGGCAGTCTTCGAGCGGGTGAAAGGCGTGATCGCCACCACGGTAGGCTACTCCGGGGGCTCAAAGTCAACTGCAACCTACGATCAGGTCATCACAGAAACTACGGGGCATGCGGAATCGATTGAAGTTGTTTACGATCCTTCCCGCATCACTTACGGACAGCTTCTGCGTATCTTCTTTTCGGTTGCGCACGATCCTACGCAGCTCAATCGCCAGGGGCCTGACGTGGGGACCTCCTATCGCTCAGCCATCTTTTATTCTGATGAAGAACAGAAGCGCATTGCCGATGCTTACATCGCGCAACTGAATGCGGCTAAGGTCTTTTCCGGAGCAATCGTAACCCAAGTGATGCCTTTGAAGGGCTTCTACCGCGCCGAGGAATATCATCAGGACTACGCTCTGAAGAATCCCAACGATTCTTACATTCTTGTCTGCGATCGTCCGAAGATCGAGGCACTCAAGCAGCAGTTTCCCGAATTGTTTGTAGAGAAAACCGCTCTTAGTTCGAAGTAAGATCCAGAGACATGCGATTTATGTGGCGCATGTTGGCGCACTGACGGTCTCCTTTGGGATGGTCAGACCAGCAGGTCTGGCGTTAAAATTTTGCTAATCACTCCGCCGCACTTATGTCGCGAACTGCCAAAATACGTGTCTCCGGGACCGACTTGGCAAAAGATCTCTGGATCAATCCACGTTCGAACACCAGAGGCGTAGACAGAACTGCGGCATGGGACAATGGGCGGAACATCACCCCAAACAGCGGCGCCAGGTTCCTTGAACTGGCGGACATTGCACTGGGGTTGAAAAGTCCATCGCCAAAGAAAAAGAAGGCGTCTGCTGTAACGCACCAGGTGATGGCAAAGACCGAACCCTATTCGACCTGAGCGAGTGTACATCATCGAACCCATGGGAGACTTCACCCAATGTCATCGGACGGCAATGCCGGAGCACAAAACCGCACTGACAAAGCAGCTTCGATTCTTTCTATCTCTTACGATGAACCCCTTCTCTGCACACGAGAATGGATTTTGAAAGCGCAAGGATTTCAAGTAGTTTCCGCCTGTGGGTTTACCGAAGCTTTGAAGCGATGCCAGACTGATCAGTTCGATCTGGCGATTATGGGACATTCCATTCCACGGTCAGAGAAACTTGCCCTAATTCAGGAATTTAAGAAGAAGCGTTACGCGCCGGTGCTCTCGCTGGTGAAGCATGGAGACTCACCTTTGCCGGAAGCAGACTATTGGGTGGAGGCCTTCGAAGGGCCGGAGGTCCTAGTTCGAGCCGTCAGGACGGCCCTCGACGGCAAACCTTCGGCTGAACTGGGAAGGTAAGTCCAGCGGTTTTACAGATAGCAGTTATAGGCCTTATCACTCAAAGAATTATGGAATCTTTACACAGGCTATCCGTCTCCGGGTGTAACCTGCGACTCTGAAGAAAGAGATCTCTATGGCCTTGGTCCTGTGCACCGGCGATGATCGCACGCTGCTTAAAACCCGCAGGCTCATTTTGGAACGAGATGGCCACAAGGTGGTCACTGCTACCAATCAGCAGGAAGTGCTGGACGCGTGCGAACACCACAAGTTTGCTGTAGCGGTGGTTGGACAATGGCTTCCGGCTCAAAGCAAGCTGCAAATATGTGATGCAATCCGCCAGAAATGCAAAACTGCAAAGATTCTTGAGCTGTACTCACCCTATAGCGGCAAAGCATTCGAACAGGCAGACTCGTGGCTGGCCGTACCGGCAGACGTGCCTCAGGAACTTGCTGAACGGGTCAACGAACTTGCCGGAAACAAAAGCTCTCCACAAAAAGCCAAAGCGAGCCGTAAAGTACATTAATTAGCTACTAGCTGCCAGCTCCTGGCTGCTAGCGAAACCAAACCCAAAAACTCCTAAGACGTTTAATTCGCTACTGCTCACGTCTGTTGATTCGGCCGCAGAGCGACCTCACCCCTGCCTAAAGGTACGCGCATTCTTCGCGTGCGCCAGGGGCTGCCACACATCAATACCGCTTCGCCGTATTGACGGGACGCTTCCACATTGCGAATGCGTCGGTTGCGACGCATTCGCTGCTTTAAAACGTAAATTTCGCCGCGAACTGCAATTGTCGCGGATTGAAGACGGTTCGAGGAGCGCCGACCTGGCCGCTCGGCCCGGTAATACCATCGCCGAAATGGACTGGCGGTGGGCCAATGAAGTCAGGCGCTCCGTACACGGAGAACACCTCATCCACGTTGGCCCGGTTGAACAGGTTGAACGCGTCAATCGATAAGTTCAATCGGCGTCGCTCATCAAAGTGAATAGCGCGGGAAAGGCGCATGTCCACCGTTTGCAAGCTGTCGCCGCGATAGGAGTTGCGCGGCGAAGTACCTACGCGGTCGGTCACAGGATTGCCGTCGTTATTGGCGTCAAAGCCGACAAACAAAGTAAACGGGCGGCCGCTCTGCAGCGTAACGATGCTGCTTAGTTCGAAGTTGCGCAGCAATTTCCACTGCTGTGGCGCGTCGGCAACAAAATTGGTCACAAACCGGTGCCTTGCATCCTGGTTCGAGTTGGCGCGCTCCAGGTTGCGCTGCCTGTTCGATTGCGGCGTGCTGACAAATGTCACGAAGGTCCCATCATCAAGCGTGTGTGAGAGCGTGTAATTGGCATTGAGAGAAAAATATTTGCCGGCTTTTTCGCTCAATTGAAGCGTCATGCCGTGATAGACGGAGTTGCCGGTTGAGTCAGTGAAATAAAAAATGCCATTGGTTCCGTGCGAACCTCCTGGCGGCGCGGGAATGTTGGGATCGTTGATGGCAAAGTTATAGATCAGCTTGCCGGTACCAGTTTCCACACCGATCGGCGGGCCAACATTCAAGTCGATGGGGCGGACCAGGTGATGGCCGGCCACGAACATGTATCCCGCACTCACTGTGAGGCCCTTCACCAGTTCACGATCGATTTCCAGACTGGTTTGCTCGGAATAAGGAGCGAGGAGATTTCTGGAGACTGATGTCCCGCCCTGAACAAAGAGCGAGTTGTTGGGGAAAGAGCCGCTGTTGATAAGATTTTCAAACGCAGCACTCAGCAGGGGGGGCGGAACTGTTCCCGGTGGCAGCGAAGCCCCCGGAGGCGGTGCAGGACAACCGGCAAGCACGCAGGGCGTCGGCAGGAACATGCTGTTCAAGAGCCAGGTTCCGGTGATCTGATTGTTGGCGAAGGGCAGTCCGGTAATCATCGGCTGCCGCTGCGGCGCCGGGACAAAGAAGAACGTCAGGTTGTATTTATCGTTAAAGATCCCATAACCGGCGCGAATCACAGTCCTGGAATCCGGTGAATAGGCCAGCCCTACTCTGGGCTGAAATTCCTTGTAGTCAGAATTTATGAAGAACCCAAGGCCAGTTTCGAAGTCGTAGCGCACTCCGTAGTTGAAAGTGAGCTTGCGAGTGATATGCCACTGGTCCTGAGCAAAAAAGCCGTAGTAGCTGTGATTCAG
>Ga0126373_10002917_pt1 | contig 12669 bp, 10 predicted proteins | sample PanSoiMetPlot_11_FD_92545 | JGI IMG/M metagenome (GOLD analysis project Ga0126373, IMG submission 92545) | Tropical forest soil microbial communities from Panama - MetaG Plot_11 | ecosystem: Environmental > Terrestrial > Soil > Tropical forest > Bulk soil | place: Panama | collected 2016-02-17
ATCTATACCCTTTCCACCGAAAATCTGAAGGCAGCTACCGCCCTTGCCAGGCGTAGCGGAACGCCAATTTTGATTCATGTGGCGGAGGCGCCGTTTGAAAGCGAGCTGAGCCACCACAAACATGGCATGTCGCCAGTGGCCTACCTCGACAGCATTGGATTGCTGGGCCCCGACGTGATCGCAGCACACACGGTTTGGCTCGACGAAGACGACATTTTGACGCTGGTAAAGCGCGGCGTAGGGTCGATTCACAACCCATCCAGCAACATGAAATTGGCTTCCGGGGTGATGCGCGTGGTCGACTTGCTGGCCGCAGGACAGGCTGTGGGCCTGGCCACCGATAGCGCCGCCAGCAATAACAATCAGGATCTGTTCCAGGAGATGAATATTGCCGCTAAGTTACAAAAGGTGACCCGCATGGATCCGAGAGCGCTGCCCGCAAGACAGGTTGTGGAAATGGCCACAATCGGGGGCGCCCGCGCCTTGCACCTTGACGATCAAATCGGGTCAATCGAAGCGGGTAAACAGGCTGACATCATTTTGATCGGCACGGCCGCGACACATGCGACGCCGATGTACAACGTCTATTCCCAGCTGGTCTACGCGCTGAACGCGCACGATGTGAGGAGCGCCGTGATCGCGGGCAAGGTCGTGATGGAAGATCGCGTAATGTCCACAATGGATAAGCCGGGAATTCTGGCCAAGGCGCACGAATATCAGAGAAAAATATCGGCATCCCTCGTCGAAGCAAGGGCGATTTAGGGTCACTTCGTCTTTGGCGAAAAAAGCGAAAGAAGATTTCTGGCCAACGCTGCTAGGAAACGCGGCCCAGGTCGCGACGAGCGCGTCGCTTTTGCTTGTGCCCTAACGCGGCGGCCCATATACTACCCGCCAATTTTCAATCGGGAGAATTCGCATAGATGCACCGATTTGTCGGGATCCTGGGTATCGTGTTTGTCATCGGCGTGGCAGTTCTGTTCTCTACCAATCGCCGTGCGATTCGACTGAAGACCGTGGCCTGGGGCCTCGGACTGCAGGTCGCGCTGGCATTCCTCGTGATTAAGTGGACGTTCGGGCGGACGGCGTTTCATGCCCTTGGCCAAGGAGCTGAATGGCTGCTTGATTTTTCCTATTACGGATCGTCCTTCATTTTCGGGGAGCTCGGCCAAAAGGACTCGCCCCGCGGATTTATTTTTGCCTTCCAGGCGCTACCGATCATTATTTTCATCGCTGCATTTTTTGCCCTGCTCTACTACTGGGGCGTCATGCAACTCATCGTGAAAGCTGCGGCCAAGTTGATGACGCGGCTGATGGGAGCGAGCGGCGCGGAATCGCTCAACGTGGCGGCGAGCATTTTCATGGGCCAGACCGAAGCGCCTCTAACGATTCGCCCGTTCCTTCCCGAAGTCACGCGATCCGAGCTTATGACCATCATGACCAGCGGCATGGCCCACGTTTCCGGTAGCCTGATGGGTGCGTATATGGCCTACGGGATCAAGGCGGAGCATTTGCTGGCGGCTGTGATCATGACCGCCCCCGGCACTATCTTGATTGCCAAGGTACTGGTTCCTGAGACGGAAAAGCCGCTGACGGCCGGCCGCGTGGAAATGGCAGAGATGGAGCGGGAAACCAATGCGCTTGGCGCGATCGCCCGCGGAACGATCGACGGACTTCATCTCGCGCTCAATGTGGCGGCGATGCTGGTCTCATTCATCGCGATCATCTATCTCCTCGACGCGATTTTTGACGGCGCGCACAAGCTCTTCCTAGCACACCACATGGGCTGGTTTCCGACGAGTCTCGAACAGATTTTCGGCTGGATTTTTGCCCCTGTCGCCTGGCTTGCTGGCGTTCAGTGGCACGACTGCAGCACGGTAGGCTATTTGATGGGCCTGCGAATGGTCACAAACGAGCTGGTCGCTTTTCAGCGGCTGGGCCCGATGCAGGCGACTCTTGATCCCCGCTCGTTCACGATCGCCACTTTCGCCTTGTGCGGCTTCGCGAATTTCAGTTCGATCGGGATTCAGATTGGCGGGATCGGAGCGCTCGCACCCAACAAAAAATCCGAGTTGGCGCGGCTTGGCGTTCGCGCCATGCTGGCAGGCACAATGGCGAATCTGATGTCCGCTTCGATCGTAGGAATCATGCTGAAATGAGCCCCGCGTTCCCAAGGAAAACTGTTCCTGAAGGAGAGTTCGAAAGGGCATCGCGCGCTGCCAGGTTCATCCAGTCAAAGACGAAGCTGCGGCCCAAGATCGGTGTGGTGCTCGGCTCCGGCCTGGGAGCTTTTGCCGCTGAACTCGCGTCGACTGCCCGAATTCCTTACGACAAAATTCCTGATTTCCCGCGGGCGACGGTGGACGGTCACGCCGGAGCACTGGTGATTGGAAAAATCGGCGACGTACCCGTTGCGGTAATGCAAGGGCGGGTGCACGTGTACGAGGGTTACTCGCCGAACGATGTCGTATTCCCCATGCGTGTGCTGGGCCGGTTGGGGATTCGCGCGGCGATTCTGACCAACGCCGCGGGCGCCATCAGTCCGCAATACGATCAAGGCGCCCTGGTAGTGATTCGCGATCACATTAATCTGCAAGGCACAAACCCACTGATTGGCCCCAACGACGTGCGCCTTGGGGTGAGGTTTCCGGACATGACACAGGCGTATAGCGCTGAATATCGTGAAATCGCCTTAGGCGAAGCGAAGCGGCTCGGGATTGCCGCTCATCAAGGAGTGTATGCAGCGTTGGCCGGCCCCAGCTTTGAGACTCCGGCCGAGATTCGCTATCTGAAAACGATCGGCGCGGACCTGGTCGGAATGTCCACTGTGCCAGAAGTGATTGCCGCGCGGCACATGGGCATTCGAGTGCTGGGGATTTCATGTGCGACGAACATGGCTGCGGGAATTTCGGATCAACCGTTGAGCCACGAGGAAGTGATGGAGACCGGCCAGCGTGTAAAAGGGCAATTCGTTGCGCTGCTGCGAGCGATCATTCTAGCCATCGCGCAAGGTACTCAGTAACACTGCGGAAACCTAGAATCCTCACCATGTTCACGTCGCTGAAACATCAGTCGATTCGATAGGAACGATTTGGATTTTGAGTTTGCTGTTCTGCGCTCGAGTGGGCAGACTGAAGGAAGCTAATTGATGTAGGTAAGGCCGTCTTGCTTTTCCACGTGGAGAAGTAGTTGTACCACCGCCCCGGTCAAGCGGTGGCGCTGTGAGGCCCGGTTTGGATCTCAGTTTAGAGATTCATAACGGTCCTGCACGGCCTCTATGCTGGGAAAAGGAGACGAAGAAGATGTCAGGATCCAATCTCGACGCATTCCCGCAAACCGCTCTAGAAGCAACGAAACAAAGCGCTGCTCAACCCTATCTCCGAGTCACGGCCGGCGGGCACAACCTTTTCGCCGATACGATCATTGACGAGAACGCGATCGATCGCGGCAAGCGTGCTGCGAGTGCCGGACTCGCTCTGACCATCCAGGCTGCCGTCGTGGTCGTGGGGGCCCTTGTGCCGCTGCTATTCACCGAAGGCATAGACCCTTTGAAACTCAATAACATGCTGTTGCTTACCGCCCCGTCGCCACCGACCGCACCGCCTCCTCCCGCGATGCACGTGCAGAGCATTGCCAAGCGGTCGGTTCTTCATGCGGCGCTGACGGCTCCGACGGTCATCCCCAGAAAAGTAGTTGTGTCTGCTCCAAATGAGGGTATGCCAGCGCCTACCATTTCTGATCTGGCTGGAGGTGTTCCCGGCGGTGGCGATGTCTTGGGCGGATCACTCACCAACGCACCCCCTCCGCCTCCCCCTGCGCCAGCTGCAAAGCCCAAAGAGTTGCGGATTTTCACGGGCATGAAGGAGCCAGCGCTCCTCTACGCTCCACCCCTTGTGTATCCTCCGGTAGCCAGGCAGGCGCATGTGCAGGGGACTGTGGTGATCGAGGCGATCATCGACGAAAAGGGCAATGTCACGCAGGTGAAGGCCATCAGCGGTCCGGGATTGCTGACGTCCGCTGCGTTGAAGGCTGTCTCCGCACGGAAGTATCAGCCGACAATATTGGACGGCCAGCCGGTATCGATTCGCTTTGATGTGAAGGTTGACTTCAAGCTGAGCTAACCGGCAGGGGTCCGCGTCGGGTTAACCGCATTGTCCCATCCTGTGGCGTTCCCGAGCGAGGGCCGCCCTAGGCCGGAACAGAAAAGAGGAAATACAGCACCGGGCCGCGCTCATCTGCCGAAGGGGCGGCCCGATCGCCGGCTGAGATTTTGGGGGACTAGTCCGCCGTAGTCGTTGCGGGCGAGCGGCTCGACCGCGTGTAGGCGGGCTTATCGAGGTCGTCGGAGCTGCTGCCTGAATCGCCGGCCTTGTCGATCTCGATGGATCCCTTGAAGTAAGCGCCGTCCTCGATCATGATGCGAGCGGTCGTCAGATCGCCAATGACCGAGCCGTCCTTCTTGATCTCGATGCGGTCGCGGGCCCGCAGATTGCCCTTCACGTTGCCGTAAACGACGACTTCGCGGGCGATCACGTCGGCGGTCACGCGTGCGCTCGCGCCGATCGTGAGCTTGCGATCTTCGAGGTGAACCAGACCCTCAACGCTTCCGTCGATGGCCAGATCCTCGTTGCCCGTGATCTCACCTTTGACGTGCAGGCTTGCTCCGAGACGGGCCGTTCCGCTGCTGCTCATCCGGTCAGACGACGACGCCGGATAAGTGGAATCCAATGGTGCCATGGTCTTTGCCTCCCCAGAAAAAGTTGATGGTGTTACCGCTGGTCTAGGCTGCTGCGGGAGCGGCGTCCTAGAGGGAGTTTCCTGCTTCTTCTCTCCCCACATTTACACTGCCTCCTTAGGCCCAAGTGCGCCGAAAACTGCCGGATGAGTTGGGACTGGGCCTATCAATCTAGTCGGTCGCAGCGTTGGTGCCAAATCCAAAATGAAACAGTTGTGTCTCGTGCATTAATGGCGAAAGGTCGTCAATTCGGCCTCGAGCCGAAGTTCTGGGAGGGCTCTTGCAGATTCAACGGTAGCGAAACATTGTGCTTCGAGCGTCCGTCAGAATAGAGCGGCCCATGCGAATTGGGAATCTGATCCTGTACCTGGCGATACTGGGCGGGGCTACTCTACCGCGAGCGGTCGCCGCGCTGACCGATGCGGTGCTCATTGAGCAAGGCAAGCTTGTGGGAAGCGGAGGCCGGGGTGCGGAGGTACGGGTCTATAAGGGCATTCCCTTTGCTGCCCCGCCCGTGGCGGGTCTGCGTTGGAAGCCTCCGCAGCCCCCCGATCACTGGCAGGGCGTTCGCCGGGCTACCGAGTTCGGTGACTCCTGCCCGCAGCCGCCCTATCCCTCAAACGGACTCTTTGCCGGGACCACTGTTCCCATCAGCGAGGACTGCCTGTACCTGAACATTTGGACGCCAGCTAAATCGGCAGGCGAACAGCTTCCGGTAATGGTCTGGATTCACGGAGGCGGCTTCGACCGCGGCACCGGCTCTGCGAGCGGTTACGACGGAGAGAACCTAGCCCGCAAAGGTGTGGTTGTCGTGACCATCAACTATCGCCTTGGCCTCTTGGGTCTTCTGGCCTTACCCGAACTCGCCGCTGAGTCGCCGCATCATTCCTCCGGAAACTATGGACTGATGGACCAGATCGCTGCGCTTGGGTGGGTGCAACGAAATATCGCGGCATTCGGCGGAGACGCGCGGCGGGTCACTATTTTTGGTCAATCGGCTGGCTCCGTATCTGTCAGTGTGTTAATGGCCAGTCCGCTGGCGAAGGGACTCTTCATGCGCGCGATCGGTGAGAGCGGCGGGTCGTTTGGTCTGCTGCTTTCGCTTGCCGATGCTGAAAGGCAGGGGCTCAAGGTCGCTGAGGAATTGGGGGTGAAACAAGATGTATTGAAATCCCTGCGCGCCATGAGCACCACCGCATTGGTTCAGTCCAGCGCCAACAACGAAACAGTGCAAATCATCGATGGTTGGGTGCTGCGGCAGAGCGTCTACGCGGTTTTTCGGACAGGGCAGCAGAACCACGTCCCGCTGATCGTCGGCAACAACCGAAACGAAGGCGGAAATCTTGCGACTCTGCCCACAGGCAGGATCAGCCCCGCGGAGTTTACAGCAAGCGCGCGCAAAGATTTCGGCTCGTTGGCGGACAAATTTCTTGAAGCATATCCAGCAGGCACATCCGAAGACGCCGCCACCGCCGCACATTACGCCTCGTTTCGCGACGGTGCGTTCGGCTGGGACATGCGCACCTGGGCGCGCATGGAAACTCAGACAGGGCACGGCCACACGTATCGTTACTACTTCACGCGGGTGCCGCCGGGGAGAGCCGGTGCCCGCCTCGGCGCTTTTCATGGAGCGGAACTGGCTTACGTCTTTGAGAATTTTACGTTTCGCCTCTTCTACGTGGATGTGGACAAGCAATTGGGCGAAGCGATCTCAAGTTACTGGGTGAATTTCGCGAAAACAGGCGATCCGAATGGTGCGGGCCTGCCCCCCTGGCCTGTCTACGATCGGGCGAGAGATGACGTGTTGGAGTTCGGCGACGAGGTTAAAGTGCAGTTCGGTGTGAACGCCGCGGGGCTCGATTTCTTCGATATCTACAACCAGTCCCTTCGCTCGGCGTTCCACTAACCGCGGAGAATCAATATTTGCGCAGGACCCCGACGACGCGGCCTTGGATCTTGACCTCTTGTGCCGGCACGATCATTGGGTCCATTGTTGAATTTGCCGGCTGGAGACGAATCTTGCCGCCCTGTTCGCGATAGAAGCGCTTCACTGTTGCTTCATCCTCACCGACCAAAGCGACGACGATTTCCCCTGGGTTGGCCACCTGGGTTTGCTCGACCACGATATAATCCCCATCTAGAATATGGTCGTCGCGCATCGACTCGCCCTTCACTTTGAGAACGAAGTTATTATGGCCCCGGGTGAAATCGGCGAGAGAGATTGATTCGTTGTCTTCGACGGCTTCAAGCGGACGCCCTGCCGCGATGCTTCCCGCGAGCGGAAGTTCAACCACGTGTCGGTCGAGAATTTCCTCGCGCACCGGTTTGGGAAGCTGCGTCACTTCAATCGACCGGCTCTGGTTATAGCCCCGCCGGATGAATCCCTTTCGTTCGAGTGTGGAGAGATGCTTGTGCACGGTGGCAAGCGAGGTCAGCTTTAGTGCGTGGGCGATCTCCTCGAAGCTGGGCGAGTAGCCGTTCTTGTTAATGAACCCGACCAGATAATTCAGGACTTCTTTCTGTCGTTTGGTTAGCGCCACTCAACACCCCCTGCGGACCCCAATTTAATCAGGCAGTGTAGGCGAATTAAAAGCGAAAGTCAATGGTACTTCGGAACAGGCAGTGTCTTAATTTAATTTCTGGTCGAAGGGACAGGCGAAGAAGACTCATGCGGGGCCGATGCCAAGCTCAAAGAGTTGATGCCGAACCAAGTGCCAAAAAACTGTCTGTGTTCCGGCGCGACATGATCGTAGCGGTTGTAGTTGGTAACGCGGAGTTTTGCGATTTTCTTGCCTACGCATACTTGCGCACTATCGACCGAGCTTTTTCCCGTTTGAGTTCACCGTCATCAAGCTTGCTGGCCTCGCTTGCCACTTTTGCCGTCGGCGGTCTTGTCATTTTGCGGATCGAGGATCGCGTAGGGCGGTTCTCCGTGTGCCGCGAGCCGGAGTGAAATAATGCTCTGCCTGAGCGCCGGTGTTTACGGCTGGTTGGCGTTTCGGGCGGGGGCGTTGGGCGTCAGCTTGCGGATGATAAACTCCTGGAACACGCCGGCCAGCGCCGTTTCACCGATTCGAATGCCTGCCGTCTGGAAGGTCAAACCGGCGCCTCGATTGCTCGCCGGGTAATACAGGTTGGCGATGCCGCCGGCTGCCAGATTGCCGAGAACATTGGAGTAGTTTGGCTGCCACTTTTTGTTGTCGCCTTTGCAAATGAAGGCCGCCGAAAGAGCATAGAAGAACCGCGATTTGAAGCTCCCTGTTCCTTTGTAGAAATAGCGCGGGTCCTGTTTCAGCAGCGTGGGGAATACGGCGCCGCCCAGAAATGTGCCGTTGACAACGTCCGCGTAGGTCGCGCCAAAACGTTTGAAATAGCCCTCCACGCCGCCGCCGTAGCCCTTAAAGGCATTGGTCTGCTGCTCGGCCCCGGCAACCGCAGCGACCAAAACGATCGTGACGGGATCGCTTGAGGACTTCCAAGCGAGGCTGAACTTTAGTTTTGTTGAAAGCGGAGCGGCATTCGGTACATAGCTTACGAAGTAATTCGGAATGATGCCGAGCACTCGCTGCTTTTCTTGTTGCTGGACCTCCTGCTCGGCCTGTTCCTGTTCTGTCAGTGCAGCGACTGACACCTGGGTGGTAGCCGTGGCGATGATTAGGGTGATCGGTGGAGCGACATAGTGCTCGGCTGGATGCACTGTTCCCGAAACGACTTGCGTCGCAAAGTTTGTCGCTGAAATCGTAAGCTGAAAATTTCCGACCGGCACGTTGAGAAAATAGAATTGCCCATAACCATCCGTGACTGTCTCTTGCCCCGGTGCTTGATTGGCGAGCGTGAGTTTGACGTGGGCGCCGGGGATCAGTGCGCCCGTTTGATCGACAACAGTTCCGGCGATAGTTCCCGGCTCTTCCAGATTAGGTTGCGCACTGGGTGGGGCTGGCGCAGGCGTCTGCTGGGCGCAAGCGAAACAGGGAAAGCCAATCACGACACCGATGCCTAGCCAGGAAGAGAGCCCAAGGCGCAGCAGTAGCTTCGCAATGGTTCGGACCAACAATGCCCCTCTGTGAATACCCGCGGAATCCGCCCCCATTACTCTACAGTGCTTCGTCTTAGGTCGCAGCAAGGTATCTACGCAGTCCTCGGTAGGATCTAACAGCGGATATCAAGCCATGCCCGCAAGCGGTAATAGCCTGCTAGGTTTTTGGACCTATATTCAACAATATGGGATGCGGGTGGAACGTCTCACGATGCATCGGTCCCGGCCCATAGGTTCATGGTGTTGAGTTCTCCGCGGCCAGCGGCCTTCAGGTAGAGGAACAACTGCATTCGGTAGGCCGAATAGTGACAAAGCGGGAGTCGGACGATCCACAGGCCGCGGCTAGCCCTCGAACCGAACATTTCCACTTCTGCGCGCAAAGCCGCGTCCGTGCATTGGCCAATGAGTTCGGCGAATAAATCGCACTGTTTTGCGATCGCAGCTTTGGCTTGCTCGAGATTCATGGCTTTGGCAGCAGCTTCGGCCGGCTGCCATCGGGCTCGGAACCCCTCCATCGTGAAGTCGCCAGCGACGATCGTTACTAGCTGCGCCGGCGCCATCACCACCAGATATTGCATGAGTTCCAACAGACTGCGCTGCTTTGCGCTGGGACGATAATCCAGCATCCTGGGTTCGATTTTCGAAGCCAGGTGAAGCACCAGCCGGACTTCATTCTGCAACGCGGTGATCACTTCCTGCCTGGTCAGAACCATACTTGCAGTCCCTCCGTCATTCCAGGTTCCCGGTCATTTTAGCGGTTCTGCAACTGCATGTTCCACGATTGTCAGCGCAAAGACGGAATCGGGCCTGCGATATTGGCGATACGCTTCGCCCATATCGCCGGCGCCGAGAGGCGACTCAATCTGAGAAGGCGTTAGTTTCGTGCCTGCGGATACCAATCTCAGGGGGAGCAAACTATTTCGTTTACTGCGTACAGAAGGAACGCCCTGGCGCATCTTAGTTCGCGATCTTTTTGAAAAAGTTGCTGCGTTCATTCGTACGCGAGTGCCTCGACGGGGTCTTTGCGACTGGCCAGCCATGCCGGGTAGCACGCGCCCATGAGCCCACCAAGGAGAGCGATCACGCCGGCGAGGAAGATCCATTTCAATGTAATAAGGATGCTCAGCGCAGGGAACAGTCGGAGCAGACCGATGCGCATGCCGTAACTCAACCCGACTCCCACCGCGACGCCTCCCAGGCAGAGTACGCTTGTCTCGCTGAGGATGATCTCGACGATGTAGGTTTTGGAAGCGCCGAGCGACTTTAGCACGCCTATCTCGCGAGTACGTTCGATGATGGTTGTATACATCGAGAGAAAAGTCACCAAGAAACCGATGCCCACGGCGATGCCTATCATCACGTTGATGAAGATATTGAGGCCGGGCAGACTCGAGGATGTGATCTGGGACATGTAGTCCTTCAGCGGGCGGACCTCGTAACGCGGCAAAAGCTGCGTAATTTCGTCAATCGCCGCCGCCGTGTGGTCCGAGCGGTCGCACTTCACGAAAAAAATCGAGGCCTTGTCGCGCGCGCCAGACATCTCTTGCAGTGTGGACATAAGGACGAAGAGCCGCGCGCCTTTGCCGTGTTCGATGATCCCCGCCACGTGGAAATCGTGCTCGAGGACGTGAAGAGCCTGGCCTACGTGAGTTTTTCGTGCCCGCGCGTAAACATCGTCCACGAGGATGTCGTCTTGGCCCTGGAGATCTTTGCCCGCGACGAAAATGAACCCGCCCGAAACCTGCCGGAAGCTATCCAGTTGGATACCGTAAACAAGATCGAGCCCGTTCACCGAATTGAATTGCACCAGAACGGGTGCGACGGCCTGCACGTATTCAAGTTGCGCCAGTTTCTTTCCGATGCTGATCGGCATGGGCGCACCGCTGAAGGCCATGAAAACAGAGGCGGAGGGGGGCTGCACCATAATGTCTGCGCCAACGCCCTCGGTTCGCTTGGCCGTGTCGAGAATCAAGCCGCTGGTCAGTCCGACCACGATGATGACGAGCGTGACCTCAATGGCTACGGCGAGGACCGTGATCGCCGTACGAATCGGCCGGTGAACGGCGTTGCGAATAACCAGATGCCCGATCAACTATTTTTCTCCGTTGGGCTCGCTCTCTCGCGGCCTTGACCGCGGGGAGCCTTCCGTTGCGTTGACAAGCTCCGTTCCAGGCGGCTGCGCGAGTACAAACCGGTCTGGCGTGACCGTCACGTTGAAAGTTGCCTTCTTGATTCCGATCAGAAGCTTGTAATCGCTGTCCGGCCGCGACAGCAGAATCTGCCGCGGATAATTGACATCTCCAAACATATTCCAGCCACTAAAGGAAACATCGGAAGCGAGCTGGCCGCCCGACTCATACGTCTCGATGCGCGCCAGATGCAAGTCCGCGCGATCGAACCAAATTCTTTCCGCAAGTTCCCAGCTGGCCGCGGCACCCGCCGGGGTCGCAGGCTCGCCGGCGATGCGCACCACGGTCAGGACATAATACCGCGCCGTTTCGTCATTCGCTTGTTCAATGAGCACCGGCGTTCGGTCGGGAACCGGGTTCCAGAAGATCGCACTGGTGAGGTGCTGCGGGCGCATGTTCTCGATAGGTTTCGCGGATTGTCTGGTGAGATTCGCGGAACCTACGATGAATTTGTGTTGCGAAGGGATAAAGATGTGGAACGTCTCGCCGTCGCTGACCATGTCGAAGATGTTTGTGCCTACCACGGGTGCCTGCCCAATCAGGCGAACGCTGGCTGGCTTCTCGGCCAGGATGAAGCCATTGATCTCGTGGTATTGCTTGATCACGCCAGTGTAGGCGGAGCCGGCCGTAAGCGTCATTGTGACCGAAGCATTGAGAGAGGTGATGGAGTTGGCCTGCTGGTTGAAGCGGGCGATGAGATCCTGTTTGCTGGCGGTCTCTGCCGGCGGAGGTGCGCCGGACGGCTTCACAACCGTGGGGTGGCTCGCAGCACAACCGGAGGAGAGAACTGAGAAGAAAAGCGCTGCAAATGCGAGTAGCAGATTACCGACACTTCCATTGAGCCGCTTCCGATGCACTACTCAACAAATTATCAGCGGCCGAGAAGAGTGTCAACGAAACGCACAAGAGCGGACGAAATGGGGTTAATGAGGTTGAACCAACTGCGGATGCTCGCCGCCTGAGCCGATCCATGCGGCAACGTCATCGACCACCTGTTCATCCACGTGGCCAGGTTTGCCGTATTCCTGCGGCATGGAGATACCTGTGCCGGCGATGAAAAGGTGATTCAATGCCGGGTACAACTTCAGCGTAACGTTACGATGCGATTGCAGGGTGGCCTTCCACTCCTGAAAATTCGTAGCGGGCGGCACCTGAAAGTCGCGCCCACCCTGCAGGATGAGTATCGGAATGCGAAGCGCCTCAGCGGCAGCGACCGGACGATAGTTGCGCAAATCGATCCAATACGAGGCCGGCATCGGACCTCCCAAAAGATCGACGGTGTCACCCGGCTTTAACTCGGGGCTTTCGATTTTCTTGGCAGTTTGCTCGATCGTTGCCACTTGCTTCTGCTCATCGGGCGTAGGGGCCGATTCGCTTTTGAGAACGTAATGAACTTCGTCCACCATCAACTGCTCGAGCGGCCGCGTGTTGGCGGCCATCATGACGATTCCGGAGATTTGCGAATCGTCTGTGGCAATTCGCGGTGCGAGATATGCCCCGAGGCTATGCCCGAGGAGAAAAATGCGCCGGGGATCGATGCCTTTCTGCTTCCCGAGCAGCGCGACGGCCGCGCGCGCGTCGCTGATCGTTTCCTCTTCGACGGTTAGCTTGGCCGGATCCTCGCTACTCTGCGCTCCGTATTTCGCCGTGCGCTTCATGTAGCGAAATACGGCTATGCCGCGGCTGGCCAGACCCCAGGCGACATCCTTGAG
>Ga0126373_10002919_pt1 | contig 12668 bp, 9 predicted proteins | sample PanSoiMetPlot_11_FD_92545 | JGI IMG/M metagenome (GOLD analysis project Ga0126373, IMG submission 92545) | Tropical forest soil microbial communities from Panama - MetaG Plot_11 | ecosystem: Environmental > Terrestrial > Soil > Tropical forest > Bulk soil | place: Panama | collected 2016-02-17
CGGTCCGCCACATTCTTGAGCAGCGACACGTCTGCGCCGGCGCAAAACCCTCTGCCTGCCCCTGTAAGGACAATCACCCGCACCTGCTCGTCGCGCTCAGCTTCTTCCACCGCCGCGCGCACCTCTCGCTCCATCACACCAGTCCAGGCGTTCAGTTTTTCAGGCCGGTTCAGGGTAATGGTCGCAACGCGGTCAGCCACCTGATACAGCGTTTCTTCGGTCGGCACAATGGGCGTGATTATATACAAATCTGATTGAGTTAGTCGCTATCTTCTGTAATTAACTATCGAGATATGGCCGAGGCCCGCGCGGGCCATCAGGCCGCCCTGCCAGAAGGGAACATGCCTTCAAGAATGCCGCCTGCCAGCCCCTGTTTTCGGCGTGATCGCACACCTTTGCTGACCGGTTACACTCGCGGCTGCCTGTGCGGCTTTAGAAAATGAAGCGCGCCCCGAGCTGTATCTCCCGCTTGGTCAAATCCGACGTGAATGCCAGGGGCGTGCTCGGTGTGGTGACCCCGCCACCGGAAAGCGGCGCACCCGGCCGAATGCCGTGCACGTTGAATGTCGTAAAGCCAGGCTCGAAACCAAACAGCGGTCCTACTTCGTTGTTGACGCTGGCAAAATTGGTGCGGTTGGCAATATTGAATCCTTCGGCCGTCAATTGGAGACTGACCCTCTCCGTCAGTTTGTGCTGCCAGCTCAGGCGCATATCAAAAGCGATAAGATCGGGACCCAGGCCGCTGTCGCGCGGGGCGCCAATGGGCCGCTGGTTCGTTGTGTGATTGTTGCCGTTGACCTCGCCTCCGGCTAGTAGATTGAACGGATGCCCACTCGCATAGGTGAAAATGGGCGCGAGCTGAAAGCCCGACAAGATAGCTTGCCTCCAAGGGCTTTCAAATACTCCACTGACGACTACTTTATGCCGCTGATCGAATGCGGAAAGACCCCGATCGAGAGCCAAATCGGTGGGGTCCTGCGGTCCGTAGTCCGAGTTGTAATCCGTCGTGGTGTCGAAGGCCTTGCTGTAGGTGTAGTTCGCAAACAGTGTGTAGTGATCGCTGAAGCGTTTCTTAAGCTCGATGATTCCTCCTACATAACTGGCGAAGGCATCGGAGGAATACTGGTTGTTCTGCACGATCAGTGGGTTTACGAAACAGGCGAAAGGATTCGCGCAAGGAGAAAGTCCCCCGGGGAACTCCGTGCCTCCCAAGGGATCGGAGGGGCAAGAGTTCGGGTTCCCCGGTATGCACCCGTTCCAGTTTCGGTAGGAGACCGTCTTCCCGTTGGCGAGAGTTACGCTAGTGAAGGGCGCTTTCAGCAGGTTGGTATCGATGGCCACCGGCAGGCGCTGTGTGTGGGTGTAGATTCCGCTCAGCGCGATGGAAAATCCCGGCGCTATCTGCCGCTCAATTCCGAGCGACGTCTGCTGTGCGATCGGAGTTCTATAGTTGGGCGGATTGCTGAAGAGCACGGTTAACGGCGACAGCTGTCCGGAATTCTGCACAAAGATTCCATAGGGCGCTACGTCAGCCGGCGTGATGCAAGCGTCCGCCCCGGCAGCCGGCTTTGTGCACTGCACTTTGCCCGCAGCGAACAGCCCTTGGAAGACAGCCGCCGAGTTCTGAAGGAATGGAAGGGGGGTTGTCGAAAGCGGGTCCACATAGATCGAGATGTAGCGAGTGCAGGGACTCGCCCCGGTGCCGGGGAAAATTACGCCGGGAGGCCCAAACGCGGTAACCCCGATTCCGCACGTTTTCACCACATTATTGACCTGATCGGGCACTTGTGCCGTGTTGTTCTGGTTCTCAACGGTGGTATGGTTTCGGTTCAATACGCCCAGACTCAGGTCCACCTGTGGGATTTGCGCGTCGATGGGCCCATAGAAAATTCCGTACCCGCCGCGGATTACGGTTTTGTGATCTTTGAAGGGATCCCAAGCAAAAGAAATCCGGGGAGCAAAATTTTTGTAATATGTATTGAGGGGGTTAAACTGCGAGTCGATCTCGTACCTAAGACCAATGTTCAGCTTGAAACTCGGCGTAACGGCCCACGAGTCTGCCAGGTAGAGGCCAGTGAGCGGACGTGTATAGGCGGGGTAATCGGAGGTGCCAAATCCCTGTTGATAGACCTGCGGTGCTCCCAGCGAGGCGCTCTGCAGTGAATTGATTTCGGCTGTACTGAGTCCTGCCGAAAGCCCGCAAGCCGCCGGCACTTGAAGGCAATCGCTCAGCACGCCCCCGGGGAGCGCTCCAAACACAAATCGGCCCGGAAAAAACGTGTGCGAATCTGCGTGGTCTCCCCGCAATAACTCCGAAACACCGAACTGAATCGTGTGCTGGCCTCGAACCAGCGTTACGTTGTCAGCGAACTCGTAACGGCGCAGGATCACGTAGTCCGGCAGGAAGATGTTTGTCCCCAGGTTGTTGGCGAAGCCCGGGATTTGAAGTCCTACCTGTGCGGGCTCATTGGGGACCACGTTAAAACTGTTGTAGTCAAACTGCGCACGCAGTTCATTTTGAGCGGTGGCGCTAAATTCGTGATACCAGGCAGCCAGCAGGTTGTGATCGTAATTGTGGATAGCACTGCCTGCGGAGAAACCCGTTAGAGACTGCACGTCAGGATTCTCCTCGAGGTCGTATCCGTATCGATAGGAGAGAAAAACCTGGTTGGCATTGTCGATGCGGTGATCAAGACGCGCCGACACCAGGTATTGGCGCGTGTGGTAATCGAATAGGCCGCCGTTGTTTTCAAACTGGGTAATCAGGTACTGATTGAGCGCAGTCTGGCCGGGCGTCAAACCCGTTACGGGACTGACCGTCAACGCTGTGGCAAGTGCTCCCGCGCAAATTTGTGCATGGAGGAAGGTCACCGTGCCGTTCGGGTTGTTGATGCAGGGGACCGTGGGGTTTCCAGGCTCGGTCGCCAGTGCCGTGACAATCGCCTGCTGCGCGAATCGCGGGTCGTTGGCGGGAAATGGATTCGCGGCCGCGAATGGATTCGGTCCCGCAAAAATGGAGCTGTCTGTTAATAGAGGCACCGCATTTTGAGCGTCCTGCAGCAACCCTTCGAACCCCAGAAATAAGAAGGTCTTGTCCTTCTGGATCGGAAATCCCGCGGTTCCGCCATACTGATAGCGAGTGAGACTGTTCTTCACCGGCTTACCCACCGAGGTGAAGTTAAAATTGCTGAACGTGGGGTCGGGCTCGAGCGCCGGGCTGAAGGCAAATGGATCGCGAGCATCGAGCGCGCTGTTGCGGAAATAGCTGTAGGCGGTGCCGTGCAAATCGTTCGTCCCCGATTTGGACACGATATTAATGCTCGCTCCGCTTGCTCCCCCCAGGTCCGCGGAGTAGTTGCTGCGGTTTACTTGGAACTCTTGCACGGCATCTTGGCTAATCGTGAGACGAACACCACCCGAATCGTCCTTCACCTCGCCGCCGTCGACGGTCACACTGTTTCCCCGCCCATTGCTGCCATAGAAGGAAAGCCCGCTTTGCGGAGTTTGCTTGACGCGAAAATCTTGGTCGTCGGCGAGCCTTGTGGAATTCGCTACGCCGGGGAGTAGCAGCGTAAATGTCAGATAATCACGGCGATCGATCGGAAGGTCATTGATATATTGGTCGCTTATGGTGTTTGCTTGGCTGCCCCGTTGTGTATCGACCACTGGTGCCGACCCGGTGACCTCGACGGTTTGGCCCGTAGCCGCAACCTTCAGACTGAAATCCATAGTAGTTGTCTCGCCCACGTTGACGGTCACTCCGGTTCGGGTCATCTTTTGAAACCCGGCCACTTCGACTGTCACGTTGTAGATCGCGGGCAACACATCGGCCATGCGGTATTGGCCACTGTCCCCACTCGTCGCCGAATAGTGGTTGCCCCTTGCCGTTTCCGTAGCAACCACCATGGCGTTGGGTATAACCGCACCCGAGGCGTCGGTAACCGTTCCGACAATCTGACCCGAGGTGCCAACGCCCTGCGCATATGCAATTCCCATCCCAGACAGGAACCAGATAACCAGATAACCCAAGGGAAACCGCAGCCCCACCGATCGGCCTGAACGCATGGTTTCCTCCCACCCCTGCTCGCGGCAAGGATCCACTTTGTGCGTGTAACTATCACATGGTAGGAACTAACGTCAAGCTGGAGCGTGCGATTCTCCGCCGGCGAACCAGCGGTGCGCTGGAAACGAGCGAGGAAGGAGAATGGCCCGGTGGCTGCTTCCGACCTTTCGGTGAGCTCTAGGAGCCACGCCCTCACCTGCAATCGATTCTAAGGACAGGCTCTTGAGCGCAACGAGAGGCGATGGGCTTTGACGAAGGGCCGCCTAGCGTTTCGCGGGAGAGGTTGGGGCCCTGGCTCGATTCGGAAACATCTGCTTTATGCAAACTGCTGCCTTACACAGCACGCACCCCCGCGAATCATCATACTGAACCAGCAAGGAAGGGCAGACCCCAGGGTGGTGACCCCAGGTCTCCACAACAGGTGAGGGATGCCCGCTGAACGATAGACTTGCCAGAGCAATCGGGTCTCTCCGAGGAATGAGAAACATTTCTATCACTTATAAAGGGGGAGATAATGCCGCTGGTAGGGTACGAGTGGCGGAGGTGGCGTTATTGAGGTGAGATATGCAAAATGATCCTGCCGCCGGTAAGCCGGCTGAACCTTCCCGTCTGGTGAATGTCCCGAAGCTGGTCACGGAATACTACGCCTTAACGCCCGATCCGAGTGACCCCAAACAGCGCGTTGCCTTTGGCACCTCGGGTCATCGCGGATCGGCTTTGGACATCGCCTTCAATGAATGGCATATCCTCGCAATTACTCAGGCTATTTGTGATTACCGCAAGCTGCAAAAGATCGACGGCCCGCTGTACCTAGGAATGGACACGCACGCTCTATCGGAACCAGCTTTTGCCAGCACGTTGGAAGTGCTGGCGGCAAATGACGTCGACGTTATGATTTCAGATCAGACACGCTACACACCCACTCCTGCGGTTTCTCACGCGATTCTCGTTCATAACCGGGGACGCAAAACCGCCTTAGCCGATGGCATCGTCATCACGCCGTCGCACAACCCACCGGAAGACGGAGGCTTCAAATACGATCCTCCGCACGGCGGCCCGGCCGACTTGCATGCGACGAGCTGGATTGAATCGAAAGCCAATGAATTCATTCGCTTAGACCTGGCGAGCGTAAAGCGAGCGCCCTTCGCAAGAGCTCTCCGCGCTTCCACAACACACAAACACGACTACCTGCATTCCTATGTGAACGATCTTGAAAACGTCATCGATATGGCGGCCATTGGCGCGGCCAAAATCGCGCTGGGGGTCGATCCACTTGGCGGCGCCGGCGTTGACTATTGGCCGCTGATTGCCGAGCGCTACCGCCTGAATCTCACCATCGTAAACCGGTCCGTCGATGCCACATTTCGATTCATGACCGTGGATTGGGACGGCAAGATCCGCATGGATCCTTCGTCTCCGTATGCCATGCAGCGGCTGATCGGGCTCAAAGACCAATTCGATGTTGCCTTCGCCAGTGATACCGACCACGACCGGCACGGCGTTGTGAGCAAAAGCAGCGGCCTGCTGCCGCCCAACCACTATCTTTCTGTGTGCATTGATTACTTGTTTTCCCGGCGTGACAACTGGGCCAGAGATGTTGCCGTCGGCAAAACGGTGGTGAGCAGCAGCATGATTGATCGTGTCACCGAGCGATTGAAACGCCGGCTGTACGAAGTGCCCGTTGGGTTCAAGTGGTTCGTGGAAGGCCTACTCGATGGAGCCTTGGGATTGGGAGGCGAAGAAAGCGCCGGCTCCTCTTTCCTCCGGCGCGATGGTGGAGCGTGGACCACCGACAAAGACGGAATCATCCCTTGCCTGCTGGCGGCCGAAATTACGGCCTGTGTGGGACGAGATCCTGGCGAAATCTATCGTGAACTCACTCGCGATTTGGGTGATCCGGTCTATGCACGAATCGACGCTTCCGCCACGCCAGAGCAGAAGGCGACTCTCGCCAAACTATCTCCCGCCGACGTTCACGTTACGCAAGTTGCTGGCGAGAGAATCGAAAAGGTTCTCACCACCGCGCCGGGAGATGCGAACCCGATCGGCGGAATCAAGGTGATTGCCAAGAACGGATGGTTTGCCGCGCGTCCTTCAGGTACGGAGGAGATCTACAAGATTTACGCGGAAAGCTTCCTTGGCCAAGACCACCTGCGACGCCTAGAAGACGAAGCCCAGACAATCGTTTCCGAGACTCTCGCCCGAAGTCTCGGAGCAGCGGCCGGCAGCTAACCCGCCGCGAGGAGTTCTTATGAGCGGTGCTGCTTCGAGCAATCGCCTTTCCGATCGTGTTATTTCCGACGCTCTCACCGATCTGGCCTTGGACCTAAGGTGGTCCTTCAATCACTCGGCCGATCAAGTTTGGGAGCGGCTCGATCCCGATCTTTCTGCACTCACGCGTAACCCCTGGGTCGTGCTGCAAACGGTATCACGAGATAGGTTGCAGGCTGCGACAGCGGACCCCAACTTTTAAAGATTGCTCATGGACGTCCTGCGTGAAAAGAGTGCAGCGCTGGCGGCGGACACATGGTTCAACAAAGCCCACCCCAATTCGGGGGATCTCCGCGATTGCTTCTCGATGAAATTTATGTTGAGCGAAGCGTTACCGATTTAGTCCGGGGAGTTAGGAAATGTCGCGGGCGATCAGCTCAAGACGGCCAGCAATCTGGGCCTTCCCAGTTATCGGCGTAAGTCTTCTGTACCAGCAGGGTTATTTCCGACGGGACGCGCCTGACGTTTTCGACGAATCGCGCCGTACGCCAATACACCGATGAGTACTACGTGCGGGCTGCGCCAAACTTCCGCCCTCGCTCCGACAAGCAAGGTCATCTGGGAAACCGACTTGCTAATTGGCAAGCCCGCCTGGAGAAACATTGGCCCTCGTTGCGGTTTGGTTCGGCCACGGTCGAACAAGAGAACCAGGAATACGTTTTTCGGGTGCGGGTCTTTTTGGGCGACCTTGATCCGCAGTGGGTAAGGGCAGAGCTATACGCCGAGGGTCGTGACTCCGACCGAGCAGTGATCCTGGAATTGAACCGGGGGGAACGCCCGGTTGCTTCTGACAACGGCTTTCTGTACACGGCCCGCATACCAGCCAGCCGTCCGGTATTTGACTATACGCCTCGGCTCGTCCCCGAACACCCCGCCGCGCTCATCCCGTTGGAGAGTTCTCTTATCCTTTGGCACGACTCCCCCTCTTGGCGATGAACACTGATCGTCCTCACACCTTTCGCCGCGCGGGTCATGGCGGCCGCCAGTATCCTAGCGATTAGGACTTTCGAGTCTTCTCTAAGGCTTCCCAAGCGTCATGCGGCAGGTCGGTGAGGCCATTGAATTCTCCCGCACCGAGCAACCACTCGCCACCATCAATGACCACGCATTCACCGTTGATGTAGCCGGCTTGGTTGCTGACTAAAAAGGCTGCGAGGTTGGCCAGCTCCTCGGGGCGGCCAAAACGCTTCAGGGGATGCCGATTCCTTACCTGTTCTTCGAATTCCTTGTTCGGCAATAGACGCGAAAATGCTCCTTCGGTGGGAAACGGGCCCGGTGCGATCGCGTTTAGTCGAATACCGTAGCGGGCCCACTCAATGGCGAGCGACCGCGTCATGGCCAAAACCCCAGATTTCGCGCAGGCCGATGGCACGACGAATCCGGAACCACAGTTTGCGTTCGCGTAAGTGGTCACGATGTTGAGGATGGTACCCGGCTGTTTGGCCGCAATCCATTTCCTCCCGAGAGCTAGGGTGCAGTGAAAAGTTCCCTGCAGCACGATCCCTACAACGGCGTTGAACGCATTCGGTGAGAGCCGTTCCGTACGCGCGATAAAATTCCCCGCCGCGTTGTTCACCAACGTATCGAGGGCTCCGAATTCGCTCTCTGCAGCGGCGATGGCCTGCTCGACTGCGGCAAAAACCCGGATGTCTGCCGAAGCGTGTGCAGCACGTGCGCCCCTTGCGCGAATGGCTTCGACTGTGTCGCGCAGTGGTTCTTCACGTCGGCCCACGAGGAAAAGATTCGCTCCCAATTCGGCAAAACGAAGCGCCATTGCACGCCCAAGTCCTGTGCCTCCGCCCGTAATCAATATGGTCCGACCATTGAGAAGATCTCTTTGAAACATAGAGCCTCCGCATCACCTTATATCGCAACTGGCGAAGAAAACCTGTCTCAATTGGCCTGCTTCCGTTGGGCCTGAATTAACTACAGTTGCAAGGAGGACAGCCCCGCTCGTGGGAACGTCAGGTGATAGGGGTATAACCCGGGATCGAAACGATATCCGAACAAGCTCTGTTCAGCGCTGAGGGGCGGGTTCCGCGGACGGTGGCGCCGCTCTGAGGGGCACCGGGGGGCTATAGACGTGCCAAAAGTCACCCTCCGTATTCGCAAATTCCACCGCAATCTTCGTGCGGCCCCGCTTTTTTGAATCGACGTACACCACGCGACATTCGCGCTCTTCTTCGGTGAAGCTATTGACGACGAGAACGCTTTGGCCGAGCTTTAGTCGCGGCTTCACCTCAAGCAGCCCGCCGTGTAAGCTCACTTCCATCGTAGCGGCTACCGCGCGAAAGGGGTGGTTCCTAGGAGTCCGTCCGTAAACCTTAACGGGAATCGCAAATGCGAACCGCCTGCAACGTCGCCGGTCGACCATAGCTCCTCCTCAGGAACGTGTATTGGCGACACTACCGAGATGCGCGGCGGCTTTGGAATCGGGAAAAATCTGTAGGTGTGATGCCTAGGAAGCCTGCTTACCAAGACGGGGAGCCCCTTGATGAAGATGAAGGACTTAGGATGCCACTCTAGTTTCATGCCTGATCTCCCGATCTGCTGGGGCCCGTGCCCGGCGCCTGTTTGGCTGGCTGGCACAGAAAGTTCGGCACCTCCTACGGCCTTAGCGTCAGTTTGTCCGCCCACCCCAGATTCTCGCCGCTGTAGGCCAAGAAAACCAAAACGAGGTGAACCTTCTTTCACCGAAAGGTCGCCAACCGCAATTTCCGAGACTACTGGTTTCCGAGGGGTTCCGCTTGGTAAGAATGCGCACTGGCGGAAGCGCGAGCACGGCGATTCTAAGCGACCCGAGTGCCAGGATTCCGGGGCTGTGTTGTTCCTAATGCCGTGCTGTTTGCCCGCTTTTCTGCCTGCCCACTGAAACCTCTGCCCGGAAACCTCGCAGTGACGTGACGTGTAGTGTGAGATGACAGCGTTCGCCTAATACGATTGCACAGGATGTGTGCCTTCTTGATTGGCCATTGGCACTCGCTCTAACCAAGCGAGGAATAACTTGTAGCCTACGCAGAGAACAATCGCGCCTACAAACAAGCCGAGAATGCCCATTGCCAAGAACCCGCCAATTGCACCAAGAAACACCACTGCGATAGGAACTGCGACCCCCCGCCCCAGCAGGATGGGCTTTAAGATGTTGTCGAGCAGGGCGACAATGAGACACCAGCCCAAGAAAATTAGCGCCTTGGTAACGCTCGAAGTCACAAAAACGTAGATCACAGCGGGAATCAGGACGAGTGTCCCCACCTGCAAAACAGCTGCCACCAAGAAGACAATCGTCCACAATCCCGCGCCAGGCAGCCCGGCCACAAGGAAAGCGACGCCCGCAAGAACCGCTTGGATCACTGCCACACCGAGAATCCCGGTCGTTACGCTGCGGACCGTCGAGGCGGCCACCTGCTCGAACTCCGCCCCCTTTTCTCCGAAAATGCGCCTGGCCAGTGCGTGCGCCGCTTGGGACGCGTCGTGTGATTTCGCAAGCACGACGCCAGCAACCACGATGGACAGCGCGAACTGTAGGATGAGGAGGCCCATTCCCGCGGAGGCAGAGAGCAGCCCAGAGAGGAGTGTCCTTATTTGCGGAGCGACGGCTCGCAGTCCGGAGACTATGTTTGTTGAAACCGTGGTCCAGGCGTTCTTCAGCGGCACGCCAATAACAGGCCAGGACTCGATCCTGGCAGGGGGCGGCGGGATCACTATGCTTCCTCCCTTGAGCTGTTCGGCGAGAGCATGGGTCCCTTCGATCGCGGTCTTCGCGAATAAGACCGTCGGAACAATCAACACGGCCAGAAGCGAGAAGGTAATCAGAACGGCGGACAACCCTCCGCGTCCACTGAGCGCATGCTGTAGTTTGCAGTGGTACGGGTGGACGGCGATGGCGATGACGATGCCCCAAGCAAGCAAGGGAAGAAAGGGACGCAAGACCACAAAACAGGCGAGGGCCAACAAAACAACCAGCCCGATGTGGATCGAGGCTTCCACTGCGCGACTTACATGATCCTTATCGCTTGCGCCCCGCTCGGTGGTGAAGTACGCGGTTTCTTCTTGCTTGCCCATACGTGAGCTGTCGAGTCTCCGCCCTCGTTCTGGAGTAATCGGTTAGAGCAGGCTGGAGCGGCGCAGAGGCACCTCAAAGTCTTAAAGTCTGCCTGCCGTCCCGCCGTCGCGTTAGCCGGGCTCTGCTGGGAATCTGTTGCCGCTCTCGCAGCAGGGCTTCCTTAAACACAGCGACAGTCGATTCCTAAGGCATGGTGAAAATTCTGACACCTGTCAGTATGTACAGATCATTTAGCCCCGGATAACCGACGAGGTCGAAGGACTCGGTTCGGCTACTGCTTGGGTGCAAGGTCGGCCAATCTTGGCAAGTGGCTTGGCTGTTGAGGCGCACGAAGTTCTAACTCACGCGAAAGCGAAAGACCATCCCGATACACTGAAGTGCCCCGCTTCATAGACAATGTTTCTTATCAGGCCTGACTTAGCAGGGTGATTGCCACCCCAAGGGTCAGTAGCAAGAGAAAAGTCAGCCAAAGGCCGATTGCGAAGTGCCTGAGAAACCGAGCGTCAGGCCTGAGAATATTCCCTAATTTGACCGCTTCTTGCTAAAACGAGCGGTTGCAACCAGCCGAAGTAACTCCTTCAGGTCTTCTAGCGGTCTCCATCACTTGTTAGCAGTCGCGGCACACTTCTTCTTTCAGACAATCAAAATATCTTCCTGGCAGGGTCGGCGGCGCCCTTTCCGGCCGGATTCCCGTGCGTTGATCTCAAAGGCCAAGTGCCCCGCCACTCAGTCAGCTCCCTGTCGGGCATATGGAGAACGAAGTCAGTTCCACGCGCCGATTCCCGTTAGATCATCTTTGGCTTGCTGCTCCGCGTCCTTGGCAGCTTGTTTGGCGTCGGCATCCGGCTTCAGTTGATGAATGGCCCGGTTCAAGCCTTGAACCTTCTCAACATCAGCGACCCTGCATTGAGACACATCCGCGCTGGTGTGCACGCCGGTCATGTCAGCGCGGAGACAAACAAAATCCAGCCCGAGGCTGTGACTAGCGTGAAGCGCGGCAAGGCATCCATTTAGTGTCAGGAATGGCGCACACACATCGGTAGCGGTGGCATCTAGGGCCAGCAACCCTTGCGCTTTTAGACGCGGCGTGAGCTTTCTCTCGGCGTCACTTCGATTTTCCACGTCCGTGGAATTCTTGGAATCCTTCTTGAGCCAGGTCATCCGATTCAGGGAATGCGAGCTATCCTGTGCCACAGCGGCTGCGCCTGCGCCCGCAGGTCCTTGCGCGATCAGGCGCTCGGTACCAACGGTCAGAGGAATCGAGACGAAGAAAAGGACTGGCCCAACGAGAAGTGACTTTTTCATGTTTGCCCCTCCGTTCTCATTCAGTAGGCCACAGAGGGGCGCCGCCAGTAGCTGAAAGCAACAAGTACTACTCTAATTCGTGACGCTGGCCTTTCGAACAGGGTAGAGCCGTTTGATATTGGCGTAGCCGGATACTCGGGAATGACGGAAACGAGGGAAGCGACCCTTGGTGCCCGCCTCATTCTTTAAGTCGCTACAGCGGCCGCTGAATATTGTGGATGGTTGATCTAATTCCCGCTAAAGCTGGCCTAGCACGCACTCGACTTAAGAGAATCGAGGAACGGCTGACCCGTGTCCCGTAGCCTCTTCTCAAGGCGGGACGTACAGTCACAACTTCCGCAGGCCCAGGCTTCCGAACCGTTCTGGTCGCGGCAGCGGCGACGATCATGGGCATCCTGGACTTTGACCAGTTCGAAATACTCTTCCCAGTAGGGCCGCTCTTCGAGCAGCGGCGTCGGGCAATAACAGACCTCGACCCAGCGCACCGTGTGGTCCGGACAAAGTATGGCATCACTCATATTCCGGAGATATTCGCCCTCCGCGACTGAGCCCACTCCTAGAGTTTTGTCTTTGATCGCTTCGAGTAGCTGTTGGCTGCAACCCGACTTGAGTTTTGCCCGCACGAGATAACGCATCTAGCTATTATAGCGGGCGAGCGCTGCAGCCAATCTTGTTTGGACTTCTGGGATCGCTCGTGCCTTCAGCGCCAACAGCACATCATCATTGGATTCGTCGCGCCCGAATGCGGCGGCGAAAGGTGATCTACACATGACCTGCCTCAACGAATCCGTCGGCAGACGCGCTGAGCGTAGCGAAATACCCCTCTTGCCTCGGCAAATATCGCAGAATCGTCATACGCTTTGAAGGCGAAGCAAGTCTAAACGCCGGCCTTCCTTATACTTGTAGAGACGGCACGCAGATCACGTGCCTAGTCGGAAGCAACAAGCAATTCGTCGCCCTGTGCAG